>Ga0105238_10000327_pt1 | contig 52003 bp, 14 predicted proteins | sample KBSC34metaG_FD_81526 | JGI IMG/M metagenome (GOLD analysis project Ga0105238, IMG submission 81526) | Corn rhizosphere microbial communities from Kellogg Biological Station, Michigan, USA - KBS C3-4 metaG | ecosystem: Host-associated > Plants > Roots > Rhizosphere > Soil | place: Michigan, USA...
AGTTGCACCCGGCTCGATGAGCTCTTTGTTGCGGTCGATGGCCATAAAGACCGCACCGGACGAACCGCCTACCAGAATCGCCTCTTGTCTTACCAGACGCCTGCAACCGACGATGCATTCCAAATCACAAATATGAATGAATCGATCGATCAAATCAGGCCGGTGAAGCTCGGGGACCATTGATGCCCCGTGCCCCGGAATGAGACGTTTGGCGCGCCTGTCGCCGAAAATCACGCTGCCTTCCGCATCGACAGCGATGACCTTCGTCCGCAAGCCATTGTCGCGGACGAATTCAGAACAACCTCTCACTGTCCCGCACGTACTGGTTGCACAGAACAGATAATCGGGTTCGCGGCCCAACTGGGCCACGATTTCGCTCATCGTTTGATAGTGGGCTCTGAAGTTGTACTGATTGGAATATTGATTTGGCCAGTAGCTGTTCGGGATGGAGATCAAAAGTTCCCTGACCCGATCAATGCGCGCCCTTAGGAACTCGCCCGTGTCGGGATCCGGCTCTGAGACGTAGTCAATGCCGGCCCCATATGCTTTAAGGATTTGAATGTTGCTGCTCGTGGTTTTCGGATCAATGACGCAAATGAACGGGAGTCCGTAGTAGGCGCATATTTGTGCGAGACCAATCCCCATGTTTCCGGAACTTGATTCGATGATCGTGGTTTGGGGGCCGATGGCGCCTGTTTCAAACGCATTTATGATGATGTTCAGCGCGGCTCTGTCTTTAATGCTGCCGCCCGGATTGAACCCTTCCAGTTTTGCGTAAAACTCGAAGTTAAAGTCCTTGAAAACGCGCGACAATTTAACCAGCGGGGTGTTCCCAACTTCCAATAAGATACCGTTATGCATGCTACTCCTTGTCCGTCAGCGAGGCTCTGCAAGTTGAGCCACGTGATCTTATGTGCCGGGGAATTGAGGCTCACATTCACTCGAGGCTGTGAGCGGGGTTGTTATGAATTGAGCTGAGTTAAGAAGTTAAGTGGCTTTGCCTCAAGAGTCGGAAATCATTTGTTGGGATCGGGTCAGTACAGGGAGCGGTAGCGTCCTGGTCAGGATCGGCATGCAAAATTCGCGAAGGATTTCGGACTCTCATGGTTGGACCAGGTCGCTACCGCTCCCTGTACTGACCCGATCCAAGTGCGATTCGTACTTTTGAGGCAAAGCTAAGTTTAGTGGGAGATGTTAGAAATCAAGCTACGAGAGCTACTGCTTTATGCGGCAATCCTGTGGACTCCGGCGTCGCAATCGAATCCAGCATGATTGCTTCGCAGCCGAAAAGCCGCTTGGCCTCGATGCCGCGCAGACGGCACTCTTCGATTAACTTATCGGATTCCACAATCGGGCGAGACTGCTTCGTGTATTGAATGGAAGTGAGGAAAGTCAACCAGGGCTCTTGCCCCATCGCATAGACGTACGCGCGTTTCGCGTTCAGCACTTCGATGATTTTAAGGCCCTTGGTGGCGTCCGAGCCGTCAAATCTTCTCGACTGGTCCATCTTTCGCGAGAGCGGTTTGGTGAGCAACGGTCCGTAGAGCCAGGTGAGCGGCGCTCCATCACACTCCATACCCAGGAACAGCACATCAACCTCTCCGATTGCGTCGCGAACATGCTCATAGAGCTTCGGCTCGATGTTATTCGAGTCTGCCGCGCACATGATCTTCTTTCCACCGAGGCTCACCAGGTAGGCCATCTTGGTTTTGATGTTGAGGTCGGCGTGTTCTCCCATGAATGGAATCCCCATGATCGTCCCGCCGGCAACGTCGATCGTCTCCATCTCTCCGATCTCCACGACGTTTTTGAAACCGATAGTTCTCAGCACCAGCTTCATCGAAGGATCGATCAGTTCGCCGCCGGAACTCCTGGGCACGATGATAGTCTTGATCTTGCGCCTCAGTTGTAACAACGTTTCGAAGATGCAGTGGTCCTGATGATTATGGGTGATCACAACGTAATCTATTCGCTCGGGTAGATCGTCGTAAGTGTAACGTTTGATATCGCTCCCGAATTCATAACCGATCACCGGGTCGCACAGGATGTTGACGTCCCTCGTCTCGATGAGGATGCAAGCGTGGCCAAAGTAACGTATACGCACGCCTTCACCATCGTAGTTAACAGCACCGCGTGGGTTTGTCGTGGTGAAAAGAGATGAGAACAACTCGTCCTGATCGGCGGTGATATTGAAGAGGTCTCTGATGTAGTCGTAGGGCTGAGCGACTTCTTTCATCTTGAATAGCTCGTCGAGTCGCTCGTCGTCGAAGGGCACTCTCAAGTGAAGACGCCCCTCATCCTCGAGCAACGGTGTGCTGAGAATAAACTGCCGGTTGTCGTTATCGATAAGGGACAAAGCCACACTCTGAGAAGCAGAACTATAAAACGGGCTCTTGTATAAGAGACCTTCGATGAATCGGATCGAAGGATGATTGTTAGCGTCGTAGACCAGCTCGACATAGCCCTTCAGTAGTTCCGGCGTCTTTTCGTAAAGCGGCGTCAGGGAATACCCGGTTGCTTCATTGGTCAACATGTCATCCAACTGCTTAACAGCTTCGGCGAATTGCAGCATATGCCGCTGTTCGCTGGTCGTCTTTTCAAGCAGGGCCTTTATCGCACCGACCTTGCTTGCATCGTAGTTAATGAAAGGCCCGCCGAGCATCGCCGGATTTTTGAGCGCGGAGATGTGTACCTGCGGAGCATTGATGAACGACTGCATAATTTTCAGATGCAGGTTCGCTATAAACATTGCGGCTGTTTCCGGGGCTATCAGGAAAGGCCACGCGTACCACTGGTTGAAGAGCGGTTCGAACAGAACATTGGGCTTAAGGAAGACTTTCTCAGGCATGGTTTTGATCTCGCTTCAACGATCGTGGAGAAGTAATGCTAAGCAGCAGACACTTCCTCAACCTTGACTTCAAGCTGGGAAAATTCGAGAGGAGCCTCGAGCAACGTCGAGTTGCAACTCGTGTCAGACACTATTTGTCCGTTTTCCAGTTTGATTACGCGATCGCCCACGTGATAGAAGCGGTCGTCATGGCTGATGACAATGACCGTTTTACCGCGGGCTTTCAGATCGGGCAGTAGTTGATGATAGAAAACTTCCTTGAATAGCGGATCCTGATCGGCCGCCCACTCGTCAAAGACATAAATCAGGCGATCCTCCAGATATGCAGTAAGCAGCGCCAATCGTTTGCGCTGTCCCTGCGACAACTCTGTCGTGGAAAGTACATTGTCTCTGACCTGGAGTTTGTCGCTGAGATGCAATCGCTCCAGGTACTCGCGCGCCGCGGCGTCCAGTTCAGCGGATTCAAGCCCGAGCAAACTTTCAAAGAGGTAGAAGTCTGCATGCACGGAAGAAAACAACTGCCGGTAGCTGTCTCTTACCTCATCTGTGATTTCCTGCCCATTGAGGCGAATTGCTCCTTCCTCCGGTGCGTAGAGACCTAACAGCAATTTCGCGAAGGTTGTCTTGCCGCTGCCATTGCCCCCAATTACGAAGCACATCTCACCTCTACGCAGGGTAAGGTTAAGTGGTCCAACTTTGAAGCTGCCGTCTTCGTTGTCGCGCTTGTAAGTGTGCGCGACATTGACGAATTCCAGTTGCCGCCATCCGGAAGCCTCCTCGATTCCGGCTTCCAGCCGGCCACCCGCAGGCTCAGCTTCGAGCGACAGCCCGAGATCCTCTAATTTCTTGAGTGACACTGCCGCGCGCCCGAGCGCCGGTAGCCCGTTAAGCGTTACCTGCAAAGGAGTCATCATGTAGAGAAGAACAATCACATATCCCGTCAACTCGGGCATAGATGTCTCTCTCATTCCGGCGACGACAAAGAGCAGCAGGCCAATCACGACAAAGAAGAGAATCTGTCCCCAACTCGCAGCGGCGGTGTAGATAGTCTGGCCGATGACATTCCGATGTCTAAACTGTTCGGCGTTGTGTGAAAGGCTGGTGGTGATGAAAGCTTCGCGGCGCGGGCGATGCTGTTTGAGTTCCTTCGCCCCTTCAGTCATGGCGCGGAAGTCTTTATATAAAGCATCGTCCGTCTCACGGGCCTTCCTCATCCACTGCACAGCTTTGGCGAGTGGAAGTTGGTAGCCAAGAATTCCCACTACCATGAAGCCCAGCACTACAAAAAACATGCTTGGCGAGAGCCAGCCGAGATAGATCAGACACCCGAGCACCACCGCAGCGTTGATAGCGGTGAGTGGAATAATCAGGACCGCAGTGGAGATTGCAACCACGTCATCCGTCAGCGCGGCCATTACCCGGTGGCCGCCGATCTGTTCCAATTGACGCAGGGGCGCCGCCAGAATCCGGCGACTAAGTTGCAGGCGTTGCTTGACGACCGCGCTCTGACCTATGCGCAGCAGCATCGCCTCGGAAACGAATCTCATGATCGGAACGATGACACACAGTCCGACGAAGAGTTTCATCTGCAGGGACGTAACCGCCGACAAATTACTTAACGACTTGCCGATGAGCGCCAGGAGAATCGTGCTGCATATCCCGCTGATGACCCCTGCTATGATGGCCTGGATGACCACCCACGGAGAACTCTTAAAGAGAAAACTGATTAGCTTCATGTTGAACCCTCTTTGGTGATAGTTGATGTCTTTGTTACGGCTCAGCGCCATCCGTCAGCTTGCTGGTTGAGGGATCCGATGCCTGTCTGCCGAGTTATTTCCTGGATGGGTTGTGCGGGTGTAGCAACAATGGTTTCCAAAAAGATTTGATAGTGATCGAGCAACTCTTCCATCGCGGAGACTTCAAATAAGTCACGGTTATACTTCAGCTCGGCAGTGAGCCTGTTGCCCGAGTCCTGCATCCCTAAAATCATGTCCTGAAAAAGAGCGACGTCGTTATCGGGTCGCTGGTCGCCCAGATCGAAGATACTGAGACTCGCACCTTCAATCTCCTGCGTGGCGGGCGCGGTGTAAAGATTAAAGAAAATTCGCGCGAGCGGCATGCGGTGAGGTTCGTTGGCCGGCTGCAGGTGTTCCGCCAATTTCACGAAGGGCACATCCTGATTCGAATAAGCTCCATCGACAGTTACTTGAATTCGCTTCATCAACTCCGTGAAAGGCGGGTTACCGCTCAGGTCGAGCCGCATCAACACCATGTTGATAAAACATCCGATCAGGTTTTCGATTTCGAGCCGCGTGCGTCCCGCAACGCCTCTGCCTAACACGAAGTCATCGCGCAGGGTGTAGTGCCGCAGGAGCAGACCGAAGGCGGCAAGCATGGTTGTATAGAGACTCACCTGATGCGTGCGGCTCAACTCCCGAAGTGAATCGGAGAGTGCGGAAGGCATTAGCCTTGATCGGATCGCGCCATGAAACGTTTGTGCAGCGGGCCGCGGGTAGGTGAATGGCAGCTCGAGAGCGGGCGGGCATTGCTTCAAGCGCTCACGCCAGTATGAGAACTGCGCTTCGAGCTCGCCTGTGTGCATGCGCGTTCGTTGCCACACGGCCCAATCACCATACTGAATCTGTAGCTCGGGCAAAGGAGAAGGCTGGTTGTGGGAGAAGGCTTCATAAAGCGTCCCGAGTTCCCTTATCAGTATTCCTAACGAGATAAAGTCGGCGATGAGGTGGTCCAGCGCGATCGCCAGCACATACTCTTCGCGGTCCAGACGAAACACGGTCAGTCGCCAGAGTGGAGACCGAGCGAGATCAAAGGGCTGCGCCAGTGCCTGCACTGCGAGTTGCTGTACCCTGGCGATTCGCTGGTGCGCGGGCAGGTCTGACAAATCGATGATCGTGACTTTGGCCGGTGCGGGCGGATTGATTACCTGGATAGTCGCACGCTCAGAGATGGCAAAGCTGGTCCGTAGCGATTCGTGTCGCCGGCTTACCTCGGTCACAGTCTCTTGCAGCGAGTGGAGGTCCAGCAAGCCGGAATAATGAAGCACTGTACCGATATAGCTGGGTGGCACATCACCAGCCTGCGTCTGGCGCAGCGTTTCCTCCTGTATGAAAGATAAGGGGGCAGAACCGTTCTCCGTGCGACGCGGGATGGACCGTGACGCGAGCGGGCGCCCCCTCAAACGCTGCTGCAGTAGAGCGAATTGCGCAGGAGACAATTCTGACGATTTAGTCTTGGAACTATGACTTTCCATTTTCATGAGGAAGGGTTATTTGCAAGTAGTGCATCAGGTTGAAATTTTGACGGAAATTACGCCGAAGGCGTTCGCTAATTTCAGTCCAGGGTTCGAGGAACGAGAACCCTGGGATCGAATAATAAAAAGGGCTTGAAACCCTGAAAGGGTTCGCCAATTGAGGAACCCTTTCAGGGTTGTAACGGTTTATTTGAAGCTAACCCAGGGTTGTCGCTGGCGCTCCAACCCTGGGCTGAAATTAGCGAACGCCTTCGGCGTTTCACCCAATTTCAAACTGATGCACTACCTTATTGCAGCAGGTGTTGCGCTTGTGTATCGCTGAGGTTCGAGACCTCAGCGACAAGAATTTCTTCAATACACTCGGCAACACCGGCGATGGTCTGTTTGTCGAAGAAGTGATTGAGGCTCAACTCGATCGCGAACATTTCACGTAGTTGGGCAACGATCTGCGTCGCTAAAAGTGAGTCTCCGCCCAACTCATAAAAATTATCCTGAACACCAATCTCGGCAATTCCCAGACGCTCCTGCCAGATAGCGGCGACCGAGTGTTCGAGGTCGGTGCGAGCAGCGATATAAGAGTTTGCGGCCGCTGGTCTCGGATGAAGAGGCGTACCAATCGCCAACTCATCATCATTCACTGGCTGAAGTTGATCGTTCGAACGATCAACTGCAACCTCCGCGTTACGCCGTTCTATCCAGTAGCGCTGCCGTTCAAATGGATAGGTTGGAAGAGGCACACGGTAATGGGTTGTGCCGGCGTTAAATTTCGACCACGCGATACGCACGCCTGCCATCCATAGACGGCCCAGGCTGTTGAGCATGAAAGCAGCATCCGGTATCGATTGGAGTGGATGCCGCAAGGATGAAAGCGCTATGTGAGCATCCGTTTTAACTTGCTGCGCAAAACTACAGAGACTATTGCCTGGCCCGATTTCAAGGAATATCCATTTCGGATCGCCGGCAAAATGGCGGAGACCTTCGGCGAAGAGAACCGTCTGGCGCAAGTGTTTGGCCCAGTAGTGAGGATCGGTGGCTTCCGTCCCCATGATCCAGTTTCCGGTAACGTTAGAGACATAAGGAATACGCGGCTCGCGCAGATTCACCTTTTTGATCAGCTCGGCAAATGGCTCCATGATCGGGTCCATCATCTCGGAATGAAAAGCATGTGAGGTGTGCAAGCGGCGGCTGGTGATTCCGCTTTCCTTCAATCTTTCCTGCAGTTGAGCGATCGCTTCGGCGCCGCCGGAAACCACGCAGAGCGACTTCGCGTTCACGGCTGCCAGCGACAGCCCTTCACCGAGCAGTGGTCGCGTCTCCTCCGCTGTTAGCGGCACACTCAACATCGCGCCGCCTGCCAGCTTCTGCATCAAACGCCCCCGAGCGGCAACGAGTGGAAGCGCCTCTTCCAGAGTGAAGACGCCGGCCAGGCAGGCCGCGACATATTCACCGATGCTGTGGCCGATCATCGCCTGCGGTTGTACACCCCAATCCATCCATAACCGAGCCAACGAATATTCGAGGGCGAACAGGATAGGCTGCGTATTCTCCGTCCGGTTGAGTCTTTGCGCGGCCTCGTCAGTCTCAACTGCCGAGGGATAGAGCATGGCGCGCAGGTCGGATTTCAGGTGCGGCTCGAGTAGTTCGGCACAGCGGTCAAGATGCGTGCGGAAGATGGTTTCCGTTTCGTAAAGTTCTCGCGCAGCGTGGAGGTACTGTGAACCCTGTCCGGAGAACATAAAGACGACCTTTCGTTCCCGGGGCTCATGAACGTGAGTGGAGACATATTGAGGATCGCGCGAGTCAAGCGCCTTAATGGCGTCAGCGAGATCTCGGCAAACGACTGTTCGCCGGTGGTCGAAGGCGCGCCGTCCCACCTGCAGCGTGTAAGCTACGTCGTCCAAATCCAGATCCTGATGTTGACTGAGGTGGGCTGACAGATTCGTGGTCGCTGTCTCCAGGGCCGAACTCGTCTTTGCCGAGAGCACAAGCAAATGCCAGGGTTTTGACTTTGGTTGCCGTTCGTAGACCGGCGCTTCTTCGACGATGACATGCGCGTTAGTGCCACCTAAACCGAAGGAGCTAACCCCTGCACGTCGCGGAGACCCATGCGATTCCCATTTCGTAAACCTTGTGTTGACGTAAAACGGGCTGTTGCTGAAATCGATCTCCGGATTAGGTTGATTGAAATTCAGGCTGGGCACCAGAGACTTGTGCTGGAGAGCGAGAGTTGTCTTGAGCAACCCGGCGACGCCGGCGCCAGTATCGAGATGCCCGAAGTTACTCTTAACGGAACCGAGCGCGCAAAACTCTTTCTTCCCCGTGCTCAGGCGGAAGGCTTGCGTGAGCGCGGAGACCTCTATCGGATCGCCCATAACTGTCCCGGTGCCGTGTCCTTCAACGTAACTTATTGTTTCGGCTTTCACGCCCGCGACTGCGAGAGCTTCCGCGATGACTTCGGCCTGCCCCTCCACGCTCGGAGCCGTGAAGCCTACTTTGTCGGCGCCGTCGTTATTGATGGCAGAACCTTTGATAACCGCATGAACACAATCACCATCGACGAGCGCATCAGAGAGGCGCTTCAAGACGATCACGCCCCCGCCGCTGCCACCGACGATGCCTTTGGCCCGCGCGTCGTAAGACCGTGTATGACCGTCAGGTGAAATGATGCCGCCTTCCTGATATATGAACGCGGATTTTTGTGGGATATTCAATGAGAGACCACCAGCCAGCGCCATATTGCACTCGGCGTTAAGAATGCTTTGACAGGCCATGTGAATAGCCACCAGCGACGTCGAACAGGCCGTCTGAACATTCACACTCGGGCCTTTCAGATTCATCTTGTAGGAGACCCGCGAAGTCAGGTAATCGGAGCTGTTCCCAATCGTGATCTGCGCCACCGCGGAACTGACCAGCGAGGGGTGAGAATAGATGTTCAGTAGGTACGCGTTTCTGCCCACGCCGCCAAACACTCCGATCAAACCATCGTACGCATCAGAATCGTAGCCCGCATGTTCCAGCGCCTCCCAGGCACACTCTAAAAAAAGCCGTTGTTGCGGATCGGTCAGCTTGGCCTCCATGGGACTGTAGCCAAAGAACGAGGCATCGAATAAATCGATGTCTTCCAGGATCCCACCTGCCTTCACGCAAGCCGGATGGGCCAGCATGGAGCGCGTATAGCCTTCCGCTTCCAAATCCGCATCGGCAAAGACTGAAATAGACTCGACGCCCTCGCGCAGGTTTTGCCAAAACTCGTCGATATTTTTCGCTCCGGGAAAACGCGCCGAATAGCCGATAATGGCGATACTGGAATCGTTGGAGACATCTCCATACTCGTTACTCATCCTGCCCCTCCTGGTTTTTCTTTAGTCCGCGTCGCTCGAGTCTGGATTGTCTTTGCTGGCCCACAGCGGCGCCACGTGTACGCACTCTCTGCGGAGTTGGTGTGGCAGACTCGTCTTCGTCCAGGTGCTGATCGAAGAATTTGGCGAGAGCGTTGACGGTGGGATACTTAAAGAGGTCAGCCACCGAGACCTGGCGCTGAAAATTCTTTTCCAGTTTGATTCGCACCTGAATCATCAGAAGCGAGTGGCCCCCCAGTTCGAAGAAATTGTCGTACACACCCACATTGTCCGTCCGCAGCACTTCCTCCCAAATGGCGACAATTTCTTTTTCGCTGCCGGTGCGTGGGGCGACGAAATTCTCCGACGCCTCCCGTTGCATTCCCTCCGGCGCAGGCAAGGCCCGCCGGTCTATTTTCCCGTTGGCGTTCAGAGGCAACGACTCCAACATGATGAACGTTGAAGGGATCGTGTACTCGGGCAGTCTCTCCTTGAGGTGACTGCGAAGTTGAGCGGAAGTTGGCAGCGGCTCCCCTACGACGTAAGCGACAATCCGCACGTCGCCCGGCGCATCTTCCCGAGCCATAACTACGCTCTCTCGCACCGACGGGTGTTCCTGCAATGTCGCTTCGACTTCCCCTAATTCGACGCGGAAGCCACGAATCTTCACCTGGTGGTCCTTGCGCCCCAGAAATTCGATCTGACCATCGGGGAGGAAACGCGCGAGGTCGCCCGTACGGTAGAGGCGCGCGCCCGGCTCGTCGCTGAACGGATGTGGAATGAATTTATCCGCAGTCAATTCGGGACGATGCTGGTAGCCTCGCGCAAGACCGACGCCGCCGATACACAACTCGCCCGGCACGCCGACCGGAACAGGTTGAAGTTGCGCATCCAACAGATAAACCTGCGTGTTGGCAATAGGGCGTCCGATCGGAGGATTCCGTTGCGCGTCTACGCACTCAGCGATAGTCGCGCACACGGTTGACTCGGTTGGGCCATATGCATTGAGGAAGTGACGGCCGGACGACCACGTCGCCAGCACCTCGGCGGAACATGCTTCGCCCGCCACAATGATCGTCTTGAGGTTTGGAAAATCTTCGGCCGGCATTGTCGCCAATAGCGCGGGCGGAAACGTCACTGTGGTAATTGCTCGGCTGTGCAGGACTGCACTCAGAGTAGGACCAGGCAACAACGACGCGGCGCTCTCCAGATAAAGAGTTGCGCCTGCCAGCAACGCCATGAAGATTTCTGAAACTGACGCATCAAAGCTCAACGACGCAAACTGAAGGACACGACTCTCCGGCTGCACGCCGAAAGCTTTGACCTGCGCCTCAACCATGTTGCACAGCCCGCGATGTTCGAGCAGCGTGCCTTTAGGTCTGCCGGTCGAGCCGGAAGTGTAGATGACGTAGGCGAGGTTGCGCGTCGTGACCTCACTCGCTGGCTTCTCTTCACTCTCACCCTCAATTAGTTCCCAGTCGGTGTCTAAACAGACCACGCGCGCCTCATGCGGCGGTAAGATTTCGAGCAAGTGCTGCTTCGTGAGGACCACCAGACACTGCGCGTCATCGAGCATGAAAGCCAGCCGCTCACTCGGATATGCAGGATCGAGCGGGACGTAAGCTCCACCTGCTTTTAAGATTCCAAGCAATCCGACAACGGTCTGTAGTGAACGCTCGACGCACAGGCCTACTCGCGTCTCCGGCCCAACGCCCAATTTGCGCAGATGATGTGCGAGTTGATTTGCACGCCGATCCAACTGCGCATACGTCAGTTGCTCGTCTTCATTGACTACGGCAACCGCCTCCGGTGATCGTTCGGCCTGGGCCTCGAACAGTTGATGAATACATTGCTCTGAATGGAACTCGGTTTTAGTTTCGTTCCACTTGTAAAGCAGTTGATGGCGCTCTGTTTCCGTGAGCAAGTCGAGGGTTGAAACTCTTTCTTCCGCGTCTTCTCCGATGTCGCGCAACAGCGTCTGAAAATGCTCGACGAGGCGCGCGACGGTTTGAGCGTCGAAGAGGTCGACGTTGTACTCGAACGAGCCGCGCAAATCGCCGCCCGTCTCTACCATGTTGAGAACGAGGTCGTAGTTGACTGTGCCGGACTCGCTCTCCATTGGCGTCAAGGTGATGCCGGATAATTTCAAAGCCTCAATTTGTGGATTCTCCATGGTGAAGAAAACTTGCGCGAGCGGCGGACGGCTCATATCGCGCGCGGGCTGCAGCTCTTCCACCAGCTTCTCAAACGGTAGATCCTGATGCGCAAAAGCCGCCAGCGAACCTTCTCTGACTCGTTTCAATAATTCGCGAAAGCTCTCAGCTCCATTTACTTCCGTGCGCATCACCAACGTGTTTACAAAGAACCCAATCAGCCCTTCGATCTCCGTCCGATTCCGACCGGCGGTTGGTGTCCCCACCGCTATCGCTTCCGCGCCCGTGTAGCGGTGCAGCAATACCTTGAAGGCCGCCAGCAACGTCATGAATAGCGTCGCTCCTTCCTCACGGCCCAATCCCTGCAACTTCTCCCGCACACTCGCCGGCACGGCAAACGATTGGCGCGCTCCACGGAACGTCTGCACCGGCGGACGCGGCCGGTCCGTCGGCAAGTCCAGCACCGCCAACTCTCCTCCCAGTTGCTCGCGCCAGTAACCTAACTGCTCTTCCAGTACCGCCCCGCTTAACCATTCTCGCTGCCACACCGCATAGTCCACATACTGCACTCCCATTTCTGCCAGCGGTGACTCTTTGCCTGCGCTGTAGGCTTCGTACAGCGCCGCCACTTCCCGAATAAACACTCCGGTGGACCATCCGTCCGAAATGATGTGATGCAGCGTCACGAGGGCGATGTGTTCCTCGTCGGCGAGTTGCAGCAGGCTGATGCGCAGCAACGGCCCACGCGCCAGGTCGAACGGACCTTGCGCTTCCTGCATCGCGATACGCACAGCCTGAGCCTCACGAGTCACTTCGGGTACGTCGCGCAAATCGATAACCACAATTTCCGAAGGCTCTGCCGCATGGATAACCTGCACCAACTGACCTTCGACGATGTCGAAAACCGTGCGTAACGTCTCGTGCCGCCTGACGATTTCATTCAACGTTTTTTCAAGCGCCGGAACGTTGAGAGGCCCGGCCATACGCAAGGCGGTAGGAATGTTATAGGCCGGACTGGCGGGATCCAGTTGATGCACGAACCACAAACGTTGCTGTGCAAATGAAAGCGGCAGCGGTTCACTGCGTGAGACCAGCTCAATGCGTGAAGCTGTTGCAGACTGTCCGCCGGATATTGCACGCTCGATACTCTCCGCCAGTTCGGCAACCGTCGGCGATTCGAATAAATCGCGCACCGCCATCTCAACCTGAAAGACCTCGCGCATTCGTGAGATCACTTGTACAGCCAGCAAAGAATGTCCACCCAGATCGAAGAAGTTGTCGTGTACGCCAAGCCGCTCGATTCGCAACACCTCGACCCACACGGCAGCAAGGTCTTTTTCGATGTCCGTGCGGGGCGCGACAAATTCTTTCTCGCCTTCCGGCCTGAGAAAAGTGGGACGTGGAAGCGCCGCGTAATCCACCTTACCGTTGATCGTCAACGGGAGCTCATCCAAAAGCACCAGGGCTGATGGCACTTCATAGTCAGGTAGTTTGCCCTTAAGGTAGCGAAGCAGATCAGGCACGGTTGCCACGCCTTCGGAATCCTGCACGACATAACCGACAAGTCTCTTATCGCCGGGCGCGTCTTCACGTAGGACCACGATGCTTTCGCGTACATGCGGATGCCCTTCGAGTGCCGCCTGGACCTCGGCGAGCTCGATGCGGTAGCCACGCAACTTGACCTGCTCGTCTGTACGCCCGAGAAAATCAATCTGCCCGTCAGACAAGTAGCGCGCAAGATCTCCCGTGACGTACAACCTCGCGCCAGGGTCCTGGCTAAAAGGATCGGGAATGAACTTTTCGGCCGTCTGTTTCGGATTGTTTAGATACCCTCGAGCAACCCCGACTCCGCCAATGTGCAACTCCCCTCTGACGCCAATTGGGACCAGTCTTTTTTGTTCATCCAGGATGTAGAGTTGAGTATTCGCGATAGGCCGCCCGATCGGCACTCCGCCGGAACCAGACACTCCCGTGGGAACTTCGTAAACGCAACATCCGACGACAGTCTCTGTTGGACCATATTCGTTGATGATGCGAGTGAGGGGCGCGTGTTGGCGCCAATGGTCCAGACCCTGCCACGTCAAAGCTTCACCACCCACGACCAGGGCCTTCGTACGTCCCTCGAGGTGCTGCGCCGGCAAACTGTGTTTCAAGATCTCGAGATGCGCGGGGGTGATTTTCACAAGGCTATAACCACCGTGGTCGAGCAGCGACTGGCCCAGCCCCTCGATCCCGTCATCTTCATTTACCAGCACTACGCTTTTACCTGTCATCAAGGCGGGAAACAGGCTGGTGATGGTAAGGTCGAAGGCTATGGAAGAATGCACGGGAGAGCCTTTTCCCTCCGCCACGTCATAGGCCCCAACGCACCAACTCAGATAATTGATCAAACTCCGATGAGCAATCATTGCGCCCTTCGGTTTGCCGGTTGAACCTGACGTGTAGATGACGTAGGCAAGGTTGTCTCCGTCGACGCCACTCAACGGATTCGCGTCTGAGTGTTGCGCGATGACATCCCAATCAGTATCGAGGCAAATCACTTGCGACGAATCAGATGGTATTCTGTCCCCGACTTCTTCCTGTGTCAGCAGCACGGGTAATTGCGCGTCTTGCATCAGAGAGGCGAGATGCTCAATTGGATAGCTCGGGTCCAGCGGCACAAAGGCCCCGCCGGCTTTGAGTATGCCCAGGATTCCTATCACCATTTCCACTGATCGCTTGACGCATATGCCGACCAATGTCTCTGGACCAACCCCAAGCTGCTGCAGGTAATTTGCCAACTGGTTGGCCCGTTTATTTAGTTCGTCGTAGGTTAGCTGCACCGCGCCGCTGACGATCGCGATGTTCTCAGGCGCAATCTCGGCTTGCTCCTGAAACAACTCGTGTATGCATCGAGCGTCAACCGCGTTCGAACGCGTATCGTTCCAGTCAACAACGAGCTTATGAGTTTCTTCCGAGGACAAGAGCGGCAGTTGAGAGATCGGCTGATTCGGGTTAGCAATCACGCTTTCAAGAAGAGTCTTAAAGTGCTCGATCAGCCGGGTAATGGTGCCGTCGTCAAACAAGTCGACGTTGTACATCAGCAATGCTGACATTCCCTGCGGCGATTCCGTGATATCCAGAGAAAGGTCGAATTGCGCGATGCCGCTATCAATTTTCAGGGGCGTGAAGGTCAGCTCCGAAGATCTTGGTGGATCGAGCGGCGCGCTCTGTAAGACAAACCATACCTGGAACAAAGGCGTGTGGCTCACATCGCGGGCCGGGTGCAGCTCTTCCACCAGCTTCTCAAACGGTAGGTCCTGATGCGCAAAAGCCGCCAGCGAACCTTCTCGAACGCGCCTCAATAATTCGCGAAAGCTCTCTGCGCCATTTATTTCCGTGCGCATCACCAACGTGTTTACAAAGAACCCGATCAGCCCTTCGATCTCCGTCCGATTCCGACCGGCGGTTGGCGTCCCCACCGCTATCGCTTCCGCGCCCGTGTAGCGGTGCAGCAATACCTTGAAGGCCGCCAGCAACGTCATGAACAACGTCGCCCCTTCTTCTCGGCCTAATCCCTGCAACTTCTCCCGCACACTCGCCGGCACGGCAAACGATTGGCGCGCCCCACGGAACGTCTGCACGGGCGGACGTGGCCGGTCCGTCGGTAAGTCCAGCACCGCCAGCTCTCCTCCCAGTTGCTCGCGCCAGTAACCTAACTGCTCTTCCAGTACCGCCCCGCTTAACCATTCTCGCTGCCACACCGCATAGTCCGCATACTGCACTCCCATCTCTGCCAGCGATGACTCTTTCCCTGCGCTATAGGCTTCGTAAAGCGCCGCCACTTCCCGAATAAATACTCCGGTGGACCACCCGTCCGAAATCGTGTGATGCAGCGTCACAAGGACGATGTGTTCCTCGTCGGCGAGTCGCAGCAGGCTGATACGCAGCAGCGGCCCACGCGCGAGGTCGAAAGGTCCTTGCGCCTCTGCGGTGGCGAGGCGAATAGCCTCGGCTTCCCGCTCCACTTTGGGCAGTCCCGAGATGTCATTGATGGTGAGTTTAAAAGGCGCGGGCGCAGCGATGCGTTGGAAAGGAGTCCCGTCGGCAGAAGTGATGAAGGTGGTGCGGAGTACTTCGTGACGGCGAATGATTTCGCCGAAAGTCTGTTCCAGGACGCTCACGTTAAGCGGTCCATTCAATCGTAATGCGAACGGGATATTGTAAGTGGGCTTGCCGGGCTCCAACTGATCGATGAACCAGAGCCTCTGCTGCGCAAACGACAGTTGCGGCTCATCTGTGTCTTTTCTCGGAGTGATGGTCGAGGGGGCGCTAGACTCGATTCCCTCTTCCTGGAGCATGTACGTAAAGAGCTCCAGCTCATCTACCACAGACAAGTCTGCCTTTTCTGACCGCGGTTCACGACTCAACATACACCACCTCTTGTTGTCTCTTTTGCTGCAGCATTCTCTGCTTGTCCTCGGTGGACATGCTCCCGATCTTCTGCACGATCCTGGCAATCTTTTCGGTCTGCCCCGGTTTGGCTTCCATCGCAACCAGACGTTTCGATATTTCGGCAACGGTGTCAGCTTCAAAAATGGCGCGCAGTGGTAAATCCACGTGGAAGGTTTTATGCAGCCGGGTTAGAACCTGAATGGACAGTAACGAATGTCCTCCGAGGTCAAAGAAGCTGTCGTGGACCCCGACACGTTCAAGCTTGAGAACTTCTGCCCAAATGCTCGCCACCACCTCTTCGACTGTCGTGCGCGGAGCAACATAGACACGTTCTGTCCGCGGCGTCTCGAGTTGGGCCAGCGCCCGGCGGTCTATTTTTCCATTGCGCGTCAGAGGCAGCGCCTCCAACATGACGAAGCTTGCTGGAATCATGTATTCCGGCAATGACTTCTTAAGGTGGTTGCGAAGTTCATCAGCAGCCGGCAAACGTTCGAATTCGGGCACCACGTAGGCCGCTAGCTGCGCCTCTCCAATCTGTGGCCCAGTCACCATCACCACCGCTTCGCGCACGGCTTCATGGTGTCGCAGCGCTGACTCAATCTCGCCGAGCTCAATGCGGAACCCGCGCACTTTCACCTGGTGATCGAGCCGCCCGAGAAATTCTATGTTTCCGTCGGACCGGAATCGTGCGAGGTCTCCAGTCTTGTAAAGGCGCGCACCCGGCTCTGAAGCAAACGGGTCGGGGACGAATCTCTCAGCGGTCAGCCCAGGCTGATTTAAATACCCACGCCCGACTCCAACTCCCCCGACATACAATTCGCCGGGCATGCCGACGGGCAACGGTCTGAGCTTTTCATCCGCCACGTAGAGTCGAATGTTTGCGATCGCACGTCCGATCGGCGTCAGCGTCACTTGCGGCGGGAGCGTTTCGTATATGGCGTAGTGTGTAACATCGTCCGAGCACTCGGTTGGACCATAAGCATTGAGCAGTGGAACATCTGGTCGCAGAGTCATCCACTGGCGGCAGAGTTGGGGCGGCAACGCGTCTCCGGTCAGGATTAACCAACGCAAGCGAGAGGACTCGGGCGGGCAAACTTCTCGCGCATCTGCTTCGTCGAGCAATCCTCCCAATAACGCTGGAACGATCTCCAAAATGGTGACCTGCTCCCGCGTCGCAGACGCGAAGAGTCGCAAAGGATGATGCGCTATTTCATCGCTGAATATTTCGACACGCCCGCCGGCGAGCAAAGGAACCAGGAACTGCCAAATGGAAATGTCGAAAGTTTGAGAGGCCGTTTGGGCGACGATGTCCGTTTCGGATAGTTGTAAGTCCTGAATCTTTGCCAGGAGATGATTGACCATCCCGCGATGTTCGATCATCGCCCCTTTTGGCACTCCGGTAGAGCCTGAAGTGTAGATTACATAAGCGAGGTTGGTGGGATGGACCGCATTTACTAACGCGTCGTCACTCTCGGCTGCGATCTTTGTCTCCCAATCCGCATCCACACGGATCAGTGGCAGATGATGATTAGGCAGATTTCCCGCGAACCGCTCCCCAGTCAACAACAACGAGACTCGAGCATCGGACAAGAGAAAGGCCAATCGGTCTTTTGGATATCCCGGGTCAAGCGGGACATATACGCCGCCGGCTTTGAAGATTGCAATGATACTTTCCAGTAAATGGAGGCCACGATCCATGTACACACCGACGCGACTTTCACCTCGTACACCCTGCGCCTGTAAATAGCGCGCTAACTGGTTCGTTCGCTGGTCCAGCTCGAGATAGGTTAGACGTCGATCGCCGAAAGCAGCGGCTACCGCATCAGGGGTGCGTTCAACTTGTGCAGCGAAGAGTTGATGGAAGCATAGCCCGAGCGGAAACTGAGTCGTCGTATCATTCCAATGTTTCAACTGTTCGCGTTCGGCGTCGGTCAATAGCGGAACGTCTGCCACAGCCCGCGCCGGGTCAGCGACCATGCCTGTCAACAAAGTCTCAAAGTGTCGCCCAAGCCGTATGATCGTCTCTGCATCGAACAGGTCAACACTGTACTCAATCCTCACTGACAGCCCCTGTTCGTAATCTCCGACTAACATCGTCAAGTCGAACTTCGCCGTAGCATCGTCAACCTCGACAGACTCCATGACGAGGTTTGGTAAACGCATCAGATCATCCGGCTCATTCTGAGTTTCAAACATCACCTGAAACAGTGGATGGCGGCTGAGATCGCGCTCAGGCTGTAATTCCTCCACAAGTTTCTCGAACGGCAAATCCTGGTGCGCATATGCTCCCAGGGCGACCGCCCGTACGCGTTGCAAAACATCCCGAAAGCTCGGCTCGCCCGACAAATCCGTCCGCATGACCAGCGTGTTGACGAAGAACCCGATTAGCCCTTCTATCTCCGCCCGATTGCGTCCCGCTATGGGCGTGCCGACAACAATGTCGGTCTGTCTGGTATAGCGATGGAGCAGTATTTGAAAAGCTCCCAGCAGCGCCATGTATAGAGTGACTCCCTCACGACGGCACAGCGCTTTCAAGTTTGTGCTCAACTCGGATGAGAGACTGAGTGTCTGGTGCATTCCCCGGTAACCCTGCACCGGTGGACGCGGTCGGTCCGTCGGCAAGTCCAGCACCGCCAACTCTCCTCCCAGTTGCTCGCGCCAGTAACCTAACTGCTCTTCCAGCACCGCCCCGCTTAACCATTCTCGCTGCCACACCGCATAGTCCGCATACTGCACTCCCATCTCTGCCAGCGGTGACTCTTTCCCTGCGCTATAGGCTTCGTAAAGCGCCGCCACTTCCCGAATAAACACTCCGGTGGACCACCCGTCTGAAATGATGTGATGCAGCGTCACGAGAGCGATGTGTTCCTCGTCGGCGAGTCGCAGCAGGCTGATGCGCAGCAGTGGCCCATGCGCCAGGTCGAAAGGTCCTTGCGCCTCGGCGGTGGCAAGCCTGATAGCCTCGGCTTCCTGCTCCACACTTGGCAGCTCCGAGATGTCATTGATGTTGAGTTTAAAAGGCGCGGGTGCAGCGATGCGTTGGGAAGGAGCCCCGTCCACTCCGGGAACGAAGGTGGTGCGCAGTACTTCGTGACGGCGAATGATCTCGCTGAGAGTTTGTTCCAGGACAGCGAGGTTAAGCTGTCCCTTCAGTCGCAGCACAACTGGAATATTGTAGAAGAAGCTACCAGGCTCTAACTCATTGAGGAACCAGAGTCTCTGCTGCGCAAACGATAGCGGCAGATCCTGCTCTCGCGAGACCGGTTCCACCGGCGCTGTCATTACCCCCTGGCTGCCGCGCATCGCGTCTTCAATCTGGCTGGCGAAATGTTCGAGAGTTGGATATTCAAACAAGGCGCTGAGTGGAACCTCTACGCCGAAGGTTTCGCGCACGCGCGACATCACTTGATTGGCTAATAATGAATGCCCGCCTAACTCAAAAAAGTCGTCATTGCGACCCACTTGTTCAAGGTGAAGCACGTTGGCCCAGATAGTCGCTAACAGGTCTTCGGTCGGCGTGCCGGGAGGGATAAACTTCGCCGCACGTTCGAACTCGATCGTCTCCAGCACGGATAGCGCTTCCCGCTCCACTTTGCCGTTCGGGGTCAGCGGTAGTGTCGGCACTATCATGAACTGCGACGGGAGCATGTATTCCGGCACCTTTTCTTTCATGTACTTTCGCAATGCTTCCGCGCACAAGTCTCCATGCTGGCCCACACAGTAAGCCACCAGGCGCTTATCACCTTCATCTGTCTGCTTGACCAATACGACACAATCATCAACGTCGGGATGCCTTCGTAACACAGCCTCAATTTCGCCGGTTTCGATCCGAAATCCGCGCACCTTCACCTGTCCATCACGACGTCCGACAAACTCTATCCGTCCATCCTCTCTATAGCTCCCGATATCTCCCGTCGCATACAGCCGCTCGCCTCCCACCTCGCTGTAGGGATCGGGCACGAACCGCTCGGCCGTCTGCTCCGCGCGGCCCACATAACCTCGCGCTAACCCGTCTCTGCCGATGTAGATCTCGCCTCGCACCCCCACCGGCACTGCTCGCATACGTTCGTCCAGGATGTAGACCTTCGTGTTCGCGATCGGGCGTCCGATCAAGACATGCTCGCCTACCTCCGCGCTGTGACTCATCGCTTCACTGCAGGCGAAGGTCGTCGTCTCCGTCGGCCCGTACCCATTTATCACCCGCGTCCCCGGCCACTGCTCCAGCGCTCGCCGCACATGCGTCGCCGATAGCACGTCGCCTCCGGCCAACAACTGTCGCACCCCGCGCAGCTCACTCATCCCCTCGTCCACCATTTGATGGAACAGTCCGGCTGTCAGCCATAGAGTCGTCACGCCGTGCCGCTTGATTACGGCCGCCAGTTCCGCCAGGGACATGGCTCGTTGCGCGGGGGCCAGCGCCAGTCTCGCCCCATTCAGCAAACTGCCCCAGATCTCAAATGTCGAAGCGTCGAAACTCAGCGGCGCAAAGTGCAGGAATACTTCCTCAGAGGACAAACTCACGTAGCCTGTGCCCTTCACCAGCCGCACCACCCCACGCTGCGTTATCCCCACTCCCTTCGGCGCTCCTGTCGACCCTGACGTGTACATGATGTAAGCGAGATTGAGCGCCGTGGTCGTGGTCGGCAGATTCTCTTTGCTTTGGCCCGCGATGATGCCGGCGTCGGCGTCAACACAAATCATGTGCGCAAACGTGGCCGGCAGTGCGTCGAGAAACTTTTCCTGCGTTACGATGACGGGAATCTGTGCATCTTCGAGAATGCAAGTGAGCCGCTCTATCGGATAGGACGGATCGAGCGGGACATACACGCCGCCAGCCTTAAGAATCGCCAACAGCCCGACGATCAATTCGGGAGTGCGGTCCAAACAGATGCCGACTGTCACTTCCGGACCCACGCCGAAGGATTGAAGATAGTGCGCGAGTTGGTTGGCGCGGCGATTCAATTGCTCGTAGCTGATCAATTCTTCGTCTGCGGCAACCGCCACGGCATCGGGAGTCTGTTCCGCTTGCTGCTCGAACAGTAGCTGAATACAACAGTCAACCGGATACGCAGTCCCAGTCTGATTCCATTCGACGACTAATTGTTGAATCTCTCCCTCGGACATGAAGGTGACATCGTCGAGGCGCTGGTCCGGGTCGGTGGAAAGGTTTTGGAGAGCGTGCCGGAAGTGGCCCAGCATTCGTGAAATCGCGCTGTCGTCGAAGCGGCTGGAGGCATACCACATCTTCAGGAGTAACTCGCTGGTGCCTTTGGCGAGGACAGTGAGTGGATAATTAGTTTTGCCAACGGCGTGGATGTCTCTTATTTCCAGTTGCCTGCCCGGCTCGTCCTCAAAGCTGTACGCCGGATAGTTCTCATAAATGAGAATGCTATCGAACATGCGCACGTTACGAGGTATGTCGCTCCAGCCATGAACCTGGGCCAGCGTGCTGTACTCAAACTGCCGCTGCTCGGCTTGTTGTGCCTGAAGCTCTTGCAGCCACGGCCCAACCAGCGCCCCGGATTCCACTCGCACACGCGCCGGCAACGTGTTGATAAAGTCTCCCACGATCTTTTCAACTCCCGGCAGAGACGCAGGACGCCCTGAAGACGTTACGCCGAAGATCACATCTTCCTCACTGCTATACCGGCTCAGGAGAAGCGCCCACGCCCCCTGGACCAGAGTATTCAAGGTCAGGTGAAGACGCTTGGCTGCGGCGTGCAGGCGAGTTGTTTCCTCAGTCGTAAGAAGAATCTCCTGCTCGCCGTAATCATCGCTGAGAGTTTCAGAGTTATTAGTCTTGCCAATTTGAATAGCCGTCGGATACTTGTGCCCGTGAAGTGTCGCCAGCCAGTAGGCCTCGGCACTGGATACATCCTGACGGCTAAGCCATTCAATGAAGTCTCTATAAGCTCGACTCTCTCCGAGAGATGGTTGCTCACCCCGCAGCAACGCGTTGTAGATCGCTAGAACTTCTCTGATGATGATGGGCACTGACCAGCCGTCAACGAGCAAGTGGTGGCAATGCCAGACGAAGCGGTAGAGCTTGTCCCCCGTTCTGAAGAGGGTGAGCTTCATCAGCGGCGCTTCATTCAACGTGAAGCCACGTTTTCGAACCGAGTTGAGGAAGGCCTCGAGCCTGTCCTGCTGCTCTGCGAGCTCAAACCCGCGCCAGTCCAATTGCTCTACTTCTATTTCTACGTGCCGGTTGACAATCTGCACGGGGGCGTCGAGGCCGTCCCATTGAAACGATGTCCGCAACGAGGCATGCCGGTTGACGACCTGTTGCCAACTCTCCTCGAAGGCCGAGTTGTCTAACTCGCCGCTCAACTCGCACGTCACCTGCGTTAAGTAGACGCCGGTTCCGGCTTCGAACAGGCTTTGGAAGAGCATTCCTTCCTGCATCGGCGAGAGCGCATAGATGTCTTCAACATCTTTCTCCGCGTGGAGAACTCGCTGCAACTGAGCATCATTGAGTTTTGCCAGTGGGAAGTCTGACGGGGTCCAACTCGGCTCCGCCGAAAGGCAGTGAGCCATGATCCCCCGCAACGCTTCGTTAAATCCCGCGGCCAGCCGCTCCACCGTCTGCTGATGAAAAACTTCCTTGCTGTAACTCCAGGCCACTTGCAACCGTCCACCAACAATGCTCGCCGAAACATCGAGCAGGTGTGTGCGCTTGCCGCGGGGACTGCGCATCGCGCCCACGCTCTCCGGCGCCGGCGAGAATCCGCCCGTTGCGCTCAACATGCCATCGAGCTGCCCCAGGTAGTTGAAGATCACTTCGGAGCGCGGCACTTCGCGCAATTGCTGTTTGCTTGATTCATCCCCGCTGAGGTATCTAAGCAGGCCGTAACCTATGCCATTTCGCGGGATTGCTCGGAGCTGTTCTTTGACGAGTTTCAGTGTCTCTCCGGGATGCCACACGCCCTCCTGTTCGAGCAGCACCGGAAAGATCGTTGTAAACCAGCCCACCGTGCGAGAGACGTCTACGTCCTCCGCAATATCTTCACGCCCATGTCCTTCGAGATCGATCAGGACTCTCCGCTCCCCAGTCCACTGCGACAGAGTTCGCAACAGCGCCGTCAGCAAGACGTCATTGATTTGCGTATGGTAGGCTGCGCCAACTTCGTGCAGCAGCGCGTGCGTCTCTTCAACGTCCAGCGAGCTCGAAACACTTTGCTCGTTTTGGACCGTGTTAAGACCACCGATGATCTCTGTTGGAAGCGGTTTGATATCTCGCCGTGCATCTGCGTTCCAGTAGTCGAGTTCCGGCTCCGCGGCTGTCGATCGCTGGTGCTGCTCCAAACGTTGAGACCATTCTTTGAACGACGTGGTTTTCGACCCCAGATTGATCCGCTCACCACTTGACCTCTGGCGGTAAGCCTTTTCCAGATCTTCGAGCAGTATCCGCCACGACACCCCGTCAACAACGAGATGGTGAATCACTATTAGTAGCCTGCTCCCCTTTTCATCTCCCAACTCGAGGAGCGCGATTTTGATGAGTGGTCTCTTCGTCAAATCCAGGCTGCGTTGAAACTCCGTTGCTTTCTCTTCAATCGCCTGGCGCTGTTCCTCGGCCGCAAGATGCCGGAGGTCAACTCGCACGAACACATCCGCGGTCGTGTCTGCCTCTTCATCAATCTGCCGCCACTCTTCGCCATTCCAGATGAATCGCAGTCTCAGCGCATCGTGTTGCTGGAGCAGCGCGGCGACAATCTCCGCGAGTAACGAGGCGTCGAGACGTTCCTCGACTTTAAGCATGACGGCCTGGTTGTAGTGTTGCGGATCGGCGAAATCCTGTTCGAAGAACCAGCGCTGGATTGGAGTCAACGGTACGGGGCCCGTAATTATCTCTTGCTCAGCTTTGACGTGGGGCGCAGTTGCGCCCACGGCTGCCAGTTGAGCCACAGTGTGATGTTGGAATATCTGCCTGGGCCGGAGCCTTAATCCTTCCTGATTGGCTCGGGACACTACTTGAATGCTGAGGATGGAGTCGCCGCCCAGATCAAAGAAATCGTCGTGGACGCCCACCCGTTCTACCCTCAAAACATCTGACCAGATAGCGGCCAACACCTGTTCGGAGTGCGTGCGCGGCGCAACATACGAAGACTGCAGCTCGGGTCTAACTCCAGCAAGCGCAGGCAAGGCGCGCCGATCGAGTTTCCCGCTCGGCGACAACGGAAGCGCCTCTATGAACATGAAGCCTGCCGGGACCATGTGATCAGGCAGTTTGTCCTGAAGGAAGTCTCGCAGTTGGCTATTGTTCGGAGCGACTTCTCCTTGTCTGATGACGAGGTAGGCGACCAAACGCTTGTCCCCGGGCACGTCTTCTCTGAGAACGACCGCCACCTCGCTGACCGATGGATGCTGCGCCAATGCGGCTTCGATCTCTCCCAACTCGATGCGAAAACCACGTAGTTTCACCTGGTGGTCCAACCGGCCGATAAACTCTATTTCGCCATCGTGCAGGTGTCGCGCCTGATCCCCCGTGCGATAGAGGCGTCCTCCAGGCTGCGTCGAGAAAGGATGTGGGACAAACTTCTCAGCGGTTAACTCTGGCCGGCGCAGATATCCGCGGCCTAATTGCACGCCGCCAATGTAGAGTTCCCCGGGCACGCCGGCCGGTACTGGTTGAAGGTGGTTATCGAGAATATAAATCTGTGTGTTTGCAACTGGACGACCAATCGGCACGCTGGTGCGCATCTCTTCGGCCTGACACTCCCAGAAGGTCACATCCACGGATGCTTCCGTCGGCCCGTACAGGTTGTGCAATTGCGCTCCCATGCGCGCAAAGAAGCGTTGCCGCAACTCGGTTGAGAGTGCTTCGCCGCTACAAATCACACGCCGCAGGCTCGAGCACTGCTCCACTCCGTGGGTTTCAAGAAAGACCTGTAACATCGAGGGCACGAAGTGCAGCGTCGTCACTTCTTCTTCCCTGATAAGCCGCACCAAATAAGCGCTATCCTGATGTCCTCCGGGAACGGCCAGCACTAGTCGCGCCCCGACCAGCATGGGCCAGAAGACCTCCCACACCGAGACGTCGAAACTGAACGGCGTCTTCTGCAAGACTGTTTCAGAGCCGGTGAGCTGATAGGCCTCCTGCATCCAGATCAACCGGTTGGTAATCCCTCGGTGGCTGATCATGGCGCCCTTCGGACGGCCCGTTGAGCCGGAGGTATAAATCACGTAAGCGAGGTTGTCCCATGTCGTGACACTCTCCAGGTTCTCGATGCCCTGCCGGGCAATTTCGGACCAGGATGAATCTACGCACAAGACTGTGGCGTGATGCGCCGGCAACTGTTCAAGCAGATGCTGCTGCGTGAGCAGTATCGGCACGGCGGAGTCTTCCAACATGAACGAGAGTCGCTCGCGCGGGTAAGCAGGATCGAGCGGCACGTACACCCCACCGGCCTTGAGTACGGCCCAAAGCGAAACGACCATCTCGATCGAACGCTCCATCATTATTCCGACGCAGCTTTCGGGTTTTACGCCGAGGTGGCGCAAGTGGCGCGCGAGTTGATTTGCACGCGCGTTTAACTCCGCGTAAGTAAGGTGCTGCTGCCCAAAGGAGAGAGCGGGCGCGTCGGGAGTGCGGCTCACCTGCTCCTCGAAAAGCGCGGGCAGAGTCTTGTCGAGAGTGTAATCTCGCGCGGTGTCGTTCCACTGCACCAGGATTTGTTGCGTTTCGGATTCCGACAGCAACGAGAATTCCGACAGCCGCCGCTCCGGATTACGAACGATCCCTTCCAGCAGATTTCGCAAGTGGACCAGATTCCGCCTGCTCGTGCCGGCGTTGAACAGGTCTGTCGAGTACTGCAACATGACGCCCATACCGGCCGGCATCGGCCGCATCGACAGCATCAGATCAAAGCGTGCGCTGCCGGTGTCGATATTCACCGAGCTCCAGGTCAAGCCGGCCACGTTCTGCGTCGACTCAACACGATTTTGCAAAGTGAACATCACCTGGACCAACGACGCGTAGCTCAAGCTGCGTTCCGGCTGCGCGGCGCGCGCGACCTGCTCGAAAGGCACATCCTGATGCGCATACGCACCAAGAGCGACCTCACGCACACGCTTTAGCAACTCGTAAAAACTGGGATTGCCGGAAAGGTCGCTACGCATTACCAGCGTATTGCCGAAGAAGCCCATCACCGATTCGAGTTCAACACGATTGCGGTTGAGAATCGGCGTTCCCACGCTGATGTCGCTCTCAGCCGTGTAACGGTGCAAGAGAGTCTGAAAGGCGGCCAGCAGTGTGATGAACAATGTCACGCCTGAGCGCCGGCTTAAGTCTTCGAGCTCGGTGGCGAGACGCGCAGGGAATATGTCTTCCTCGATGGCTCCTCGAAAGCTCGGGATAGCCGGGCGGGATTTGTCGGCTGGCAGATTTAATACAGGAAGCTCTCCACCGAGTTGGCGCTTCCAGTAGTCGAGTTGTTGTTCAACCTTCTCGCCCTGCAACCATCTTCGCTGCCAGACGGCGAAGTCTGCGTACTGAAGAGGCAGTTCCGGAAGTGGGGAATGTTTGTCATTCGAGTATGAAGTGTAGAGAGCCGTGACCTCGCGCATGAAAATTTCCTGTGACGAGGCGTCGCTGATGATGTGATGCTCAGTACGCACGACCACATGTTCGTCGTCCTTTAGTCGCAGTAGATGCGTGCGCACGAGAGGACCTTCGGAGAGGTTGAATATCTTTTGGCCTTCTTCGACGGTGATTCGCAACACGGCCTGCTCTCGCTCGCTCTCGGGCATGGCTCGCAGATCGGTGACTGGAAGAACTTGCGCGAATGGTGGGAGGACGACCTGCATCGGCTCCCCATTTATCATCGGGAAGATTGTTCTGAGTATTTCGTGTCGCCGCGTCACTTCATTAAGGGCCTGTTCCAATGCGCGCACATCGAGCGGGCCCTTCAGGCGCAAGGCGAATGGCGCGTTATAGCGTGAGCTGTCGGGATCCAGTTGCTCGATGAACCAGATTCGCTCCTGTGCGAATGAAAGAGGAAACGAGTTCAAGCCGGATCCCTGGTCCATAAGACGCTTTGCGAACAGGGCGTACTTCTCAGGAGAGAGGCCGGCGATAAGCTCTGATATGTTATTCGTCACCATTCTTAGTTTCTTTGCTGTAATGATTTCTCTGTGCAACCTCTGTGTTCTCTGTGTCTCTGTGGTTGACTAATTCACAGCAACAAAATCACCACAGAGACACAGAGAACACAGAGGTTGCACAGAGAAGAACGATCTCAGGCGTTTTTGTGTAACACGTAGGAATTATTTGGCGGCGGACTTGGCTTGCGGTTCTGTCATCAATAACGACTGCGCCTCATGTTCCGAGAGATTAGCCAGTTCGGCCAGGACCTGGGCCATGTCTGCGTTCCCTCTGGGCAGTCTTTCAATTTCAAAGTCGTTGATGCTGTTCGGACGGGCCTGGCCTTCCTCAATTGCGGCGGCAATCTCCGCCACCGTGGGCGCTTCAAACATTTTTCCCAAACTGATTTCCTGTTGGAAAGCTTCACGAAGGCGGGTGGCTACCTTAGTGGCAAGAAGCGAATGTCCACCCAGTTTGAAAAAGTCGTCATTGAGGCCGACCTGATCGATGTCGAGCACTTCACACCAAATCTCGGCTATCAGCTTCTCAACTGGAGTTTTGGGAGCGATGAACTCTTCCTGCAGCGCAGGCCTCATCTTCTCAGGCGCGGGAAGCGCCGCGCGATCGATCTTGCCGTTCGGCGTGAGCGGTAATTTCTCGAGCGTCACGAACCGCGTCGGTACCATGTAAACTGGTAACCTCTGCGTGAGGAAGTCCTGTAACTCGTCGTATGTCAACTTCTCGTTGTCTGTCACTACATAAGCAACCAGATCCTTGTCGTTAGCGCCGTTTGCGCGGGCGATCACCACCACCTCGCGCACCCCGGGATATTGACTTAGCACAGCTTCAATTTCGCCGGTCTCGATCCGAAATCCGCGCACCTTCACTTGTCCATCACGACGTCCGACAAACTCTATCCGCCCATCCTCTCCATAGCTCCCGATATCTCCCGTCGCATACAGCCGCTCGCCTCCCACCGCGCTGTAGGGATCAGGCACGAACCGCTCGGCCGTCTGCCCCGCGCGGCCTACATAGCCGCGCGCTAACCCATCGCCGCCGATGTAGATCTCGCCCCGCACCCCCACCGGCGCCGCTCGCATCCGCTCGTCCAGGATGTAGACCTTCGTGTTCGCTATCGGTCTCCCGATCAAGACTCGCTCCCCAACCTCCGCACTGTGGCCCATCGCTTCACTGCAGGCGAAGGTCGTCGTCTCCGTTGGCCCGTATCCGTTTATCACCCGCGTCAACGGCCACTGCTCCAGCGCTCGCCGCACGTGCGTCGCCGAGAGCACGTCGCCTCCGGCCAACAACTGTCGCACCCCGCGCAGTTCACTCATTCCCTCGTCCACCATTTGATGGAACAGTCCCGCCGTCAGCCACAAAGTCGTCACTTTCTGCCGCCCGATCACGGCCGCCAACTCTGCCAACGACATGGCTCGTTGCGCGGGGGCCAGCGCCAGTCTCGCCCCGTTCAGCAAACTGCCCCAGATTTCAAATGTCGAAGCGTCGAAACTCAACGGCGCAAAGTGCAGGAATACTTCCTCAGAGGACAAACTCACGTAGCCCGTGTCCTTCACCAGCCGCACGACTCCACGATGTGTTATCCCCACTCCTTTCGGCACTCCAGTCGACCCGGACGTGTACATGATGTAAGCGAGATTAAGCGTCGTCGTCGTGGTAGGGAGATTCCCTTCGCTTTGACGCGCGATGGTTTGCTGTTCGTCGTCAACATAGATCAAGTGGACCCCTTCGCGCGGCAGCACGTCGGAGAATTTTCGCTCCGTCAAGATCAGCCGGGCATCAACGTCGCCGAGAATGATTGCGAGACGTGCTGCGGGCGAAGCAGGATCAAGCGGGACATAAACTCCACCGGCCTTGAGAATAGCCAGCAACGCGACCAGCAACTCGGGAGTTCGGTCAATACAGATAGCGACGGGAACCTCTGCTTGCACGCCGAGCGTGCGAAGGTAATGCGCCAGTTGATTGGCCTTCATATTGAGCTGAGCGTAAGAAAGCGAACCCGTGTCGGAGAGGATGGCGGGAGCGTCCGGGCGCGCTAAGGCGTAATGCTCGAAAATCTCATGGATGCAGCGGTCGCGGGGATAGACTGAAAGCGTATCATTCCACTGGAAGATGAGTTGGCGTTGTTCCTCCTTCGTTAGCAGCGACATTTCAGCAATGGTGATGTTATGGTCCGCCAGCGCTGCTTCCATCACGTTGATAAAGTGCGAGCCGAATCGTTCCACAGTCCGCTTTTCGAATAGACTGCTGTTGTACTGGATTTCGCCAACAACTCTCTCGCCCTCGTTGACGAACGACAACGTAATATCGTTTTTGGCCTCCGGCATCTCTGCATGGAAGCCTTTTAATACGAGGGCAATGTCAAACAGCTCACATTTGTCGTCCTGCTTCTCGCGGCCAAGATCACCGAGCAAACGATCGTATGGATAGTGTTCGTGCGCGTAGCACTGGTCTAAATTCTCACGCACCCTGAATAGGAACTTCAGAAACGACTCATCACCGGCTACGTCATCCACAATGGGAAGCAGGTTTGGGGTCTCATCATCGTTACGTGAAGGACTACCCACCACTATCGAAGTGCTGCCGTTATATTTGTAGAGACAGACCTTAAGGACGGCCATCAGAGTGGAGTAGATGAGGATTGGCGAAGATCCTGTAAGCCGGAGAAGCTTCTGCTGCGTCTCTGCCGCGAGAGGCAATTCGATGCGATCTCTATCCGCGAGAAAGGTATCTGGGCGATTGTGATCCAGGCGGAGGCCGGAGAAGCCGATTTCCTGCGATAGCTTTTTGACCCAGAAGTCCTTCTGTTCTTTCAGGCGGCTATCAAATAACTGTCTTTTAACTTTGATCTCGCTCATGATTTACTTCTTCTGATCATTCTTCTCTGTGAAACCTCTGTGTTCTCTGTGTCTCTGTGGTTAACGAATTCACAGCTATAACTCACCACAGAGACACAGAGAACACAGAGGTTGCACAGAGAAATCATAAAACGAATTGGTCTTGCGCACGGGCGGACTCAGGCGGAGGGGCAACACCGAAACTCTCTTGCCCGCTCTCACCCAGCGGAATGTCCAGCACGCGTCGTTTCGGGTCGGCTACTATCTCTTCCAGCAATCGCCTGAAGTCACGAAGCATTTCGGTTATCGTTTCAGCAAGGTAGATGTCCGTGTTGTAAGTCAGGGTTCCCCTGAGCTCTCCTTTTGCTTCCACGGCAGCCAGGATCAAGTCGAACTGCGTAGCGATGTGATCGACTTCCAGTGGCGCAAGAGTCAGGTTGGAAAGTTGTAATGTCTTCATCGGCGCGTTCTGTAAGACAAACACCGTCTGAAAGAACGGGGTATAGTTTGCGCGCCGCTCAGGCTGAAGAATCTCAACCAGTAGATCGAAAGGAACATCCTGATGCGCATAAGCGCCGAGGGCGACTTCGCGTATTCGCTGCAGAAACTCTGTAAAGCTGGGATTACCCTCCAGGCAGCCACGAAAGACCAGCGTATTGATCAGACAGCCGATCAAAGGTTCAAACTCCGCGCGCTGACGATTGGCTATGGGCGATCCCACCAGAATGTCATCCTGCCCGGTATAACGATGTAGCAGTGTTTGCCAGCCCGCCAGCAACAGCATGAACATCGTCACGCCTTCCTCTTTGCATAATCTTTTGAGCTTTGAAGTCAGATCCTCGGGAAGCTGAAATCGCTGGTTGGCGCCCTGATAGCTCTGAACCGCGGGGCGTGGAAAATCGGTCGGCAGATTAAGTGTGGGCACGGCGCCCGCCAGTTGCTCTCGCCAGTAAGCGACCTGGTCCTCGAGCACCTTCCCTTGAAGCCAGTTGCGTTGCCAAACAGCATAGTCGCCATACTGAACGGACAATTCCGGAAGTGGCGAAGGTTGATGTTGACGGAATGCCTCGTATAACACTGCGACCTCGTCAACCAGCCGTCCCATCGACCAGCCGTCGCTCACAACATGATGCACGGTGAAGAGCAACACATGCTCATGCGCTTCCAGTCGTAACAAAACGGCGCGCACCAGTGGGCCACGCGAAAGGTCAAACGGTCGCTGTGATTCTGCGAACACCTGGCTCTTGATTTCCGCTTCCTGCTCCTGCACGCTCAGATTGCTCAAATCGGAAATAGACAGTTCCAATCTCTGGGGCGGGGAGATCACCTGTACCGGCTCGTCGTTGAGCATTCCGAAGGTGGTCCGTAAAACTTCGTGGCGGCGCACGATTTCAGTCAGGGTCTCTTCCATTGCCCTGACGTCGAGCGGTCCGGACAAACGAAGGGAGGAAAGCAGGTTGTAAGTGGCGCCTCCGACGTTCAATTGATCGAGCAACCAGAGTCGCTGTTGGGTGAACGAGAGCGGTAAAGCTCGATCGCGCGGAGCCCGCTGGACCGGTGGAATGTCAACGTCTTCGTTTCCCTTGAGAACGGCTTCGATGTTTTCGGCCAGCCCGGCAATCGTGGGCGACTCGAACAAGTCGCGCAAAGGCAACTCTACGTGGAATGCTTCACGCACCCGCGAAACAATCTGCGTAGCTAGTAAGGAGTGTCCGCCGAGGTCGAAAAAATCGTCAGTGATCCCAACCCTGTCGATGCCCAGCACCTGCACCCAAATGTCAACAAGGAGTTCTTCGACTGCAGTGCGCGGCGCTACAAAGACGTTTTCTAACTCGGGCCTTTCATGATCCGGGGCCGGGAGGGCACGGCGGTTGAGCTTTCCGTTCGCATTCAGCGGCAATCTTTCGAGCACGACGAAAATCGACGGGACCATGTATTCAGGAAGCATCGTTCGTAAATGATTGCGCAGCGTCACGCCGGAAATCTCCGCCGCTTCGGTCCCAACCACATAAGCGACCAGACGCTTGCTGCCTGAATCGTCCTCTCTGGCGAGCACCACGACTTCATGAACATCTTCATGCGCGGCCAACGCCGATTCGATCTCGCCGAGCTCGATGCGGAAGCCGTGTACTTTCACCTGATGATCGCGTCGCCCGACATATTCAATGCTTCCATCGGGATGATAAAAGACCAGGTCCCCACTCCTGTACAATCGTTCTCCGCCGTATGCGCTCGTCGGGTGCGGGACAAATTTCTCGGCTGTCAGCTCAGGCCGATTCAAATATCCGCGCCCGAGACCTACACCGCCGATGAATAACTCTCCCACAACTCCAACCGGCACCGGCTGCATTTGTTCATCGAGGACATACAAGCGCATGTTAGCGATCGGCCTTCCGATCGGTACATTGCGGCGCTTCTCTCCCCTCACGCAATCCCAATAGCTCGCATCGATGGAAATCTCGGTCGGTCCATAAAGGTTATGCAGTTGCCCTTTCAGGCAGTCATAAAAGCGCTCCTCCAACTGGCTGGACAGGAGTTCGCCGCCGCAGAAGAGATGCCGCAGTTGATGACAGTTTTCTACTCCCGGCTCATCCAGAAATACCTGCAGCATCGATGGGACCAGTTGGAGCACCGTTATCTCCTGCGCAATGATCGTATCCACCAGATAGCCGGCTTCTCGATGACCGCCGGGTTGCGCCATGGTGAGTCGTGCTCCCGACATCAGCGGCACGAAGAATTCCCAGAGCGAGGCGTCAAAAGTGAACGGCGTCTTTTGTAACAGCCTGTCTTCGGGGCCGAATTGATACGTGTCTTGCATCCAAAGCAGCCGGTTGCAGATGGACCGATGAGAGATCATCACGCCCTTCGCTCTGCCGGTAGAACCTGACGTGTAAATAACGTAGGCCAGGTTATCGGGAGTCACCGGGCTCTCCGGATTTTCAATTTCCTGAAGAGCAATAGTGGTCCAGTCCGCATCGAGTCGGACTACGCTGCCGTTGAATGGCGGCAGGTCGTGTCGCATCTCCACGTGCGTCAGCAGTATTGTCGCCTGCGTATCGCCGAGTATGAAAGAGAGGCGCTCCTTCGGATACTCAGGGTCCAGCGGCACATATGCCGCGCCTGACTTAAGCACGCCGAGTATGCCGATCACCATTTCCAGCGACCGCTCCATATAAATGCCGACTACTGTCTCCGGCGCGACGCCCAGCGCTTGCAGGTGGCGCGCGAGTTGATTGGCCTTCTGATTCAACTCGTTATAAGTAAGCTGTTCGCCTTCAAAGGTAACTGCGACGGCATTGGGCGTACGGTCCACCTGGGCTTCAAACAGTCTGTGAAGAAATCCTTCCGCACCGAAATCGCGCTTCGTGTTATTCCACTCAACCAACAATTGCTGACGCTCGGTGGGAGTTAGGAGCGAGAACTCCCGAAGTTGTTTTTCTGATGCTTCGACACCTTGTCGCAGCGTGTTGAAGTAGTGTTCGGTGAATCGTTCGATGCTTTTATCGCTGTAAATCGTCTTGTTGAACTTCACCCGACACCCCAGCGAATCGCCTTCGTTGTGAAAGGTTATGCTGATGTTGGTTTCGACTTCGGGCAGCTCTCCGTGCATATCGTCAAGTGCAACGGCGACATCGAACAGCGGGCACTTGTGCCTGACTCCGTCAAGCTCCAGATCTTTGAGCAGGCGACTGAAAGGATAGCGCTGGCGTCCATATGCCTGGAGTAGAGTCTCGCGCACGTTGAGCAAAAGCTGGCGGAACGTTAATGACCCATCGAGATGGTCCACTATCGCCAATGCGTTTGACCGTTTGAGTTCTTTCAACGCCGGACTTCCCACTACGACAGTGTTGTGGCCCGTATACTTGTAAAGGCACACCTTCAGAGCGGCTAAAAGGACCGTGTACAGTAGAAAAGAAGAGGAACCGGCCAGAGCACGCAGTTTTTGATTTGTATCTGCGGGCACGGTGAAGAGTAATTCCGCGTATTCAGGCACGGCATCAAGTGGCCTCGCAAAATCCGGGAGAGGGCTCGAGGTGATTACCTCGAAGCCGAGCTGTTGCAGCCAGTATTCTCTTTCTTCTTTGAGCTTGGCATCGAAGAAAACTATGTCTGAGGTTGAGTTGTTCATATTTTCAACGCTTCATGGTCCGCTTTGTTTGGTTTTCCTCTGCGATCTCTGCGTATCTCTGTGATCTCTGCGTTAAATAATCTCCGCACTGCAGTAACGCAGAGATCACAGAGATACGCAGAGATCGCAGAGAAGAACTTCAAACGGGGCGGGAGCTAAGTGGTTTTGCCAAAACTGAAGACTTCCTGGACCAGGAGATCCGGTACTACGGAAATCTCATTCTCTTCATCCCATTGCATGTCCCCAAGACGGATGTTCACATTATCTGCGGCTTGGTCGAGAATCGGCTTTAGATGTGAGGTGAGTGTTTTGAGCAGCGCTTGCGTCTGATCGCCTTTCCGCAAACGCAACTGAACGTTCAGTCCCGCTTTGCTATCTTCTCTTTCCAGAATCAACTTCAGTTGTTGAGCGACCAGCGGGAAGTCGCTCTTCAGGTTGTCCACGACGTCCTGTTCATTTCTTTCTACATAGGCGACATCGAAGATCGGCTTCGCCCGGGTCAAATCGTCGAGTAGGACTTCAAGCGCGTAAGCTCCATTCAACTGGGCCACTGCAAGGTTGTCCGAGACCTGTCGTGCTAATGAGGCGAAGGTTGAATTCCATGCGGCGTTGAGTTTAACGGGCGCCCAGCACCGGTTTGTACTCTCACCGGTTGACGTAAGTATGAGCGCGTCTTCTCTTCCGTTTAGTCGTGTGACGAGAATGCCTAACGCGCTCAAGATGGTAGAGGTCGCGTCAACACCGCACTTCCGGCTTACGTCTTCGAGGAGAACCGGCTCAATCCCGCTGGGCATCGCATCCCAACCGGCTTCCAATGATCCGTCCAGAATCTCAGCCGAAATTTCCAGGTTCGCTGCCGGGCTACTCTTTTTGAATTCGCTCAGCCAGAATCTTTTCGCCGCAGCATAGCGATAACAATCATCGAGGGCGTTTTCAAACTCCTGGCCCACTCGCCCCTTGATGCTTTCGACCAGCCGGCTAACGCTCTCCGTGTTTCGATAATTGAAGATCACTTCAATGCCGTCACGTGAAAGGAGCGGTACGATTTCCAGCAGGTAACCACGGTGCATTCTCCCGCGGGGTCGTACGAATCCCTGCGCGGTCCACACGTCGCCGCCAACCCACGGCTCTGCGATGAAGAATTCGAGATTCAGCAGCACCCTTCGCTCATCCACGTTTCGCCGCGGCGCCGGCTCTAATTTCCCCGGAACGAAGTCTTTTAGAACCTTCCTCATGTGCGACAAACTTGCCAGAGCGCCACCCTCGAAGTTCGAAGGTAATTCGTAAATCCGCGTCAAAGGCCCGGCCGTGTGATCGAGGCTGTCATCTATCGATCTATAGTCGGCAGTAATATCAATTGATTGTTCGGCTCCGTTTGAGACTTTAGATAGACTTCGGAGAAGCGTCATCGTGATGACTTCAAGCGGCGTCAAGTCAGACTCTTTCAGAGTTTCGGAAAACAGCTTCTTCAGAAGTTTTTTATCCAGCGAGATCGTTTCCGACTCCGGCGCCGCGTCCCCTGTGTCCGCAGCAACGCTCGGTTCGTTTATTGTTCCCTCAAGTTCCTGCATCAACTCCGTATAGGTTTTCTTCACCGGACACAGAGATAGTTCTCTCTTGTTCAAGAGTTGTTCGTAAATGCGAAACAGGTCTTCGCATAAGAAAGTGATGGAACGACCATCGGCGATCGCGCGATGGGCAAGCAGGAGCACTTCCGAGATCTCACCGTTACGGACCACGACAACCCGGAGCGAGTTATTCGGCGCAGGGCTCATTTGAGCGCCAATCCGCTCCACAGTCTGGTCCATGAAGTCACGCAGATTAGTTCTCTCGTCGTCGCTCGGGATCACAGATGATGTCATTTCCACCGGCGAGAGATCATTCGGGGACGACGCCAGGTATTGATCGTCTTCGAGACGCAACTGTAAGACATCGTTGTAGCGAACAACTTGCTCGACTGCAGCAGCGAGGACGGCTTCGTCCAAAGTCCCTTTAACAGTGATGCGGTAGCACAAAATGGCATCACCCTGGTAACGGTTCGTGTCGAAAACCGCAATCGGTTCCCCAGAGAGCTGTGGCAGTTTTCTATGGAGCCGTGTTCCGTCATAAACCTCGAGGGCGAGCGGGTAGAGACGGTGCCAACGTTCCTCAGCGGCGAAGCGGTCATTCATAGTGTAAATATTGGGCAGCCCTAAATCGGACGCCAACTCTGAAACCCGGCGTAGCCGGTTGAACCTCTCCACGCGCGACGGGTTCGCGTTATCGATTTCCCACACCTTAAACTTGATGATGTCGGTTACTGAGTCGGGATAGAGCGAGTGGCACTGGTGCAATCTCGAACCAATCTGTCCATACGGATAGTAATAGTAAGCGTGGGCCTCCAGTTCGTAGATGTAGCGATGATGCTCGCGGATAAACTCCAACGTCTCCTGAAAGTCTGCTTCAGTTTCGCCGGTGAAGCCGGTAATCCAATAGGTCGTCGTTCGAATGCCGGCGCTGGCGAGCGTCTTCAAGACATCTGAGATCACTTGTGGTGTCGTCATCTTATCCATTTTGTCGAGCACGCTCGCGGCGGCGCTCTCGATGCCCAACCTCACGCGGTAACAGCCTGAGTCGGCCCACGTCTTCACAAACGATCGGTTCGCTACAGGTTTATCGGCTCGCAAATAACCGTCGTAAAGAATGTCTGCCTTGCGCTCCAAAAGTTGACCGGCAAACTGGTTGATGTAGGGATTCATCAGCGAGTCGCCCATAAAGAACGACTTGTTTTTATATTGTTGGGCCAACTCGATGACCTGATCGGCGAAGCTACTCATGGGCCTTTTACGATAGTCGCCCCACTGGATTGTCTCCGAGCAGAAACTGCACTGGAACGGGCAACTGCGCGCGCCTTCGATCGTCAGGTGGAAATAGTTCTCCGTTCCCACATCAGAGAAATCCGGAATTGGAACTTCCCCCATCGGCAGGGTCGCACCTTTGAGGTCGGCGATCGATATCACTCGTTTGCCGGCGAGTTCACCTTGAAGCAACTTCAGCAGCAGCAACTCGCCTTCTCCAAGGATGAAGTGATCCACAAAATCATAGTTCCGGATCAGCGTGTCCAGATTGTCTGAGCCGAGGGCGAGATCGTCGGCGAAAGCGCCACCGCCCATGATCGTCTTGATGTGTGGGTGTTGCTCCTTGACCTTCTTAAGAAAAAATAGAGAGGGGCCGAGAGAGGTGGTGTACGAACTGGTGCCAACCACTGAATATTCCGATACATTGAATTGCTCAGTCAGGTCGTTCATACGCTTATAAAAATTCTCCACCAGCGGGAGCAGCGCGTGAATGACCTCCTGCGAGATTTGCATCCCCTGAAGCGGGACCACGGAAGCCAGCACAGTGGCGCAAGCTTCGGCGTCGGCGCCGTTAGCGTAGGCCAGCATGTGTGCGTCGAGAATCCACCAGAGTTTTGAGTAGCCGTCGTTGATTGAAACATCCTCGAGGGTTTGCAGGACGCTGAAATACCTGTGGTGCATCCCCCAAAGCTCAGGATCCGAATTGAAGTCATAGCATCTGACGGGATAGCCATGCGGCTCCAGAAAAGATTTCAGGATCGCGATGCCGAGAGGGGGAGTCCAGGGCGAGAAGTACGGGGGTTTTACCAACAACACCTTGCCCTTCGACTCTGCAGGTTTTCTCAACTTGCCGGTCCCGCCGATTGATACCAAATTCATGATTGTGTCCTTATTAATCGTGTCCAAAGCTGAATTGATGAGCTGCGAATGTCAGCGGTAGGTTTCCAGCCAGCTCGCTCCACGCTTCCGGCTCACCGTCCAACTGCAGTGGGATATCGAGCAAGCGGCTCTCGGGGTGGACCACTATGGCCTCCAGCCAGGCTTCATAGTGTTTTAGCAACCGCGTGATAGTCGCATCTTCAAAAAGATCGGTGCTATAGGTCATCAGCACCTTTAGTCCCTGTTCTGTCTCCATCGCTCTCACAATCAGATCAAACTGAGTTGCGTGCCAGTCGATTTCTACGGGACTAAGAACGAGGTCGAACTGCGGCAAAGCGAGGTCATGTGGATGATGGAGGCCGAATACCACCTGGAAGAGCGGGCTGCTACTGGCTGTCCGGTCCGGTCGCAACGCCTCGACCAATTTATCGAAAGGTAAGTCCTGATGAGCGTGAGCTCCAAGGGTCACTTCACGGACCCGGTTCAACAATTCACGAAAAGTTGGGTTGCCCGAGAGATCGGTGCGAAGAACCAGCATGTTTACGAAGAAACCGATGAGTACTTCCGTCTCAGCATGGTTGCGATTCGCGACGGTGGTTCCAATCACAATATCTTCCTGTCCGCTATACCGGTAGAGAAGGCTTTTGAACGCTGCCAACATCGTCATGAACGGCGTCGTACCAGCCTCCTGGCTCAGCTTCTTCAAGTCATGTGAGAGCTCCGGCGACAGGGCTATAGTCTGGGAGGCGCCCCGAAAACTCTGCGCTGCGCGACGCGGGCGGTCAGTTGGTAACTCCAGGGTCGACAGCCCACCTAACTGCTGCTTCCAATAGCTCAGGTGTTTGTCGAGCACTTCGCCCTGCATCGACTGCCGCTGCCAGCAAGTAAAATCGGCATACTGGATCGAGATTTCAGATAGCGGCGATGGCTGATCGCAGCTAAAGGCGGCGTACAGGCTGACCAATTCCTTTACAAGAATGCTCATGGACCATCCGTCTGAGACGATGTGGTGCATCGTTATCACGACGATGTGCTCATGCTCGGCCAGACGTAACAGTGAGACGCGGAACAGCGGACCCGTCGCCAAAGAGAACGTGCGACCAGCTTCGGTGCGCGCAAGTTCCCTGCTCTCCATTTCTCGCTCCGCGGCAGGCAGTTCGCTTAGATCGGTAACCGGAATTGAGATCGGTTCTGGTGAGCTGATGAACTGAACAGGCTGCCCATCGCGAATCGGAAAGCAAGTCCGCAGTGACTCGTGGCGACGAATTATCTCGCTGACGCTCTGCTCCAGTGCCTCGAGGTTGAGTGGCCCGCTCAGGCGCATCACCAGGGGCATGTTGAAAGCCGCGCTGTCGGGCTCCAATTGATCGATGAACCAGAGACGCTGCTGGGCAAACGAGAGCGGCAGCGCCTCCTCTCGCGACGCCCGCTCGATGGCAGGCAACACCAACCCGGATCCTTCTTTGATAGTTAGCTCAATTCTATCGGCCAACCTGGCGACCGTTGGCGCTTCAAACAAAGCACGCAACGGCAACTCAACCTGGAATACTTCCCTGATCTGCGAGATGAGTTGCGTGGCGAGCAGTGAATGCCCGCCGAGCTCGAAGAAGTTGTGATGAATGCCGACTGTCTCCACATTCAGCACGTGTGACCAGACTCCTACCAGCACTTCTTCAATGGGATTGCGAGGCGCGATGAAGGTTGCTTGCAGCTCCTTACTAACCCAGTCTGGCGCCGGCAAAGCCCGGCGATCGACTTTGCGATTTGGTGTTAACGGCAGCTCGTCGAGCCACACAAACGCGGCCGGCACCATGTACGCAGGCAGCTTCTCCGTTAAGTAGCTGCGCAGCTCACCGTTGGATAGCGATTCCTGACTTTCCGCTTTCGGAACGACATAGGCCACCAGTCGCCGATCGCCAGGTATGTCATCGCGGGCCAGCACTATCGTTTCCCGAATCGCCGGGTGCTCGCCCAGTGCGAACTCGATCTCACTTAGCTCGATGCGAAAGCCTCTCACCTTCACCTGGTGATCATCGCGGCCGATGAACTCAATATTGCCGTCAGGAAGGTAACGGGCCAGGTCGCCGGTACGATACAGCCGCGCTCCGGGCTCCCGGCTGAAAGGGTTCGGTACGAACTTCTCCGCGGTTAGATCGGGACGATTAAGATAACCTCGCGCGAGGCAGTCTCCGCCGATATGTAACTCTCCGCACGCGCCCACCGGGACAGGTTGCCGATCAGGCGAGAGCAAATAGACTTGTGTGTTGGGCAATGGGCGACCGATGGACGGAGCCTGGTCCACCTGCGTTTCAGCAACTACACCCCAGGTCGCCACCACTGTGGCTTCAGTGGGACCGTAGTGATTAGACACGGAAAAGGGCAATGTGTGTCCGGGCGGATGATGAAGTTTATCGCCTCCAGTCAGCAATGCCTTCAGACACAAACCTTCCGGCCACTGAGCTTCCAGCGCTACTTCGGCGAGTGCCGTGATCAAAAAACAGTGGGTAATCCTTTCGGCAGCCAGCCAGCGCAATAGCTTTGGCGCGCTCAGGATGGTCTCTCGATCCGGAATATTTACACTCGCACCCGCTGTTAGATACGGCCATACTTCCCACACGTAAGCGTCGAATCCCGGCGTCGCCGTTTGCGAAGCCCGGTCTGACGAAGTCACGCCATAAACATCGTGGTGCCACGTTACCAGATTGACCAATCCGCCATGCTGCACCTGCACACCTTTGGGCTTACCTTCGGACCCAGAGGTATAGATCATGTAGGCCAGATTGTCGGGTGTAGTTTCGCAGTGAAGGTTTGCGTCGCTCTGCTCGTCGATAGCCTGCCAGTCCGCGTCAAGATAGAGCGTGCACGCGTTATGCTCAGGAAGGCCCTTCTCCAACTCCTGCAGGGTGATAAGCACAGGCGCCTGTGAATCTGACAACATGTAGGCGAGCCGCTCCTTCGGATAGTCCGCATCGAGCGGCAGGAACGCGCCACCCGCTTTGAGAACTCCGATCATCCCCAGCACCATCTCCCAACCACGCTCCGCACAGATTGCCACCAGGACCTCAGGCCCGACGCCCAAACCTCGCAGGTGTCGCGCCAGCTTGTTGGCGCGTAGATTCAACTCGCGGTAGGTTATTTCTTTTCCTTCGACGGCGACGGCAACAGCTTGCGGAGTCTTCTCGACCTGGGCTTCGAACAGTTCCTGGATGCAGGCCGCACGGTTGTAATCCGCACCGGTATCGTTCCAATCGAACAGCACTTGTTGTCGTTCTGCGGGAGTGAGTATCTGTAAATCAGAGATTGTCGCCCCAGTATTTTCCAACGCCACACTCAATATGTTCAGGTAGTGATCGAGAAACTTTTCGATGCGTTCTAACTTGAAGAGATTTCGATTGAACTCCACATTGCCGGTTATGCTGTTCGGCTTCAGCGTGCAGGTGATCGCTATATCATTCTTCACCGCGGGCAAGCAGTTGTGAATGTTAGTCAGCGCTAACGAGACATCGAAGAGAGGGCACTTGTTGTCCAACTCGTCCAGTCCTAAATCTCTCACCAGGCGATCGAACGGATAATGCTGCCGTGAATAGGCGTCTAGTAGAGTTTGCCGCACATTCAGGAGGAACTGCTTAAAGGTGATGAGAGGATTCACTTCGTCTACTATCGCCAGCGCGTTAGCCGGATGTGCAGAAAGCTGCTCCTGCTTACGGCTGGGACTTCCCACGACGAGAGTTCGGCTTCCCGTATACTTATGGAGGCATATCTTCAACGCCGCCATCAAGGTCGTATACAACAGGAACGCGCCATCGCCCGTCAGATCAGTCAGTTTCTTGTAGAGCTCCGCGCTTAGCTCAAACTCGACAACATCTGTCTCGCCGTCGTAGTCCTTCGGTCTGGGGTAGTCTAATCCGATGTTGGAGGGATCGATTTCCTGGGCCAGCTTATTGACCCAATACTCTCTCTCCTCTTTTGTCTTACGGTCGAAGATTACGAGGTCCGACTTTTTTTCTTCGCTTACCTGTTGCATAGGCTTTCCTTGATTTCTCTGTGCCACCTCTGTGTTCTCTGTGTCTCTGTGGTTAACTGAATTTCGCAGCAAAACTCACCACAGAGACACAGAGAACACAGAGGTTGCACAGAGAAGAAGCAGATCAGAAGTTGAATACTTCGCTTGCGTCCACCGCCAGCGCCGATTCACTCTCCTGCTCTTCGCTCTGCAGCGCAATTTCTCCAATGACGACTGCCGGATTGATGACTGCCTCTTTGAGAATAGAGTCTAAATAGGAGCTCAGCTTCTCGATGGTTTCATCCCGGAACCAGCTCTTCATATAGGAAAATTCGAAGCTCAGCTCAGCTTCATTTCTGGTCACCTTCAGGAGCAGTTTCAATTCCTTATCAACTTCCGGATACAAGCCTAAGCCCCGCGCGTCAGGCCCGCTGTTCGCTTCACGGTAGGAGTAACCCACATCAAAGACGGGAGACGGACATCCGTATTCCGACAAGGTCAAAGGATTGGTCAAAATGTGAAGCCCATAAACGCGGTGCCGCTTTGACACGATTACCTTCTGCCGCACGGCTTGCAGTAATTCCGCGAACGTTAAATTCCAGGATGGAAAGAGTCGGAGCGGAAGTGGAGACTGTGGGGTTGCTCCATCAAGACTGGCAACAATCGTTATGTCTTCCTGCCCATTCACGCGTAAGAGTAAGGCGCTATAGGCAGCGAGGATGAAAGAGAAGCATTCGTCATCGAAGTCCAGACTCAAAGCGTTGGAACTCAGATTGCTTACTGCGAAAGGAGTGGTAACTCGCTCTTCAACAGCGGCCCCTTCGCGATCCCGCAACATCTCTATGTTTGACGCCGGGACTCCGCTTATGAACTCATTAATCCAATATTGCTGCGCAGTGTCATAGCCGGAGAAGACTTCGACGGGCGCCATGTCTGGCTGTGCCGGATTATCAAACTCGCAACTCGTCTTCAGGCTTTCGAGCAACCGCGGATCGATATCTTTCTTGCCGGGATAAGTCAGCTTCTCTTTAATTACGGCGTTGAAACATTTCAGGAACGTCTTGATTCGATCAATAGTCATTCCCTTTCTCTGCAGATAAAACGTGCTCCATTGTTCAAAGCCGTTTTGGGGAAGCCAGATCGAGTTCTCGACCGAAATAAACATCTTGTCGATCAGGTTGCAGGCAATCTCGAAATTCATCGTGTTGTGCGACCAGTTGAAGGCCGTGCCTTTGACTCCGTATTCCTCCCGCTTCTCCCAGATAGGAGTCACCGGATCGGCGTACCATAACTGGGCCCTGAAGAAATCGGGTTTGGCTTCTTCGACGAAATTGACAGACTCCCGCACGGTCTCATAGGTCTCGCCCGGAAAGCCGACGATCAGATTCGCGTGTGTGGAGATACCGGCGGCCCTCAATAACGGGATGGCCTTCATGTAATCCTTCTGCCGCGCGGTCTTATTCATTTTCAGAAGCATCTCATCGCTGCCAGACTCGACGCCGAGAAAAACACCTTCGCACCCTGCCTTCCCCATTAATTCAATCGTCTCTTCATCTCCGTGGTCGCAGCGATAAAACGAGTTCCATTTGTAGCCATAGTTGTTCTTGATCATCATCCGCAGAATTTCTTTGAACCTCTGCTTGGGGACGTTGAAAGTATCGTCAAGAAAAGTGAGCGTGCTCACCGAGCCAATTTCCCTGATCTCATTGAGCTCCTGTTCCACCAGCTCGACCGATTGATACTTATATTTCCCCGCCCTCTGCGGAAAACCGCAAAACGCACACGAGAAGGGACACGACTTCGCTGTTCTCAGCGTGACAAATTCTCCGATCTCCTCTTTCGGAAAAAGGGAGTAGTTGACCATGTTCTCTTCCAGCGGGTTCGACTCGATCGAGGTCGAGGTAAGGACGTAGTTTTCTCCCTTCCGGTAAGCAATGTTGTCAACCTTATCAAGGCTCCCGCCGCTTTTCAGCGTCCTGATAATATTGACCAGCGCGGTTTCGCCTTCCTGGCTGATGACATAGATATCAGCCGCGAGCAGTTTCAACAGACGTTGCAGCGAGGCCTCATCGTGGTCCTTTATTTGACCGTGCATGTAGGGGCCGCCGACAAGTATCTTCGCAGTCTTGTTGTACTTCCTGATGAAGGAGATGATTTCCAGTATCGGGTATGGAGACACGTATAACGTGGTCGTGACGGCTATAGTTAGAATGTCTTCTTTCTCTAACTTCTCTCGCAGTTTTTCCTTCTCGAGATGGAACAGGTTGACATAGTCAAAGCTATAACCACGTCTCGCAAGATAGGTGGATAAGTAGGTGACCACGGGCCACAGAAAATCTGCGTTATGCAGCGGCTTCACCACCTCACCACCTTTATTCTGAAAATAAAAGTGATTCAGAATATCGATACTTCGCCGCGGCTTGCCCTCATAGTTAATAAAAGCCAGGCTGAGATCACGGTAAGCGCCGGACTCAGTTCCCATCGACCTGACCATCTCTTCGTATTCTTCAAAGTTAGAGTCGTTGAAGCCAATAACTAAACAGTCGGTCATAAAATTTTCTCTTTCTCTACTGATTTCTCTGTGCAACCTCTGTGTTCTCAGTGTCTCTGTGGTTGACTAATTCGCAGCAATATTCAACCACAGAGACACAGAGAACACAGAGGTTGCACAGAGAAGGGCGATTCGGTGAGTTTTGTGCGGGCTTTCTCTACCGTTGAAAACTAAACTCTTCTTCGTTGTCTTCGCTCTCGAGGAACGGACGGTCGGGCCTACCCGAAGCCTCGTCTACGGGAAACAACGGAAGGTCGATCAGCGACCACTCCGGATGGGCCACGATCCCCTCCAATAGAACTCGGAAGTGATTTGAGATACGGGTGATAGTGGCCTCATCAAACAGGTCGGTGTTGTACTCAAACGTTCCCTGTATTTCCTCTTGAACTTCCTGCATCGCCAGGAGCAGCTCGAAGTGCGCCGTTCCGGCAGTAGTGTTGAATGGTTGCAGCGTCAGGCCGGACAGCGTTAGCGGCTCAATCGGGGAATTGTGAAAGGAAAACATCACTTGAAAGAGCGGCGCGTGGCCCAGGTATCTCTCCGGTTCTAACTCCTCCACCAACTTCTCGAACGGCACATCCTGGTGTGAGTACGCTCCGAGCGTCACGTCCCTCACCCGCCCTAACAATTCGCTGAAACTCGGATCTCCTGACAGATCGGTGCGCAGCACGAGGGTGTTGGTGAAGAACCCGATGAGGCCCTCCACTTCTCCGCGGGTACGATTCGCGATCCCCGTCCCCACTACGACGTCCTCCTGCCCGTTCAACCGGTACAGCAGCGTCTTGAAGGCCGCCAGCAAAGTCATGAATAGCGTCACGCCTGCTCTGCGGCTCTGATCCTTCAGTCCCTCCGTCACTTCCTTCCCAACCTGCATGTTGTGAGTCGCGCCGCGGAATGTCGGCGCCGCCGGCCGCACCCTGTCCGTCGGCAAGGCCAGCACCGCCGCTCCAGACAACTGCTTGCGCCAGTACTCCAACTGCGTCTCCAGGAGGTCACCCTTGAGCCAGCCCCGCTGCCACACCGCGAAATCCGCGTATTGCACCGACAACTCTTCGAGGGGCGACTCCAGCCCGCGGCTGTAAGCTTCGTAGAGCACGGTCATTTCCTTAACCAGCACGCTCAGCGACCAGCCGTCCGCCACGATGTGGTGCATTGTCATCAGCGCCACATGCTGCTCCTCGTCCAGCCGCAGCAGTGAGACCCGCAACAACGGTCCCGACGCTAGTTCAAAGGTGCGCCGGGCTTCGGCATGGGCCAGTTCGACGGCGGCTGCTTCACGCTCAGCCGCGGAGAGTTCGCTCAGATCAGTGATGGGGATGCTGAGCAGTTGCGCGTCATTGATTAACTGCACCGGCCGGCCATCACGGACCGGAAAGCTGGTGCGAAGTGACTCGTGGCGGCGGATGATCTCACTTAAGCTTCGCTCCAGCGCCGCGAGGTTGAGTGGCCCACTCAGGCGCATTGCCAGCGGCAGATTGTAGGCCGCACTGTTTGGCTCCAATTGATCGATGAACCACAGGCGCTGCTGCGCAAATGAGAGTGGCAGTGGCCCAGTTCGCGCTACCCGCTCGATGTCAGGCAGCAGCAACCCGCGCCCGGCTTCGATGGCCACCTCAACTCTCTCGCCCAAAGCGGCAATTGTCGGCGCTTCAAATAACGCGCGCAGCGGCAACTCAACTTTAAAGACTTCCCTGATCTGCGAGATGAGCTGGGTTGCGAGCAGTGAGTGTCCGCCGAGCACGAAGAAGTTGTCGTGAATGCCGATTGGATCCACGCCCAGGTATTGCGACCAGATTTCTGCCAGTTTCTGTTCTTGCCAGGTTCGCGGTGCGACAAACTCCTCTTGCAAGTACGGTCGGGCCGAATCCGGCGCCGGCAACGCTTTGCGATCAACTTTGCCCTGCGCCGTCAAAGGCATGTGGTCCAGGATCACGAACGACGTCGGGATCATGTATTCGGCCAGCGTCTCTTTCAGGTAGCTGCGCAGATCATCGATCGTCAACGACATCTCCATCGCCGCCACGAAGTAGCCGACCAGGCGCTTCTCGCCGGGCTCATCCTCTCGCGCCACCACGACGACGTCGCGTATCGCCGGGTGTGATCTCATCACTGCCTCAATCTCACCCAGCTCGATACGAAAGCCCCTAATCTTGACCTGCTGGTCTATCCGGCCCAGGTACTCGATATCTCCATCCGATCCGTAGCGAGCCAGGTCGCCTGTCTGGTATAAGCGCGCGCCCGGGTTCGTGCTGTATGGATGAGGGATGAAACGTTCGGCGGTCAGCTCCGGCCGGTTTAAGTAGCCGCGAGCAAGTCCGCTGCCGCCGACGTACAACGCCCCCGGAACGCCGATCGGCACAGGGCCGAGTTGTGCATCGAGGATGTAAAGCTCGAGATCGGGAATCGCGCAGCCAATGGGGCTGGCGTATCTTGTTTCAGCATCGATGCGCGAGAGCGGCCGGTAAGTCACATGCACGGTCGTTTCCGTAATGCCGTACATGTTGACTAAGCGCGGGCGCTCCTCTGCGTGGCGCTCGTACCACTCACTCAAGCTGCGTACTTCAAGGGCTTCGCCGCCGAAAATCACGAGCCGCAGATCCAGGTCATTACTTCTGGACCATGCTTCTCGATCAACTTGCATCAACTGGCGAAAAGCTGAGGGCGTTTGGTTCAGCACCGTCACGTGCTCTGTCAGCAAAAGTTCGTAGAAGGCTTCCGGCGAACGGCTCAATATGAAAGGCACGATTACCAAACTTCCGCCGTAGAGGAGTGCGCCCCACAATTCCCAGACGGAAAAATCGAAGGCGGAAGAGTGAAACAGCGTCCACACATCGCGCTCGTCGAAGTGATACCAATCCTCCGTCGCCTCGAACAGCCGCGCGACGTTTCCGTGGCTCACCAGGGTTCCTTTTGGCCTGCCGGTTGAGCCGGACGTGAAAATTACGTAGGCGAGGTTCTCAGACGTCGTCAGGTTGGGTGGGTTCTCTGTGTTCTGACTTGCGAGTGTCTCCCATTCCGTGTCAAGAGTGACAACCGTCATCTCGCGGTCCGGGAGCGCTGCGGTGAGTTCGGACTGGCTCAGCACCAACCGAATAGAGGCGTCCTCCAACATAAAGGCCAGGCGATCCTTCGGATACATCGTGTCCAAAGGAACATAAGCGCCGCCGGCTTTAAGGATGCCAAGGATGGCCACTACCATTTCCGGCGAACGTTCGACATAGAGCCCGACCATCACTTCAGGCCCAATACCGAGTCTGCGTAGATAATGGGCCAACTGATTGGCGCGCTCGTTCAGCTCGCGATAAGACAGCCGGACCTGATCGAAAACCAGGGCCACAGCAGCCGGCGTGCGTTCGACCTGCCGCTCGAACCATTGGTGCAGACAACTATCCCCGTGATACTCGCGCTGCTTCTGATTCCATTGATAGAGGAGTTGCTCACGCTCCTCTGCCGGCAACAGCGGTAAGCTCGAGATTCTCGACTCGGGCGCGTTGACGATCCCTTGCAGCAATGTCTTGAAGTGAGTGATGAGGCGACTGATAGTCGCGGCTTCAAAGAGGTCCGTGTTGTACTGCAGCGTCCCCTGCAAACCGTCCGCAGTGTCTACCATGTTCAAGGTGAGATCGAACTTCGCGTTCTGATGGTCCACTGCAACTATACGGAAGGTTAGCCCTTCAATCCGAAGCTCGGGTGCGGGTGCATTCTGTAAGCCGAACACAACCTGGAAAAACGGATTGTGGCTTGACTCTCGTTCCGGTTGCAGCTCCTCCACTAACTTTTCAAACGGCAAGTCCTGATGCGCGTATGCACCCAGCGCCACTTCCTGCACATGCTTTAGCAGCGCCTTGAAAGTAATCTCGGGCGGCAGTGACGTACGCATCACAAGGGTATTGACGAAGAAGCCGATGAGACCTTCGGTCACAACCCGACGCCGGTTGGCGATTGGTGTGCCGACGATACTCTCCTCCGCTCCGCTATAGCGCGCGAGGAGGATTTGCCATCCCGCCATCAGCGTCATGAAGAGCGTCACGTTTTCGCGCCGGCTCAAGTCTTTGAGCGCAGCCGTCAATGTGGGCGAGAGCTCAAATGAGAGTTGTGCACCGCGAAATGTCTGCACAGGAGGGCGCGGGAAGTCTGTCGGTAACTCGAATGTCTCCGGTCGATCGCCTAATTGCTTCTTCCAGTAGGCGAGCGCCTCTTGCAGCACCTCGCCTTGCAACTGCTCCCGCTGCCAAAGAGCGAAGTCGGCATATTGCACGGGCAGTTCGGGCAGAGGCGGGGGCTGCCCTTCATTGAAGGCACGATAAAGAGCGGTCATCTCCTGTATGAGCACGCCCATGGACCATGCGTCGGAGATGATGTGGTGCGTGGTCAACAACATGATGAACTTTTCGGAATCGAAGCGCAGCACCTTTACCCGCATCAATGGGGCACGCTCCAGCACGAAAGGCTGCTCGGCCTCCGCGGCGGCGAGGCGCCGGGCCTCGGTGTGGCGCTCGGTCTCGTCCAGGTGCTCCAGGTCGATCCACTTCACTGTGAGTCTGAGCATCGGGGCGATGATCTGCTTCGGCACTCCTTGCTCGACCGTGAACGAAGTGCGCAAGACTTCATGCCGTCTGACAATCTCATTCACGACGCGTTCGATGACCATGAGGTTCAGACGCCCGGTGATCTCCACCTCCACGGGGACGTTGTAGGCGGACCCGCCAGGCTCGAGTTGGTCCAGGAACCAGAGTCTTTGCTGCGCAAAAGAAAGCGGGCAAGGACCATTGTCGGCCCGCCGCGGAATGTTTATCGACGGCTCCGCCTGCCAGCCCTGCTTGCTTCTTAGCCGGGAAAGGAGTTCGCGCTTGGCAGGCGAAAGAACCGAAGTTATTTTCGTCCCGTTAGCCATGACCGTTAGTTCTCATTCTCAGTAGCGCGTCATCCGATACCGGCATGATCGGCGTGTAATCGCGATCGGCGATGAAGGTGGGACGGGGTTGTTTCATGTCATGAAGACAATTCTCGGAGCTGTTGTAAGTAACGAAGATACTCATACGGTCGTAAGGCGAGAGGTTGTTCGACGAAGCATGAAAGAGGTTACCGTGAAAAAACAGCACGAAGCCTGCTCTACCCTTGGCCGCGTAAATATTGTTTTTCGTTAGCAGGCCCGCGAGAATCTTGCGGTTGATTTTGTACTTCAGGTTTGCCGTTAAGGTATGTATCCAGGCGCCGGCGCCATCGCCCTCTGCGATTCGCGGAGGGACGCTTCCCAGGGCTTCCACCTCTTGCGCCTCGACGTCGATCATCCCCTCTTTATGTGAGCCGGGAATCACGAGCATCGGACCGTTAAAATCATTGACATCCTGCAGAAAGATCGCCGCCGTCAGCACGCGTGGTGAGGGCATGCCGTCCTCCTTATACCAATAGAGAAAATCCTGATGCCATTCCCATTGCTCGCCCTCCAGGGCGACCTTGGCATTGAGCTTGAACTGGTGAACATACACGTCGCTTTTCAGCAACTGTTTCGCCGGTTCCACCAGTCGAGGAAGTCGGGTCAGGCAACGGAACTTTTCGTTTGTAGAGTGGAGGGCAAAGACGCTGCGGACGGCCCCACTGGTTTCTCTAATTCGACGTGGTGATTCCTCCGCCATTTCGCGAGGCACTTCACCGAGGATGACTTCGAGCTCTTCTGGCGAAAAGAGACTCTCAATCACCAAATAACCGTCCTTTTCAAATTTCTCTACTTGCTCGTTTGTTAGCTTCATATAAAACCTCGGCTGTATTGGTCCATGCTGCTTCTCTGCGTCTCTGTGATCTCTGCGTTAACTGTGGTGCGGAGAATTATTTAACGCAGAGATCACAGAGATACGCAGAGATCGCAGAGGAGAAATCGTCGGGCTGGCTTAATCGTTGTCAACCAAGTAGCGCTAAGCTGGGTAATGCTTTTTCGATGACCGCCACGCTTGGTGAAGCGGCTTCGTTCTCCCTGAATATCTTTCCCATCGCTGCGACGCGTGCTTTGAACGTTGTGTCTTCGAGGATGCGGTCTATGAAGTTATGTATCTGATCGACGGAAGTCTCGCGTATGTCGCCAGTGATCCCGAGCCCGTGATAAACGACTCGCGCGGCAATTGCCGGGTGATCCCTGATGACCGGAAACACGATCATCGGCACGTCGAAAAAGATGCACTCCTTAACGCTATTAAAGCCGCCGTGAGTAATCATTACTGAGGCCCTCTTCAGGACTTGCAGTTGCGGCGCGTTCTTGACCAGGAGCGTATTCGGGGAAACGCTGTGAAAGTCCTCCACGTTCAATGAGCCGACCGTCAGAATCAACTGCCAATCAGGCCTTGCGGCGACGGCATCGATGATTGTCTGGAAAAACTGTTTGCTGCCTTCGATGAGATGGCTCTGGCTGCCGAAGGAACAGTAGATGAGTGGCTTGTGTTGGTCCACTGCTTCCCAGGGAAAGGGAAGATCGTCGCGCGTGAGGTCGATGGAGGCTTCGACGTAATAACTGTTCTTCTTTCTCTGCGTGCCGGGAAAATCGAATTCTTGCGGACAGAGAATCAACTCCGGTTTGTTCAGCAGGAAATCGTAGCCGGAATCTTCCGCCCAGGGGTTGAAAAGCTGCGTATTCAATAACACCATCGGGATGCCGGAAGGCTCGACTCTGATCGCGAGATCCGTAAGCAGGAGGTCGATGATGAATAGGTCGGGGCGAATCCTCTGAATCATCAACCCGATTTCTCGCGAAAGGTCAAACGGCACACGGGATCGCTCAGCCTGCTGCACGATCGCGACGAAGTTGTCGATATTGTTCTTGACAGCGTACTGCTGAATGAAACCTTTCGGGCACAGAGTTTCAAAGATAGGGAGATACTCAAACTCCTGGCGCCGAATGGCGTCTTCAAAATCACGCAGTCCCAGATAGTAAATGCGGTGCCCGCGCTCCTTGAGCGAGCGCGCTACCTTGAAAGATGCATTGAGATGCCCGGTTTCAGGATAGGCAATGAAAACTATAGTTGACATGTGTTTGGAATCTTCTCTGCGATCTCTGCGTATCTCTGCGTCCTCTGCGTTTAACTTAGCCGCGGAAATATTTAACGCAGAGGACGCAGAGATCGCAGAGAAGAAGGCGCGGAGTGGTCCGCTACCCGACTGAGATTTCTGTCTGGTCTTCGGCTTGATGAGAGTCGAGAAGAGACTGTGCGTCCTCCTCGGAAAGCTGTGCGAATTCAAGCAGGAGTTGGGAGACCGCTTCGAGACTTCCCGGCGCCGGTTCGAGTTGGACCATAGAGGCGGCCAGCCCGGCAATGGTGGGCGACTCAAAGATCGTGCGTAACGGTAATTCAAACTCGAAAGCTTCTGAAAGACGCCCGACGACCTGTGTCGCCAACAGCGAGTGTCCGCCCAACTCAAAGAAGTTATCGTCAACCCCAATCTGTTCCGTGCCGAGCACCTCGCGCCAGACTCCAGCGATCACTTGCTCCAACGGTGTTTGCGGAGCCACGAACGCCTGGTCCAATTCAGGTCGTGATTGATCCGGCAAGGGCAACGCCTGCCGATTAACTTTCCCGTTTGCGGTCAGCGGCAAAGAGTCAAGAAAGATGAAACTGGACGGCGCCATG
>Ga0105238_10000328_pt1 | contig 51848 bp, 38 predicted proteins | sample KBSC34metaG_FD_81526 | JGI IMG/M metagenome (GOLD analysis project Ga0105238, IMG submission 81526) | Corn rhizosphere microbial communities from Kellogg Biological Station, Michigan, USA - KBS C3-4 metaG | ecosystem: Host-associated > Plants > Roots > Rhizosphere > Soil | place: Michigan, USA...
ACCCAGGTTGATTTCGAAGCGGGTGAACAGGACATTCCCGAGTCGACGCTGAAAGGCGTGTTCCATCACATGGGTGGAATCGCTTTCAAGTGGCCGCACGAAGGCAAATGGCGATTGTTCTGGAGACTGCCGGCACCGGCTCGGGTCTGTTGGACATTTCGATCCGGACTAACCGCCGAACCGCCGTAGGCGGTCCGCCATGGGCGGCCATCATGCGCGTCGCATGATGGGTTCAGAATAGCCAAGTCGTTCGAGCGTCGGCCGCGGGCCTTCATGTTGTTCAACATGCTCATACAAAAAAGCAGTGAACGCCAAGGCGCAAAGGTGTAGGGACGCAGAAGGGGGGATGCATGGGCGTACCCTTTTGCGGCTTCGCAGCCGCCACGGGGCAGTTCGTGCGCGTCGCATGACGGGTTCAGAATAGTTAAGTCCTTCGCGCGATGAGGGTTGTTTATGAATGTTATTGGGATGACATAACAAGGTGTTCATGTTGCTCAAGGTGTTCGTTTTTCCGTGTTCCACTGGCTATGCCAGTCTCTGGCCTTTCTTCTTAGATGAAAGGTTAAAGCAAGAACTGACACGATGCGTTCGAGCCACTTTGGTCTGGACGAGCGAAGACACTGGCATAGCCAGTGGCACACCGGATGACGTCTGTTGTGGCATGTTGCTCAACATGCTCATCGTTCTTTGACAACTTGATTGAATCGGACGCGGCATTGTCGTCGATGGGCCTCGCATCCGGCTGCCGGGAAGACGGAGACGATGGGCCGGCGCGCGAGGGCGGAAATGCCGTCCTCTACTCAAGGTTGCTCGATCGGAGAACTGAAGAGCACTGGCATAGCCAGTAGCACACCAGAATCAAATGACCGCGATCAGGATGGCCCGCCAAGCAAGCACAACTGCCATCGCGCGATCGATACACCTATTCTGAACCCGCCATGCGACGCGCACCAGCCGCCTGTGGCGGGCGGTTAGCCGCCTGAGCCGATTTCGTCGCTGATGTAGTATTCGTAGAAGAAGCGGCCGATTTCATCGCTGAGGCGGGTCAGGTATTCGCCTTTGAAGACGCTGTAGGTCTTGTCACTTGAATAGACGGGTTGATGGAGTGGGTACTTGGAGACTTTTTCCTGGCTGAAGATTTTCTCGGCGTGACCGCTACCGTCTTCATCCATTTTCCAGACGCTGACGATCGATTCGGAACGGCCGCGGTACATATCGGGGCTGCCTTCTTCGTACAGCGAGAATTCGTTCACGTCGATGTAGACGACATAGGTCGTCTTGAAATACGCCCCAATTTCTTCGGGCCTGTCCCAGTCTTTATTCTCTTCCAGCCAGCCTTTTACCAGATCGGGCGGCACAACTTTGATTTTGTGGCCGTGTAACTGGAACGCGACGTGTGTTGCCAGTTCGTGATCGATGCTTTCGAAGTTGTATTTGATCTGGTTCGGAGCGAAGCAGACGACGACAACGGTCACGTCCTTGTCGGTCATCGACTCTTTGGTCTCTTTGTCGAATTGAGGTTCGACCGAGGGGGGGCCGCCGATCAGGTAGCCGAAGACCATGACATAGTTGCAGCCGCTGAGTGTCACGCAGAGCAGCAGGGCGGTCAGCATCGAGAATGTTGGCATTCGCTTCAGCAGCGCTTGCATACAACTACCTTCTGGCAAAGGACGGCAGAAAAGACTTTGGTTTCGTGCGGGGGATCTAGAAGATTGGAGTGCCCCCGCCACTCCAGTCGGACTTGCTGAACACCGCGGACGATTGGACATCCCGGTCAGACGATTCAATAGTGATCGCTGGGCCGATGATCGTAGAACCGCTCGGCCAGCAGGTTGCTGAGTCGGGCGATGTACTCTTTGTGAAAGGGTGTCAGCCCGCGGCTTTGCTCCGAGACTGGTTGATGTTCGGGATAGGTCATGGTGAATTCGGTCTGATAGACCTTGTATGGAATCCGCTGTTTCTTTTCGCCTTCGATTTTGAACACGCGAATAAAGCCGCTGGCCTGGCCGCGCAACAGTTTCGGGCTGTTGGGTTCGTGCAAATCAAACGTCTGAACATCGAGCCAGGCGATGTATTCGGCCTTGTCAAAATCCTGAGCCAGTTCCGGCAACTCCATGCTCAACCCGCCATGGGTATCCAGCCAGTCGGCAACCAGGTCGGGTTTGACGATTTGGACACCGTTCCGATTCATCTGGCGGGTGACACCGTTCACCAGATCGTACTTGAGCGTCGAGTACTCCGATTCCACCGCTTCCGGTGCCGAGCAGACGACGAGCACCATCTTCTGGCCGTTGGACAAATCGTCTTTGGTCAGTTTCGTGAATTCAGACGGCACCTTTGGTTCGCCGAACAGCAATTTGCCCGACGACACGATCAGTTTGGAACAGCCCAGCGTCGAGATCAACGGGACACTCCCGGCCAGAACGATTAGTTTCTGTACCGCGATGCGACGCGACTCAAGATTCGATTGTTCGTCCATCAGGCGATCCTTCGCCAAATTGCTTCCGGTGGGAAGCGTGGTCCATCAGTTCATTTGATGCTCGGTCGTCGCCGAACGGCCCTCTTCGAAACAGCGGCGGATTGCAATCACGACCGCCTCAGGCAGGCCAGGTGACTCGAATCAACCACAGCGCAATTGCCAGCCCACACAGAACCGTCGTCATGACGCAGGCCGCAGCGACGGGGTCTGATACTTTCCAACAACGTCCGAGATAAGCACTCCAAAAACACCACGGAATCAGCAACGCACAGACAAACGCCAGCACGACGCCCGCCAGACTGGCGTGTGCCGCCGCGACGAAATGACCTCGAACAAAGTGCGAAAAACAGGTTGTCATCCCACAACCGGGGCAGGGGATTCCAAACAGCGTACGAAAGGTGCAAGGCGGCAACCCAAGCTGTTGATGTGTCCCGTATCCTTGCGGATCAGGAGACAACCACAGCGCTGTCGCAAAGCCGACGATCAAGAATGCGGCCATACCGAGCAAGGTCGCTCGGCCGGTCGATCCCACCGGGGCTTCGAAGGGCAGTCGATCTGTTGACATGAATTCAAAATGAGGGAGGAACGGGTGATATAGCCGGGAAAACCGCAGGACAAGAGCGATTCGCCGCGAAACTTGGCGATGTGCGCGGGAATCCAGGCGATTCGTTTCGACTTCGGCAACTTTTGCGGAATCGGCGATCAAATCCCGACCGCATCACGATTTGACGACTTTGGATCCCCAGCCTTCATACTGGCCATTGTACTGACTGGCCAATTCAAACAGTTCGAACGTCACCTGATCGATCGTTTCGGAATCAACAGGATGAGTCTTTAAGAGTCCAACCGAATAAGGAAACTCGGTCTCGTCGTCGCGATCGGGTTGACTGACCGTTTCATAGTCCATGGCCCCGGCAGCCACACTGAATTCGGCTCGGTCTTCAGGCGTAGGAAAATTGGCGAAATGATCGACCGGCCGAGGTGTAACCAGCGAATCGCCTTCCTGCTCTAACTTGCGGATCACGTGTTCGTTGTGGATCTGCTGGAAGTCTTCAGGCGACGGATACAGGACGTTCCAATAATGTGTCCAATCGGCATCGTCCGATTCGTGGATTTCGATTTCGTAAGTCGGATTGGCGGCTTTGGCAGCGTCAAACGTGTCGGTCAACGACGCGGGGTCGCTCGTGTAGTAGAAGAATTCGCGGTGACCGTCGGAGGTGACGCGGCCGACATAGCGGGCGATCGAGGGATCGATGTCATCTGTGATGGAATCTTCAATACCGTTCATCGCATCGTCATGGTTTTCGTCGGGAAAACCCTGGTCGTCCGCGTCAGGAAACGCAATCGACAGCCAGACCAGGTTGGTCAAGCTGGGAATCGGTGCGACGTTCGACACACCGATATCGACCAGGATGACCGCCGGCTGTTCGTCGACGTAAGTGACGTAGATTTCCCAATGATCGTCATCGGCAGCGTTCTGGACATCGTTCGATTCGGACATGCGATTCTTTCGAGATGACTTTGATATGGTTTGTTTCAACCGTTTTTGTGGGTTGATTCGGAACAATAGCTCTAAGGAGGATTTATGTCGTTTGGTAGATGGAAGCCGGGAAAGAGCGGTGGGACTGCGCCGCGGACGGGCTTGTCGCCACCCGACACAGAGATACCGTCTCCCCGAAGATTGTACAGGATTGTCGGTGGACGGCGGAACCGTCGGGAATGACCTCAAGAACTGTGCGCATCGGTCTTTCCGCAAAACGGCATTCGCGGATAGAATTCGCGTCGTCCGTGCCGGGCCAAGCTTTTGGGTCGGCGGATAGACCAGAAAACACTGGCCCTGCCGGTGTCACACCAATGGATTTTGCCCCATCGGTTCAAGGATTGATCGCAATACCGCGCCTGCGGAGTCGGGCGGAAGGGGACCAATGACACACTTTTTCGAGAAGCGCGACCCCTGGGGCAATCGGTATAGCCTGTGGATTGTGGCGCTGATGGCGTTCGCGGCACCGTTGTGCTGGTGGTCAGTCCGTCAAACGCGTTTGGAAAACGACGTCGAATCGTGGTTGTCAGAAAGCGATCCAGAACGTCGCGCGTCTGCATGGGCGAAAGAACAATTCCCCATCGAGAATCGCATCCTGCTCACTTGGGACGGAAGCTCAATCAACGATCCGCGCGTCGGCAAGCTGATTGAACAGTTGGCTGGCAAGGTCGATGAACACGGCATGAAACGCGGCGGCTTGCCGTATATCTCGTCCGTGACCGAACCGTTGCAATCGCTGGAGGTCATGCAGAAGAACGGCATCGAACCACACGAAGCGGTGCGCCGTTTGGAGGGCACGATTCTGGGCGCCGGCGCATTGCGACTGCGACTGACGGAAACGGGTCGATCCGCGATGCGTAAAACGAAACGCGAATTGCAAACGGCCATGAAAGCCAAATTCGGATTGGACCTGGCGATCCTGGATGCCTCACCCGATTTGACTCCACTGATTTCGATTCCGGCACCCGCGAAAGAGGGTGAAGAAACGTCGGACCCCAGTGCACCGGCGATTCTGAATGTCGATGGATCAGTGGCGGTCAGCGGATCAGCCGAACACGATTTACAGGTCGCGTGGAAGGGCATGCGTATCCGCAGCGATGCCACGATCGCGATCATGAACTGGTTCACGGAACATGTTCCTGAACGTGGCGACGGAAAAACACTCGTCGAAAGCGGTTTCTTCGCGCCGGGTTCGCCGATTGCGTTGTCGGTCGGCATTTCGGAAGCGGGACTGGCAGACAAGGCCGAAACGATCGGAGCGATTCGTTTGGCTTGCACCTCGGCCGGAATTCCCAGTGACGCGCTGCATTTGGCCGGTGAGGCAATCTCGGCCAACGAACTGAACGATCAAGTCATCAAAGCCGCCTGGAATAGTTCGTATCCCATTTCCCAATTGAACCGCCGTTCGGTGATTCTGGCATCGGCACTGGTCTGCGCCTTGTTGGCGTTCGTGCTGCTACGGAGCGTCCGACTGGCAACGATGGTCTTGTTTGTGTCGCTGTACACATCGTTCTGTGCGCTGGCAATTATTCCGGCAACCGGTGGTGCGATGAATATGGTTCTGGTGGCGCTGCCGTCGCTGACTCTGGTCATCGCGATCTCGTGTGCCTTGCATGCCGCGAATTACTGGCGACAAGCGGCCTGTGAACGTTCAAACGGCCGTCACGACGGCATCTCAGTCAGCATGGCGTCCGATGTTATTTGGTTGCCTGGCGATTGCAGTCGGTTTGATCTCGCTATGTACAGCGAAGCTGATTCCTCTGCGTGAGTTTGGCTTTTACGGTGCAGTGGGAGTCGGATTAGCCTTTTTGATGGCGACGCTGGCATTGCCGTCGCTGATTCAGATCTGGGCAGTTCGGGCGCCTCGCGAACAAGACCTGGAACATCAGGGACTGAAGATGCTGGGCCAACTGCTGCTGGTTCAACCCGGCTTGCAAGCGTTGGTAATCATCGCGATCTGCACTGGCTGCGCCGTCGGACTGACTCGATTGCAGACCGAGACGAACGTGATCCGCTACTTCCCGGAAACAACTCGACTGGCTCAGGACTATTGGAATATCGAAACCAGCCTGGCGGGTGTGATGCCGGTCGAAACGATCATTCGATTCGATTCGCAATCGCAAAAGGACACAAACTTCCTGGAACGGATGGAGCTTGTCCGCACGGTTCAAGAAAAGATGAAGGCCCATCCCGAAGTCAGCGGGTCAACATCATTGGCTGACTTTGAGCCCGTCAACGAGCGGCCTGCTGAGGACGCCAGTTTCCTGCAGCGGACAAAGTACAACAAACGAGCGGCTCAGATTCAGCAACGGATTCGCGATGGCGAGATTCCAAATGCGCGTTCGTTCTACACGATCGCCGAACAACGACGAGACCTGGTGGAAACGAGCGATGCCAAGTTGAATCAGGCGGGTGATGAATTGTGGCGACTGTCGGCACACGTCAATGTGATGACCGATCACGATCTGGGAATTGTGCTGGCCGACCTGAATCGGATCACTCAGGACGTCCTTCGGTTGCAACCGGGATCACAGCATCTGGTCACGGGAACGGTACCCGTCTCGGTCAAAACACAACGCGCCGTTGTCGAAGGGATGACGGGAACGTTGCTGTTGTCGCTGGTGCTGACGATGGGTGTGCTGATGATCGCATTGCGTAGTATCTCTGCGGGAATGCTGTCGCTGATCGCCACGACGCTGCCGATCGCCGCGGTGTTCGGAGTGTTATCTTGGACGGAACGTCGCATCGATATCGGATCGATGATGACCGCTTCGATTGCACTCGGTATCGCCGTGCACGGCCTGCTGAACTATGTCAATTGGTTCCAGATGCTGATGCGAGAAGGTCGAACCCGACGCGAGGCAATCGTCGATGCGTTGGCTCGCTGCACTCCGGTGACCTGGCAGTGTGGTCTGGTCTCGGGTTTGGGATTGCTGGTCGTCGCGTCTTCCGACCTATTATTGCTCAGCCGGTTTGCTGGCTTGACGGCCGCATTGGTGGGTGTGGGTGTCTTGGCCAATTCGCTGCTGGTTCCGCAATTGTTGGGCAGCTTTGTGGGAATCTTGTTTGAACCGGCTAAAGTCGTGACGTCCACCACACTGGTACCGGAAGAACCCAAACTTCAAGCTCCGCCGATTGTTGACGTTGTCGCTGAAAACGTAGCTCCAGCACCTCATATCAAGCCATTGACGGCTCCGAAGAAACGACGATCGAGTTCACGTCGTGACTCGGAAGCTGGCTAGTTTATTGAGGGTCACCTGGATGGTCTTGTCCGGGCTGATCGCTGAGGCTGTCGGGATTGACTTCGAATGTTCCCGGTTTGAGTGATCGAACATCAGTTCTCAAGAAAGAAGAAGTAGAAGCCACTGGCATAGCCAGTGGCACACAAGACAAGAACAAGACGAGAACCAGATAGCGACAATACTAGACACGACGAGACGAGACGAAGACTTCTGAGGGCCCTGGCTGTGTCGAACGAATCACCGATGTCGGGAGATCGTCGTCCGGTCAAGTCTCGATCGTGGAAGTCGTCGCAATGGACGGCCAACTGGCTGGCCGCTCGATCGGTTTCGCCGAATTCCATTTCTGTGGCAGGAATGATTGCCGGACTGATCGGTGGATGCACGTTGGCGTTCACCAACAAGTCTCCTCAGTCTGGATTCTGGCCGTGGTTGCTGGCGGCGATTTGTATCCAGTTGCGACTGCAGGCCAATCTGCTGGATGGCATGGTGGCAATTCAATCTGGCAAGACTTCGCGCGTGGGTGAACTGTTCAATGAAGTTCCAGACCGGGTTTCCGACACGGCTCTGCTGGTGGGAGCAGGTCTGTCCGATGCCAGCAATCAGATTTTAGGACTATGGGCCGCGTTGGCTGCGATGCTGACGGCCTATATCCGCACCACAGGCAAATCGGCAGGGGCACCAATGGAGTTCTGTGGCCCGATGGCCAAGCAACATCGGATGGCCGTCCTGACGCTCGTTTGTCTGGTGCGATGTACTGGTGTCAGTCGGATCTCGATGGGAACTGATCTCGCGATCGAGGTCGTCGTGATGGGTTTGTTGGTCATTGCGATCGGAAGTCTGATCACGTCAGTTAGACGACTGCACCGAATTGCCGCTCACTTACGAGTTCAACCCGAATGAATCAGGCTGCCAAAGAACGGTTGTTCGATTACTCGCACGCCTTCGATCATCGCGTGACGACAATTGTCACCGTGGCGATCGTGGCGGCGGTCGTCGCATCGCCGATCGCGATCAGCCTGCTCGCTCGTCGCGGTTCCGTCACGCCAGAACACCGCCGAGAACTGATGATGCGTTGGCGTTCATGGCTGATCATGACGCCATTAATCGTCGGTCCCATTTTGCTCGGCGCCGCCTGGACCATTCTGGCCGTCGGCCTGATCAGTTTGTTCACCTATCGCGAGTACGCACGGGCCACTGGACTGTTTCGCGAGAAAGCGATCAGCCTGACAGTGGCGATTGGCATTTTGCTCGTGACGTTCGCGGCCCTCGACAACTGGTATCGCTTTTTTGTGGCGCTGACGCCACTGACGATCAGCATCATTCTGATGGTCGCGTTGTTTGCCGATCGGCCGCAAGGTTACATCCAGCGCACGGCGTTGGGCGTGTTGGGATTCTGCCTGCTTGGTTCGGGGCTGGGACACCTGGGTTTCATGGCCAACGATACCGACTATCGACCGCTGGTACTGTTGGTCCTGGTCTCGGCCGAGATGAATGACATCTTTGCGTACCTGGCTGGGAAGTCGTTCGGACAGATCCCGTTGTGCCCGAACACCAGTCCGAAGAAGACGGTGGCCGGATCACTCGGCGGACTGATCCTGACGACGATGCTGGTCTACATCCTGGGCCGTGCCGTGTTTGCCGGAACGCCGCTCGACACCACCTGGCACTTGCTGACTCTGGGAATCGTGATCAGTGTCGTAGGACAACTTGGCGACTTGATGTTTTCGTCGATCAAACGTGATCTGGGGATCAAAGACTTCGATGTCACGATCCCCGGACACGGTGGTTTACTGGACCGTTTCGACAGTCTGGTTCCGATCGCTTCGGTCGTCTTCCACTACGTGAACTATTTCAATGGAATCGGTGTCAACCAGGCTGTGCGCGTACTGACCGGCAGTGGGGATGTCCCGCCCGGCTAGTGCGTGTCGCACGGACGTGTCGCGTAGATACATGGGTTAGACACTATGCATCTCAGGCTCGCGATACGCCACACTGAATTTGGGTGCGTTCTAAAACTCGTGCGAGGGTCGCTATTCGACTTCGTGGATGTCGTTCAAGACACCGCGCGGCACGCAAACGACCAAGACCGTTAAATCACCGATCGCCTTATGACGAGTACCTCGTGGAACATAAACGACAACGCCTTGATGCATTTCGACTTCGTCACCGTCCAGGATCATTTTTCCCGAGCCCTCGATGACGTAATAGATCTCGTCAGTTTTAGCGTGGAAATGCATCTTGGCATCTTGAATTTTGACATGGTGAACTTCGGCGGCCGCATTGTCCTTTTCCTCAATCAGGCATCGAATGTCACCGCAGGTTTCGGCCCAGGGGACAACTTCGGCGGGATCGCGACGCAGGTACGACGTCGCTTGGCTGAGCTGAGTCATGGAAAACCTCGAAGTATGCGGTGATTGAGCGATCGCAACGTCCATGTGACGCAGAAGAGTCGATGGATATCATACACAGCCTGTAGGCAGATTGAACCAGACACAGACGATCGTCGGCCTTTTTCCAGAAGCCGTTAGACTTGTCAGAGTTGCCTGACGACGAGTACGACGTCTACAAGCAACACGAACTTCAGCCGTGAACTAAGAAACGCGATGTCGATAGACCGATCAGAAACTCCGATGCCCCCAATCAGCGTGGGCTTGCGGCGGCAGATGTTCTTGCTGGCGCTGCCCGTGTTGGGTGAGCAGTTGCTGACATTCTGCATCGATCTGTTTGATGTCTACCTGTCGGGGCAAATCGGCAAATCGGAAACCGCGGCTGTCGGACTGGCGGGGTACATCACCTGGCTGGCATCAATGATCTTCAGCCTGGTGGGCGTCGGCACGACGGCAATTATCGCTCGCGAATGGGGTGCCGCACGATTTGACGATGCGCGACGCGTGGCCGGCCGCTCGCTCGCCATGGTGCCGATCATCGGGTTGCTGGTTTTTTCGCTGCTGCAACTGATGGCGACGGTGTTTCCTCGACTACTCACGATGGAAGGCAATCAGCAGCAGATTGCGGTGACTTTTCTAAGGATCGATGCCTGTGGCGAGTTATTCCGTGGTTGGACGTTGATCTCGGCGGCGTGCTTTCGCGGCACCGGCGACATGCTAACGCCACTAAAAGTGCTAGTGACGACGAACCTGATCAATATGTGCCTGTCAACCATGCTCGTGTGGGGCTGCAACTGGCCTGGCACAACGATCCCTCTAATTGCTCCGCAAGGTGTGATCGGGATCGTGATTGGGACAACAACCGCGCATGTGTCTGGGGCGATGCTGATGGCGTCACTGGTCGTGTCACGGCGATCAAGATTGCATTTGACCCTGCATGATTTCCAATTGCATCGCCCGACAATCTGCCGCGTGCTCAGGATTGGAGGTCCCGCGGCACTGGGTGGGTTATGCACTTTTATTGGACATTTCTCGTTCCTGATGGTGATCGCACGATTGTCGAAGGGATTCGACGGCGCGGTGATGGCCGCGCATGTCGTCGGCGTGCGGATTGAATCGCTGTCGTACCTGCCTGTGGAAGCATTCGGTATCGCTGCCGCGACAATGGTCGGCCAATCACTAGGAGCCCATCAAATAGAACGTGCCAAACAGGCGGGCCACGAAGCGATTCGGCAATGCCTGTGGTATGCAGGAATGATGAGCATCCTGTTCTTCTGTTTTGCTCCCCAGATCTACCAGCGGATGCATTCGGATCCGCTGGTGGCGCAGATCGGTGTGCCCGCGTTTCGACTGATGTCGCTCTATCAGATTCCGAATGCGATCCTGATTGTCTATGTGAACGCACTGCGCGGGGCGGGGGATACGCGGTTCCCGCTCGGTTGCGCCCTGCTGGGAAATATCTTGATCCGGGTTTCCGTCGGCTACTTCTGTGGTGTGTACTTGCAACTCGGTTTGATGGGCGCGTGGATCGGCATGGGCGCGGATAACATCGTGCGTTCGATCCTGGTTTCGTGGCGCTACCTGGGCGGACGATGGACTCGTACAACGGTCTGAAGGGCCAGTCGGTTGCTGGCAGAGACTCAGGTTGTGGCGGCAACCGCACGTCAATTGACTCGAATATGCTGGAACAGTTTCAGGATGGCGGGCGGCAGGACGACGGTGTCGTGGTTCGCGTCCTCGTCTCGTGGCGCCGACTTTTCGAACTGGGTCTCGCGCGCCAGGAACGCGCGGACGACGTCGGGATCGAAATGGGTTCCCGATTCCTTGACGATCAGATCTCGGGATTGATCGTGCGTGTAAGCTTCTTTGTAAACTCGGACGGAGGTGAGCGCGTCGTAGACGTCGGCCACGGCCATGATGCGGGCGCTCAGCGGGATCTGGTATCCCGCCAACCCATGAGGATACCCTGTCCCGTTGAACCGTTCGTGATGGGAAAGAATGATGTCGTGAGCCATGTTTAGAAAGTGCGTGTTGGGAAATTCTTCCCGCATCGCCGCAATTGTCTCCGCACCACGAATGGTGTGAGTCTTCATGATCTCAAACTCTTCCCCCGTCAGCCGGCCGGGTTTCAGCAGGATGTTGTCCGGGATGGCCACCTTGCCGATGTCATGCAGCGGACTGGTCTCGTAGATCATCTGAGTGAACGTGTCATCGATCACGTTTTGATAGAGCGGATTCTTGCGAAGTTCCTGGGCCAGCATGCTGCAATAATGACGGACTCGTTCGAGGTGTTCGCCGGTTTCGGTATCGCGCGATTCGGCCAGACGGGCCAAGGCGAACACAGTCAGCCCGCGAGTTTCGAGGTTCAAAATGCGTTGGCCCGCATTGACTCGCATGATCAATTCACTGGGATCGAACGGCTTGCGGATGTAGTCGTCGGCACCCGCTTCCAGACCTTTGACCGCATCTTCTGGCCGATCCAGCATTGTCAGGAGTATGAAGTACACGTACCGACGATTCTCGGCGCGGCGGATGGCCTTGCACAATTCGATACCGGTCATTTGGGGCATGTTCCAGTCCGAGACGATCAACTGATGTCGATCGATCATGAACCGTTCAAATGCCTCTTCCCCATTCTTGGCCGCAGTGACCTTAAAGCCCGCGTACTTGAGGGTGTGCGCCAGCATCTGACGCGTCAGCGAATCGTCGTCGACGATAAGAATATTCATGATGGGCCCGAATCATCCCCGGAAGTCAGCGACGTTCATGCGCATGAGCAGGAATGAACCGCAGGCAGCGAACCATCTCAGCTTGCAGGTTGACCAGCATCTCGGAAACGCCTTCCAGCTTTCCGGTTCTACAAAGGTCTTCGATGTTGGCAGCCAGGCGATGGACCGATTCGGCTCCCAGAACGGCGGCGGCTCCTTTCAGGGCATGGGCGGCTTCGGCCGTTTCGTGACAATTGGTTTCTTCGACATGTTTGGCAATCTCGGCAACGCGACTCTCACCGGTCGATTCCAACTCGCTGAGGAGGGTGTCCATGAATTCGATGTCACCCAGACAGCGTTTCAGCAATAGATCAAGATTGATCGGAGGTGCCTGGGCCCCGCTTGTCTCGCGACTCTCAGTCGCCAGTTGAGCGGCCTGATCGTGCGTGGACGCGTTGGAGGATTCGTGTGGCATCGCGGGATTCTCCGAGTCGCCCGATCGCATTCGCGATGTCATTCGATTTGCGAATGCAATTGGGCGACATTGATGTCAATCAGTGGCAGCGTGACCGGTACGTCGAAGTGTTCTGAAAGTAGGGGTCGGTGACAATGTGATATGTCGATCCACTCATTGTTGTACGCAGCTAAGTTTAGATCGGAAATCCAGATGCAACGCCGGGATCAGGAAAAACCCTAGCCTGTTGTGGGAACTACGGAATCATTTGCGGTCATGCGCAACGGATCGCAACGTCATGACACATCAAGCATTGTGCGAACCACATGTTGAACATCGGCCAAGACGAGGCAAGGCCATGCAGATAAGACTAACTCAATCACACGATGACGGCCCAATGTCACCAGACGATGCGGTGTCGGCGACAATTTTTCCGGGTCGTTACATCTGTTATAATCGTGACACTCGGAAGGAATCAGGACCTGTGACCATGTTCGAAATGTTGAAGGCATTGCATGACGATTGAGCAACCCTGGTACAAGGACGGACTTCAATTCGGGTGCACACAGTGTGGAAACTGCTGCACGGGTGCGCCCGGAGTCGTCTGGGTGACCGCAGAGGAATTGGCAGCAATTGCTCAGCACAAGCGGATTTCGATCGGCGAAATGCGGATCCTCCATACGCGACTGGTTGGCGAACGAATCAGTTTGCGTGAGTTTGCCAACGGTGACTGCGTATTCCTTGATCCGAGGACGCGCGGGTGCACGGTCTATCCGGTACGACCGGCACAATGTCGTACGTGGCCGTTCTGGAATTCAAACCTTGTCAGCGAAGAAGCGTGGGACCGAGCCCATGAGAAGTGTCCCGGCATGGGACAGGGCGACTTGGTGCAGCTTGAGATCATCCAAGACCGAGCGGCCGTGATCGATATCTGACGAGATCGGCATTTCAGTGTTAGCAAACAGTCATGAACAGCAGAAGCTAGTGAAGCACCTGAAGTTCGTTGCGAATCTTGCGGATACCTTCGACCTTTCGCAATGACTCTTGAGCCATTTGCTTCTGGTAAAAGGTCTTGACGTACCCAAACAAGATCGCGTCTTGCTCGATGATTTCACAGCGTACATCCCGGCCTGCCAGATAGGGGTTGCGAGACAGCACGAAATGCACCCGGTACTGCAAATCGTGCGCTTCGTGGAAGTGGTATTTCGCAGCCATGATGCACAGCCATTCTGCCGTGAATTGTTTTTGGACAGATCAGGTGGGCGAGCGTATGGACTCATCGGCCACCTCGGAAAAGAGGCTGTAGAGCGAAGAGTGCGCGAGCCAAAATCGGCAGAAAGTGCCGTTAGGATGCTCGAATAGAACGAGATTGCGGGGGATGATCGCCGCAATCGGCTACGGTCTACAAGCGGCGACGACTTATTGCACGGTCCAATCGTCGAGACTCGGGAGTTCTGGATCGACCTCGACATCGGCGACGACCGGTGACACGATCTGAACCGGCGCCACGGCAGCAACTGCGGATTGGTGGTGCGCGGGCATGATCTGCGATGGCGATAAGGATGCGGCAGCGTTCGAATCACCGCGACACAACGATTTCAGCCAGCTCATTGGTGGCGGCGAGAACGGTCGGAATTTTTCCAACGTCCCGGCGTCACCTCGATAGAGAAATGCTCGGTTTTCACCGAGTCGGCCACCCAGAGGACTGTCGATCAGACTGGCGGAGTCATTGGAATTCATTGCGAAGATGATGCGTTGCTCAAACTTGTTCATATGGTCGCGGCTGAGCCATCGTTGAGCCGTTTGATAACTTTCAACCCAGGTCACAGTGAAGATACCGGCCGATGGTCCGTCACGCAGCAGTTCGTTGAACAACTGAGTGGCACTGACGGCTTTGTCGCCACCGCTGCCAAAGTTGCTGTAGCCGTAATCGTCGTCGGCCTTTCGCAGGTCACGAAAGCGAGCCAAGTCAAACACGAACAAAAAGATCGGTGGCCCTGGTTCGTCCGCTCGCCGATGCAGTTCTTCAATCAGCTCAGTTAAGACGGCGGCCGATTCACGAGGTTGTGCGGTCCGAATCAGCTTTGGACGTTCATCGCTCGATGCCGACAAAGCATCATTCCGACTGCATTCCAAAGCAGCCAACTGACGCCAGACATCGGCGGAATGGCTGGTCGGAAGACTACCGTCCAGAACCCGTACCACAGTTTGGGGATCGTTAGACGCCATCGTCTGGCCAGCAAATGACAGAGCACACGCAGACATGATTCCCAGGGCGGCAGATTCGTCGCGGCCGACAATCAGGACATTGCCACCTTCACGCAGGCCGAAATTGAGTTGCAGTGACCCGTTGAGCGACACCGAATCACCTAACCAGCATGGCCACGCATGGTCCAACGAACGGCGTGTTCCCGATTGCGAACGCGTTACTGGTTGCAGCGCCTGAACAAGGCGATCGTTCGTCATCGGATCGGCCGGAGTATTTCCTTCGAAGACCACGGACGGAGCAAACTTGTTCTTCACTGCCGGTGCCGTCGCGAACTGTGGATCAGCAATTCCGTCAGTCGCACTTCGAATCGACTTGAGGTACCCAACGCGTTCCTCTTCACTCAACCATACGATCTGGAACGGATGGTTTCCTTCGACCAGACCGTTGGCATCGTTATAGATCGCCTCGCCGGGTCGCGTCAGTAATCGGGCGGCCGTGTTTTCTTCGCTCAGGATTAGATGTGCATCCGCATCGCTGCATTGCAGTGCGATACGAACTGCAACCTGGCCCAGTGTACTGCGAGCTAACGAATAGGCCCCGGCCAGTGTTTGTGATCCCAACATCACGTGAACGCCAAATGCTCGCCCCTGACGAATCAATCGATCCAACAGCAGCGATGCTTGTTGAGCCATCGCATCGTCTTCGACGAAGAACTCCTGGAATTCGTCGACTAATAGCAGAGCCCGGGGCATGACAGCGTCGGGACGGGCATTGCGGTAACCCGCGATGTCTTGCACACCGACTTCCCGGAACAACTCGCCACGTTCGCGCAACACCGCATCGAGTCGCTCCAGGACACTGACACCAAACTCCCGATCGCTCTCGATCGCGATCACGCGCGCGTGCGGCAGGCGTTGTTCGGCATAGACCTTGAACTCGACGCCTTTTTTGAAGTCAATCAAGTAGAACTCGATCTCGTCCGGACTGTAATGGAGCGACAAGTTCGTGATCAGCGCGTGTAGCAACGTTGACTTGCCAGAGCCAGTCTTGCCCGCCACCAGCACATGCTGCGAAGTCCCTTTTCCCAGCCGCAAATGCTGCAACTTGATCGCGCCCGCGCGCCCAATCGGAATGTCGATTCCGGTTCGGCTGTCGCTGGTCCAAAACTGGTTCGGCTTCGGCGCGACTCGTTCAAATGCAACTTCGATGCGGCGCATTTCGCGGGCACGCTGGCCGGCCAATCGCACGATGCTTCCAAATGTCTCGGCGTCCGGCGGTTGTTCCAAGGCCAACGGCCAAACACCCAAATCCTGGTCATCCAGGCGAAAGCCATGCTCGGTCCACTCAACGACCGTGGCGTATTTTTCCAAGTCCGCAAGGGAAAAACTGCGGGGGATTTCCTGAGACTTGTCGATACTGACCAGCAGGTAGACACCGCAGCGACGGCCACCGTCAGCAATGCTCGCGAGACGTCGCATGGCAACGTCAGTGAAGTTCACAGGGAAATTGGCAACGACGACAACACGGTAAGGCTCAGCGATTTCCCCGGCGAAGTCGTTATAGTCGTCGATCGAAGGGAATTCGTTGCGCAGGTAGGTCTGCAGTACGGTTTCCATGTGCTCTGTCAGATCGGCCAAACGTTTTTCGATCTGCGATGGCTCCGTCCAGATGCGATTGGTCACCAGTAACTCATCGACATCGGCCAGATGCATGAACGCGGAGAAGTTTGCACCCAGGCCAACCGGGTCGATCATCGTGAAACGAACTTTGCCCGACGGCAGCGATGTCAGGTATCGCAGCATCGTCGACTGCATGGCTTTGACGGCAGCTTCGCGTCCGTAACCGGTCGCTTTGAAAAGCAGAGAAGGGTGTTCGTGGAGTGGAAGGAGCGCTGGCAGATCAAACTGATGCCGATCGGTCTTCAGCCGCGGATTCGCAGGAACACCGCCTTCAATCATTTCGAGATCGGCTTCGATCCGACCGATGGACAGCAGACCTGGCGAAGTGATCGGGTCCTTTCTGTCGGAGCGAACGATCGTATTCCACGGCGGACAAATCGAATTGGCCGTGGACCACATCTGATCGCACGTCTGACCGGCTTGACGCAGTTCCTCTTGCCAGGAATGAATTAGTTCCATCCAAGACTGCTGGTACCGCCGTCGCGAATCTTCGGTACGAGAATCGAATGCGGCTTGCAATGCCCGAAAATCGTTCTCGCGACGAAAGACCAACTGTTCCGAAGCGGCCTGGTAATTCTGCAGGAATTGCCCGCGGTCATTCTGATGATGCGACACAAACAGATTCAGGCGCGCGGGGTAGGTTGTCTTCGCCTGTTGTGACGCGGTTAAATAGGTTCGCTCAGCTTCTGCGGACGCTGTTTGAAATTTGTTTTCGGCCCCGGTCATTGCCGACTCGCGCCGTTTGACTCGCATTGATTGCAAGTGCGAGCATTCTGCTTCCAGCATATTGAGCTCAGTCTTGCTCGCTCGTTCCCAGACCGAAAACGCCTGTCGTGCATCGACACGTAACTGAACCAACTCTTCGTAGTCCGGCCAGACCTGACGTCCTGCGATCAGATGCATGGCGAAGACTGGCAACAATCCCAGCGCCGCCGCAATGCCCGCCGCGATGTACATCCAATCGCGTTCGCCCGGCTGTATCTTCAATTGAATCAACGCGGGATCAACCAAGCCCCAGATCACGCCAAACAGCACGCCCGAAATCATCAGAAAAACCAGAACCGGTATCACCGATCGGAACAACTTTGGCAGGAATCGTCCCAGGATTCGCCGTCGAAGCGGATCGCTTTTTTCCATGGCGGCCAGACAGACCGACTTCATTGCGTCCACAGTCGACATCGGCACCGTCGAAGGCGGTTCCGTCGGCTCGGCCCACAAGTGGCTGCGTTGCAGATACGTGACCACCTGGTCGTATCCCGCATCCAAAGCTTGCAGGCCCGTCTTGACCTCCACTTCTGCGGCGCTATAGGCAGCCTGCGCTTGTTGCAGGCGCTGCAATGGACTGCCTTCCGTGTCGTCATCCAGAACGGACGAAACCAGCCAGATCGAGTCGTCACGTTCTTTGGTTGCGGCAGCCATCTCGCGTTCAAAGCGTTCTTCGATCCCCGTCAGAACGTGCTGGAACTCGGCCTGAACCACCGCCGATTCGGACTGCCAACGTTCATCACAAGACGAGAGAGCCGATTCGTGGTCGGCATCCAGTTTGGTGCGTTCGGCGTCGTAGTTTTCCGTCAGCAGTTGAAAGACGTTGTTGTACTGAGCCTGTTCCGCAGAAACTTCGGCCGCGTATTGCGATTCGATCGCCTGCTCGGTCGCCACCCGCTCGCCGACGCGCACCAGCAGAGTGTTGAGCAATTGGCGTTCGTTGGCGATTGTCAATTCGTCAGTCAATGTTCTGCACCCAAACGTCAATGAATGGATTTGAGGCCGTATCGAGCCACTTCATTTTTAACCCCTCAGGCCATCGAAGGGTCTCGATCTTTGTGAGCACAATGCTGGCTGTGACCGCATTGTGATTCTATCTCGATCCTGTCGAGCGCGTCATCCCGTTTCCAACGCGCAAGCGAACCAGCCATTTTGAACCCAACTCAATCGCGCATCCCGCCGACCCGCGGCCGGGTCTTCGCAGTTCATAAAAGGTACCGAAAAACGATCGTCGCGCGACACAGGCACACCTCAAAAAATCTTGGTGTTCAAGTAGGCGTTCAACAAACATTCAAAGTCGCAGGCACATTCCATGTGCCGCAGCCTCCTGAAGGACTTCCTTCGGTCGCCATCCGTTTTCTGTTTCGTCGTCAAACTCTCCGGGCACGATGGACACGAATCGACGACTCGCCATAAACCATTTCCTCATCAGAAGTAATAGGTGCTCAATTTCGTGTTCAAATACGTGCTCAACGACCATTCAAAGGCACAGGCACATTCCGGGTGCCGTAGCCTCGTGAAGGACTTCCTTCACTCCCCCTCCGTTCTCCATTTCGTCTTCGAACTCTCCGAGCATGATGAACACCAATCGATGAATCACCACAAACCATTGTCACATCAGAAGTAATAGGTGTTCAAGTTGATGTTCAAGTATGCGCTCAACGAGCATTCAAAAGTAGCAGGCACATCCCATTTGCCGTAGCCTCTTAAGGGCGTCGTCGGTTCACTCTTTGTCCCGGATGGGACTACATTGATTAGCCGGGCGGTTTCGCGCTTCGCGATACCCCCCGGAACCGGTTTTAATATTCCCGAACCCCGGAGGCGGTTCTACAAATCTTCCGGGTCACGATTGATTATTCGTCTGGTAGCACCCCTTCAGGGTGCAAGAGCCATTTTCAGGGTGCACGAGCCATTGTTGGGGGCTGAAAACGGGGGTATCGCTTCCGCGAAACCGCCCGGCTGATCACTGCAGTCCCTACCCGGACAGAAGAGCCATGCCGCGGAAGAACGCTCGTCCGCTGGCCTCACCATTTCATCACATGCACTTATAACAATTCGACGGAATTTGACAGCCTCGATCTTCCAAACGTTTGGAAGCTGGACACCAAAAACTTCAATCTATTGGTCTGGTTCAGAGTGATCGGTAGAATTCGGGGCCATCCAGAAGACGCTGTGAATTCTGCAGGGCCGTGCTTGTGAAAGTGAGACTGTCCATTATCTCCGGCCCACAGAAGGGCAAGGAGTTCGTCCTGGAAGGGCATGATACGTTCCTGGTGGGACGATCAAAGGATGCCCATTTCCAACTGTCGAGTGACGATCCATTCTGCTCGCGGCGACATTTTCTGCTCGAAGTCAATCCGCCCAGGTGTCGATTGATCAACTTGAGTACTCGAAACGGGACACTGCTGAACGGAACCGAAGTGCAGGTGGTCGAAATTGGCGACCACGACGAGATCCGGGCCGGCAATACCACGTTCAAAGTGTTCTTCGTCCCTTCAGAGTCGGATCTCAGCGAAACCGTAGACCTGCCATCCCCCGTCTTTGAAGGCAGGCCATCAGCCACGAACGACTCGACATTGCCGAGATTTCCTGGATACCGGATTGATCGCGAAATTGGTCGTGGTGGCATGGGCGTGGTCTATCGAGGAACGCGGACGCAGGACGGACTGCCCGTTGCGATTAAGACCATTACTCCAGCGATCGGCGTGGGTCGAAAGTCGATCGATCGATTTCTGCGTGAAGGTCGAATTCTGTCTCAACTGGATCACGCGAATATCATTGCCTTTCGGGAATTCGGGGACGCGGATGGAGTCATTTATCTCGTGATGGATTTCGTCGAGGGAGATGACCTTGGCGCCCGATTGCGAGAACGAGGGCCCGAACCCGTCCGCAAAGCCATTCGAATCATCTGCCAGATCCTTTCGGGATTGGCACACGCACACACGAAGGGGTTCGTGCATCGGGATATCAAACCTTCCAACATCTTGTTGCATCGTGATGGTGCGAACAGGACGTCGAAGTTGGCCGACTTTGGATTGGCACGCGTCTACGAGACATCACGGATCAGCGGACTGACGATGCAGGGTGAAGTCGGTGGTACCCCGGCTTACATGGCGCCCGAGCAGGTGACTCACTACCGCCAGGTGAAACCTGCAGCAGACCAATATGCCGCCGCGGCAACGCTCTACAAGATTTTGACCGGGCATTACATTCACGATTTGCCGAAGAATCTGGGAGCTTCCATTGGAATCATTGTCTCAGCCGATCCCGTCCCCATCGCCTCGCGTGGGCGCGATCTGCCAGCCGGCCTGGCGGAAGTCATCCATAAAGCGCTCAGTCGCGAGCCAGATGATCGGTATCCAGATGTGACGGCCCTTCGCAAAGAACTGGCAAAGTTCGCGTGAACATCAATTGCTCGGACTGGCCAGCTTGTTAAAAAAAAGAGGCCTGACTCTTTGGAGGAGCAGAATGAGATCGCATCGAAATTGAGAGGCAGACTTGGAATTTGCGGGGGATTCAAACCGGGGAATTGAACAGAAGGCATCGAAGAGAACGAAGGGAACAGATGCGGGAGATGGATCACTCCAAAAGTTGCGTCGCGAGGAAGTGCCTCGCCGGTACGCCGGGACTCTTGATGAATTTCCATCAAATCAAATTGATCGACGGAGCTTCTCGGATGATGTTGCCCGGAGCGAACCAGGAATGCGCAATCAGAGGGTCCCTTCCGACTCCTACTTCGTTGCCTTCGTTACCTTCTGTTCAATATCCTCTCCGAATCAGATCTGAACGCCAAGAGGTTGTTGATGACGGTTGTCGTCCGATGCCCAAACCCTGATTGCAGAGCGAAATCCACCGTCGTGGAGTCGCTTGGTGGTAATACGGTCACCTGCAAGAAATGCGGTAAGCGATTCATTGCGAATCCGCGGCAATCGGCAGAATCGTCCGTCGAAAAACGACGCCCGCCCACCTCAGGTGCCACGCAATTTTCAAGCTTGCCAGCGGACTTCGGCCGCTATCACGTCCTCAAGCTGCTCGGTCAAGGCGGCATGGGTGCGGTCTACCTTGCAGAAGACTCACAGCTCGGTCGGTCAGTCGCTCTCAAGATTCCTTCCTTTGATGCCTCTAAATCTCCGCGACGGGTAGAGCGTTTTGTCCGTGAAGCCCGGTCGGCTGCAATTCTGCATCATCCTAACATCTGCACCGTCTTCGATGTGGGTGAGATTGGCAGTCAACCATTTATCACAATGGCTTACATTGCCGGCACGCCGCTGGACGAGATGATCGATCCTGAGATAACACTCTCTCAGCAGCGCGCGGCCGAGCTGACTTACAAGATCGCGGGCGCTTTGGAACATGCGCATCAGAAGGGGATCATCCATCGCGACTTGAAGCCTGCGAATATCATGCTTTCCACCGATGGCGAACCCGTGGTCATGGACTTCGGCCTCGCGAAACGTGCGACAAGTGTCGAATCGAATGAAGCGAAACTGACACGCGATGGCGGCATCGTCGGCACCCCCAGTTACATGTCGCCAGAACAGGTGAAAGGCGACGATAAGTCCGTCGGACCGACTTCTGACGTGTATTCGCTGGGCGTGATTTTGTTTGAGTTGCTCACCGGCTGCCCCCCTTACAGCGGTAATGTCGGCGTGGTACTCGGACAGATCCTGGCGGCGGCCGTCCCCTCGGTTCGTGAATTTCGCTCGGACGTCGATCCACGTCTGGACGCGATTTGTCAACAGGCGATGGCGAAGGAACCGGCTGCGCGTTTTCAGAGTATGGGAGAATTCGCCGCCGCACTGATGCCGTTCACGGGATCCGAAGTGTCGTCGCACCAACATCTCGCGAAACCGCCCTCGTCGGCCAGCGTGCCTGATCAGGCCAGCGGTTCTCTGTTCGATGAATTTGCGAAGTTTGCAGATGGCCCTACTGAGAAATCGCTGAAAAAAACGAAGCGTCCGCCGAGGACGTGGTTCGACGAACTACGTCGCCATGCGACATTCATCGCCGTGGCCGTCGTCGCCGCAAGTCTGCTGGCACTGTTTGCAGTGATCGGTCCCGCCTCCGCCCCCACGCACTCCGCTGCCCCGGTCTCGGACACGAAACGAACTCAGACCGTCAACGAATCGGTACCTTCGCAACAAAACAACGTCGCAAGTTTGCCTCACCCTGAGGCAGTTGAATCCAACGTGCAGACGACGCCAGCGCCGAGCAGCCTTGGCACCAAGTTTGTGCTCGTCCCGAAAGGCAAATCGTGGCTCGGCGGTGTCGAGGGTCAGCCTGGCGGCACCGAAGTGGAGATTCGCGAGGATTTCTACTTGGGAGCAACCGAGGTCACGCAGGGCGAATGGGAGCAAGTGATGGGCAAGAATCCGAGCTACTTCTCACATCACGGCGCAGGCAAAACTGACGTCAAGGACCTGTCCGACGAGTACCTGCAACAATGCCCCGTGGAGATGGTTTCCTGGAAGGAATGCCAGGAGTTCATCCGTCGACTGAACGAAAAGGAGCGAGCGACCGGCTGGGTCTATCGCTTGCCCCTGGAAAAGGAATGGGAGTATGCCTGTCGAGGCGGGCCACTCGCCAACAGATCCGACAGCGCCTTCGATTTTTACTTTGAACCTCCGTCAAATGTACTGCTGCCCGAACAGGCGAGTTTTGGACAGCGCGAAAGGCGGACCAGTAAGGTGGGTTCCCACCCAGCAGGACGTCTCGAGTTATCCAATATGCACGACAACGTCCATGAGTGGTGCGCCGATGAGTTGCCACGGCAAAACTCGAACCAAGGTGAAACACCACGCGTGATCCGAGGCGGCAGTTGGTGGTCGCCCCCAGGATTCTGCCGAACCGTGACGCGCTTCATCGAAGCGTCAACCAGCCAGCGTTATAACATTGGACTTCGATTGGCACGCGTCCGGAGCGATTAGCAGAGCAGTCGCATTTTCATTGGCTGGGTGGCACAGGTTGACCCTCGTTGATCGTCTTCGGTCTACCTGTGTGCGAATGCACAAGAAGCTATTTTCAGTAGTGCGCCATTCAATCGCTTTGTGCCAAAAAAATGCCAACAGATTGATGTCAAGCCCGCTTCACGATTGTCACCGGGTCCAGCAATCTCCTGTTCTGCGCGCGGGAAAAGATGGCCTTCATTCGCAGTTTAGCCCAGACGCGACCTGAGAATGAGAAAAGACTTGGCTAGCCAGAGGTGTCACGTAAGATGAGAGGTGGTCCACTGACAACGCGCGAACGGCACACTTATTCTACTCTAGCCATGCGACGCGGACAAACCGCCTGTGGCAGGGCGGCACACCCTGGTTTCCCGAAGTTGGTCAATCGGGGTCAACCTGCGCAGTTAACAAATTTGAAACCTTTTGTGCATTCGCACACAGGTAGACCGAAGACGGTCAACCTGATGCCACCCTAAATCAATCACGGCTATCCACCTAATAAATAGACCCGAGTGGCAGGCAAACCCTTGCCACTCGGGTCATTCTTTGTCGTCGATCAATGTTGCGTGGTTTTAAGGAACAATGCTGATGAGTTCGGCGGGCTCACCTTAGTTGGGTGGTGGACCACCAGGACCGCCCGGGCCACCAGGTGGAGGTCCGCCGGGGCCTCCTGGTCCGCCGAATCCACCGGGACCTCCGGGCCCCCGATTCTTCATGTCTTCCAGTTGCTGTCGCTGCTCTTCGGTCAGGATCTCTTCAAGCTTGTTGTTGACGTGCTTTTGCAGGGTTTCCAGTTTTTTCTTTTGAGCATTCGTTAGCTTCAACATTGTCTGAATCTGTTGCGGCAGGACCTGACCGATCGGTGGAGGCCCACCCATCATGCCGCCCGGACCACCAGGACCTCCGGGTCCGAATCCGCCTCGGCCGCCGGGGCCACCTGGCCCGCCTCCCTGTCCGCGGCCCGATGAAGCACCCTCCTTGCTGTACAGCGCGGTCAATTCGTCCTTGGTCACCACGCTGTCTTTATTCACATCTGCCCGTTCGAATAACGAGAGCAGACGTTTGTCTGTGACTTCGTCTTTCGACAGGCTGCCGTCCTGATTGGCATCGAGAGTCATCATGCGAGTGATGAACGACGAGACGTCGCCGCCACCTCCGCCCCCACCCTCTCCAGGTCGACCACCAGGAGGCTGCGCGCCGACCATCGACACCGTCGCCACTAATCCCATCAAAATGACAATTCCAACAAATCTGCGCATGATTGATTCCTTGACCCGGCCGCGGGTCGGCGGGGTTCGCGATTGAGTAGGGTTTAGAATAGCTGGGTCGCTCGCGCGTTGGACACGGAAGTTGCGCTCGATCGAGCGAACCCCCTTTTCAGCGGGCGGTTAACGTCTTGGTTGTCGGCCGGGGAACGAGTTTTCATCGGGGGTTCGCCCCACAATGATGTCGAAACTTGCGGCCAGTTCTCCGATCTTCGAATCTTTGACAGGGACGAAGTCCGCCAGCAGCAATTCGCGATCGATCAGGTCGCGTGTGTCTCTGAAAATTCCGTCTTGGGCATTTCCTGGGAAACCTCGCACGAATAACTGCGTGGTCAAGAGCTCGCGGTCGCCCTTTTTCAATTTGACGTGAATATGAGCAGCAGGACGCCCCGGATAGGCAACGGGCTTGATCGTACGGAAACGGTATTCGCCCGTCGAACCTGTCGTGAATCGGCCGAACCCCTGAAAGTGCTTGTCCTGTTGTTTTTTCTTCGGGGTGCTGTCGGCCGAATGCAAATAGACCGCATTCGCGTCACACTGCCAGATCTCGATCGTCACGTCTTTCAGCGGCGAGCCGTTTGCCGACAACAGTCTGCCAGTGATGTTCGCCACTTCGCCGACCGCAGGAGTGATACTGTCGTTGATGATCAGCAGGTCATTATCCACATCCAGCGGCATCACATCGGGATAGAACGGGCCTTCCGTCAGTGACGGGGTTTCAAACAATTGCTCGGCAAACAGACCGGGCGTCGTGAACAGCACCGTTCCGAATGCCACGTTTCGCAAGAAATTCCGCCGCGAAAACGATGCGAAGTTCGGTTTCATGATGAGCCTTTGGGATGGAGACGAATTCAACGGGACAAGCCAAGTACCGTGCTGGACGCGAACGAATCCACACGGATTTTAATTTCTTTTCGAGAATTCTGGTCGAACGACATCAATGGCCAGTCTAAGCCTTTCGGCAGTGGACATCCAGACGCCGCGTGACCCGGCCGCGGGTCGGCGGGATTCGCGATTGAGTTGGGCTCAAAATAGTTGACTCGCTCGCGCGTTGGAAACGATGAAACCTAAATCAAATATCATGGGGGTCGCCGCACTGAAAAGACGCGACTTTGTCGTAGACTCCAAAGTTCGTGCCACCTGCTCCTCGATTTTGGGCGATTGTACCGAGCCCCGCCCTAAGCGGGATCTGACAGTATTTATTCACAGAAACTTCACAATCGAAGCTCGTTCCCCAGCACGACTTGGCCAACGCTTTTCTCGGACGGGAGACACATTGTACGATTCACGCATGAATGACGAACTGCAGCGATTGAAGGACGGAGGCGAACCGGTATTGGCGGCCTTGTTCTCTGAATATCGCGAGCGGCTGGAGCGGTTGATCGAATTTCGGTTGGACCAGCGACTACGCAGCCGCGTCGATCCGGCAGATGTGTTGCAGGAAGCGTATCTCGAGATTTCTCGTCGCTATCCGGAATTCGTCAGCAACGGCAATGTGGCCTTTTTTGTCTGGGTGCGCCAGATGACCCTGCAAACGTTGATTGACGTCCAGCGACGTCACTTCGGGCAAAAGCGCACGCCCCAACAGGAAATCAAACTGCACACCAACTTGAGTGGCACGACCAGCGATTCGATCGCTCAAGTCATCAGCGCCCAACTGACTTCGCCCAGCGGAGTTGCTATTCGGGCCGAAGAGACAGCGAAGTTACATGCGGCGTTGGCCTCCATGGATGAGATGGATCGCGAAGTTCTGGCACTGCGTCATTTCGAACACCTGGGTAATGCCGAGGTCGCTCAGGCGCTGGGACTGAGCGTGAGCGCAGCCAGCAATCGCTATGTCCGCGCGATGACGCGACTGGGCGAAATCATGCAGCGACTGACCAGCAAGTTGGAATAACGCTGGGATTGCCTTTTTTCATGGTGGATTCCCAGGTCCGGTTTTCGGTTCAATAGTAGGAGCCAAATCGATACTGATTGTCGACCCAAGAAGGGTCCTAGAACGCTCCGGGCTGCCAAGTGTGGCGTCTCGTGAGCCTAATTCATGAGCGTCTAACCTATGTTTCAGCGCGACACGTCAGTGCAACACGCACTATGAATCACCACGACGATGACCGTGACTTGCCTGACGCGAACGCGATGTCATCTGGTGTGACATTCGACGTTCCTGCGGGGAAACGGTTTGAACAGCCCGCGACCGAAGACGCCGCTGAGTCGACCGAATCACTTGATCGACATCCTGTCGATGTTTTGGCAGACGAGTATTCCGCACGCTGGCGATGCGGTGAGCAGCCTTCCATCGACGAATTCGTGCGGCGCGCCCCCGAACACGAAGCGGCCATCCGATCGCTGTTTCCCACGATTTCTTTGATCGAACGGATGAGTCAGCGATCGTACGCCGAACGAAAGTCACAACGCCGCTGCCTGACGCCTCAGAAAATCATTGGTGATTTTCGCATCGTGCGCGAAATCGGTCGGGGCGGTATGGGAATCGTCTATGAAGCCATTCAACAGTCGCTGGAACGCCGCGTCGCGCTGAAGGTTCTCGGGCATGGGATCGCGGGATCACCCAACCAACTGCAACGGTTTCGCCGCGAGGCCGAATCGGCCGCCCGACTGCACCATACAAACATCGTTCCGGTCTATGGCATTGGAGAAGAAGAGGGCGTTCACTTTTACGCCATGCAGTACATTGATGGCGTTCCGCTGGCCGACGCAATCGAAACGGTACGCCATCATTCAGACTCAAAAAACTCATCACACGCTCGAACACCATCTCATACCGTTCACACGGGATCACACGGAATCTCGAGCGTCGACGCGGCACGGGTACCAGATTCCTCTGTCAACGATCCAACCGTCATCTCGCCGTTTGATTTGGATGCAGCCGAGCCGAATTCGAAAGTCGTTCAAGCGAGTCAACACGGCGAAGCGGGACACACTCCAAGTGAGCATCACTTTGTCGATGTGGACGCGACACATCAGACAGAAACTGCAGAAGCGCTTCTGGGGCTGTTCATCAATACGCCTGCTCGAGACTACTTTCAACGGATCGCACAGTTGGCAGTGCAGGTTGCCGAGGCACTCGACTATGCACACCAGCATGGAGTCCTGCACCGCGATATCAAACCATCGAACCTGATGCTGGATCGGAACGGCAGCGTCTGGATCATGGATTTCGGCCTGGTCAAAATTCTCGAACGTCAAAATCTTACTCAAGCAGGCGAAATCGTTGGCACTCTGCGTTATATGGCTCCAGAACAGCTTGAGGGCCGCGCTGATATCAGAACGGACGTCTACGGACTGGGACTGACGTTGTACGAATTGGTCACGCTGAAGCCCGCGTTTGCGGGCGATGAAGCTGTGACGCTGGCGCAACGGTTACATCAGAGCGAGATTCCCAAACCTCGTACCATCAATCCCACGATTCCACGCGACCTGGAAACGATCATTCTCAAAGCCACCGCGCGCGAGCCAGCAGCACGTTACGCCAACGCGGCTCAGTTGTGTGAAGACTTGCGCCGGTTCTGTGAGGACCGACCGATACTGGCTCGACGCGCCAGCGCCAGCGAACGGTTCTGGCGGTGGAGCCGCCGGAATCCCGCATTGGCTGCCGCGACCGCTTCGACGATTTTCTTGCTGGGGCTGGTGGCCGTGGTGATGACGATCAGCCGCTGGAATGTCGAATCGGCGCTGCTCGAATCGAAGGATGCACAGCGCCGTGCCGAGACAAACCTGGCGTCGGCCATCGACGCGTTCGACAGCATTCTGGACAACGTGACATCGCGTGGTCTGCCACGTTCGCTGGCATTCAACGATGCCTCGTCCGATCTGGGTCTGACGCAAACGCCGTTGTCCGCCGCAGACGCACTGCTGCTCGATCGACTACTCGAATTCTACCGCACCTTTGCGAACCAAAATGCGAACGATCTGAAGTTACGATCGCGCATCGCGGATGCACATCAGCGGGCGGCTGCGATTCTGGTTCGATTGGGGCGATTGACCGAAGCGGAACAAGACTTCCGACAGGCGATCGAGCTGCTCGCGCAGACCCTGCAAACGAATCCTCACGATGCCGAAGTGCTGGTAAAAACGGCGGCCATCTTTAACGAGATTGGTGAACTGCAATTGCGACGCGGAGAATTCTCGCAGACCTTCAATTCGCACTTGGAAGCGCGAGCAATTCTGTTGGGGCAACCCGCAGAAATCCGCGAACTGCCCGCCGTCCGTTTTGAGCTGGCTCGTTCGACGGACTTGTTCGCGTCGATCGATGTGCGCAGCGGAACCAATCAGGCGCCTCACGAACCACCAGACGGCCGACGACCGCCACCACGTGATTACTCTGCTGCAGGACCGCCGCGAACGCGCAGTGCTTATGGCACGCTGGATGGTCCAGATGGAGGACATGTTCAAGGCAACCGAGCAGATCGAAGCGACGAGCGGCTGGGACGTGCAGTACCGGCCGCATTTCTGGTTTCCAAGCCATCACAAGCGCTCGCGACCATCTTGCTCGATACCAGCAATGAATTTCGAGCGTTGGCCGATCAGTTCCCGGATCATGCGGAATTCCAGTTTCGTCTCGCACAATGTTTGCGTCATCGATTGGTGCATGCCGCCAGTAATCAAGACGCCGCCACTGCCAATCAAACGTTTCTCGAAGCGGTGCAGATCCTGGATCGCCTGACAAAGACCTATCCGAATGATCCGAAGTACGTCTATGAATTGGCCGACACTCTCACACAGGCGTTTCGCGCTCAGACTGCCGAGGATGCCGCAACGTCATTGACTCGCGCTGTCCAGATTGCCGATGAACTGGTTCAACGCTTCCCCAATGCAACCGAGTATCAACTACTACTGGGCACGGCATTGGCGCGGCGCGGGGCAGCACAAGCAAGTCAGGGAGAACTCATCGCGGCCGAAGAAAGTATGCGGCAATCGATCGACCGACTCGGACCGCTGGCGATCCAGTTTCCGGACCAGGGGATCATTCAGATCCCGCTGGCCAAGTCATGCCAGCAGCTAGGTGACATGCTAAGCCGCACTGGCCAGGCAGACTCGTCTGCCGACCGACTGGAACAATCGAGACAACTGATCCAGTCTGCGGTCAACCGGTTTGAAAAATACTTGTCCACGTCGTCGGCGACGGCAGAATCACAAACGTCGTCCAAGGGACATTTCAATCGCTCGATCCGTTCGAGTTTGTACACGAGTCTGGCCGACACCCTGACAAAATTGAATCGCAATGCCGAAGCGGAACAGGCTCGCAAAAATGCAGTGACCCGGCCGCGGGTCGGCGGGGTTCGCGATTGAGTTGGGTTCAGAATAGCAATACGGCTCGCGCGTTGTGGGCGGGTAGAGCACTCAACGCGCGAACGACACACCTATCTGTAACCCATCATGCGACGCGCTGTAACCCATCATGCGACGCGCTGTAACCCATCATGCGACGCGAACAAACCGCCTGTGGCGGACCCGGCCGCGGGTCGGCGGGGTTCGCGATTGTGTTGGGTTCAGAATAGCAATACGGCTCGCGCGTTGGAGGCGGGTGGAGCACTCGACGCGCGAACGACACACCTATTCGTAACCCATCATGCGACGCGAGGAAACCGCCTGTGGCGGACCCGGCCGCGGGTCGGCGGGGTTCGCGATTGTGTTGGGTTCAGAATAGCAATACGGCTCGCATTGCGGGCGACCCGAAGGCCGCTTTGCGGGGTAGGGTGACGAAGTCACAAGAGGTCTCTTCCGATCACTTCGAGCGTTGCAACTCCCTTTCTTAAACCGTCGACTTTCCACCGGTAGGGGCGGGTTGGTGCACGGCACCCGACTACGAACTTCTTGTTGCGTTGCAACCCAGACGCACAAGGCCGTGTCTGGGCCACCCGTCGGGTGCGCCATCCGGTATCCATCGCGCGAGCGGCCCACCTATTCTCAACCCAACTCAATCGCGCACCCCGCCGACCCGCGGCCGGGTCATGGATCGGCGATTGTTGTTGTGAGAAGGCGTGTGCTTGCTTCGCGAACTCGACGAGGTCTGCCTATAATCGTTGCCACTTCCGACACAGCAGCATCAAAAGGAGAAGGTTGAGTGGCCGACGAACACCCGTTGATTGCGGCTCTTGAGCGAAACATCGCAACGGCCATTCTGGGAAAGCCTGAGCCAATCCATTTATCGTTGGTTGCATTGCTGGCGGGCGGTCATTTACTGGTTGAGGATGCACCGGGGGTAGGCAAAACGTCACTCGCCAAGGCCATCGCCAAAAGCCTGTCGTGTGAATTCAAGCGTCTGCAATTTACGCCTGACATGTTGCCCAGCGATATTCTGGGATCCAACGTCTTCCTGCCCAACCGCGGCGAATTTGAATTCCGTCCCGGCCCGATCTTCACCAATGTGTTGCTGGCTGACGAAATCAACCGCACGACGCCGCGAACTCAAAGTGCCTTGCTGGAAGCGATGAGCGAAGGACAGGTGTCGATCGAAGGGATGACGCACTTGTTGCCCGCGCCCTTCTTCGTGCTGGCAACTCAGAATCCGTACGAGTTCGAAGGAACCTATCCGCTTCCCGAGAACCAGTTGGACCGATTCATGGTTTGTATCGAGATCGGATATCCGGCGCGAGATGTCGAAAAAAACGTCCTGATCAATCATCGCGATGGCGAACCCGGTGACAAACTATTGCCGGTGATCAACACCGATCAGTTGAAGCAACTGCAAGCGGCCGTTCGAGCCGTCAAAGTGGAAGACTCGCTGAACGATTACATCCTGGAAATCATTCAGCAGACACGCACTCATGAGCAACTGCACTTGGGTGTCAGTACACGCGGAGCGATTACGCTGTATCGTGCGGTGCAGGGTCTGGCATTGATCGAAGGCCGCAATTATGCCGTCACCGATGATGTGAAACGGTTGGTGCTGCCAGTGTTGGCTCACCGAATCGTGGTGAAGGGCGTGCTGCACGAAGGTCGCCGCGACCGCGCCAAGTCGGTCCTCAAACAGATCCTGAGCAAGACCCCCGTCCCTGCGTGACCCGGCCGCGGGTCGGCGGTCCGCCACAGGCGGTTGATCCGCGTCGCAAGACGGGAGCAGAATAGCCGAGTCGTTCGCGCGTTGGACCCGGCCGCGGGTCGGCGGGGTTCGCGATTGAGCTGGGTTCAGAATAGTTATGCGGCTCGCGCGATGGAAAGGGATGTCGCACTCGACCGGATGGGTGAGGCGAGGGAGAGGAGGCCCCATTATGGAGATGTCGTGTTTTTATCTACGCGTTCGTCGTCAACCAGTTTAATGCTTGCTCGAAGGCATCGATTGTTTGGCGGATGTCTTGATCACTGTGCGCGGCCGATGTCATGCCGCTCCAGCCAAACCAATCCACACCTTGGGTCAGCAGCGCCTTGCGGAACGCATGCTTGAACGCGGTAGAATGATCCACATCCAGCTTTCGGTAGTCACCTTCGCAGGGAACGAATTCGTCACTCGTCGACGGCGGTCCCTGGTAGTTCGGCAAAACGTGAATCATTGAGAACTGGCCGTAGGCAATCCAGGGCACGGATTTTCGCAGGAACAGGTCGTTAAGTCCCGCTCTGAGTTGTCGGGCCGACGATGCCGCTTGCTCGCACACCGGGCCATCAGCGATCACGTCGAGGGCCGTGCATCCGGCCGTTGCGGAAAGAGGGTTTCCGTTGAACGTACCGGGATGTTTCATCTTGCGGCCATGGCGATTTCCAAACGCCAGCGCGTCCAACAGATCGGCGCGACCCGCGAGTGCTCCTCCGGGCAATCCTCCAGCAAGAATCTTGGCCAACGTCGTCATGTCCGGCGTGACTCCATGAAACGACTGTGCACCGCCAGGATGAACGCGAAATCCCGTGATGACTTCGTCGAAGATCAACAACACGTTGTATTTGGCGCACAATTCTTTCAAGCCACGCAGAAACGTTCCATCCATCGGAACCAGTCCCCAGTGGCCACCGGTCGGTTCCAGGATGCAACACGCTGGATGATGTTGGTTGAACGTTTGCTCAACCATCGCCAGATCGTTTGGTGGAATTGCAATCAAATCTTCCAGCACACCTGAAGTGATCCCTGGCATTGACCAACTCTCAGGCGTGTAGGGCGCGTACGCGGCGGGAACAAGCATGTCGTGCCAGCCGTGAAAGTGACCGACGAACTTCACGACCTTAGTCCGTTGCGTCACCAGTCTGGCGACCCGGATCGCGATCAGGGTGGCTTCAGTACCGCTGCTCGTGAACCGGACTCGCTCGGCCGATGGGATCAGCTTCTGGACACGCTCGGCCCATTCAATCTCCAGGTCATGGCAAGCCGAGAAGTGGGTGCCTTTGGCCAGCTGTTGCTGGACCGCGTCGACGACGAGCGGGTGACTATGTCCCAACAACAGAGCTCCATGACCGACCCAATAATCGATCAGCGAATGCCCCTCGACTGTGGTCTTGCGAGCACCTGCAGCCTCTTTGACATAGACGGGGAACGGTTCCAGATATCGACCGTCATGCGTGACTCCGCTGGGGAAGACCGTCGCCCCGCGCTCGAACAGTTTGGCAGACTGCAAAAAACGTTGACGATAATCGGCTTCAATCCGCTTCGAATCCATCGCACACTCCATTGCCTGTCAGGTGGCCCTAAGGTTAGTCGTTCGCGCATTCGGGAGGGCGAAGCGGCTTTGCACAGAAAATGGGGCAGACCCCTTGCCACATGGGCCCATGTTAACTCACAACCACAACGGAGAGGGGGTCAGACCCATTTTTTGTGCAAAGCCGGGCGAAGCACCCGCTGAGCCGCAACGTGATGCGTAACCTCACGTGACGATGCGTGGCAAACTTGGATTTCATTTCGATTCGATGGAATTGCATTCTATTTTGAGTCGAAACGCCGATCGACTCTGCGGCTCAGCGAGAGCGGCATTAATCCCACCGCAATTCATTCAGAACGTCTTGGAACGGCCAGTCTTCCGGTCGGTTCACCACTTTCTGCCGCTCGGGGTTCAATCGAATGTATTGCCACTTTTCTTCGTATTGCTCAGACGTTCGCATTCGCGTATCCCAATCGCTCGATTGCCATCGATGTCCAGCAACTTTGTGCTTTTTGGTAAAATCCGATTTCCAGAACTTTGACCAATTCTTGAACTCGATTCGATCATGCGCCATCCCAGCAAATAAATGAATGTGGTCTGGCATGATCACGTACCGGCCCACCAACCACGCAGACGCACTTGTCCAAACTTCGCGCAACAACAAGTGAACCTCTTCGTTGGCCAACCCCGGATCGCGGTCCTTCATGCATACCGAGTCAAAAACGATTGTCGGTTGTCCCTCAATGTAAAGCACGCCGTGCCCTAGCCGTTTGCGCTGGGGAAATCTGGAATCCAGGTGGGACATCGTGCTCGCCTGACTGAAGAATTAAATCGACTCTGGTCAAGCTAGTCGAATTGCGAATTGTCGGCGAGGGCGGATCTACGTGGTGCACGTGAGAAGCGGTCTTGGCATACGTCATGGCGAGGCTTGGGTTGAGTCAACGTAGGTGAGCGCAGCGACTCGCCGGCTCAGCGGGAGCTTCGCCCGGCTTTGCACAAAAAATGGGTCTGCCCCCCTCTCCGTTGTGGTTGTGAGTTAAGCAAGGCTCATGTGGCAAAGGGTCTGACCCATTTTTTGTGCAAAGCAGCTTCGCCCTCCCAAGATTGGAGAAACGCGATGACAACCGCATCGCGGGTGCGAGGTGTGGACATCAAGATTCATAACAGGCTGTCAGATCAGCAATTGCGTTTTGGCGGCGGTGTTCAACAGCGAGACGGCCTCGTGCCTGATGTGCCGATTATTCCGTTGAATCTGACAAGTCTCGATTTGCGGATAATGTCCGCCGATACTTCGTCTAACCCGATTGGCCGGGAAGGCTTCGCACCCAATTAGCAGGTCGTCGCGCGCACACCGTGGTTAAAGGATTGCTCGACATCATGAAGTACTTTCTGCTGACGATCGCGATGGGATTGGTCGTCGTTCTGCCTTGCCAGGCGGGTCTGTTTTCACGCCCGTGTTCTGAATGTGGCTGCTGCCAACTCAAGCGAGTCTGTCGCCTTGTGCCCGACGTGAAAAAAGTGACCGAGAACAAGTACGTCGTGGAAGAGGAGGAGATCTGTCTTCTAGGGAAGAGCTGCACCGAAAAACGCCTCGTCGAGGATTCGTGTGCTCCCAATTGCCAGCGATGCGAGAAGGTCCAGACACCTCGTTGCGGCATGGTGGTCTGTAAGAAGAAGCTGAAGAAAACCACGACGACCGTCGAAAAGCCCAGCGCCAAATGTGTGCTGGAAACGGTCTGCTGTCAGTGCGGGCATGTCTGTGACGACGGTGCGTGCGTCCCACCGGCTGCGAACTGAATCGGTTCAATCGCACGCCAGATGCGTTAGACTATCGGCGGCGGCGGATCAACTCGCTGTCACGACACAAACCCATTCACGCGGCGAGAATCGCAATGGTCAAGACGGTCCACGGTGTCCTGCCGATCGCGCACACTCCCTTTCTGCAGGACGATTCGATCGATTTCGCCAGTCTTCGCAAACAGGTCGATTGGGCCTTCGCGACGGGGGCGGACGGTTATTGCACGGGCATGGTGTCGGAATTATTGCGTCTGACCTTTGACGAACGCGTCGCCCTGACGAATGAGCTAGGAGCCATGCTTCAAGGTCGCGGTTGTTTTGTTGCCGGAGTTGGCGCCGAATCAACGAAGCAGGCGATTCAATACGCGCAACTCGCGCAGCGAGCAGGGGCGGACGCTGTGATGGCGATTCCACCACTTTCGTCGCGTTTGTCTGCGGCATCGGTGCGAGACTATTTCACCGCATTATCCGATAGCGTGCCGATCCCCGTGATCGTCCAGGATGCGTCGGGTTATGTGGGGCAACCGATTCCGCTGACGGTGTGCATCGAGTTACTCGAACGATTCGGGGCGGACAAGATTCTGTTCAAACCAGAAGCGTCACCGATCGGCCCCAACCTGTCTGCCTTGCGCGATGCGACGGCTGGAGAGGCCCGGATTTTTGATGGGTCAGGCGGAGTCTGCCTGGTCGATTGCTTCCGTCGCGGAATCGCGGGCACCATGCCCGGCATGGAATTCCTGGCGGGAATCGTGGCCTTGTGGAAAGCTCTGCAAAACCACGACGACGAGGCCGTGTACCGACTCTATTTCCCGATTTGCGCGCTCGTCAGTTTACAGCTTCAGGCGGGACTGGACGGGTTTCTGGCAGTCGAAAAATACGTCCTGCACCAGCGCGGCCTGTTCGCGACCGACAAACGACGCGCGCCATACGCCTGGAGTATGGATCACGAAACACGACAGGAACTCGATCGACTACTGAAACGACTTGATCAAGCTGTGCAGTCGGTCAACGAATCGTAATACTTTCTTCCAGCCTCATTCGGCGCGCAGCGGTCGCAGCATCAGCGACCGAGTGGCTTCGGCCACGGAACGGTGCTCGTAGAGCACGCGAAACACTTCGCTCGTGATCGGCATTTCGATACCTTCCTGCTCGGCGATGTCGAAGACGCTTTTCGACGTCGCGACGCCTTCCGCCACCGCATCCATGCTGGTCAGGATTTGTTCCAGCGTCTCGCCTTTGCCGAGTCGCACACCGACACCGCGGTTGCGTCCGTAAGGACTGACACAGGTCGTAATCAAATCGCCCATCCCGGCGAGACCCGTGAAGGTACTCGCTTCGGCTCCGAAACGTTGACCGAACCGCGTCATCTCGACCAGTCCACGCGTCATCAGTGATGACTTGGCGTTGTCTCCGTAGCCGAGTCCATCCGAGATGCCTGCTGCGATCGCCACGACATTTTTCAACGCGGCAGCCAGTTCGACGCCGATCAGATCCAGGTTGGTGTACACCCGGAATCGTTCGGTGTTGAACATCCGTTGTACTTGTCGAGCCAGGCCCAGATCGCCGCTGGCGGCAACGACGGTGGCGGGCATTCTTCGCGAGATTTCTTCAGCATGACTGGGGCCACCCACGGCGACGACAGCGCGGCTGCCGAGTACTTCCGTAATGATCTCGCTGGGCCGCATGAATGTTTCGTTTTCGATCCCTTTAATCACGCTGATTACGGGACGATTTCGGTTCAGACGGGGGCGCATATCCTGCAAGCAAGTTCGCAAGAACTGGGTCGGAATCGCGGCAACCAGATACTCAGAATCGCGCAGCGCCAGTTCGATGTCACTGGTGATCGAAATCTTGTCGTGCAGTCGGACGCCGGGCAGCAGACGCTTATTTTCTCGATCGCGCTGCATCTGGTCGGCATAGTCGGGATTGCGTGCCCAAACGGACACCTGTTGTCCGTCATGTTCGGCAAGCAAAATCGCACAAGCCGTTGCCATCGCGCCGCCGCCCAGAACTGTAATTTTTGTCGTCATGGTCAACCGATATCCGTGATCTCAGGTGAGAGAAGCCTGCAAATCCGCCTCGACGCACGGGATTTCTGGAAAATACTCGAAAACTCGCGCCGCACGCTGAAACGTGACCTAAGCTTGAATTGGACCTTACATCTGCGGAGTCATCGTAATGCAAACGGCAGTCGAACAGAACCCTCGTCCATTTGTTGAACGTCGCGGAGCCGGTGAAGCTCGAGAAGGCGGACCGGAACGACGTCAATTCAAAGCCACGCCAGATCAATCACGGCCCGATGTCGCGGAATTGGCTGCCGCCGTTGACGCCTACAAGGCACGTCATCGCCGCCGGTTCATCACGTTCGACGAGCTGTTCGACGTCATGCTGTCACTGGGTTACCACAAGTAACATCCGTAGACACGGAGTGCAGTTCCGTCAGGCGCTTACTCCAATGTCCCGTTGATATAGAACCCGCCGGTTGCCGAATTGACTGGAATCGAGAATATCGATTGTGGCGTCGTGTTGTAGATCAAGTTGTTGACTGTCCCCGTGAACTGAATCGTGGGTGTGACCGCAGTAAAAATGATCCCCTGATGAGTCGTCAGGTCGGTCGAGAGCAGGTTGATTGTATTGCCATCTATCTGCAGGCGGGAATTTGCTCCGACCGTGTCGAACAGCATCCCTGTCGCGCCACCCGCTTCGTCCGTGATGACGTTTGAAGCAATGTAATCGGTGCTTGTTCCGGCGAGTGAGTATCTCGTTCCGATGCCACCCGTCGCCTTGAAATCGATCGTGTTCTGGAACACGCTCAACTGCGACGTGTTCGCGGCGATGACAGACAGGCCCGTCCCTTGGTTCGCCGTGGGCTGGAACAGCATCGCGTTTCCGTTGACCTGCGCCACCAGCGAATCGGTTGCTGACGTGTCGTTCAGCAGAATGCCGGTCGAACCGCTGCCGAACGAGTAGATCAGGTTGTTCGAGACTCCGACGCTGGCAGGACCGTTCCACACGACACCAATCACAGGCACACCGCCACGATTTCCGGTGATCGAGTTGGACCGCACACTGGTCGCCAGCGAAGCCCCTGCGCCTGATGGCAACGTCGAATAGGCAATCGCCGTCCCGTTCGGATCATTGATCGTGTTATTCGAGAACAAGGACTGGAACGTTCCAATCGTGTCGGCTCGGACACGAATCGAACCGCCGCCCAGAGCCCCGTTTGCCGTCAACACGGCACTGTTCAATTGAAGAACCGAATCATCCAGTGAGTCGACCGCGTAGTTGGTGGTACTGCTCATCCGCAGCCCAGTCATGTTCAGTGCACTGGACTTTGTCGACTGCACACCGACTCCATTGCTCGCAAAGTCGATCCAGTTCAGGTTTGTTGTTCCAAACGAGTTGATGATCACGCCGGTGGTCGTGTTCTGAATCGTGCCGCCTGTCGCGTAGGCCCCCGTTCCGTTCACGCTAAATACACCGCTGCTCTGCAACAACCGAATACCGAACTGACCACCATTGACTGAAATGTTTCCAAATGTCGTATTGATGACAGAGTTCTGAATGTCCACGGCGGCCGCATTGGTGGTGTTGATCGAACCGCCATTGATTTTCAACAGACCCAACCCAACACCCGACAGGCCGGTGGCATTTGTCGTGTTGACCAGCATGTTTCCGATCGTGATGGCACTCGACGCATTCGACAATAAAATCGCCGGTGACGATGCGGTCGACGTAATATTCAGATTGGCGATATTGATCACTGCGTCTGTCCCGGTCACCGTAAAACCAGCTCCCTTGGGCGAGTTGATCATTGTGTTGCCGGTGAAGTCGTAGGTGTTGTAAACGTTGGTCGAGACGCCGTTCACAAGTTGAACGCTGCCCGTCGTTCCGCCAATAGCAACCGCAGGCCCCGTCGTGCCGGTGGTTGTCAAATTCTTCACAGTGACACCGGTGTCAACATTGTTCAATCGCAAGCCTGTTCCACCAGTATTCAGCAGGCTCAGATCGCTGATTCCAATCGTCCCGCCGGTCTGATTCTGCAAGACGAATCCATCACCCATTGTCGTGATGGAAGTTCCGGTCCCGAAATAACTGAGATTGGCGTTTCCGCCGTCGATCACGATTCCGTTGGCCGTGGATCCGTTGATTTGGACGTTGCGGATCGTCACATCGCCCGAGGGATTGGTCAGGTGAATCGAATCACCGCCGGTCGACAGGAACTTCAAGTCATGAATGTTGACATTCCCGACGCTGTTTCCGGTGATACCCATGCCGGATGTTCCCGAGAACACAAAGTTGCCGATTTCTGAGTTTGAAGCCATGGTCACCGCGGCGGCTGACTGCGTTTCGATGATCGGTGTCTGCAGGGAACCGACTGTCTGGTTCGTCGCCAACTGATGCGGAAGCTGAATTGAGCCGCCTCCGGCAATGGTCAGGGACTGAGGTGTGGATCCTTCGCCGAACATGTGCTGGCCCTGTGCCAGGGTCACAGCCTCGGTGATCACTGAACCACTTCGCACGAGAATGACATCGCCTCCGGCGGCCTGCGCCGCAGCGATCGAGCCGTACGGATTCTGTGTCGTGCCGTCAGGCGGATTCCCTACGAGCACAGCATTATTGCCGGCTCCGCCATTTAAGGGCGGTGCGACATAGACCTGTTCAATCTTGTAGGCCTGACCGGTGAGCGGATTGATCGCAACCTGGTTGCCCGCCGTGTTCTGATCGTGACTGACGATCACGTTGTAGTTACGTTCGACGAAACGAAACGGCGACGGCGTATTTTGCTTCCAACCCATCGAAGGATGTCGGTTGCCAAATGGAAACTGCAACGACACACCGGCCATCAGGTTGTTCCCGTACAGTTTGTCGTTGGTGTACAGAACCTGTGTCTTCACCGTCTGATTGATGACGCCTTCCGCACGCAATTTGAATCCGTCCACGTTACCGATCGGACCGCCTTCAAAGTGGTAGGCACCGACAAAGGCACGAATCTGATGTCGTTCCCGAATGGGAACGCTGAAACCAATTTCACCGTCAACGCCGCGCATCGCGACGCCCTGATCGATGGAACGACCATACAACAACTGATTCCCGACAATTTGGGCGTTGCTGATCGTGTTCGAGAAGACTTGTGAGCCCGATATCGGCAGATAGACGTTCGAGCGAACTTCCAATTGCCGGATCAAGCCTTCGAAGCTGAGTCCGACCTGCTGGAACAATTTGGACGACGTTTGATCGGCGTCGTACCAGAAGCTGGCCCCTCCCCACGCGTTGATGTCTTCTCGCAAATAGCGATATCCGATACCCGCATTGCCACCAGGGTAGGAGCGATTCGAGACGAAGCCGCGCAGGTCGGCAAAGACAAAATGCTCATCGGTCAGACTATACGGCATGATCTCGACCGGAGTGAGCGGGTCGACTCGGCCGAATGTTTTTCCGACCAGATGCCCTGCCTGTCCGATGATTCCGCGTCCGTCACCAATTTCCGATGGAGCCATCGTGGAATAGCTGAAATAGGTCGTCAGCGGCGGTGATTTTTTCTTTTTCTTCCTGGTCTGTTCATCGATCCGCTCTTGTTTATTGATGGCGTTTGTACGTGCTTTGAAAATGTCCATCTCTTCGGCGATCCGGTCATCGCCACTCGGCGGTGCCGGTGGAATTGAGTCCTGGGCTCGGGGCGCTGCAGGCCAGATGGCGCCGATTCCGATCAACGCGGCTGCCACAGCACAGAACCATCCAGATGGGATGGCCTGCAAGCACACCGACCGCAATCGAGATCTCATCAACATTGGGAAAGGTCCTTATCCACCCACTCGATTGCCCTGAGCATTCGCGCGTGTGGCATCAGTCCGGACGGTATTCCGCGACGAGACCTCGCGCGAGGTTTCAACGCGGCTGTTCGCCAGGACGGGCACGGAATTCGAATTGGGAATTAGATTGAGGAGACTGCTGGAGAGGCGGCAAGGGTATAAATCCGAAGTCCGGTTCTGTCGAGACCGAGTTTTTCAGGCTTCAGTCTGTCCGGCATAAAATTCAGGAAACCGGCAGAATTCTCGCGGGATGGAGATGAGCAGCCGCAAAAGTTGCCGCATGGCATGATCGCTTTCGGCAGTTTTTGCCGATTCGATTTCCGTTCATCTGGTAGAATCTCGCCATGTCAAAACCACTCCAATTCCCCTGATTCAGGAAAGACAATCATGTATCCAGTCGCTCGGCGTGATTTTCTCAAAGAGCTTGGTGGCAGCGTCGTTTCAGGTGCCGTCGCGTGGCAAACGTTGCAGTCGTTGGTTCCCGCGACCGCTGACGAATTGCAGGTGACGCCCAGCGTCGTGCGATTTCGACCGGAAATGGAAGAAGTCGTTCAGTGGATTGAAAAGACACCTCGAGAACAAATCCTGCAGCGGGCCGTCGAACGGCTGAAAGCCGGATTGGGATACCGTCAACTGGTCGGTGGGCTGTTTCTGGCCGGTATTCGCAATATCAAGCCACGACCCGTCGGATTCAAGTTTCATGCCGTCATGGTGATCAGTTCGGCTCACCAACTTTCACTAGACGCACCTCTACCCGATCGGTTGATTCCGTTCTTCTGGGCACTCGACAATTTCAAGAGTGCTCAAGCTCAGGACGTGAAAGAAGGTGATTGGGCACTGGCGCCCGTTAACGAATCGTCGGTTCCTTCCGCGTCACAAGCACGGCAACAATTCATTGATGCGATGAATCGCTGGGACGACCAGGCTGCCGACGTGGCGATCGCCGGGCTGTGCCGGACTGCCGGAGCAGCCGAAGTCATGGAATTGCTTTGGCCATACGCGATTCGCGATTGGCAGAATATCGGACACAAAGCGATTTTTGCGGCTCACTCATGGCGAACCCTGGAGTTGATCGGCTGGGAACATGCCGAACCGGTTCTTCGATCACTCGTGTTTGGACTGCTGAACGGCGGAGCCAGCGATTCGGCAGCGCCCTACGATCAGAACCGCGAATTGGTCACTCAGATTCGCAACGACTGGGCAACGGGTCGGCCAGATCCAACCGTGACGACGTCGTTCCTGCAGGCACTGCGGCAAGCCAATCCGAAAGAGGCTGCCCAAGCAGTGGTGACTCACCTGAATCGGGGAGTCGCAGCCAGTTCGTTGTGGGATGCTATTCTGCTTGCAGCAGGTGAACTGCTGATGCGTCAGCAGGCAATCGTTCCGCTGCATGCGACGACAGCGACAAATTCGCTGTATTACATCTATCGTGAAAGCAGCCAGGATTCGACTCGTCGTCTGGCACTGCTACAGGCCGCCTCGTGGATGGCGTTATTCCGTGACGGCACCAAAGCGCGAGGCAACTTTCCGGACAAGCCCAACATCGACGAATTCCAAGCGGCTGACGCCGCGCCCGCGAGCATCGCGACCGTGTTTGAAGGATTACAGCAGGACCGCAACACGGCCGCGGCCCAGACGTTGGCGTTCGCTCGCTCGGGCGGCAGCCCAGCGGCGTTCTTCGATGCCGCGCGGCACTTGATCTTCATGAAGGGAACCGACGCGCACGATTTCAAATTCGCCGCATCGGCTTTTGAAGATTTCCAGCACGCCAGCCCTGTTGTGAGGCCACAATTACTGGCGGCCAGCGTTTATTATCTGCGGGGCGCCAAGGAACCGGATTCGCCACTGCTGCAAAGAACTCGTGACGCTGTTGCGGTCCTGTAGGACCCCTGGGTGGTCGTCTTCGCGAGCCAATTTACGTTCCACCTCGCTGGCGCTTCGGGTTGATATGTTCAGCGGTTGACGAGCATGCTCAACGTGTTATGAGCAGGGTTTGCGTCTTCGGAATGTATTGAAAGTCTCGCATTCCGCCGACTTGCGTCTTCAGCGCCCCAGTACCAATCCGAAGCGCCAGCGAGGTCATCCCTGCCACCCGGTCAGTCTACAAGTCGGCCAGGCCACGCATCGGTATCTGATAAGTTCAAACTCAAATTTCAAAAATGAACTGGCCCAGAACAGTGCCCGCGCTGCCCTGGGCCACATGTTGTCATCAATCTAGCGGCTGTTGATGGTCGCGCCGGGCCAGTCGTCTGTCCGGAACGGAGTCAGCGGCAAGCCGGTGACGCTGTACATGTTCACAATCGGGTTGTTGGCCCAGCCGTATCGAACGGCCACCGGCGCCGCCACGTCGGGACTTGAAACTTCAATTGTGTTGTCGGGCAGGATCGTCGCTTTGGCCCAGAAAAACTTCTTGTCTTCACCGGCAATCGCAAAACCGCGGGGCTCTTTGACGTCGAACGGCCGCCACTCTTTGCCAACATGATCAAACGTCAGAACGATCTTGTTCTCTTTCTTTTCCATCGATTTGTACTGCGGACTATGGAACGGCACGTTGACTCCGTAGTCATTGGCCAATGCCCAGCGAGCCAATCGGCGGCCGACATCGACCTTGTTCATCGGGTGAATGTCTTTGCCTTCGCCGATGTCGATAATCACCGCTTCGCCCGTCTTCGGCAGACGTTTCATCGTCATCGTTTGAGCTTCGCGCAGTTCTGCCCAGGCACTTTCTCCCGGCTGAGCCTGTTCGTTCTGGAAGTCGGCCAATTGCACCCAATAGAACGGAAAATCGCCCTGTTTCCACTCATCACGCCAATTCTGAATCATCAACGGAAACAAATCACGATACTGATACGCTCGGTCTGCATTTGATTCACCCTGGTACCAGATCGCGCCTTTGATTCCGTAGCCCAGATGTGACTTCAAGACGCCGTTATAAATATTCGCAGGGCGATGATTGCCACCCATCTGGTTCCGTAGACCCGGTGGATCGTTTAGTTCTTTCTTTTCCGAGTCCGACAGATCATTGCCCTTGGCGACCAGCTCCGCGAAACGCGCTTCTTTCTGCGTCCAGCGATCCATCAGGGCCTTATATTCAGGATTCGTGGCCATCAAATCGCGTCGCACCCAGGCTTCGCAGGCCGATCCACCCCACGCGTTGTTAATCATGCCGATGGGAACATCCAGGGTCTGATTCAGTTGTCGCGCGAAGTAGTAGCCGACGGCCGAGAAACCACCGACGTTGCTCGGAGAACAAACCAACCAATGTCGGTCATGACTCCAAATGGGATCCTGAGTCCCCACCTGTGGGAAATTGATCATGCGAATGTTAGGAAACTTCGCGGCCAGACGTTCGATATCGGCATCGTTCGACTGGTTCACGGACCATTGCATGTTCGACTGTCCGGAACAGATCCAGACTTCACCCACCAGGATATCTGTAATCTTGATCTCGTTCTTGCCTTGGACCGTCAGTGCATAAGGACCGCCAACCGCAAGGGGATCCAACATCACGTGCCACGAACCATCCGCTGCCGCCGTGGCAGTTTGCGTTTGCTTGTCGATGGCCACAGTGATTGCTTCACCCGCGGTTGCCGTGCCCCAGACTTTGTTCTTCTGGCCCTGTTGCAGCACCATATGATCACCGAAAACATTCGGCAATTTGACGTCAGCCCGACCTACGGATGGGCCGGCGGCGACAGCCAGCATGACTGCGAACGAGGTCCAAATGGCCCCCATCGTTCTCGTTTTCAACATTGCGCACATGAATTCGGCTCCCTCGCGACAGTGGTCTCATCGAAGTGATGCGCCCGAAACCAAAGCCCGTCTCTGGTTCAAAGCGACAAAACACGTAACGCGCCACTGATACGATTACAACCGTGCTCACGAGAACTTTTGCGTTCTCGTGCAATCAAGATGAGCCACCAGATTCTGGTAGTTCAGGGACTCGGCGCGCACACCAGCTGGATTACCGTCTCGGTTGATTGGGGCCGCGCGATGAATTGTTGGAAGGAGTGGCCGCGTGTCGGCGTTGCGTGAATTCCCACAGCATTACCGCTGCTGCGGCTGAAACGTTCAACGACTCAATCCGATTGCTGCCGGGGATTGTGACAATGGCATCACACGCCGCGCTGACATCGGGTGCCAACCCCTGTTCCTCGTTGCCCAGGACGAGCGCCACAGGCCGATGGTCGCGCGCCGCAAGTTCGGGTCGACCGCCGCGCGTCGCCGCTCCAATGACCGAATAGTTAGGTTGAAGTGCACGAATGAAGGGCACCAGATGAGTCACGGAAAAGACGTGTACATGGTCCAGTCCACCTTCGGCCACTCGGTAGGTTGCTTCGGTGGGAAAGGCCGTCAGTGGATCGTCAGGCAAAATCAGCTTGGTCACACCGAAGAACGCGGCAGATCGAATGATCGCTCCCAGATTGTGAACATTGCCAACTCGATCGAGCAACAGCAGCGTTTCCCCCGCGGCGGCCCATTGCTGAATCTCTGACAGCTCCGGTGCGCGCAATTGTGGTGCATCGACGACCACCACAATCCCACCGTGATGGACCGAACCCGAAATCAACTCCAGCTCATCGGACTCGACACACCGATAGACCATCCGTTCTTGCGCCATCCAGCGACACAAGTCACCCGCTGCAGGCGCTGTCGCACGGTTGAAGAATAATCGCCTGATCGAATTCGAGTTTGTTTCAAAGCGCGATCGAACGGCCTTCAAACCACAGATCACCAGTTCTTTCGCTCGCATTCCTGAATCATTCTCCCATCGGCGGATCGCTCGTGTCACCGAGCTTCGATTGCGCCGACGCCAAAATCGTGTGTGGAACAGCGGTAGTTTTACCACATCCGTGGGGCGACCAATGCACGGCAAATCCCCAATTCTTCACAATTCATTCATGGATTCAACACCATGTCATGGACAATCCCGCACAAACAGACGGCACTTGTGCGGTTCGCGGATTACGGAATGCCGAACGGCCACGAGTTACCGATGAACACCGATTGAAGGAATTGTCATTCGAAAGTCTTTGAGGGTAAACGTCTGAGTGGTGCTTCGGTATTCCTTGTCGGTTATGGCATGCGGTCTGCGATGACTCGTACGGCCGCAAACTTGATCGAACGAAGATCGATCAAGCTCTCCCAGCCGGCATCAAAACAGTGTTGTTATGAAACTCGTCAGGGACGACGCGTCTGTGCATTGAATCAAAACGGAATGATCACACGAACGTCTGCAGTGACACGCGAGTAATTCAACTTGTGTCGCCACGCATTGCGCGGCGGCGTTGACGAATTGAAGCCAGCCCTGATGACGACGGATCGTCCGGAGTGGGGTTGCCGCTTCAATGACTTTGGCCCTGGAAATCCTGATGCGATATGACCGACAGTCTCAATATGACAATCCTTCTTCAGTTCGAGACGGCTTTCTCCCTCTCGGAGCACTCTCGGAAATCACGCTGATCTGCCTGGCCGTCGCCGTCGTGCTGATCGCGATCCTGCAAGGCAGGATGACTCAACGGATCGATTCCAACCTGCGCCAGTCACAGGTCGAATCTGTGTATGAACAGCCAATCTTGTACATCGGACACGACAGCGATCAACAGACATTGATCGTCCATCATTGGCCCGACGATCTCGAAGAGATCAAGCTCGAAACGAGTGAACGAATCCGCCGCAGGAAGCCCCAGCAACTTATTTCGCTGTCGGCATCGGCCACCAGTTCAACCATCGCATACCTGACTGAGCGCGCCCGCGACGGCCAACTGCAACACGAAGTCTACGTCATGCAAGGCCCTCAACTGCTCCTCTTCGACGAACTGAAATTCGAGGCCGGTGTTTCCGGAACTGTCCGCGTCTGCCACGATGGATCGATCGTCATTGTGGTCACACAGAATGGCATCGTTCACGGTTGGGATTTGACCTCTCGAGAGCCGATCCACTGGACCTATCACTTACGCATTCGTCCATCGCTCAGCCTGCTGTCTCCCGATGGCAAAAGCCTGTTCGTCGCGGTCGAGAAAGGAAACCTGGAAATCCGTGAGGCACGCACGGGTTCGCTGATCCGCACCTTCCCCGCGCAACAAGATTCAAGCCGTTCTGGTGCCTGGTCTGTCGACAATCGACGGATTGTTGTCGGCGATCAGAAAGGTACGGTGTCGGTCATCGATATCGAGTCGGGTGAACGGATCTGGCATCATCAGGTCGACGCACTGTTCGCACGCAGCCTGGCGCTTTCCAGTGATGGACAGCAGCTTGCCATCGGGACCTTTGATAAGGTCGTGAGGATCTGGAACGTCAGCCAGCCCGAGGCGGAACCAATCGAGTTACACGGTGAATCGAGCACGCCTCACAACATTCTGTTTCTCGACTCCGATTCGAAACTGATCTGCGGCGGACAAGACGGTTCGATTCGAGAATGGGACATTGCCTCGCGCGAGATTCTGCGAAAGCTGAGATGAGCAGACTATCGATGGTCATCCTAATAACAAAGAGGCTACTTAACTGTGATAATCGTACAGCGCTCAACTGAACCCTCATTTGGCAACGATCCATAAATGATCGCTGACGCATGTTTTGACAAAACTCAACATGGCGTCTTACTATATTCCTTCATGCTGGTTAAGAATCACAAGTTCGACCATATGGAAGGATCATCACGTATTCCGATTCGCGCTTGGTGCATTTCTGGCCATTGGGATCATTGCGGCACCGTGTCAAGCTGGATTGGTTGTTCAATACAACTTTGATGGGAATGCCGTCGATTCCAGTGGAGAAGGTAACGACGGCACCATTGTGGGTAGTCCCATTTTCGTCTCCTGGTTATCGGGCCAGGCCATCTTTTTTAACAACCCGGTTGGCCTTCAGGACGCCACGCAGTACGTGGCGTTGCCAAATAGCTTGAGCATTCTTGCCCTGCAGAATTGGTCCCTCACAGTTGCTATTCAGTACCTGAGTGCCGACACAACCATTAACAACGGTCGCCTGTTCGGCCGGGACAGCGGCCCGGCGGGATCGTCATTCCTGTTCGACGTGAATTCGGGAGCAGCTGAAACCTACGTCAATGTGCGAGGGACGAATGGCGTGTTTTTGGACACGTTACCCTCAGTGACTGGCAATCCAGTGGCTCTGACCAGCGACGGAAAATGGCACTGGGGCGTTTTCGTTCTCGATAGGACCGCCGGAGACTTGCGACAGTATGTGGATGCTCAATTGCTTGCGACTGTACCCCTGGCGGGAATCGGCCCGGTTCTGCTCTCCGATCTGAACATTGGGAGGGTCTCCATGAGCACCGCATTCGGTGCCCGTGAGGTTAAGATGGACAACTTTCGATTGTACGACCAACCACTAACCGACAGCGAAGTCCATGCACTGGTCCACTCGACTGCAGTTCCTGAACCGATGTCGGCCGTCCTCTTCGGAATCGGGTTGGTTGGACTGGCGACCCGCGAATATCACCGTCGGGTGCGACGGACTGCTGCGGCAAGAATGCGATCGAGTTGATTGGCAAAGGCCTGACGGTCGGTCGTTCGAAATGGGGCAGGGCCACCAGCGACCAATCCACCGCCGCGCAGTTCGTCCATCAGGTTGCGCATTGCCAGACGCTCGCCGATGTTGGCGTGAGTGTATAACTCACCGCGCGGGTCGAGGGCCGTGGCTCCTTTGTCGACGACCAAGGACGCCAAGGGAATGTCGGCCGTGACCACCAGGTCGTCGGGTTTCAATAGTTCAACGATCTGCTGATCGGCCACGTTTAAACCTGCTGAGACGGTGAGCAACGTCAGAAACTCGGATCGCGGAATCACGATCGGCTGGTTGGCGACCAGTGTCAGCGCAGTCCGCGTCCGGATTGCTGCTCGGAACAGGATCTCTTTGATGACGGCCGGACAGGCATCGCCGTCAACCCAGATATGCATAGATCCTCTTTCCGCCCTGAACTCCGTGATTCAGTAAATCAACTGCCCAATTTCTCTCGGCAATAAGCCGCACCGGCCGCTAAAGCCGCTTCCAGTTTCGACGGATCTTTTCCTCCAGCCTCGGCCATCTCAGGACGACCGCCACCGCCACCGCCACACATCTTGGCCGCGATCTTCACACAGTCCGAAGCATTGACGCCCTTGGAAACCAGGACATCCTTGCTAACCGATGCGATCAAAGCCACCTTGTCTTCGACGACCAACCCCAACAGGATGGCGACGGAAGGTGCCTTCTCTCGAATCCGATCGACGAACTCTTTCAGCGAGTCGCGCGGGCAGCCCTCGGCATTGTGGACGATCAGTTTCACGCCATTGATTGTTTCGGCTTTCGACACCAATTGAGCGGCCGAATCTGCCAGCGACGCCACCGTGTACTTGGCAAGTTCCTTTTTCACGTCACGCAATTCGGTCTGAATCGCTTCGATCTTTCGTGTAAGTTCTTCCGGCGGTGCTTTCAGCAATGCGGAAGCCTCTTTCACGAGGTTCTCCGTTTCGCGAATTCGAGCCAATGCTTTGGGACCTGTGTAACAAGTCACGCGTCGCACGCCGGCCGACACCAGTTCGTCGCGAATCACGCGGCACATGCCAACCTGCCCGGTATTGCTGAGATGCGTGCCGCCGCACAATTCAATACTGAAATCGCCCATCGTGACGACGCGCACATTATCCGGATACTTCTCGCCGAACAGAGCCATCGCGCCCAACGTCCGGGCCTCAGCGATGGGCAACAATCGCGTCGAGACGGCTGCGCCCTCCGCGATGCGCGTATTGATCTCGTCTTCGATCTTGATCAGTTCTTCCTGCGTCAGGCCCTTGGGATGCGCGAAATCGAATCGCAATTCGTCGCGCTGCACCTTGGAACCGCGCTGCGTCGCGTTTTCGCCGAGATACTTCCGTAAGGCGTGATGCAGGATGTGCGTTGCCGAGTGGGCACGACGGATGCCGGCGCGCCGCGATTCGGCAACCTCGGCCTTCACGGGTGACCCCACGCTGGGCGTCCCCAGCAAGACGATGCCGATATGAACTATCAGATCGCCATCCCGCTGAGTGTCCTGCACTTCAAACAGAAAGTCGGGGCCGACCAGTTGACCCTTATCACCAACCTGACCACCCGCTTCTCCGTAGAACGGAGTCTTGTTCAAGACGATGCCGATTTCGATACCGATGCTCTGGTATTTCTGGACCAGTTGTTTGTCGGCAATGATGCCCACTATTTCACCGTCGGCAGAAAGTGCGTCGTAGCCCAGGAACTGAGTTCCGCCCGCCTTGCGAAGGGTATCGATCGGCCCGGCCGCCATGACGCTGCCACCCAATTCGACGTTCTTGCTGCGTTCCTTATGCTCTTCTTTACATTCGCGGAAGCGCGTCATATCGACGGTCAGGCCTTCGTTCGCAGCCAACGATTCGGTCAATTCGATCAAGAATCCGTCCGTCTGGTGCAGATCGAACGCAGCGTCACCAGAAATGACGCCCGATCCTTCCTTCTTGGCATGCTCAATTAGTTTCTGCAGTCGACCGATACCGGATTCGACAACGCGCAGGAATTGTCGTTCTTCTTCCAGAATGCCATTCTGGACCGATTCGATGGTCTTCCCAAACTCAGGGAACGGGACCTTCATCATGTCGGCGATGACGGGCACCAGTTGCGACATGAATGGTTCACGTTTTCCCAGCAAGAAGCCTTCCATCGAGGCCCGACGCAGCAACAGTCGTACGATGTAATTCTGCTTTTCGGGACCCGGACCGCAGCCTTCATGCATGGCAAACGAACAGGCCCGAACGTGGTCGGCAATGCGCCGCAACGCTCGCCCTTCGGGTATGCCGTATTCGTAATTCGCGCCGACAATTTCACCTGCCGCCTTGCAGATCGGCTTCAGAATGTCGATTTCGAAATTGCTGAGCACGCCTTGAAGTGTCGAGGCGCATCGTTCCAGTCCCATCCCCGTATCGATGTTCTTTTTGGGCAGTGGTTTCAAATTGTTCGGCGGCGAACCGACTCGGTTGAATTGAGTAAACACCAGGTTCCAGATTTCGACCGGCTTGGTCGATCCGGGTGGCAGGTAATAGATTTCGCTGCACGGACCACAGACTCCGTCTGGCCCCTGTGACGGCGACGACGCTGGCCAGAAGTTCTCGCCTTCGTCTTCGCGCGAAATCCGATTTGCCGGCAACTTGATCTCGTTGTTCCAGATGTCGAACGCCTCTTGATCGTCCAGGTAAACGGTGACGGTCAGACGAGATGGATCCAGTCCCAGCCAAGATTTTGTCGTCAGAAATTCCCAGGCCCAATGGATGGCTTCGCGTTTGAAGTAGTCGCCAAACGAGAAATTACCCAGCATCTCAAAAAACGTATGGTGATAGGCGGTCACACCGACATTGCCGATGTCGCCCGTGCGCAAGCATTTTTGTGATGTGGTCGCCTTGGTGAATTCCAGTGGACCGATACCCAGGAACTGGTTCTTGAACTGGTTCATCCCTGCCGGTGTAAACAAGACGGTAGGATCGTCTTTGGGAACCAACACGTCCGACGGTCGGCGTACGCATCCCTTGGATTCGAAAAAGGCCAGGTACTTTTCGCGCAGCTCATCTGTTTTCATAGCGATTCCGTTTTGTCGTCCGTGACGCAATTTCGCCGCTGGGGCGTAACAACTTTCGTGAAGTGGGCAATCTGATCGAGAAACACGATCCCCGCAACCCCTGTGGGGGACCAGCAAGATAGCAAAAGACGCGGTGACGAGCGACCAATCCCACACTGTCATCGCGATCGGCGTAAACTACTACCGAATCCAGGTTTTGGTGCGGTATTCGCGGGCCAATCGCCACTGTGATGTGTTCGTCTATGGCGCCGATGCAGTGGATGGGCATTGATTCGATCTCGATTGCCCGATTTCAGTACATATGAATAGACCGGATTTCATCGTGGGAAACTCGACAAGTGTCGATCTGCGACATCGAAATCTGCAACCGGAATGGATGGATCAGTCCGGTCTGGATGCTCGTCTGCACCACG
>Ga0105238_10000329_pt1 | contig 51763 bp, 33 predicted proteins | sample KBSC34metaG_FD_81526 | JGI IMG/M metagenome (GOLD analysis project Ga0105238, IMG submission 81526) | Corn rhizosphere microbial communities from Kellogg Biological Station, Michigan, USA - KBS C3-4 metaG | ecosystem: Host-associated > Plants > Roots > Rhizosphere > Soil | place: Michigan, USA...
GACTCCAGACCAACCAATCCCGTTGACTACTAAACTGGCATCCGCCAGAGATCGAGCCGATGGCCGGTCGAACAAGCAGCAAACAGGCTGCGTATTTGCAAGGAATTCAGGTGACAGAGAATTACGACGAGACGATTGATCAATTTCCAATCCCGGCAGAAGCTTCGGTGGATCAGGCTACTATGAATGAAGACACGATGAACGAAGAATTCGAAGACGATGAACTGATGGGCGGCGAGTCGGAAGGTGACGGAGGCGAGTTGTCTCCCAACGACATTTTTGGCCTCGACCCTCTCGATGTTCTGACACTGGAAGAATTGGCCGAATACCTGAAGATCTCGCCTGCTGCAGCACGTCGCGCGGTCAAAGAACAGAATCTGCCCAGCCGCAATATTGGCGGAGAATTGCGTTTCCTGCGTGACGCCGTTGCCAACTGGCTGCGAGGTCAGGAAGCACCAGCTCAGCAGCAACAACAGGAACGGCAGCAATTCGCCAAACAGGGCGGTTCCGATTACGAGGCGGATCGCTATACGCGACCGCCACGTCGTCCTTACCAGTCCGAGCAGCCCGGCGGCGGAGAATATCGGCCGCGTCAACGCTTCCCTGATCAATCTTATGGACAATCAGGGTCGGGTCAGTACGGTGGGGGTTATGGTGGCGGAGGAGGCGGTGGGTACAATCGACCGCCGCGACGCCCGTTTCGCTCGAATGAAGGTGACGATCAGGGAAACTACGGCAGTTCAGCAGAACGTGGTGATGAAGGCGGTTATACCGGCGGTTATACCGGCGGTGGTGCCGGAGGAAACCGATTCGGTGGTGGCGGTTACGGGGGCGGTGGACAACGATTCGGTGGCGGACCGAAACGAAAGAACAAACGCCAGGTTTTTGACAACGAACGCGCCAAGCGACTGGATCGTCGCAAGGACGATGGCGGTTCGGAAGGTCAACAATAGGATGCGGGCCTGAATCGACACAGCGCTCTCAACTTCATGTCGGTTGAGAGCGTTATTGAACGAACGACTTACGCAGGAAAGGTCGACGATTGAGCAATCAACCTAAACTTCCGCGACGTCTGTTTCTCAAAGGTGCTGGTGCAATATTGGGTTTACCCTTGTTGAACGGGATGCTGCCGACGAACGGCTGGTCCGCGCAATCAACGGGTGCCCCGAATCGACTGGCATTTGTGTTCGTTCCGAACGGCGTCATTGTTCCGTCGTGGACGCCGACGAGTGATAGTGCCGATTGGCAGCTTTCTCCGACGCTCGAACCGCTGGCCGCTGTGAAAGACCAGTTGTGTGTCATGACCGGCTTGGCACAGGACAATGGCCACGCGAAAGGTGACGGTCCAGGCGATCATGCTCGTTCGGCCGCGGTCTTTCTGACGGGCGCACACCCGGTCAAAACCGACGGAGCGAACATCAAGGCCGGAATCTCTGTCGATCAGATCGCTGCCGAAAGAATCGGTTCGCAGACGCGGCTGCCGTCGATCGAAATCGGCACTGAAGGCGGCCGCAATGCGGGTCAGTGCGATTCCGGTTATAGCTGTGCCTATTCGAACAATATCTCGTGGAAAACGCCTTCGACTCCCATGTCCAAGGAAGTGAACCCCAAGCTGGTGTTTGAACGGTTGTTCGGTGACAACGATCCTGAATCAATCAAGAATCGCGCCAAACGCGATTTCTACCGCAAGAGCATTCTGGATGCTGTCAGTGACGATGCCGCCAAATTATCGACGCAACTCGGTCAAACCGACCGCCGCAAGATGGATGAGTACTTCACCAGTGTTCGAGAAATCGAACTGCGGATGGAACGTTTCAAAGAAGAAATGGCGAAGCAGAAGGTTCCTGAGATCGATGTGCCAAAACGCATTCCCAAAGCGTTGGATGAACATTTTCGCCTGATGTTCGACCTGTTGGCTTTGGCGTTCGAAACCGACACGACACGTGTTGCGACGTTCATGATGGCCAATGAAGGCAGCAATCGCAGTTACTCGATGGTCGGTGTGAACGATGGGCATCATCACCTGTCGCACCATCAGAACAAAGAAGATTGGATCGCATCACTGCAGAAGATCGACAAGTATCTGATCACGCACTTCGCCAGATTCCTGGAGCGGTTGAAGAACACGCCGGAAGGTGACGGAAATCTGCTCGACCATTCCATGATCGTGTATGGCTCGGCGATTTCGGACGGGAACCGGCACAATCACAATGACTTGCCGGTTTTGCTCGCCGGCCGCGGCTGCGGCACGATCGCGACCAATCGGCACGTCGTCTATCCGAAGAATACCCCGTTGAACAACCTGTTCTTGTCGATGCTCGATCGCGTCGGTGCGGGCGTCGAACAATTTGGCGATAGCACCGGACGGTTGGATCGTCTGGATGCGTGAGGCGCCATGCAACATCATTTTGTTCCGACGCAGTACCATCGCGCGTTGGGGCCTTACGAGCCCGTGCTGAAAGTCCGTAGTGGTGACACCATCACGACGACGACCGTCGATGCGGCGGGCTGTAATGAACAGAACGAGCCGGTGACTCCACGAGGCAATCCTCAAACAGGCCCGTTCTTTGTCGAGGGCGCTGAACCGGGTGATACGCTGGTCGTGCAAATTGATCGAATCCATCCGAATCGAGCGACTGGTTGGGCTCGATCAATTGTGGCACCGAATGTGGTTGACCCGGCCTACGTGCGGAATTTGCCCGATGCGCCGCTGACCGAGTGGTCCATCAGTCCGACAGAAGGGACTGCGACTCTGGTCAGCCCGATCTCGACATTGCAATCGTTGACGATTCCTATCGAGCCGATGCTGGGCTGTTTCGGCGTAGCTCCATTCCGCCAGCAGGCAATCTCGACCGCGACCTCGGGTGAACACGGCGGCAACATGGATTACCGCGGATTTGTCGCCGGGACCACCGTGTATTTTCCCGTTTTCGAGCCTGGCGGTTTGTTCTTTCTGGGCGATGGTCACGCTGCCCAGGGCGATGGTGAAATTGTTGGGACTGGTATTGAGATCTCGATGGACGTGACTGTGACACTCAGCCTCCGAAAAGGTCGCACCATCGGTTGGCCGCGCGGGGAAAGCGACGGATTTATTTTCACAGTCGGAAATGCGCGTCCGCTGGATCAATGCCTGCAACACGCCACAACGGAAATGATGCGGTGGCTGGAGCAGGATTACGGTCTCGACGTGCTCGGCGCTAGCCTGCTGCTCAGCCAGTGTGTGCGGTACGACTTGGGGAACATGTTCGATCCGGCCTACACCATGGTCTGCAAAATCCCCAAACGGTTCCTGCCACAGACTCGTTCTAACAATTGAATGGAATCGGCCTTTTTCCGCCCACTTTGACTCGGCGATTTGACGTACAGTGGGGGCCAGTCTGGTTGCGGTAAAAATCTCCATTCCGTCGCAGCCCGGTCGGGCGAATTGGCTGAAATAAACCTGAATTCACCGCTTCACGGTCGATGGCGTCGGGTTCTTGCTGACGCTATCGTGGAGAGTCGTTCTGAAGAATCTGTAATTTGCCGCTCGAAACTCGCTTTCGCGAGCTTGGCTCCATTCATCTCAAGACAGACACCATGCTGTGTATTCGTTTCGTTGACTATCAACCTGTGCGGTCAGGTTTTCTGATCGGGCTGGTCTGTTTTGTGTTCGGATTGAGTAACGCCGCGAGTGGTCAAACAGATCCCGCTGCTGGTGGAATTGCGCCGCCCGATGGTCCGAAGGATTTCCGCTTTTCGGTCGGGTGGGTCTCGACCGTTGGCAGCTTCACTTACGTCCCCGAAAGATGGGGTGAATTGCGGATCACTCTGGTCAATGCTCGCGAAGTCCCTCGCGAATTGACCTGTGCGACCTCGTTCGATCTCGATCAAACCTTGCAGTTCGCGCGCCAGGTCTGGATGCCACCTCGTTCGAAATTGCAGATCACTCATCCGATCCTCATTCCCAAGATGGATCCCGAGAAAGGTCGCAACCTGCCGTTGCATTCGCTGATCCTCGAGGGCGGATCGGGCGAGGCAGTCTTGGTTAAGGACCAAACTGGCAAAATGTTGCACGATGGAACGCTGCTGGTCACGCACTCAACGCGCAATACAGCGATCATCGGTACGATGGATGCAAATGAGGTCGAGAATCCGCCCAAAGAGGTGACTGACCTGGTTGTGGCATGTCGTGTCAGCCAGCAGTTGAACAATCGTGTGACACGACTGTTTGAGCCATTCTTGCCGCCCAACGAAACCAGTTTCAATTGCTACGATCACCTCATTCTGGGCGAAAACCGCATCGGTAGCGATTTGGCCGCCATGTCTGGATTGCGTCATTGGCTGCACGGCGGCGGCCACCTGTGGATCATGCTCGACCGTGTCGACGAGTCGATCCTGGAAAAGCTGTTTGGTGATGATTTCTCGGGACACGTCGTTGACCGCGTCGGACTAACGACCGTGCGGATCGATCGACGACCGACCCTGTTCGACAAAGAGATTCCCGGCGAAGAGATCATTTACGAAGTGCCGGTCGAAATGGCGCGGATGATCCCGGGCGACATGGAGGTGTCACATACCGTTAATGGTTGGCCAGCCGCGATGAGGAAAGCTTATGGCGATGGAATGGTGCTGATCACGACGGTCGGTGCACAAGCCTGGATGAAACGAGGCGGCGGCGAAACACGCCCCAACCAAGATCTCTTGATGAAGTCGGACTACGTTCCGGCGACACCTATGAGTGAAATCATTGCCGAGTTCTTTGCGCAGCGGCAGTCGGAACTGTTGCCAAGAGAAAGTGTTCAGTTGCAGACACAGGAATATGTCGGCTACTCGATTCCGTCATGGGGACTCGTTGTCGGGACATTGATCGGTTTCTCAATCTCGCTGGTCGCGGTGGGATTGACTCTGTTGCGGTCTGGCCGATTGGAACATCTTGGCTGGATCAGTTCTGGTGCGGCTGTTGCTGTCAGTGTCGCACTGCTTCTGATCGGTCGGTCATCGCAGCACGGTGTACCCGGTACCGTCGCCAGCATCCAGATTGCTCAAGCCGAAGCCGGTAGTGACGACGTGCGGACCGATGGTTTTCTGGCTGTTTATCAGCCTGATGGCAGCGATGCACAGATCAAGACCGATCATGGCGGACGTATGTTCCCCGACATGACAGGTCTGGAAAGTGCCACGCGGCGCTTGGTGACGACCGATTTGGAAGCCTGGCACTGGGAAAACGTCGCTCAGCCTCCAGGCTTGCGTACGACCACCTTTGCAAAATCAGAGACGGTGATCGACCGTATGGAGGCGCATGCGACACTGGATGCGAATGGATTAATCGGACATTATTCCGGGCGCCTGCCGATGGGCTCTGATGCTTTGATCGCCACCCGTGATGGCCGCCTGGGTGTCAAACAACAATCTGATGGATCGTTCACCGCCGCAGCCGACGGCGTTTTTGGCAGAGAACAGTATCTGGACGCCAGCCTGCTGGGTGACGAACAGAATCGTCGGCGCCGGACCTACGAGAAGTTGCTGTCGAATCCCAAGCGTCGTGACTATCCGGATCGACCCTCCCTCATGTTCTGGTCCGACCAATGGGATCACGGATTTGAATTCTCCAGCAGTCTGAAGAATCAAGCCGCGACATTGGTCACGATCCCGCTGTCCATCGAACGTCCTCCGACAGGAACAGAATATGTCATTCCGTCACCGCTATTGGCGTATCGTACTCGCCACAAACCGGACGGATCACCGTCGTCGGTGATGTGGAATTATGGTCGCAAAGAATGGCAGGAGCGTTCGACCCCCGGTGAGAACTGGTTGAGCTTTCAGCTTCCACCCGGTCTGTTGCCGCTCACCGCGAGTCGTGCTCGACTGGACATTAGCGTCACCGGCCCTGTGGGCAAGCTCGAGCTGATGGGTGTCAGGGGCGACACGGTGGTCGTTTTGAAAACGATCATGGATCCGGTCGGTTCGCTCTCGATCGACATCAAGGACCCCGAGGTGTTGTCGGTGAACGAGGAGGGGCGGTTGAGTCTCGGAATCCTGGCGGGTGACGCGGATCGACCCGAGTTGACTCACGTTGAAGCGACCGTCGACCCCAATCTCAAAAAGCCATCCGCTTCCACGAAAAACGGCAATCCCGAAAAAGATGTGCGAAAAGTCACCAGTGATGCGAAGACAAATTACTGGCGGATCGAGTCGTTGACACTGCAACTTTGGGCGAAATCCACTGAACCGACTGCGAAGGACTAACGAATGACCGTAAACCGACCGCCTGAAGCGGCCGCTGACTCGCCTGTCGTGGTGCTGGAGCATCTCACAAAACAATATGGAACATTCACGGCACTCAACGACCTGACCCTCACATTGAACGCAGGTCAGATCCTGGGCCTGATCGGACCGAACGGAGCTGGCAAGACGACCGCGATCAAGATCCTGGTCGGATTAATCCGCCCCACGTCGGGCAAGGCGACAATCGATGGAGTCGATTGTGTCCGCGATTCGCGTCACATCAAACGCCTGGTCGGATACATGCCCGATACTTTTGGGTCGTACGACAATATGCGCGTCCGTGAGTATCTCGACTTCTTCGGCGCCGCTTTTGGCATCGCGCCTCGTGCCCGTGCCAAACGAATCGACGCAGTGATGGAAACGACCGGTACGGCCTACATGAAGGACCGTTTCGTCGAAAGCTTGAGCCACGGGATGCAGCAACGTGTCGGGCTGGCCAGGACACTCTTGCACGATCCCAAGGTGCTGATCCTGGACGAACCGGTGAATGGACTCGACCCGCAGGTACGCGTCGAGATGCGTGACTTGTTGATCCAGTTGGCTCAGCATGGAAAGACCTTGCTGGTGACCAGTCACATCCTGCCTGAATTATCGCGCATCTGTGATCGCGTCGCCATTATGACGCATGGAAAACTGCGAGCCTACGGGACCGTCGAAGAAATCGGTCGGCAGGTCAGCCAACAGCGGACGATCGAAGCCAACCTGGCATCAGCCGATCATGTCTCGTCGGCGGCCGACATCATTCGTCGTACGATTGAAGATGGCGCGGAAGTGACCGAGGTTCCTGCCGAATCGACCGTACGCTTTCGCACCTCGCGCTCCGAATCGGACTTGGGCGACGTCCTCACAAAACTGGTCCAGGGTGGAATCAAGATCACCCAGTTCCGCGAGTTACAGACCGACCTGGAAGAAGCATTCATGTCGTTCGCGCGCCCGCAAGAACAACCTGCTGCAAAGCCCACCGCCGTGGGAGGTGCCGTTCATGCTTAGTGCAATAGCTTGGCGTGAAGTCACCACACTGCTGCGCCAAAGGCGCATGATGGCGCTGCAAGTCGGACTGGCGGCCCTGTTCACCCTGCTGGTGGCGCTGCGCTGGCCGACCGATGCCCGGATCGCATTGACCGGCACGCGATCGCTGCAGGTGTTTCAGTTATTCAGCTACGGCTTGCTGGTGACGTTGCTGCTGCTGTTACCCGTGTTCCCTGCCACCAGTATCAGTCGCGAACGGATCAAAGGAACGCTGGCCCTGCTCTTGAACACGCCCCTCGGCGCCTGGCGGATTTTTACCGGTAAGCTGCTGGCGGCGTTGGCTCTCGCGGGAATCATTCTCGCGATGAGCCTTCCGGCGGCAAGTGCGTGCTACGCGATGGGAGGGCTGTCTCTGTACAAGGACGTTGTCCGCGTTTACCTGTTGCTGATTCTCGTGACGCTCCAGTACTCGATCTTGGCACTGCTGGTCAGCAGTTATTCGCACACGATCGATGCCGCGGTCCGGATGACCTATGGACTGGTGTTGGGTTTGTCTGTTATCTCCCTGGGACCGCATTACTTCTTGCAAGGCATGGAAGGTTCGCTGGCGAATTATAGTGACATCCTGCGCGGCCTATCGCCCTTTGCGGTACTGATGTCATTGACGGGCACCGAGGTGGGAAACCAAGGCCTGATTTCGAAAGCAGACCTGATGGGACGATTTGTCATCTGGTCACTCGGTATTTCCGTGGTGGGTTGCATCTGGACGATCAGCCGTTTGAATCATCGAATCTTCGATGAATCTCGTCCGGCTGGCAAAATGAGTGACGATCAATCGCTGGGTGTTCGGCTGTTCCGTCGTACGTTCTTTCTGGTGGATCCTCAACGGCGATCGGCCGGGATTTCTTCCCTGGTCAACCCCGTGATGGTCAAGGAATTCCGCTGTCGGCGATTTGGCCGACTACATTGGCTGTTGCGTCTGGTGTCCGTCTGCGCTGTCCTGTCGCTGGGACTGACCTATGCCACGACCGCTGGAACGCTGGGTTGGGGTGTGGAAACGATCGGTGGCCTGATGGTCGTGATGCAGGTCGCGCTGGTTGTCTTGATTACACCCAGTCTGTCTGCGGGGCTGATCAGTGGCGAGCGAGAAAGTCGTGGCTGGCAACTATTGCAGGCGACCCCGATGTCGATCGTCCGCATCGTCTGGGGCAAGCTGCTAAGTGTCATTCTGCCATTGTTGTTGATCCTATGCGCGACGCTTCCCGGCTACGTAGTGATGGTTTACATCGAACCAGGTATGAAGCTGGAAGTGCAATTGGTAGTCATTTCGCTTGCGGCGACGGCACTGTTCGCGATGCTACTGAGCGCCGCTGTTGGCAGCCTGTTTCAACGGACAGCGGCGTCGACCGCCAGTGCGTACGGTGTGTTGCTGACAATTTGTGCTCTACCGCTGCTGGTCTGGCTTGGCCGTGACGCTCCGTTCGGTCACAGCACGGTCGAATCCGCGTTGTGCTTAAACCCGATCGCCGCTGCACTTTCCGTGATCCGGATGCCGGGCTTTCAGAACTATTCGCTGATCCCTGCCAACTGGTGGTTCCTCGGAGTCAGCTCAATCGTCTCGTTATTCGTTCTGCTGGGACAAACATATCGGATCTCGCGACCTCAGTAGCCCATCCATGCTGTGTCGAACCAGTATTTTTCCCTTTGATCTTAAGCATCCAGTCATGTTGTCTCGCCACTTTGTTTCGATTGCCATGCTGTTGTGCCTGCTAACGACAGCGGCATACGGCGAGATCAAGCCCGACTTCCTGATGCAGTCAGATCCACCGTTGCGTCTGCCGGCGTTCGAGAAAATCTACGTTCGCGATTTTAAAAGCATTTGGGTCCAGGCACTTCAGCGTCCGGAAGTCGATTTGCAGCGATTGACGGCGGAAACGATTGCCCGCGCTCACAAGTACGGTATTCCGAATCTGGTCGAGACTGTTCCAGACCTCGAACGCATCTTGCTGGAACCTTCGAGTCATCCAACAGCACGCTACGCCGCCGCCCGAGCCTTGATCGAACTCAATTCTCGAGATTCAGCCGACAAGTTGGTGAAAGCCTCGCAAGACTTTGGAGCCGATCTGCGGCAACTGGTAGAACCAGTGATGGCCGAATGGAACGTCGCAGCGGCCCGTCAGGTCTGGCTCAAACGGCTTGAAGCCAAAAACACTCGTCCCCGTGATTTGATTTTGGCCTATCGTGGTTTGGGCAAAGTCCGTGAAGCAACGGCATTGCAGCCACTTCTTGCTGTGGTGATGGATCTGATTCGTTCACCTGATTTGCGTCTGGAAGCTGCTGAGGCAGTGGGGCAATTGGTGGAATCCGGATTGGAAGAGAATTCCGACAAGTTGCGCCACGAAACTCGCACTTCTCCAATCATCAATCGTCGCTGTGCAATTCATTTCCTGGCACGACACGACAGCGAAGTCGCGCGAAGGCAATTGCTCGAACTGGCCACTGATGCCGAACCCTCTAATGCCGCAGCAGCGCTACTGCGATTGAACGAAATCGATTCGAACCTGGTATTGCCGCTGGCGGAATTGGCCATGAAGAATGCCGACGTCCATGTGCGAATGCAGGGGGCAATCGCGTACATCAAACTGCCCACACCGGCGCGAATCGTACCGGTCGCTCAACTGCTCGATGATCAGCATCCGACGCTCCGCCGGCATGTCTGCACCGAGTTGGTTCGTCTGGCCGAAAGCCCCGAATTGGGCGATGCCGTCCGATCTTCGGTGATGGACGTGTTCAACACAGATCGCTGGCAGGGACAAGAGCAATGTGCGTTGTTGTTCGGCGCTTTGCAGTTCAAGCCGGCCGCTGCACGGCTGGTGGAAGTGCTTGAATCAACACGCCCCGAAGTTATGGTCAGCTCGTCATGGGCGCTTCGCAGGATTGCCGTACCTTCGACCATCCCGCCGATCATCGACAAAATCAAACGTCAGACGGTCGCTCGTCGAAAGGCTTTCACATTCGAACTTGATCATCAAGTGGCGCATTTGTTCGAAGCCTGTCGGCAGATGAATGTGCGAGATGCGATTCCACAGATGGTGGAATACATCCCCAAAGATATGCTGATGGGTGACTACTCGCGCAGTGCCGCGATCTGGGCGCTGGGATGGTTGTACGAAGGTAATCCCGATAAGGCGCTCGCAGAGCAACTGATCGGTCGGATTACAGATCCCACAACCATGCCGCCAGAATCATGGATGGTAAGGCAGTATTGTGCGATTTCACTCGCTCGGATGAGAGCTGTCGAGCACGCTCCTACGATGCGTGGCTACCTGGCAGAAGGGACTCCGGCGTCTCTCTACGGGATGGCACTGCGGTGGGCGATGAAGGAATTGACGGACGAAGACTTCCCGCCGCCGAAGATCTCGGGGCTTGCCGAAGGGGCCTGGTTCCTGGAACCGCTATTCCCCACCGACTACCGGCCGTAGTCGATTCAAGTTCAATCGAGTTCAACAATGAAACGGCCTGCCAATCAGACGGTCTCCAGCCTTTTTGCCGAGTGGAATTCTCCCTTTGATCTAAAGCGCCCTGCCATGTTCTGTCGCCAAGTTGTTGCTTTTGCGGTGTTGTTCTTCTTTCTTACGACGACGGTCTATGCCGAGATCAAGCCTGATTTCTTGATGCAGTCAGATCCAAAGTTGCATGTGCCAGAGGTCGAAAGAAAAATCGTTCGCGATTTCAAAAGCTTGTGGCAGCAAACGCTTCAGCGTCCAGAAGTCGATCTACAACGTCTGACGGCAGAATCGATCGCACGCGCTCATCAGTTCGGAATCCCCGATCTGATCGAGACCGTGCCCGATCTCGAACGAATCCTGCAGGAACCGTCGAGTCATCCAACCGCACGCTTCGCCACTGCGAGAGCCCTGATCGAGCTCAATTCTCGCGATTCGGCCGACAAGTTGATGAAGGCTGCTCAAGACTTTGGAGCCGACCTGCGACAACTGGTGGAACCGGCGATGGCCGAGTGGAATGTCGCATCAGCTCGTCAGGTCTGGCTCAAACGACTTGATACCAGGAATGTCCGTGCCCGCGATCTGATCCTGGCCTACCGCGGTCTGGGTAAAGTCCGAGAAGCGTCGGCGATGCAGCCGCTTCTGGCTGTAGTTATGGATCTGGTTCGTTCACCCGACTTGCGTCTCGAAGCCGCCGCGGCCGTGGGGCAATTGTCTGAATCAGGGTTGGAAGAAAGTGCTGATCGGTTGAGTCACGAAACTCGCACGTCTCGGATCATCAATCGTCGCTGCGCGATCCATTTTCTGGCACGACACGAGAGCGAAGTCGCGCGGAAGCAATTGATTGAAATGGCTACGGACACCGAGCCATCCAATGCCGCGGCGGCGCTGCAGCGACTGAATGAGATCGATTCAAATCTGGTGCTGCCATTGGCCGAAACGGCCATGAAAAATGCCGACGTGCATGTGCGGATGCAGGGGGCAATCGCCTACATCAAATTGCCCACACCAGCCCGTATTGTTCCGGTCGCCCAACTGCTGGATGATCAGCATCCGACGCTCCGCCGGCATGTCTGTACCGAGTTGGTTCGTCTGGCCGGTAACCCCGATCTGGGCGATGCTGTCCGATCTTCGGCGATGGATGTGTTCAAAACAGACCGTTGGCAGGGACAAGAACAATGCTCTTTGTTGTTCGGAGCCTTGCAGTTCAAGCCAGCCGCTACACGATTGGTGGAAGTCCTGGAATCAACGCGCCCCGAAGTTATGGTCAGCTCGTCCTGGGCCCTGCGACGCGTCGCCGACCCTTCGACGATTCCACCGATCCTTGACAAAATCAAACGTCAGACCGAGGCGCGCCGAACGAACTTCAAATTCGAACTAGATCATCAGGTGGCGCACCTGTTCGAAGCCTGCCGACAGATGAATGCCAAAGAAGCGATTCCACAGATGGTGGAATACATCCCGAAAAGTATGATCATGGGTGATTACTCGCGCTGTGCCGCCATCTGGACGTTAGGCGTATTCTATGAAGGGAATCCTGACAAAGCTCTCGCTGAGCAATTGATCGGCCGAGTAACCGACATGGCCGTCCTACCGATGCCAGAATTGTTAACGGTGAAACAGTTTTGCGCGATTTCACTGGCGCGAATGAAAGCCGTCGAACACGCCGCGGCGATTCGCGGCATCCTTGAGATGGATGGTCCGGTGTCGATGTATGGAATGGGGCTGCGATGGGCCTTGAAGGAACTGACCGGAGAAGAGTTCCCAGTACCAAAGCAATCGAAGATCATCGAAGGAAACTGGTTCCTTGAACCACTGTTCCCTGAGGATTACCGGCATTGAGTTGGATCGAATAAGAACTTTGCACAAAGAATAAAACAGCCCGGTCTGAACCGGGCTGTTTTTGTTCGATCAATCTGTGCGGCGTAACAGATCAGTGAGCCAAAGTGCCTTCACCAGAACGATCGTTGCTGCCGCAGACGTCACAAGTTCCATCGCAGAAGTCGACCTTGTCGGTGTAGCTGCTGCCGCCGGTGTTGCCCATGTGCCCGGTCAGGCCATTGACGTAATAGCTTTGAGTCACCGAGCCGAACGAAGAACCAACGTCTTCCAGTTCATTCGCCACATTCAGGGCAACTTCCGACAAACCGACGATCATGGCGAGGACTGCGATGCTGGCGACCAGGACAAGTTCGGCCGAGATGATGAAACCAGCTTCGTCATTCAACAGGCTAACGAAAAGAGCGTTCATGGTATTGATTCCTGATGGTTGATAGTTTTCTGGTGAAGGCTTTGTTGTTTGACGATTGGTTGTGGATTTCGATCAGTGAGCCAGGGTGCCCTCGCCAGAACGATCGTTGCTGCCGCAGACATCGCAGGTTCCATCGCAGAAGTCGACCTTATCGGTGTAACTGCTGCCACCGGTGTTACCCATGTGTCCGGTTAGGCCGTTGACGTAGTAGCTTTGTGTGACTGATCCGAATGACGAGCCGACATCTTCCAGTTCGTTCGCAACGTTCAGAGCGACTTCTGACAGTCCGACGATCATGGCGAGGACTGCGATGCTGGCGACCAGCACCAATTCGGCAGAGATAATGAAACCGGCTTCGTCGTTCATCAGACTGTTGAAGAGAGCAAACATGGCGGCGGTCCTTTCTGGAGACTGCTGTGTTATGTTGGCCTGCGTTCGGATTCTTAATCGTTTTGTTTTGCAGGACAGTCTTGTGTAAAGCAGCCTGAATGCCAATCGCGCCAATCTGTTCAACTTTCTTGACATGTCGTCTTGGCCATTCTTCGTAAACCCTTTCAAAATAGACGTTTTGCAGAATTCGCTGGCCGGCATTTTGAGTTAACAGATACGTCGCGAGGGTGAACACAGATGTTGACGAAAAGCAACGTGGCAACGCGGAAGCGAGGTCGAAAATCGGCGCAAGTGCCGATCGTCAGATCGATTGAGAGCGCACCCTGTCAGCGCGCCTTCGACGTTGCGAGCGGGCAACACTTCAAGACAACATCAAGACAACATCTCTCGCCTATGACGCTGGTCTACTAATCGACGTCCTGGTGGAAACCACTGACGCGCATCACTGTGAACAGGCAGGTCGCAAACTGGATTACCAGCAGTGCGATGACGGTACGCCGACGGCTGGAGTAGGTTGAACTGCCTTCAATCAACACCCTCACTTGATCGCTCGCCATGATCATCAGCCACGGTACAAAGATGATCCATAGTCGTGCGACCTCGCCCGAATTCTTGCCGGTCAGCCACAGCAGGCCCCAGACGAATAGGATTGAAATCGCCAGCGAACCGTTCCGTCGTTCTTCCGGCTTCCTGAGAGATCGCAACTGTATGAGGGCATGGCACGCGCTAATGAGCCCCAGAAGTGCTATTGGCCAGCCTGCCGTGAATGCCAATTCGATCGGATTGATCAACAGCCATTTCCAATAGGTTCGCGTGTACGCCTGATAGAACCCGGCGTGATTGCGAAAGTTCATCCACCAGACAGACAGCAGATTGACGCGTGCAAAGATCCAAAACAGCCACGTCGGGCCGACAAATCCCGCGCACGCTGAAATCACGCACAGCCAGCGTCGAATGCCGATTGTGCCATGTCTCTTCGTGTTGTTTTCGGCCGGCGCGAGCGTAGTGTCTTGGCGAAACTGCGCCATCCAAAACAAGGTAGAGACGCCAGCCAGCAGGAACACGGGCAGGAATGCCAGACTGCAAATCAAACCAGCCCAGGCCATCAATCCTGCGATCAGCGCCAGCACAATTGAACGACGGTCCCACGCCGTCAGCCACGACCAGAGCAAGATCGCCGCTACCAGCGGGAAAATCGTATCGGACTTGGGAATGAAGATGGCCAAGGCCGGGACTGCCGGCCACAGTGCCGCGCAGATCCAGGCCACAGATGGTGACGTCGTTCGTCGGATAAGTCCGTAAAGCGGTACAACCGTCAGTGATGCACATGCCATGACCAGTAGCGTCGCCAGCCACAGCACGCGGCGGTCGTTTGGTAAAAACGATTGCGCCGGATGTCCTCGCAGACTATTGGCAGCGATGACATCACACGCTTCGCGAAAAGAAGCACTCTGTGTCCCATCAAGCAGGTTGGCCAGATCGGGCGATGCGTGGCACAACTCAATCAGGCCGTAAAAAATCAGAAACAAACCGGGTGGATGAGTCCCCGTATGCAGGACGTCACCTTCCTGCATTAGGCCTTCGTAACGGGACAGCAGACTGGTCACTTGCGGCTGGTCATAGCGGGCGCGTGTGAAATACCCGGATGATCCGGGGTAATACAGCACGAAAGCCGATTTACCCAGCCGATTCCTGGCAGGGGCGACTTCCTGCGCGATCCACAACCAGATAAAGCTGATCACCACCAGACCCGTCAACCAGGTGGCGGTTTCCCACCGCCACCAAGGTCGATCCGGTGATCCTTCCAGACGCAAATAACCCTGCCAGACGAAGGCAATAAACAAACCCGCGGCGATGGATCCCCCACTCAGGTTCCACAGCCAGTCGGGTTCCGTTGCGGCTCGTTCCCAGGTCCATTCACCGGGCACACCCAATGGACACGATGTTCCCCACAAGAGGGTGATCACAAGGCATGAGCCAACAACGATTGCCAACCAGCTTTTCACGGTCCGGATACTCGCGATGTAAACACGACCTGACATGTCGTGCGACCGTTCATCGTCAGCGAAATCGGACCTTAAGGGAAGTCGTCTGGCGTACCAATTCTGGTGTAGAGAAGCGAAAAAACCTGCCGTTGTCTCAAGGACAACGGCAGGTTGCGCATTCGAGAACAGCTTGTCACTGGTCGAACATGTTATGGTTCGTTGGCAGGAACAATCTCGATCGGTTCGATTCGATCCTTGGTAGCGGGCTCACCGAGCAGGAAGAAGCTGCCACCGCCAGATCCTTGAGGTCGGCCGAAATCATCCGACTCGGCTTCCAGGATCTGCTTGATGCGCAGTTTTGCATCCAGCAAATGGGCTCTTGTGTAGTCATCCAGTTTCAAATCCGCTTTACCCAGCGCGGCATCGACTCGACCTTGCAGATCGGCCAAATGCAGGCGCACCAGGACGCGAGCATCTTCTGGCAGCTTCAATTGACTGGCCGTATCCGACGGTGATTTGCGTACAATGTCACTCAGCATCTTCATCGCTGCTCGCTGCGTGTTACGTCGGAAGCTCGAGATGTACTGGTTGCGGTTATTGAACTCACCGGCAGGTGGCGCAACCAGTTCGTTGAACACACCGTCCATGCAGGTCTTCAGGTGTTCCGCCAGGGTGTAGGCGTCTTCACCGGCAGGAGTTTTTAATTCACCGTCCTGCAGGCGTGATAACACTGGGCCACCGAAACACAACGACAACATGCTCGTTTGCAGTTGAGAGATCTGGTTGTGAATCGGATAGTCGATTCGACGGATCTCGGGTGAACCCCAGTGAGACCAACGAGTGGCTGCCAGCGAATTCAAGATTGCCGGATCAAACTTGTGGGAAATCAGCCCTTGGTCGAGAACCAACTTAATCGCTGCCCGCTGTTGAGCGGGATCGACTTGTTTGAACGGCATGTGGGCCTGAGTATCGCCTTTATGGTCGCGATAGACGTGCACGCCGCCAATCAGCTTGCCAGCGAACCGAACCGTGCGGTAATGCTCGCTCAGCAATATGCCGAACGCCTGACGCGCTCGCTGGAATCCCTCACCCGAATCAACCGTTCGATCGACGAGTTTTGGCAGAATCGAGTTTACTGTCGCGATCTGACGCTGCGCATACGCAACGGAATCTTTTCCCAAATCGAAACGAATCGACTGTGGGTCAGGATCGTTGGGCTCGGTGTCTTCGTCCGTTCCATAATCGAGACCAGACTCACCGCTGCGCGCGGCGATCTTCAACAGCTCGGCGTTCTCGTCACTCGCGGGCTTATATCCATACTCGATTGCCCAGTAGTCATAGGGGCCGAGCGTGGTGGTGTAATAGGACGGTTGTTTCACACCTGCGGGAGCAATGTTCACGGGGGAATAGTCCATGACGCTGGCAACTGTCGGCTCGTTCACCTTGGCAGGGTCTTCCATTTCGGCCAGCGTCTTCCAGGCACTGGCTTTGAAATTGTGGCGCAAACCGAGCGTGTGACCGACTTCGTGCATGACCACTTCTTTCAGGGCCTGCGACAGGTATTCTTCGGGCAGCTCGCCACGTTTTTCGTTCAAGCCTTGAGCCGCAAATACGGCCGCGGCGAAACCCGTTTGCTGTTGCATCCCCTCCGTCAATCGGCAGTCATCGTGTCGCCGACGGCCTGGTAGTCGCTGCATTTTTGAGCCAGCAAGCACCTGATCTTCGCCTAATAAGGCTCCAATGCTGGACGGTGTCAGGTTTTCGTAGGTCATCTTCCACGATCGCATGAAGCTGGCATCGAAGATGATGTCCGCGTCCAGGATCTGACCCGTTTGAGGATTGACACGGGATGGTCCCATCGCGAATCCGGCTTCGGCGGTAATCCAGCGGAACGTGTTGTGTTGCACGTCTTCCGGATCCCAAGTGTCTTCCTCACGCTGCTGCCGGACTTCGATGGCGTTGTCGAATCCGAACTTTTCATAGGCTTTGTTCCATTCCTCAATGCCTGCTCGCACGATGGGACGCAGGTTCACGGGAACGGTCTTTTCGAGATAAAAGACGATCGGATCTTTTGGCGGCGACATCTTGGCGGCTGGATCTGCTTTCTGCAGGTCCCACCGATTGATGTAGCGCACAAAGTTCTGGTCGTCACTGTTGTCGGTGAAGTCCTTAGTGACGGTCAGAAAATAGCCGACTCGATCGTCGGCTTTTCGCGGGCGATAGCCGGTTTGAGGCAACTGGCTGATGCTGTAGTGCACAGTCACTTGCATCCCGCGTGGATCGGGAACTGAATCGGATTCCTGGCTGGGATCACGTGAATAGACTGCCGCGATATCGATTTCGACGTTCTTCGGAAATGCTTTGACATTGGCAATCGTGCTGCGATCGAACACGAACGACGCACCCAACGTGCGACCAACAAGCTCATCATCGCTCATGAAGATGCGCGTCATGTCGACCAACTGACCGCCGCTTGTTTCGGTAAGAATTGGCAAGGCATACAGGACTGAATCGCTGTAGGCCAACTTGACCGCCGCGGCTTCAGGACTGCCGGGACGTGCTTTGAATTTGACTTGTTTCCGCAAGACATGGATCTTTTCACCCACCTTGCGGAACGACCAGAGCACATCGTCACCCCATGTCATGCCGCCCAGTACATTCCCCTGAGTGGCACCACGGGCGATGGAGCTGAGCATCAAGAAATCCTGCCCCAACTGATGGTTCTTCAGATCCACCAGGATCTGTTGATCCTTGCTGTAGACTGTGACCAGCCCTTCGTATTTCTTCATTCCTGTCGTCAATTGTTCGAACTTTGACGGCGCTTGCTGTGCAAACATCGCAGCCGGAAAGCAACTACTGGCGACTGCCAGCGTCAGAAATAAGCAAGCGAAACGGGGCATGTGAGGCGCTCCTGGAGGGATGAACTCGGTATCGGGGCCGCAGATTTAACGTAATCTTCCCAATCGAAAGAGAATTATGGCATGAAATTGGTGGCAGATGCACGCCTCTTCAGCAGAAAATGCGGCTGTTGACCACGTTTCCAGGATCAACGCAGATCCTTGCTGGCAGCGACGTTGACAAAAAGCAACAAGACTAAGACGTTTTGGCTGAATCTCGACTTAAAGCAGAGCGCCAATCGAGGCTGCAGAATTCGCCACTTTCGGAGACCTAACCCCGCGAATTCAGCCCGATGAGATTGCCTTTTGCCGGGTCCCTGGATCAATCCCGCCTTCGAGTCCCCGCCTCCTGTGGCGATGGCCGATAATAACGAGACAGAAAAAGTCATTGATTCGCGACTTTCGGCAAAACCCGCACGCCGTCAACTATATCGATCATCGCACAGAGACTGACCGAGTCCGATTGCCTTAACGAAACCTGAATTATTTCAAGGCGGTTCGGAGGGGGGTCGCGGGACCTTAAATGACGGAATAGTCTGACCAATCGATTGTTACTACTGGTGATTTCGCTGTCCTGCCACAGACGGGTGACATGAGCATCCTCTGTCGACACGATCAGCGACTGATGAATTGACAAGGATCGAAGGACGAAACATGGCTGACCTGCTGGCACTCAGTTGGAATCGCCGTCGTCTGTGTGGAATTGAGCTGACTCCAGACAAAACCACACCGCGCATTATCACGGGATTCAGCGTGGAATGGCCGGAGCAGCCACCCACGGCGGCCTGGTTGCGCGAGACACTGCGTCGAGCGGGTGTGAATGCGAAGCAAGTCGTCATAGCATTTCCCCGTGAAGATGCCGTCCTGAGGATGCTTGAGCTGCCCCAAGTCAGTGATGACGAGCTTCCCACGCTGGTCCGGTTCCAGGCTGCGGCACGCTCGGCACAGTCACTCGACCAACTCTTGCTCGACTACCTGCCTCTGCCCCTTCGAATGGGTGTTGCTCAACGTGAAGTCTGGCTCGCGACGACGTTGTTGACGACGGTCGATCCCATCCGTCAATTGCTTACGGAAGCGGGTTTGGAACTGCTTCAATTGACACTCAGTTCGATCTGCCTGACCGAATTGATTGCCCGCAGCGAAGCCTTGGAATCGATGGACCCCTCGCACGCCAGCCTGGTCGTCTTGCGCGATGGATCACATATGGAACTGGCGGTTGTCAGCCAGCGACAGTTGATCGCAGCGCATTCGGTGAAATGGTCGTCGGCCAGCGAGATACCTCCCGTTTCGAAGATGCTGTCGGAAGTCTCGCGGACCCTCGTGCAGATTCAAGCCTGGCTGCCGGAAGGCACATTGCAAAACGCCTGGGTGATTGGTGAAGACGCCGATGTCGGTGAACTTCCCGAGGCAATTCGCCAGCGATGGGGATGTCAGGTAGAACGGTTCGATCCGTGGAAGAGCGGCACCATCAATCTGGGAAGTGCCAAGCTGCCCGGCCCGCCATCCGAGTACGCGATCCCCGCAGGGCTGGCGTTGCAGCAGGCAGGACGGCTGACACCCAAGCTTGATCTTCTGCATCCTCGACAGCCACCTCCGAAACGAAATCCACGCAAGCCATTGATCGCCGCCGGGTCTGCCACCGCCCTGCTCGTGGCCGTGATTGGAACAGCCATCGTCCAGCAAAGTCTGGCGAGTTACGACAAAACAATCGCCGAACTTCAAGCTGCTGAAACGAAGCTGACCAACGAACTGAAGGCCGGTGAAGCGACGATTGCGGCCGCCAATGATGTGAACGAATGGCAGGCGCGAAACTTCGATCAGCTAAAGCAGATGTCGGAACTTTATGACGTCATGAACGGCACCGATCGCCTGCTTGTTTCTGAATACCGTTACGGCGTCGGCCTGGGAAAATCGTTGGCCAAAATCAACATCACCGGTCTGGCAAAAGATCGTCTCGGTGTGGAACGACTGACTCAGAACCTTGCCGACAATTCGAAATATGAAGTGCGACCGAGCCAGACAATTCACTCGAATCGCGATCACGACTACGTCAACCAGTATTCATTCGAGGTGGATCTGGTTCCGGTCTCAAGCAAGGCCGCGACGAACAAGCCGAATCCGGCTCCGGCCGGAACGCCTAACAAAACCGCCCCATAACGAGAATAAGTCTAAGCTGTAGAAGCGGACCCTGATCCACCAGTTTTTCATGGCATGTCATTGATGTCTTTCGGAATTGAATGATGCAACCTCGCGAAAAGATGTTGTTGGCGGCTGTCCTGGTCCTGGGCTCGGCTTGGTTGGGTGGCGGATATTTGATCTCGGCCGTTTTTGAACCATTCCAGGAGCGGATCCAGCGACTGGACGGCTTGCGCGCGTCTGTAAACAAGAAGAGCGACGAACAAATGACATTGGGTCGAGCCAGGCTGACGTTGAAGAACATATCTGCGATCAGCCTGCCACCGGACCCAGGTAAGTCAAAACAACCCAGTGCCCTGAATGCACAACGACTCTATCTGGAATGGCTGACGGACATCGCGGAACTCTGTGGTTTTGAAGATCCAAAGGTGACTGCAGGCAATCTGGTCATGAAGGGCAAGGTCTATATCTCGGTCGGTGCGAAGCTGGAGGCCAATGCCCGGTACGAACAACTGGTCAGATTTCTGGACGTGTTTTATCGCACCAGTTTGGCCCAACGTATTTCTGCTTTGAATGTGACAACCAAAGTGTTTGAGGGCGATCCGGTGCTGACTATTAAGCTCGATGCTGACGGATTAGTCATGCTGGACAGCCCGTCACGTCGGACACTGTTCCCTCAAACGCTGCTTGCCGAACCGATCTCGGACGAAGGGAAATTGCTTCAGGTCGTGGACACGAACGATTTCCCGAACGAACCGGGTTTCCGTGTGCTGCTGAAAAGCGAGTTTTTGAACATCACGGAAATCCACGACGACGGCGTCTGGACGGTCGAACGCGGGATTGAGCAGACGCAACCTGCCGCTTCAACGGAAGGTGCCATCGTCGAACTGGTGAGAATGAAACCAGGCCAGACCGATCGAACAATGGATGATTTCCGTCGATTGGTGACCAGCGACATCTTTATGAAACCGTCGCCGCCCTACAATCCGAAGCCCGGAAGGGTCGCTGATAGAACTGTGTTGCGAGGCAAATCGCTCGACTTCACCATCCCCATTCTGGGATACGATTCCTCAAAAGGTAAGCCGGAATTCACGTTACTCGAATCCCCACTGGCCGGCCTGAAGATCGATCGCAAGGGAAAGGTGACATGGAAACCGGATGCGGAGTCGGTGCCAGGTCGATACCAGATCAACTATGAGGTTCGTCATCCGTCGATCGCGAAAGGCACGTTGGAGGGGACCTTCACAGTTCATTTCCGCGAGCCCAATCCCATCCCCGTGTTTGATTCAAAGTCGAAACCACCCGTTGTCTTTCTGAATCGTGAATGGAAGTTTGTCCCACAACTGGTGAAAGCGGGTGCGACCACCCCGCGCTACAATTGGAGACTGGGTGACAGAGCGCCGGCCGGCTTGAAGATCAACGACCGTACCGGGGAACTCACGTGGACGCCGGGAGACGAGATCCCACTTGGCGACACGACGATTCCTGTCACGCTGACCGACAACGATTCACCTCCCCAATCGACAACTCTCAGCGTGAAGGTCGAGGTCGAAGACGATGCGGCCCAGTTCACACGTCTGACCGGAATATTTGCGATCGGAGACAAAAGGCGACTGTATCTGTTTGATCCGTCGACCGAAAAGAAAACGGAATTGCAAGAAGGGGAAAAATTTTCGATCTCAGACCTGAGCGGGACCATCAAAGAGATCACCAGTAGATATGCCGTCCTTAGCTTGAACCAACAGGATATCCGTTGGGAATTGGGCCAGTCGTTGCGAGAAGCCCAGGCCAAAGTCAATGACTACTAAGCGTAAGTCGTTGATGGGTCGTCACGGAGATGAATGAATTCGGCGGCTTCCAACGCGACGGGTATGGTTGCTATTCCTTAGAGTCCGAAGCCGAATAGGTCGCGCGGCCTCGTTCGAAATCAGTTCAGGAAATGATCGCCGAAACGGTATTCGGCGTCGCCGGTCGCAGTGGGACTCGTTTCGCAGAATTCGTCCGCCGCAAACTTCATGCTTCGGGCGGCAGCGGTTGGTTCTCAGTGTGCCAATCCCCGCATCGCCCCAGGGGAAGTATCCTGCGACATGGTTCGATGGTTTCTTCCACGAATGGAGCTGGAAATGGCTTTCACGACGATCGATGTCGTCGTTATCCTGATAGGATTGAAACAGCGAATAGATGCCATTTCGCCCACTGCACACTCCAATCCGCTCTCTGTGATTATCTCATGTTGATCATGCAAATGTCTGACGATGCCAGGTAGATCTTTCATGTCGGACGAACACAGTAACCCGGCAGTCAGTTCGCAAGCGCCTCGGCCCGTCGACGCAGACACCATCGAAGCCGAGTTAGTTAAGCGGATTCACCAGGGTGACCGTGCTGCGCTCGGAGAGATGTTCGCGCTCTTTCGACCTCGGTTGTGGCGAATGGTGACGTTTCGCCTGCATCCCAATCTGCAGGGCAGAATTGATGCAGACGACGTCTTGCAAGACGCCTGGTTGCGAGCGGTCGATCGTATCGAACACTTTTACGATGGTGCCGGTGAATCGTCGTTTCTCTGGTTTCGCGGTATCGTCATTCAGACACTGGTGGACCTGCATCGATTTCACCTCGGTGCCCAGAAGCGATCGGCCGTCCGAGAATTGTCGATCGAAACAAGCTGGGCGACCAGTTCAACGTCATCATGCCTCGCCTATCATTTGTCCGACTCGGCTCGTTCGCCAAGCAGCGATGCATCCCGAGCTGAATTGACGCGACGACTTGATTCCGTCCTGCTGGGGATGAACGACGTCGATCGAGAGATTTTGGCACTGCGACATTTCGAAGCGCTCAGCAACACCGAGGTTGCCAAACTGCTGAATCTGACAGAACAAGCCGCCAGCGTCCGCTATATTCGAGCACTGGGCCGGTTGAAACAGATCCTCGAACAGGTCGTTCCCGGCGCGTTCGATGGCAAGGACGTCGGCGGAAAGGTGAAGGATGAAAAGAGTCATCGATCAGGCTGAAATGGCCTCTTCATCGACGTCACCCCAACTCGAATCGAACCGGCCGGAATCGGAACGCGATCCGCTGGAGCTTGCGCTGTCTGATTACATGCAGGCGATTCGATTCGGCCAAGCTCCCGACATCGAAGACATCGCCCGAAAGATGCCGCACCTCGCCGATCAAATCCGTGATCTGTTCCCACTCGTCGGGAACTTGGAACGATGGAGAAGCGATAAGGAAATCGAGTGCCTCCGGCGAAACGTTCCCAAAGAGTTTCCCTTCGACAAACTTGGCGATTATCGACTGGTACGGGAACTTGGACGCGGCGGAATGGGAGTCGTCTTTGAAGCCGTTCATATTGCTTCTCAGCAATCCGTCGCCATCAAACTGTTGCCTTGGCGATTCGCCGCCGACATGGCGATCTGGAAAGACCGGCTGCGCCGCGAAGCAGCCACGATCGCTGCCTTAAGGCATCCGCACATCGTGCAGATCTTTTCGTTCTCAGAAGATCAGGGCTATCCCTACTACGCCATGCAGCTTGTCGACGGCGTCAGCCTCGACAAGATTATCCGCCAATTGCGAAAGCAGCGTCGCCGCCGACGCTCGAACCAGCGTTTTCGTCCAGTAACGGCTATCTCGGTCGTGTCACTGACATGCGATGCATGGCGCGGGTTCGCCCGAATCGGTGAACAAGTCGCACTCGCACTGGCCTACGCGCACGAGCATCAGATCCTGCACAACGACATGAAACCCTCGAACCTGCTGGTTCGTTCCAATGGCCAGGTCATCGTCACCGATTTTGGTATCGGTCGATTGCAAGCGGGCGAGCCTCCTGTTTCCGATGACCATGCGATTGGCACGTTGCGGTATATGGCTCCCGAGCGACTGAATGGCGGTGGTGACGCACGTAGTGATATCTACTCGTTAGGTGTCACCCTCTACGAATTGGCCACGCAGGTGCCCGCATTTGAAATTCAGGAACGATCGAAGCTGATCCAGTCGATCTTGCATCTACAGCCGTTGCGGCCTGCTCATCGACACGCCGAAATTCCAGCGCCCCTTGAACGCATCATCCTGAAGGCGATGGCCAAGTCGATTGAAGATCGCTATCAGTCCGCGCGCGACCTCGCCGAGGACTTGCGCCGTTTTATCAACCGCCAACCGATCAAGGCCGCCGAACAACGGATCTGGCAGCGCGCCATCGCCTGGTGTCATGGCTGGACCCGAAACTGGCGCCGCGACAACAAATAACGAGCGGCGTCTGAATCGGTCGCGTTCGGCCTGATGGGTTTTGCAGAAATATGAGGTCAGACCCCGCACATTGCGCCAAACTCAACTCCCAACCATATTGGTCTGGGGTCAGACTCCATTGTTGTGCAAAGCAGGCCTGACGTCAAAGCCCCGAGGACAGTCTGTTTAGCGTCGTGGCAGTCTGTTCGGTGATCCGTGTTGGCAGGCGTCCATACTGCAATGCCGGTAACGCAGCCTGCCCTTCCGTGGTTGCCCATTGCAAGAATTCGATCATTGCCACAGCACGATCGTTCGATTGATGAGCGCGGATGATGGCCCAACAGGTTCCCGCCACCGGGTACGATCCGGGACCTGGCGCGTCGGTCAACGAGAATCGCAAGTCAGCCGGCCGGCCCGATGGATTGGCCGCAGCCGCCGTGATCGAATCGATGGTGGGTGACACAAAATCTCCGGCGGCATTCTTGACCTGACCCATCGACAGTCCATCAGCCACCGCATAACTCAGTTCGACGTATCCGAGTGCTCCGTCGGTGCGACTGATCGCATCGGCAATACCATCACTCTTTTCGACGCCAATTCCCATTGGCCAGCGCGGTTGGGCACTGGCACCAATTTGGGTCTTCCAGGCCGAACTGCTCTTGCTCAGGTAATCAGTCCAGATGGCAGATGTTCCGCTACCATCCTTGCGAAAGACAACCTGGATCTCCAGGTCCGGCAATTCGCTGCCGGGGTTGACCACGGCAATTGCCGGGTCATTCCATTTCCGGATCTTTCCCAGATAGATATTCGCCAGCATCGGACCCGTGAACCGTAGCGATAACGCTTCACCCGCAGTATTCGTCACGTTATACGCTGGAACCACCGCTCCCACCGCCAGCGGAACATGCACGACGTCTGTCCCGAATTCTGCCAATTGCTCGTCGGTCAAGAATGCATCGGTACAACTGAAGTCCAAAAAGTTCGAAGCGAATCCATCAATACCTTTGCTCGATCCAACCGCTGAGTATTCGATCGCGATACCGGTGCGTTGTTGGTACAGCCTGGACCAGTGCTCCATGACGGGCCGGATGAATGTGGATCCTCCCCCGCGCAGGACGACGCGACCGGTCGCCATGTCGCCGACCGAATCCGTCCCTTGCGCGTTGTTCGACGACGGCGTGGTTCCTGACCGACCGCTCATCCACCAACTCGCCACGAACAGGCCGAACACAAATGCCATCGCCATTCCGGCAATCGAAATCGCATAGCGACGTGTGGCCGTGTCTTGCAGCGATAGTTCGCTTAACCGTCGGATGTATGATGATCCCGAGGTCGAATCGGTTTCGGTCGAGATCGACATCACCTCGTTCGTCTTCGCGGCCGCAGTGTTTGGACTGTTGCTCGCAGTGGAATCGTCGTCCTTTAAATTCACATAGCCAATCGTTGACGAACTGCTGCCACTATTGGGCGACTTAGCAATCGCGGTGACCGTGGGCGTCGCCTGCTCTGGTTTGGTCGATTCCGATGGAACCGGTGATTTCGCCGGAATACTGACGGCAGGCGAACTGGAATGCAGCGAATGCTTGGGCGGAGGGCATAGCCCAAGTCGATACGTGATCGCACGAGTCTTCGGCATTTCTTCGTCGGTGGGACGTTCGATGGAAATCGACGTCCAGGGCTTCAGCGCCGCGACGACTTCCGCCGGGGTCTGATAGCGATCACCTGGTTTCTTCTTGATCATCCGTTCGAGAACGGCCGCTAGTTCTTCGGGAACCTCCGGTCGAAGCGTTCGCACAGGTTCCGGCTCGCGCGTTTGGTGCCAAAGCAGCTTGCGCATGGCCGCACCTGTCCCTGCCGGCAGAGTGCGCGTCAGCAGGAAATACATCGAATAGCCCAGGCTATAGATGTCCGCCCGGATGTCCGCCGAACTCGACTCCATCACCTGTTCGGGCGCGATGTAGTCGGCTGTGCCGATGATGCTGGTCGAATCGATCTGTTGCGTCAGGTTGTCCGATCGACTGGGATCGAAGAAGCGCGCCAGTCCCAGGTCGAGCAATTTCACGGTCCCGGTTCGATCAAGCATCATGTTGGCAGGTTTGATGTCGCGGTGTACCAATCCCGCTTCATGCGCGTGCTGTAGTCCTTCCGCGGCCTGACTGATGTAATGAGCGACCCGATCGACCGGCAGCAGGTGATGTTTGACGGCAATCTCGTGCAAGTTTGTCCCGTCAACATATTCCATCACAATGCACGACCCGTGACTCGTTCGATCGACGTCGAACACGCGGGCGATATTGTCGTGGTCCATCGACGCCGACGCACGCGCCTCGCGCAGGAAACGATCGGCCGCCCCCGGAAACTTGTCCAATGCCTTGTTCAAAATCTTGACGGCCACCAGTCGCTGTAAGAGCAAATGCTCGCACAACAGCACACGGCTCATCCCGCCCTGGCCAAGAAAATCAAGGATCTTGTACTTCTCGGATAGGAAGAAACCGCGATGCCGTCGTTCGCCCAGTTGCTTCGCCTGGAACGGTGTCAGCAGATGCTCGGCCTGCATCTGCGCGATGATGACGGCGGGTGATTCGACGCTCCAAAATCGCTGCCTCTGCGCGTCGAAAAGCTTCTCATCCAGCAATTCGCTACGCGCCAGCAGCCGGAAAAGTTCGTTCGTCGTAAAGGGGGGGATTGCGTCAGTCATCCGTCCGTTCCGCTTAATCCATCATCCAGCCATGGACGCCTGGAAATCGCCGCAAGCCAAGCATGTTCGCATGCGACTTATACACATTCAACAGACCGATTTCGAAGTTCGCACGAACTTCATAATCCCCAACAAGCTAGTTGGCCTGAACTATTGCTGGCTGGACGCAAGGCGACTTGCAGACGACAGTGAACAGCGTCGTTCCATTATTGAATCCTGTCCCACCCAAGTCAGGTTGCCGATGATCCAGTTTCGTTTAATGATCGCATCCATCGTCACTGTTCTGACAGTCTGCGGTGGATTGATGGCCCAGGAATTCAAAGTGGGGACGGCTCGACGCATCATCACACCCGACCCATTGTTGCCAGTTTCGGGAGGATTGGGTCCGACATCACCGGTCCGGGAAAAACAGGGCGAACTGATGGCTCGAGTGGTTGTGTATCAAAAGGGTGACACAACCGTTGCCATGGTCAGCCTGGATTTGCTGGGTTTTCCAGCCGTGCTGTGCGAGCGAGTACGATCTCAGGTGCCGCGCCTCGTACCACGCAACATCCTGATCGGTTCGACGCATACGCATAGTGCTCCCGATTGCTATGCCTTGCCGGACGGACGTGGTGGTTTGACCGGCGATCTAACCTACATCGATACCGTCGTGATCAAGGCTGCCGAAGCAATCAACGCGGCGATCGATGACGTGCGGCCGGCTCGAATCAAGATTGCCACTGGAGAAGCGAAAGGAAAGATCGCCTACAACTATTACGCACCCGATCTTTACGATCGCCGGATGTCGATCATTCAAGCAGTCGACGCAGCCGACAAACCGCTCGCCACACTGGTGAATTACGCCATTCATCCCGAAGTGCTGGGGTCCGGCGCGGGAATCCTCAGTCCGGATCTGATCGGGCCAATGTGTGATCGGATCGAGTCACAGGTGGGCGGCCATGCACTGTTCTTGAACGGAGCTCAAGGTGGCATGATCACAGCCGATAACCGCGACTTGAACCGACCCAAGGATCCGGTGCGGGCAGTCTGGCATGACGACCGAACATGGTCGGAATGTGTGCGGATTGGAAACACGATGGCTGACGAGGCGCTTCGTCTGATCCAAGACGTGCCCGTTCAGAAATCTCCCACCCTGTTTTGCGATTCGATCGACGTCAAATTTCCTGTCGACTCGGACCTGCTTTGGAACGCCGTCTTGGCCTCACCATTGAAGTATCCGCGAAACGCCGACCGCACGGTGACTTCGCAGATCAACATCCTGAATCTTGGAAACGCCCAGATCCTGACGATTCCCGGTGAAGCACTACCCAATATCGGCTTCTATTTGAAGCGAAAGATGCATGGCGAGCACAACATGTTGTTTGGCCTGACCAACGATGCTTTCGGTTACATCCTGACCAAGGTCGATTTCCACAGTTTCCCACGCTACGAATACATCTCTCGTACCTCACTGGGAGAAATGACGGGCGAGATCCTGATCGACCGGTCCGTCGAGTTCATCGATCGCAGCCCACGTCCCGATACGATCCCATAATCCCATCACCTTCCTCTGAAATCGGTCTTTCAGAATGGGGCTGGCAATTGAGGTGCCAAAATGGCACCTCGGTAGTTTTCTTGCTCGACGATGCCTAAACTAGGGATGCCTCGCGCCCAATTGGCTGCCTCGGCAATCAGTACAACCCTTTTTTAAATGAGGCTTTGCGCATGTCGGGGAAGGATAGTGCTCCGGTCGATCTGTCCGGAATTTCGATCCGCGTCCTGATTGTTGATGACGACGAAGCTCACGCGCAGGCGGTGGCCGAAAGCCTCCAACGGGTTGGCTACGACTGCACGGTCGCCGGTTCGGGCAAACGCGCTGTCGCTCTGATCGAATGCCAGACTTTCGACGTCATCGTCACCGATCTGATGATGGACGAAGTCGACGGACTGGAGATTCTGCGCAAGTCAAAAGAGGAATTGCCTGATGCAGAAGTGATTCTTTTGACAGGACATGCGTCGATCAAAACTGCTGTCGCCGCCGGCCAGCACGGCGTCCATACCTATCTGACGAAACCACTCGACATCACCGAACTGCGGCATGCAGTCGAGAAAGCGTCCAGCCGTGTTCGCCTGCTGCGTAACAACGCAGAACTCAGTCGCCGTCTGGACGAAAAGTTTGGCTACGAAGGCGTGATCGGCAACAGTCCCGCCATGCACCGCGTCATGGAAAAGATGCGAAGTGTCGCTCCCACGGACAGCACGGTTTTGATTTTGGGCGAGAGCGGCACAGGCAAGGAATTGGCCGCACGCGCTCTGCATCAAAACAGCGAGCGGAAGAACAAACCATTTGTCCCGTTGAATATTTCGGCCTTGCCCGAAAGTCTGCTCGAAGGCGAGTTGTTCGGCCACGAACCAGGCGCATTCACTGGTGCCGTGGGCCGTCGCATCGGAAAGTTTGAATACGCCAATGGAGGAACCTTGTTCCTCGACGAAGTTGGCGAAATGCCGATGGCGACGCAGATCAAGCTGCTACGTGTGCTGGAAGACCGCAAGGTCTCGCGAATCGGCGCGAATGAGGAGATGGACGTCAACGTCCGTGTTGTGGCCGCGACAAATGCGGACATGCAGGAAGGGGTCAAAAAGGGGACGTTCCGCAAGGACTTGTATTTCCGGCTGGCCGTGGTCTCGATCGAGCTTCCGCCGCTCCGCGAACGCCGCAGTGATATTCCATTATTGGTTGATTACTTCCTGAAGCAGTTGGCGACTCGCCATCATCGGCCGATCCCGATCGTGACGCGCCAGGCTTTGCAGGCCCTGGTCGGGTATGAATGGCCGGGGAATGTCCGTGAGTTGCGCAATGCTCTCGAAGGGATGATGATCCTCGACAAGGACGGTCGGTTGGATCTGGATGACCTGCCGACTGAGATCGCGCCATTAGGAATGAATGCCGACGTGGTTGATGGGGTTGGAATGACGGCCGGAGCAGACGCTCTGGTTGGTCGACCGTTGACCGAAGTCGAAAAGTATTACATCCAACGAGCCCTCGAATTGACGGGTGGCAAACGCGAAGAGGCGGCTCATCTGTTGGGAATCGGAGAACGGACGATGTACCGCAAGATCAAGGAATACGACATTAAAGGGTAAGGATTGAATGGGCGTTGGTGGCTGCCGCGAACGATGTCGTCGCCCGCCTCGAGAGTCTCGTACGAACCGCTCAACGTCTTACAAAAGGCGGCTCGTCATTGGTTTCTTGGCACATTTCCACGAACCCGCCAACATTGGTCGGTATCTGTATCGTGCAGTGATCTGGTCAATTGATGATTTTGCAAGTTTGAGTTTCCGGCACAATCGGCCGGTGATGGAGTTTGAAAAGGTGCCGTCTGAATCGCCTGTCCCACCGCTGTTTTCTCCTGCTGAACTGGATCAGTTTCGCCGCGATGGTTTCATTGTGGTCCGTGGGTTGGCGAATGCCGACGACGTCAGTGGCATGCGACAGATCACCGAGATCGGCGTGCGCGATCACATCCCGCCGATCGAGTACGAAGCCGAGTTGCACTATCCCGGTGCACCGGCATCCATGGAAGCCGAAGGCGGCAGAACCATTCGACGCTTGAAACAGGCTGCCAGTCGCGATTTCCTGTTCACAGAATGGATGCTGCGATCGGAAGTCATCGGGCGGTTGCAACAGTTGCTGGGTCCACGCGTCATCTGTCCGCTGGCCCATCACAATTGCATCATGACCAAGCAGCCGAAATACAGCAGCGAAACCGGCTGGCATCAGGATATTCGCTATTGGTCCTTTCAACGGCCTGAGCTGATCAACGCATGGATCGCTATTGGCTCGGAGCGACCCGAAAATGGTTGCCTCCAAGTCATCCCCGGATCCCATACACTGGTCCTCGATCGCAGCCGCTTGGACGAAGATCTGTTCTTCCGCGCCGATCTGCCCGAGAATCAGCCGCTGATCGAATCAAAGCTGCACGTCACGCTGAACCCCGGTGACGTGCTCTTCTTCCACTGCCGAACGCTGCACGCCGCCAGCCGGAATTCATCGAACGAGACGAAGTACTCGGTCGTGTTCACGTTCCGGTCGGCCGATAATCCACCCCTGGTTGGAACACGATCGTCGGCGTTGCCGGAAATGATCCTGACTCCGGGCATCTGATGTCAGCGATGGACGTCGTCGAGATGGGTGGCCTCGCACATCCGCTCAGTATTTGATGTTCAAGTGCTGGATCAGGAACAACGCTTCAACCGCTCGTTCGTAGTCGACATTGTCCTTCTTGCTGAAGCCGTGACCTTCGTTATTCGCGAAGACAGTCCACACTGGCCGACCGCCTGAACGAACTTTTGCCGCGATCTGCTCAGCCTCATAGAAGGGCACTCGGGGGTCGTTTTTGCCGTGAACGACCAGCAACGACGCTCGAATCTTCTCGGCGTTATTCAATGGGCTGATCTTTTCAAAGACCACTTTCATCGCGGCATCGCGTTCGTCCCCGTACTCGGCCCGACGCAGGTCAACTCGGTAGCCAGCCGTCTTTTCCAGGAACGAAATGAAATTCGCGATCCCGACGATGTCGATGCCGACCTTGATCCGTTCACCAAAATGTGTCAATGAGGCGAGCGTCATATAGCCACCATAAGAACCGCCCATCACAGCCACGCGCGAGGCATCAAGTTCTGGCTGTGCGGCGATCCAGTCGAGCAATCCACCGATGTCCTTCACGCTGTCTTCTCGCTTCTCGGCGTTGTCCAGTTTCAAATAGGTCTTGCCGTACCCACTGGAACCGCGAACGTTGGGGCAAATGACGGCAATGCCCAACTCGTTCAGATAGAACTGAGCAATCGGAGCGAAGAACGGCTGGTACTGCGATTCGGGGCCGCCGTGGATATTGATCACAACAGGAACTGGTCCCGGTTGAGCCAACTCGTTGCCGGTGAATGCAGGCTGTCCTCCCTGGCGGCGTTTCGGTTTGAAGTAGTATGCGGGGATCATCCGTCCGTCGAACGACTTGAACTGGATCCGTGTCGGCGCAACGAATGAATCGGGATTCAATCCGCCAACCTCGCTGTACGTCCATTGCACCAGGGTATTGGTCCGTAACGTGACCGCGAACGCATCCTGTGGCGCATCCGGTCGTGCCAGACTAAAGCCGAGATGCTCACCATCCGGCGAGAATCCTAGGCCCGATACGATTCCCAGTGGCAATTTCAATTCCTGTCGTAACCCACCTTTAGCGGGCAACAGAAACAATCGACTGGCACCGTCTTCATTCACGGTGAACGCAACCTGACCTGTTTCGGTATCAACGGCGATTTCGCTGACGTCCCACGGAATGTCGTCTGTCAGCCATTCATACTTGCGAGTCGCCAGATCAAATCGAGCCAGTCGGTGAAACTCACTACCCGCATCGGTGGCCATCAGGATCGATTTGTCATCCAGCGAGAAGGCCATGGCGCTGACCGACACCTTCTCGTTCGTGGGCAGCGGCAAGTCTGTTCGCTGGCCGGTGACGGTGTCGAGAATTGCCGGGTACGATTCATTGGCCGAAACATAACGCGCGATCAGCAAGGACCGGCCGTCGTGCGACCAGTCGAGTGACGACCAGGTCTGTTTATCGACCTCCATCAACATCTTCATCGTGCCCGTCTGTCGCGGGTCGGCAACATACAGATCGGTATCGCGTCCGTTCCGCTGCGTGCTGGTGACGACCATCTGCGAGCCATCGTGCCGGACCGCGCCTAGCTTGTTTCGAGACTTGCCGTCGGTCAGCAATGTCGTGGCGAACTTCCTCCGGTCGTTGAAATAGATCTGATCATTTTCGTTGCCGCCCGAGTCCATTGTGATCAGGATCGAGCCATCGGTCGCGCGAGGGATAAATATTCCCGAGGCCGGCTCGTTATAGAACGTCACCTGTTCGCGGCGGCCGCCCGGGTGATAGACGCGATGCAATTGAGCCGAATTGCCAAACCGGGTGCTGATCAGCATTCCCGTTCCGTCAGGCGCCCAGCCACGAAAGGCCGCGTTTCGGACGTTCTGGTACTGCAACAGCTTCGAGAACAGGTCCGTCGGAACGACGGGAACGTCCTGCGTTTCGATGGCCGGCGGCTTTCGTGGATCGGTCGTTTGGGCCACCGTCGATTCGGCAGCACAGTTGTTCCAACTAATGAGAACGATGGCGACGCTGACGGCGGCTGAAAGCTTCATATCGCAAGTTCCTTCAGAACGGCTGGTTAAGATCGAATCGGAAACCAGCGTACCGGCGTTTTCATCGCTTTTCGACTGAATGACGGCCTTTGGTGGCGTTCTTTCAGCCTCTATTCCGACTTGTCGACATTCCCTATAGAATTAGGGGGCTCGGCATTTGGTTCACTGGCCTCGGGTCTGTGGCGTCGAGCGTTCTGTGCCATCCATTATTGGCTGTTTTGACCTCCATGTTTGACCAGCGTTTCATTCGTAATTTCTCGATCATTGCCCATATCGACCACGGCAAAAGCACGCTCGCCGACCAATTGCTGCTGAAAAGTGGCGCGATCACTCAACGCGAATTCCGCGACCAGATTCTGGACGATCTAAAGGTCGAACGCGAACGCGGCATTACCGTGAAAGCCCGCGCGGTGGCGATCAACTACACCTTGGACGGACAAGTTTACGAGCTGAACCTGATCGACACGCCTGGCCACGTCGATTTTCATTACGAAGTTTCCCGCAGTCTGGCTGCGTGCGAAGGCGCGCTGCTGCTGGTCGACGCCTTTCAGGGAGTCCAGGCCCAGACCGTCGCGAATGCCTACGCCGCGATCAATGCGAACCTCGAAATCATTCCCGTCCTGAACAAGATTGATTTGCCCGTCACCCGCGTCGACGAGGTACTGGAAGAAATCGAGACGGTCGTCGGACTGGACACAGACGGATGTTTGCGAGTCAGTGGTAAAGCGGGCATCGGCATCGAATCGGTCTTTGAAGCGATTGTCCAACGCATTCCCGCACCGGGTGGCCACCCCGACGATTCGTTGCGAGCACTGGTCTTCGACAGCAAGTACGACCACTACCGCGGCGTCATTACGTACGTGCGTGTGAAGGAAGGCTCGATTCGCAAAGGCCAGAAGGTCTACTTCATGAAGGCGGGAACCGCACATGAAGTGTTGGAATTGGGCCAGTTCCGACCTGACATGGTCCCTTGCGATGGTCTGGGGCCGGGCCAGGTCGGTTACATCGTCACCGGCATCAAGGTCCTGGGCAACGTGCATGTCGGCGATACCGTGACTGACTTTCACAATCGGTGTCAGGTCGCCCTGCCGGGATACGAAATCCCGCAGCAGATGGTGTTCTGCGGGATGTATCCCATCGATGCGACGGACTTCGAGCGATTGCGAGAAGAACTGCAGAAGATGAGTCTCAACGACGCCAGCTTCTCTTTCGCACCAGATACGTCTGAGGCACTGGGCTTCGGTTTCCGTTGCGGCTTCCTCGGCATGCTGCATATGGAAATCATCCAGCAGCGACTGGAGCAGGAGGCGGATGTCGATCTGATCCAGACGGCGCCCAACGTCACTTATCAACTGAAACTTCGCGGGGGCGAAACCGTGATGATCGACAACCCGCAGCAAGTCCCCGATACCGGTCAGATCGAAGAGTTCGGCGAACCGATCGCCAAAGTGACTTTCATTCTGCCGTCGGATCGTATCGGTCCGGTCATGCAACTGTGTGCGGACCGACGTGGCGTTTATAAGACAACTGAATTCCTGGGGCCGCATCGAGCGCAACTCATCTGGGAATTGCCGCTCGCTGAAATCGTGTTCGATATGTACGACAAGCTGAAAAGTATCACGGCCGGCTATGGCACGATGAACTATGACGTCATCGGTTTTCGCCACGCTGATCTGGTAAAAATGGACATCCTTGTCAAAGGTGAAAAGGTCGATGCCCTGGCCTGTATTGTGCACCGAAATCAGGCCGAACGACGCGGACGAGTCCTGTGCAAGAAGCTGAAGGAAGAGATTTCACGGCATCAGTTCGAAATCCCGATTCAGGCCGCGCTCAGCGCGCGGATCATCGCGCGCGAAACGATCTCTGCCGTTCGCAAGGATGTGACCGCGAAATGCTATGGCGGTGACATCAGCCGCAAACGCAAACTGCTCGAAAAGCAGAAAGAGGGCAAGAAGCGCATGAAGCAATTCGGCCAGGTGGAAATCCCACAGAAGGCCTTCTTGTCAGTCCTGGATGCGGCCAAAGACGAATAGTCTGGGTCGATACAATAGGTCCAATCACAATGAACTGGGACTGCGGTCATCCAACCGCAACCTCGGTTCATCTGGACTTCGACGATCTCTAAGTCCGCTCACTCAGAATAGCCGGTTGTACCCATTCAACGCTGCCACGCGATACGCTTCTGCCATGGTGGGATAGTTGAACGTCGTGTTGATGAAATACATCAGTGTGTTGTAGGGAGCTGGCTGCGCCATGATCGCCTGACCGATGTGAATGATTTCGCTGGCATTCGCACCGAAGCAATGAATTCCCAACACCTCCAGCGTTTCGCGATGGAACAGGATCTTCAGCATCCCGACCGTCTGGCCTGTAATTTGAGCGCGAGCAATACTCTTGAAGTGAGCATGCCCAACCTCGTAGGGGACCATGGATTCCGTCAGCTCGCGTTCGGTTTTGCCGAGTGAACTAATTTCGGGACTGGTGTAGATGCCAGCCGGAATATCCAATGATGGAGGCGGACCGCAAAGTTCGCTGCTATCGCTTTGACAGATCAGATGACTGGCAGCATAGCGTCCTTGGTTGTACGCAGCACTCGCCAGCGCCGGCGGTCCCACGACGTCGCCCGCTGCGTACACGTGAGATAGGCAGGTCTGCAAATGTTCGTTGACTGGGATATTGCCGCGTTGATCGGGTTTGATCCCGATTCCTTCCAGCCCCAAGTTGTCCGAGTTTCCTGTCCGACCTGCCGCCCACAACAGAACGTCGGTCTTCAACTGCTTGCCCGACTTCAAATGCAGAATGACGCCATCGTCACAGGGTTCGGCACGATCAAATGCTTCACGATGGCGGACAATGACTCCGCGTTCACGCAAGTGGTAACTGAGTGCATCGACAATCTCTTCATCCAGAAAATCGAGCAACCGATCACGGTTATTGATCAGGTTCACTTTGATTTCGAGGTTGCGGAACATCGACGCATATTCGCAACCGATAACCCCCGCACCGAAGATGGTGATCGACTTCACGTGAAAGTCGACGTTCAAGATCGTGTCACTGTCGAAGATCCGAGGATGATCGAAGTCGACATCCGCAGGACGGTAGGGCCGTGATCCAGTCGCGATGACGAAATACTTTCCCTTTAGTGTCGTGCGCGAACCATCTTCCTGCGTCGCTTCGATCGTGTGTGGGTCGAGGAAGTGAGCCTGACCGCGAATGATGGGAATATCGTTACGGTCGTAGAATGCCGTCCGCATCTTGACCTGCGCATCGATGACCGAACGAGCCCGCCGGCGCAAGTCGGGCAGCATGAAGTTCGCGGTGATCCCATGCTCGCGAAACAGGACGTTATTGTTCACTTCGGTCATTTGAAAAATAGCGAACCGCAGCGTCTTGCTGGGAATGGTCCCGCGATGTGTGCAATTGCCGCCGACCGACGGCTCACTTTCAATGACCGCGACGGTGCGCCCGTTCTTGACGGCCTGCATCGCTGCCCCTTCGCCGCCGGGGCCAGTACCAATCACGACGACGTCATATTCGTGAATCGATTCGGTCATGAGAGTCCGTTCTGCCGAGTTTCAAAACTGTCAGAGAATTCTGTCCTAAGGCTATCACGCAAACGCGTGATCACTTCGGTGGAAGGAATCGTTGGTGCAATTCTTTAAAGGCGTCATCCAATTCTGGGAAGATCTTTCGTTCTGAGGCGTCAACCTGCGCTACCAGTTTCCGAGCGTTGTCCAGTTCACCGCGCAGACCGGCCGCCAGTGCCTGACCGGCGTAACCGTTCACCTTGAATTTCGAGTCAATTGCCAGTTCGTCGAATGTCGCTTCCGCGAGTTTGCGGCGATTTGTTTTGAGGTAAATCAATCCGAGTGCGGTTTGCGCCCGGGCTTTGAATTCGTCACTCGCGCCATCGTAATCCTTGACCAGGATCCAGGCCGCTTCGTCATTCGGATGTGTGAGTGCCCAAAAGAGCTGCCCGTCGGCCGTCGGCATGCGATTCACACGCGGCGCGCCGGTCGAAACAACCGTATTCAATTCGGGCGTTCGCATGGTCCATCCCACACCGGCCGATGCCGCCATGATGACGACGCATGAAATACTCAACCAGATGGCCTGCTTGCGAAGACTATGATCCACGACCGGTAAGAAAGTCGATGACGGCGGCTTCAGGGGAATTGTTGCATCCTCTTTGCCGGTCACCTGTCGAATGATCTGTTTGATTTCGGTCAGCACCGCACCGAAATCGGTGTACCGATCGTCCTTCTTTTTCTGGATCAGTCGTTTGATGAGATCACGCAACTGGGGCGAGACTTCCGGCCGGAAATCTGTCAGCAACGGCGGCTTCTCGTTCAGGTGCTTCACGGCCACAGCCATCGCGGTCTCGCCAGTGAAAGGCGGGCGACCAGCCAGAATGTGCCAGGCCATGATTCCGAACGAGTACATATCGCTCCGCGCGTCCAGCGGTTGACCATTGATCTGTTCGGGACTCATGTAGAGCGGAGTTCCCATGGTGATCCCGGTCTGCGTCAGCGACACACGCTCGCCCTGCAGCGTCAATTGAGCCAATCCAAAGTCGGCGACCTTCGCTTCGCCCTTGCTGGTCAGCAGAATGTTTTCCGGTTTCACGTCGCGATGGACAATGCCATTCTCGCTAGCCACCTGCAGCGCCGAAGCGACCTGCCGCAGGATGTGCAGGGCGATCTTGATCTCCATCGGCCCCTTGCGGTTGACGTAATCCTTCAGAGTGCGGCCCTGAACGTATTCCTGAGCGATATAGTTGATGCCGTCCTGTTCGCCGACCATGTAGACCTGAACGATGTTCGGGTGATTCAGGCTTCCGGCTGCCGCGGCTTCATGACGAAACCGTTTGACATACTGTTCTTCTGTGATGAACTCCGGCCGCATGATCTTAACGGCCACCTGGCGACGAAGCGTTGTCTGTTCAGCCAGGTAGACCTCGGCCATGCCGCCAGTACCCAGCTTCTTCAGCAGCTTGAACTCGCCCAACATGGCGTTGGACAAATCACCCGTCAGCTTCGAGGCCGATTCCGAATCTTTGGGTTGAGCAGAGTCCGAACGCCGAGGCTCGGCCATGGCAGCATAATCCTGAAGAAGGCAGTATCCAGATATGACGGCATGATACTGTAACAGACACGACGTTTGTCGTCAGCGGCAGTGATTCGTCCCATCGGGCAGTTGATTGCCAGATCATATGGAAGGGCTCGATCCCATCGACATTGGTCTATCTGGAACCTCGCCAGCGATTCGCGTGCGACGTTCCTTGTCCGGTCGAAATTCCCGGCCAAATCGTCGGTTGCAGGCGAGTCTGATCGATCCGTTCTTCTTTATTCGCGTAAAACGTCAGTTGATCCCCGGAAGTCCATTCCTCCGTCATCCCGGAGTCGTCGGGATCATCCGGAAATCCCAGTCCGCGTTTGATCGCTCTGACCAGGACCAGGATCGGAACAAAAAACGTTCCCATCAGGATGAAGACCACCAGCATCAAGGGTCCACGATCAAAAAAGGTATGGAATTCGGAAAACCACCGATTCCAGAACAAGACAACCAGTAACGCCCCCATGCTCAGATAGGGGCCGAAGGGAATCGCCTTCGAAAACTGCAGCGACCGTGTGACGATCGTCGCGATGATGGCACAGATCGGTCCGACCAGAAAGAAGACGATCAAGGACGCTTGCCAACCGACAAAGGCGCCGATCATCGCCATCAGGATCACATCACCGAACCCCATCGCCTCGCGGCGGAAGACCCACTGACCCAGGATGCGGACGATCCAGACGATCCCGCCACCCGCCAGCAGTCCAAGTACGCTGTTCACAAATCCATGCCAGTGCGGGTGTGCTACCAGCCAGGGAATGTCCGCGGGCAACGTCAACATCCAGTGCATCCATGATGGCAATACGGCCTGAAAGCCGGCCATCTGGGCAGAGTCAAAAAACCAGGCCGGCCACAACGCCGGTGTTCCCAGGATGGTCCCACCAATAACTCCGAAGATCATGGCGGGAATCGTGACACCATCGGGAATAATCATCAGGTCATAGTCGATGAATGTCGCGACCAGCAGTGCTTCTGCCAGTGTCAGAAAATAGAGGTATTGCAGGTTGACCAACCAGATCTGCGCGGGCTGAGTCAGGCCAGGCTGAGCGAGTGCTCCGAGCAATGAATAGAGAGCACTCGTCTCGATCTTGGCCGTGAAACCGGCGGGAACGATCAACACATACAGCACGACCCACAGCAGTCCATTAAAGAACTCGATCAGTGCATAGCGTGCGGGAAACGCATGCCGGCAGAAGCGACAGCGGCCACCCAGTCGAATCCATCCGATGATCGGAATATTGTCGGTGGCCAGAATCCGCTTCTTGCACCAGGGACACGATGACGGCGGATGGTTCAAGCCACGCAGTTGAGCCCACAGCGATTCATGCTGAGGAATGCGGTAGATGCAGACATTCAAAAAGCTGCCGATGACCGCTCCGAATACGAATAGCCACAGCAGGACGACGGGTTGAGGAAGATCGAAGGGAATCATGCAACGATCCCTTGTCGATATTCGCTCGGAAGCTGAGTCAATATCCGCTGTGCGACCGACTCGATCGACGAACCGTCCGAGGTGACAGTGATCGTCGCACATTCACGATAGAGCGGCTCACGAATCGCCAGCAAGGTGCGGATCTCTTCGATCCCGCCCTGCCTGGTTAGATCTGGTCGATGTGGCGTCGTGGCGCCATCGCGCAAGATCCGTCGAGCGATCGTGTCGATCGAAGCCTGCAACCAGACCACGGCACCGGCTGCCCGGAAATCGCGGCGCGTGTCGACATTCAGGATCGCCCCGCCACCAGCGGCGATGATCAGCCGATCGCGTTTCAACAACTGCAGCAGGACTTCACGTTCGATTCGACGAAATTCCGGTTCACCGTCGGTGCTGAAGATCTCGCGAATCGTGCGTCCCGTGACATTCTCAAGTTCGACATCCGCATCAATCCAATCGAAGCCCAGCTTTCCAGCCAACCGCGGAGCGACTGTACTTTTGCCGGTACCTCGATAACCGATCAGGGTGATAAGCATGGATGCGATGGTCGATTCATTTGATTGAACCCTCACGTCAGCCGCCGCGAGGTCAGACGTCTCATCATGAGGGCTGTCCCATGATTAAAGGACATTCGAACGCCTGAGGGAAGCGGACTTCCGCGGAATTCCCTTCCGCTCCTATTGTGTGACAAACCGACTCTCAAATCGCTGGTAATTGCCCGCATTCGATTGCGACGGCAAACCCAGCAGTGATTGCATTAACAGAGCCATTTGCGACTGCCCCTTGGCGGAAAGGTGAATCCCGTCGACCGTTGATCCGAACGTCGTCAACACCGTTGAAAACGACCGCTTGGGGATCAGCCAAACACCGTGCCGCACCGCTAACCGACGCTGAATGTCACCATACCTCGCACACAGCGGCGGCAATGGCAGTTCGAACATCACCAGGCGTCGATCCGGTCGGGCAACCTCCGACAACAATACCTCAAGGTGATCTTCGAACGTGTTGACAGGCAATCCTTCCAGCATGTCGTTCCCGCCGATCTCAAGCACAACCAGACCCGGCTGATTGCCGAACAACTGATTCTGTTGCCGGGCCGAGCGAAGCGTGGCGCCGGGTTGCGAGGCATCCAGTACATCCAACTTGACCTGCCGTGCCAGTTGCCGCGGCCACGTGTCTTCTCCGTCGTTCAGCCCCGCTGTCACTGAATCGCCAATGATCAACAGAGTCGACACCTCAGGATCAGGCGAAGCCCACAGATGAAAAGGAACCTCCAGCAACAATGCCATCGCCAGCCAGGTCCACGGCGCGACGAACCACAGCCACGCCGTCGCCGGCGCGCGGGTCGCAGTTACGGGTAACGCGCCGGACTTTTGTCTCGCTCGGGCACGGACAACGAACCACAACAGCACCATCAGCCAAACCAGCGACAGTCCCGCGAACCACGTCGGACATGGAATCGGACTGCAAACGACCAGACTCAGGCAAACCAGCAGGCCCAATCCAAACGCGGCGATTCGCACAGGCCGCCGGCGTCGCGGCCACAGGGCAACGCCAAATGTCACGGCCAATCCTGCCAGTCCTAACAACGCCGCGTCGCCACCGGCGAACAAAAAGATCGTCCAACGAAGAGCGGTACTCGGTTCTTCCATCAAATGGCCTTAACGCTTCGTCGGGTTCTGGGGGACACGCTCAGTTTCCTCTCGCTGTGCGGACCGAATAGCGGGGTCGGTCGACACTTCTATGCGTCCGTCTTTCTTCTGAATGAAAGTCCATTGCGTGCGATTGGTCTCAATCACGCCGATTTGAGTTCCCTGGCTAATCTGGAGCTCGGAGAAGAATTCTCCGTCCACCATCGGACCAAGGGTCACATGGATCACACCCCAGTCGATCCGGCCACGTAATACAAAGCAATTCATAACCAAAGAATTGCGATCATTGCGTTGGAGTTGCAAGATCGAGGACTGAACTGGAAACCAACAGCCGGGTTGAACCTCACGCATTGCGCTTGTGAACGAGACTGCGATTGGTAGCGTCCCATGATCTTTTTCGTCGTACTGTTCACGGCGGACCGGCAGCAAGTTTCGATCGCGGGCCAACCAGGCAACAAAATGTGATTTGGGAGTTGTTGGCAACAGTTTGGGCAGATTGCAGTTCAATCGGTGGCAGATCAGATCGTCGATCTGTTCGTCCCCTTCATACTCGACTTCCATGCGCGCACCCGCCAGTTCATCGTACCATCCAGATTGCAGAAACTTCGCGAGCGATTCACAGGCAGCCACTTCTTCAAACAATAACGAATGCGGTGGGCGCAACGGTAGCCGATGTCCCGTTCTCTGAAAATCGATGGCGGCAAAGGTGTCGATACGGCCATCGCGCTGAAAACGTTGTGAGCGAACCGTTCTCAGGACCGTGCCGTCGTCCGACTGTTGTTGAAGCTGAAATTCGCTTTTGACGAGTTGCTGATCACCGGATCTGGCTGAATTCGAAAAGAACTGCGAAGTCACCGTTTCCGCATATCGTTGTTCACCACGCTTCACGTACCGCTCTTGCGATTCGTAGATCTCACCCGCCAATGATGATTCGCGCGGATTCAGACTGCTGCGCCGCTTGACGAGTTCGAGATCCAACGAATTGTACTTCTGTTCTTCCAGCGCCAACCGCTGCAAGATTTCATCGAGTGAGCTTGATCGAGCACTGTTCATTGGCACCGGATGATGAGGACTGCCAACCAACCTATGTTGCTCATCGACGACGAATCGCGGCAGATCCGCCGGCGGCACACCTATTTTGAATTCATCGGATGCAATGGCAGGATTTAGTTCCAGAGATTCAATCACCAGCCGCATGTAGATCTTCAAATCACCATTGGGTTGGACCAGTGACGATTCGAATAGTCGGGGAAACCACAAGTCCGGCGCCGCCTTACTCCATTTCTTCGCCGAAGTATCATTGATCGGAACCTCTCGACCGTCCTCGGTCGAAAAGGTTTTGCAGTGCACGATGTGCCAGTTTCGATCTTTGGCCAGCCACAAATCCATCAAACTAGGCGTGTCCATCCCTAACGACCAACGCTTGATCCGCACTTTTACACATTCCAAACCATCGATTGCTTCGTCGGCGATCGAAATGACCTCTGTTGCCCGAATCGCAAATGGCGTCGGACGATCACTCGGGTACCAGTTGGTCTTGGGAAGGGCTTTTATTGCGTCAGTGCCGCTCAGCAGCACAGAGAGTGGAAAGCAGACATCTTGAGCGAACAGGCCCCATGCGCTCGGCGGTACCAAATGTGCGGGTTCGGTTCGGCCCGCGTATTCACAAACGCTGTTGTGACCTTCAATCGCGATTGTGGTTTTTCCGTCAAAGACAGACTCGCGCCACCCGAATCGCTTTTCGTCAACAGCGAGAGTGATCTCATCATCGCATCTGACCTTGAACAAGTCGCCTTGAACACGCTGTCGCGTCGTCGTGACAAGCATCGACTGTTGTGATTCCATATCGATAAATGAGCGACGCCACGTAGCCAAGTAGTTTTGATATCGAGCTTCCTCGATCCGGATGTTTGCGATCAGTGAACGAAGTCGCTCCTGGTTGACCGTTGGCGGCGCATCGGCCGGTCTTTGATCGGTTTGCAGATCGTCGGCCCCGCATGGCTGGGTTGAAATCACAACCAACAAGAACAGGACCCGCGACGACCAGTTTCTCAATAGACCGACCACGGGCGACTTGGTGATTTTGCCACGGAAAAGCGTGGTGTTCACCGTTCGCATTGTTGAAGCCCATCGGCAGAATGCGCGTGCCATCGAAGACTCAATTGAAGGTCGGCGAACGCTTAGCGATAAGACGGCTATCAATCAAAGTATAAGAATGCGGCAGCAACGATGCACGACCAGTTTCTGGCATGCAGTCGAAGGCGAATCGGGACTGCGGCAACTCGCTCGCAAAATGACGCGACCTCCTTACGGAGGTCGCTTGGAATGGCAGCTTTAACTCGGATTGCCGCACCATGTGCGGGACGCCGAGCGTCAATTACTTACTGAAAGCATAGACATCGTCCAGCCAATCCTGGCTGACGGTCTTCATCTGTCCCACTGCATCGGCAATAGCGACGTCGATGATTTTCGTTCCGGCCAGAGCGACCATGCGGCCGAACTTCTTTTCCTGGACCAGGCGGCCTGCGCCCAGACCTAGTCGTGTTCCCAGAATGCGGTCGAAGGCGGTCGGTGAACCACCGCGCTGAATATGGCCCAGCACGACTTCGCGTGTTTCGATGCCAGTCTTTTCTTCGATCAACTTAGCGACTTGCTCGCCAATACCGCCGAGTTGCTCGTGACCGAAGGCATCGATCTTGGCGCTCTGAGTGACTGTCTTGCTGCCACCAATCAGCTTGGCCCCTTCACTGACGATCACGATTCCCCACTGCTTGCCAGCTTCGCGACGCTTCTTCAGCAGCGCACACATGTCGTCAACGTTCACGGGAACTTCTGGCAGCAGCACATAGTCAGCACCGACGGCCATCGCGACTTCACAGGCGATCCAGCCGGCATGCCGACCCATCGTTTCGACGACGCCAATCCGGCGATGCGATTCGACGGTTGTCCGAACGCGTTCGGTTGCTTCAACCGCGATATTGATCGCGGTGTCGAAACCAAAGGTCACGTCGGTGCAACTAAGGTCATTGTCGATCGTCTTCGGGCAGCCGACCGTGTTCAGCTTGTAGTCGGTGTACAGTTTGCTGGCGACACCCAGGGTGTCGTCACCGCCGATGGCAACGAGTGCATCCAGGCCCAGGTTCTTGTACGTTTCGAGCAGCTTGGGAACGTCGCGATCCTTTTCCTTGTAGGGATTCGTACGCGACGAACCGAGGATCGTGCCGCCCTTGCTGACGATGTCGTCGGTGTTTTCGATCGTCAGCGGCATCGTGTTGCCGGTCAGGATTCCCTTCCATCCATTGATGAAACCGATGCTCTGGCCACCCGCATTATGAATCGATCGAACCACACCACGAATCACAGGATTCAATCCGGGGCAATCGCCGCCGCCGGTCAACAGTCCAACCTTCATTCCAATTCCCTTTCACAGAGTTTGAGTCATTTTTGATGGGACCGATACAATCGAATGATGGTCCTTGTATGGAGATCACGTGATGGCCGTCGATCCCGATGGCTAGAGCACATGCAAGTTCAATCTGGCGGCCCGCGAGCCTTAGTCCATAGCGTCTAACCCAAGTTCCAACGCGATACGTCCGTGCGACACGCACTATTTTGCGAGCAACTTCTGCTCGATGAATGTCGTGTCCATCTTGCCTTCCACGAACGCGGTGTGGTTCAAGATCCGCTTGAGCAACGGGATCGTGGTCTTAATCCCTTCCACGACAAATTCGTCCAGACAACGCTTCATGCAGGCGATCGCTTCGGGTCGCGTCGGTTTGTGGACAATCAGCTTGCCGATCATCGAATCGTAGTACGGTCCGACGACATACCCTTCATGAATGTGCGAGTCCCAACGTACGCCGTGACCGCCGGGGATGCGCAGCTTGGTGATCTTGCCGGGCGATGGACGGAAGTCATTGTCGGGATCTTCCGCGTTGATCCTCACTTCGATTGCAGATCCGTTACACGGAATGTTGCGCTGCTTCCACGGCAACGGTTCACCCGATGCGACCTTGATCTGCTGCTGAATCAGATCAACCCCCGAGACCATTTCCGTCACAGGATGTTCAACCTGGATACGAGCATTCACTTCGATGAAATAGAACTGGTTGTTCTTATCGACGATGAATTCGACGGTACCCGCGTTCGTGTATTTCGCCGTCTGAATCAGACGCACGGCCGCCTTACAGATGTCTTCGCGAACCGATTGAGGCAGATTCGGCGCGGGCGATTCTTCGATCAGCTTCTGATGCCGACGCTGCGACGAACAATCACGTTCCCACAGATGCACCACTTCGCCATGCAGGTCAGCAATGATCTGTACTTCGACGTGACGCGGGTTTTCGACGTATTTTTCGAGGTACACGCCGGCGTTGTTGAAGGCCTTTTCGGCCTCCATCGCCGCTGCTTTCAATCCCGCCTTCAGGGAAATGTCGTTGCGGGCAACGCGCATCCCCTTACCACCGCCGCCTGCCGTCGCCTTGATCAAGACCGGGTAGCCGATCTTTTCGGCAATGACCAGCGCTTCTTCTTCGCTGTTGATCAGGCCATCGCTGCCTGGCACCAGATTCACCTGGGCCTGCTTGGCGATCTCTTTGGCAGTGACTTTGTCTCCCAGCTTGGCCATCGCATCGACCGAAGGGCCGATGAATTCGATTTTGCACTCGCGACAAACTTCGGCGAAGTGCTCGTTTTCCGACAGGAAGCCGTAGCCGGGATGAATGGCCTGGACGTTGCCGATCTCTGCAGCGGCGATAATGTTCTTGATGACGAGGTAGCTTTGATTTGCTGCGGCAGGTCCAATGCAGATTGATTCGTTGGCAGCCTTCAGATAGTCGGCGCCACGATCGGCAGCACTGCAAACGGCAACAGTCTCGATACCCATCTCACGACAGGCTCGGAAAACTCGCAGGGCGATCTCACCCCGATTCGCAACCAGGATACGCTGGAACATTGAGCGAGACGATTCTGTGTTCGAAGGCGAAAGTCATTCGGCACGCGGCACACTGAAGTTCACATGGTGACAGCCGTCACCCACGAACCCCCCAGCGGCTCGACATTCCGTGCCGATCAAGTCTTGTAACGGAATAGTGGAGTATCGAATTCGACCGGATCACCACTCTTGACGAGTATCGCGGTGATTGTGCCGCTGACCCCGGACTGAATCTGGTTAAATACCTTCATCTGTTCGATCGTGCAGACCACCGTTTCGGGCGTCACGACCGAGCCCACCGACACGAACGGCGGATCGGTCGGCGAGGGCGTTGCGTAGAACGTTCCGATCGTGGGGCTCTTGATGATCGGTCCACCGCCATCGCTGGGTGCTGTGGCGGCCTGTGGCGCGGGCGTCGGTGCGGCAGCAGCAGGGGTCGGCTGTGCGGCCACGGGCTGCGGCATGTATTGCGGCATCGCTTGAGGAACAGCGTGTACTACTTCACGAGCACCACGGCGCAATCGCCACTGCTCTTCGCCGCGCTTCAAATGAACTTCGCTCAATCCGTGCTTTTCCATCATCTCGACGAGCTGCTGCAGCTTGTCGAGGTCAAACGGAGCGTCGCCGGAAGAAGATGGTTCGGCCATGCGTTTCCTTTTCGTCGGTTTCGCGGGAGTGGCACGTGTTGCCCGTTTCACGAGATCACGTCTCCCATATCACGCGGCACAGAGGTCAGCACTTCGCAGCCGTCCCTCGTGACCAGCACATCGTCTTCAATCCTCACACCGCCAATTCCAGGAAGATATATCCCTGGTTCAACGGTGACTACCATACCGGGTTTCAGTTCGTCCGTGGAGATTGGACTAAGACGGGGTCCTTCGTGGATATCCAGTCCGATACCATGACCAAGTCCGTGGCCAAAGTATTTTGCGTAACCTGCCTGGTCGATGATCTTGCGAGCCACAGCATCGACCTCCCGACATTTCGCGCCAGGCTGAATCGCTGCGATGGCCGCTTGTTGAGCATTCAACACAACTCCATATATCCTGTGGAGTTTGGGCGGGACTTTACCCGTGCCCCAGACTCGCGTCAAGTCACTGTGGTACCCCTTGGCACTGACCGCTCCCCAGTCGCACAGCGTAAACGGAGACTCGTCGAACCGTCGCAAGCCGGCTCGATAATGAGGTAACGCCGATCGGTCACCTACGGCGATAATCGGTTCAAAGGCGGCCCGCAGTGCCCCAAACCGCCGCATCCCATGCTCAAGCTCATGTGCTGCCTGACGTTCCGTCATTTCCGGCAGCAGCAACGACTTCATCAGCGCGTAACCGCGTTCCGCCTGGTAAACCGCCTGCCGCAGCTCCTCCAGCTCGTCGGCGTCCTTGATCTGGCGCAGTTCTTCAACCACCCCGCCCTGCGGCACAAGCTCAAGCGGGGCCAGCTTTTCTGCCATTGAATTGCGCAGCGCGACCGTCATCGAGGACGCTTCGATCCCAATCGCGGTCAACTTGAAGCGTGGCAGTTCCTGAGACAGGAATTCACCCATCGTGGTGTGAGACGTTCGGATCGCGGCATTCAACCCCGGACATTCGTCCTGGATTTGAGTTTCAAAGCGGCTGTCACTGAACATGTGCAGCAGATTTGGTCCAATCACCAGGTACGAATCTTCGCCTGTAAATCCCGTCAGATAGGTGACGTTTTTAGGGTTGGACACCAGCAGCGCGGATAGCCCCGCCTTGCGCAGGGTTTGAATCAGTTTCTGTCGACGGGTTGCGAACCGGTCGGTCGTCATAGAAAGGGATTTCACTTAGGGGAATGTTCTGCGGCAGGTTCTGGAACAGGTGGTCCACCCAGCCACGTTCCAAACTTGCCGAATCGCCCGCTGTGCAGCAACACCATATAAGCAGGCACCAGAATGGGTCGAACGACAAATGTATCCAGCATCACACCGAAGGCGAGTGCGAAACCAAGTTGAATCATTCCCTTCAGCGAACCGGCACACAGCGACGCAAACGTGCCGGCCATGATGATGCCGCAACTGGAAATGATTCGGCCGGTCTTGGACAGGGCTTCGACCACGCCCTTCACCGGTCCATGTCCTTCCTGCTCTTCCTCAATCCGCGTCATCAGGAAGATGTTGTAGTCTTCGCCGACCGCGATCAGGATCGTGAACAGGAACATCGGCACCTTCCAATCCAGTCCCGCAAACTGAGGGTCCGTCAGCGAGAAGAAGGCGTATGTCGCACCGAGCGCCACCAGGTAACTGAATAGCACGGTCAGGATCAGATAGGTGCACAGAGCCACCTTGCGCAACAACAATATCAGGATGAAGAACACACTAATGACAACCAGAAAATCGATCCGCACCTGATCGCGGTCGGTCACTTGCTTCAGGTCGCGAATGCTGGCTGCCGACCCGGACATCAGAATGCGCGTCTTCGAACGCAGGTCTGCCGGAATCAACTGGTGGACTTCGGCTTCCAATCGCGTCAAATGGTCCATGCTGTCGCGCGAGAAGGGATCGACTTCGGCTGTGATCTCCAGTCGAGTCACGTGTGGGCCAAGTTCTTTTGTCGACACGTAATACTCAATCGCTCTTTTGAAAGCCGCGCGGCGCTTCACGCCAGCGGGCTCGTCGACTAATCGCCCTCCTTCTCCGCCGACCGGATACGCGATGCTGCGAATGTCGGCCAGTTGCAGATCCTTCTTCCGCTGAGCGATCGCGTGCGTCAGTTCGTCGATCGTCGTGATGCCCGTTGATTCATCCGAAAAATCAATGTCATCATTCTCGATCAGCACCGTGATGGAGCCGGTTGCTCCGGCGGGGAAGTGTTCGCGCACCGCACGAGTTCCCCGCACGCTGGCCGAATTCGAACCGAGATCCGACAGCAGTCCATAACTCAGGTGCGTGTAATACATCACTCCGATGACCGAGAACGGCACCATCAACACGATGGCCACGATCCAGATCGTCATTGGCCGTTTCAGGAGCGCACGTCCAACCGCTTCCCACGTGTTCTGCAACCAGTGAATTTCATTCAATCGTGACCACAATGACGATGACGAAATCCAACCGGGCGTGACTCGTTCGGTTCGCAGTTGAGGCCAGAAGGCCCATTTACCGGCCCAGCGCAGTAAAGCGGGCGTAAAGGTCAGCGAGGCGATCAAGACGATCGTCAGTCCAAATGCAATGGCGAAACCGGCTTCGTTGAACTTGCCGAATTCCGCGAAGACCATCATGCCGATGCCGCAGATCACGGTCCCCGCGCTGGCTGCAATCGCCGCGCCGACCTTCCCGACACAGTTCGCCGTTGCTTCGTCGTAACTGGCGCCCGCATCGATCTCTTCTTTGTAGCGAGCGATCAGAAACAGGCAATAATCGACGCCTGCTCCATACATCAACACAGCGACGTAGGTCTCAATCCCCTGGAACAGCTTGATCCAGTTCTGCGTTGCCATCAGGATCAAGAGCGACATCGATAGCTTGACCGAGACGATCACGGTGCCCAGCGGGATGAACGCCATGAACGGGGCGCGATAGATTATCGCCAGCAGCACCATGACCAGGATCAGCGTCAGCCATTCTGTCGCTTTGGCGCTGTCACGCGCGGCGTCCAGCATGTCGCGGCCCACGGTCGCTTCGCCGCTCAGCAGAATCTGCAAGCCGGCTGGAATATGTTCGGCGAATTCTTTGTCGCGCAGCAGCTTTTCGATGGCGCCAACAATCGGCCGGTTGCGTCCATCCATGAACTCCGTCTTCATATCGACCAGGGTCAGGATCGCTTGTCCGTCGCGACTTTCCAGCAGTCTTCCCACGTGCGGGACGCGAAAGGTGCGAATCTGCGAGATGATTGGATGCTCGGATTCGGCATCGTCGTGCTCGATCTTCAGCAGTTGTTCGTACAGTTCGAACTTGCGTGATTCGTCATCGAATGCCTTGTGGCTTTCATCCGCATTGTCGTCGAGGAACGCTTTGTCGTCATCGGTCAATGGACCACCGTCGCGCTTGGCAACGATCACGATGCGACTGGGGCAATAGCTTTGAGGAAAGGCCTGCCGAAACAGTCCTTCGGCCACCAGGCTGGAACTGTTCTTGGGCAGAAAGGCGAATTCTTTGGTTTCGGCCACCTTCTCCAGTTTCGGGGCCGCGACAGACGCGCAGACAAGAACCACCACCCAGGCGATCAACACCGCTGGCCAGGCACGGACGATGAACTCGCCGAGCTTTACAAACATTATTTCTCTCGGGGCCTGGAATAAGACATTCTTGAAAGGCGGCTTTACTGTTGATTCAGTACGTCGCGTCGGCGAGGCCTGAATCATCCATCGATTTGTCGAGTGTCGGCTGGTCCTGTCACACCACTAACTCGTGCGACGCGATCAGGTGCGTCGCGGATCCAGCCGGACGAGACAATCGACCCGCACCACTCCTGAAAGACGATCGTTAATGATGAGCGTGACCACCGTGCGCGTGGTCGTCATGCCCGCCGTGATCGTCGTGTCCGTGCCCATGATCGCCATGGCCGTGATCCTCGGGTTCATCCGCAGGGAAGCAGACCAGCGAACCACAGGCGCCGGACAACTGGACTGATCCACACAACGCCATGATCACTAGCAACATCGTGACGTAAACAGTTTTGCCAACAAAGTTTGAAGTGTTCAGACCGAAATGGTGATGAAAGCCGTCTGAAGGAGGCGCGATCAATCCCCAGACCAGGATGGCAATCAGTCCAATCAGCAAGACGCCAATGACACCGCCCTTGGCCAGCACGGGATACAGCTTTTCCCAGTTCACAGCCAGCAACCAGAACGCCACCCAGGCGATGAGTGGTGTCCAGGGGAGGACGACAATCAACAACGACAGTACCACCTCCCAGCCAGCGACAAGAAGGTTTTGCAAACTGTGTATCAACTGTTCCATTCAGCAAGTCTTTCGACGGAGAGTGTTTCGAGAATGCGAACGGCGAATGCCCAAACAATCCGACAAGAGATAACAAAACGTCGAAGCCGAAGCCAGCGACTGTCGCCACTCCGCACGACAAACCAAACGCCAGTAAGCCCGCAGCCACCAGCAGTTGTGTACAGAACATTACGAAATCGTAACAATCGTACGACCAGCCATCACCA
>Ga0105238_10000335_pt1 | contig 51399 bp, 46 predicted proteins | sample KBSC34metaG_FD_81526 | JGI IMG/M metagenome (GOLD analysis project Ga0105238, IMG submission 81526) | Corn rhizosphere microbial communities from Kellogg Biological Station, Michigan, USA - KBS C3-4 metaG | ecosystem: Host-associated > Plants > Roots > Rhizosphere > Soil | place: Michigan, USA...
CCATCACGGTGATCTACGTGGCGTACATGCCGAGGAATATCTGGAGCGGGGTCTGGCGTCTGGTGGCCACGCGTGGCATCCACCGCGGCGACTTGATGCCCAGGATCAGGAAAGGCTTTGCGCTGGGCGTCACGGCGGGCCTGGGCAACTTTGGCAATGCTGCCTTCATCTGGATCATCGCAGGGCTCGGAGTGATCGCGCTCGCTGCCAACAACGTGAACCTCACGGTGAGCTACATCGGCGTGATCCCACTGCTGGGCTTGGGGATTGGCTGCAGCGTACTGTGCGGCAATGCATTGGGGCAGGGTGAGTTCGACCAGGTGCCCCGGATCCTGGTGGTGACGCTGGTGATCGAACTGGCCTACGTAGCGATCACTGCCTTTCTGCAGATCGTCACCCCCAGCGTGCTGCTGGACCCCTTCGGCCTTGCCGACAAGCCCGAGGAAATTCGCCACGCCGCAGTCGCAACCTCGAAGGTGCTGTGGACGTATTCGCTGGCCTTCGCCTTCTCGATGACCGGCCAGGCCGTGCTGGAGGCCTTCGGGCTTACGCGATTCCTGTTCGCCGTACGCCTGGTAATCATGTGGGTGCTGAGCATCCCTACGATCTACCTGATCACCCTGGGCCATGTCGGCGACCCCGAATACCTCCCCACGGCCTGGGTGATCGGCTCATCGTTCGAGGCCTGCATCGGGTTGCTGTATTTCTGGCGAATCTGGGTGGCGGTGGCACGACGACAGAACGAGATCGTGCTGTCGAATGCAGCGGGTTAACGTGTCAGACCTTCTCTATGGCATCAGCGGCCTGGCTAAGTGCACGCTGGATGGCATCGCCTTTGCGCTCGCTATAGCGGCTGACTAAATAGTCGCTACGACCACGCACCATCAGGGTGAACTTCATGAGCTCTTCCATCACATCCACCACCCGGTCATAGAACGGGGACGGCTTCATCCGCCCGTGCTCGTCGAACTCCTGCCATGCCTTGGCCACCGATGATTGGTTTGGGATGGTGATCATGCGCATCCATCGGCCAAGCACCCGCAGCGCATTCACTACGTTGAAAGATTGAGAGCCGCCAGAGACCTGCATGACCGCCAACGTCCGGCCCTGGGTCGGACGCACACTGCCATCTTCCAAAGGCAGCCAATCAATCTGATTCTTGAAGACGCCCGTGACGGAACCATGGCGCTCCGGGCTTACCCACACCTGACCTTCAGACCAGATAGACCACTCGCGTAATCGCTGCACCTCGGGGTGACTGGATGGCACGCTGTCCAACATCGGCAACTGGTGGGGATCGAACAGCCGGGTTTCGGCACCCAGGTGCCGCAAGATGCGTTCGGCTTCCAGGGCCAGTTTCCGGGAAAACGACTGCGGACGCAGGGAGCCGTAGAGGATCAGGATGCGTGGCGGATGGCCGGCATCCTCACTGCTGCTGAGCCGGGGCGCCTCCGGGCTGGGGAGAAGGTCAGGATGAAGATGGGGCAGGTCGGGGTTCACGGGCTTGCTCGCGGCTCAATGTTTCGACTATTCTAGTTTTATGGAAACGATTGAAGCAATCGCCGCGTTGACCGCGCTGGGACACGCCAAGCGCTTGGCCGTCTTCCGTCTGCTGGTGGTCGCTGGCCCTGCTGGCCGCATGGCAGGGGATATTGGGGATGAACTGAGCATGCCCGGCGCCACGCTGTCTTTCCACCTGAAAGAGCTGGTGCACGCCGGCCTGATCACCGCCGAACCCCAGGGCCGTTTCGTCTGCTACCGCGCCGCCTTCGATGCCATGAATGGCCTGATTGCCTACCTCACCCACAACTGCTGCGCCGGCAGTCCGGATGCGGAGTGCTCGCCGGGCGAAGCCTGCTGCTGAATTCCCTCTGAGAAGAAACCGTCATGACCCATCGTGTCTTGTTTGTCTGCACGGGCAACTCCGCCCGCAGCGTTCTGGCCGAGGCCACGTTGCGCGCCTGGGGCGGTGCACGCTTCGAGGCATTCAGTGCCGGTAGCCAGCCCACGGGGCGCATCAATCCCTACGCACTCGACGCCTTGTCGGCCGATGGCATTGCCACGGCGGGTTTGCGAAGCAAATCATGGGACGAGTTTTCCGGTGATAGCGCGCAGCCTATTGATCTGGTGGTGACCGTTTGCGACAGCGCTGCTTCCGAAGCGTGCCCGGTGTTCTTTGGTGACTTTGTGCGCACCCACTGGGGTCTGCCGGATCCTGCAGCGGTGCAGGGCAATGATGCCGAGAAGCGGGCAGCATTCGCCCACGCGCATGCAGTGATTAAAGCTCGTTTGCTGGCGTTCCTGACACTGCCCACGGAGACATGGGCAAATCGCGAGGCACTGAAGGTAGCCCTGGACCGGATCGGTTTCATTCAGTCCGAGGACGCGGCTCGTGTCTGAGGCGACGGCGACCCGGCCAGCCATCGGGTTCTTCGAGCGCTACCTGACTTTGTGGGTGGGGGCATGCATCGTGTTGGGCACGGCGCTGGGCCACTGGTTACCTGCGCCCTTTGCAGCTCTAGGTGCCATGGAAGTGGCCAAGGTCAATCTGCCGATCGCGTTGCTGATCTGGCTGATGATCGTGCCCATGTTATTGAGGATTGATCTGGGTGCCATGCGCCAGGTCGGCAGGCACTGGAAGGGCATGGGCGTCACGTTGTTCATCAACTGGGCCGTTAAGCCGTTTTCGATGGCATTGTTGGCCTGGCTATTTTTGCGGCATGTGTTCGTCGCGCATCTGCTGGCCGAGCAGATGGACAGTTATGTGGCGGGCTTGATCCTGCTGGCTGCGGCTCCGTGCACGGCGATGGTGTTTGTGTGGAGCAACCTGTGCCAGGGCGAACCCAACTTCACGCTCAGCCAGGTGGCGATCAACGACGCCATCATGGTGGTGGCCTTTGCACCGCTGGTGGCGTTGCTGTTGGGTGTCTCGGCAATCACGGTGCCCTGGGCGACGCTTGTCCTATCCGTGGGTCTCTACATCGTGGTGCCTGTGATCGGCGCTACCTTGCTTCGGCGGATGATCCTGGCAAGCGGTGGTGAGGCTGCTCTTGCCGGATACTTGAGCCGATTAGGTCCTGTTTCACTAGGTGCGCTGTTGATCACACTAACGCTGCTATTCGGGTTCCAGGGAAAGCAGATTCTGGATCAACCGCTCGTCATTGCCATGCTCGCGGTGCCGATCCTGGTGCAGGTCTATTTCACCTCGGGGCTGGCTTACCTGTTGAACCGATGGCTGGGTGTCGAGCACTGCATCGCCGGTCCCTCGGCGCTGATCGGAGCCAGCAATTTCTTTGAACTGGCGGTAGCTGCCGCAGTCAGCCTGTTTGGCCTGCACTCGGGTGCGGCACTGGCTACCGTGGTGGGGGTGCTGGTCGAGGTGCCTGTCATGCTCTCGGTGGTCCGGATCGTTAACCGCTCCAGGGCGTGGTATGAGCGAAGCGGATCGGCACGCATCCTTGACAGGACCCACCTCCGCCTGCGCTAGAATGGATCGGCCATGCGCCCCCGCTTTAGCCTTAGCCGTCGTCGTCGAGCCCTTTGCATCGGGCTGGTGATGTTTTGCCTGCTGTTCCAGCAGCTGGCCATGGCGGCCTATGCGTGTACCTTGCCGAGCCAGTCGGCCGGTATGGACACGAGCGCTCCCTGTGCGGACATGGCGATGGCGGCGCCAGCGCACCGCGCGCCCACTCATGGGGCTGACCCTCGATGTGCGGAACGCTGTGCCGATCACACGTTCGCCACGCCCGAGGCGCGTGTGCCGATGCTGGCGCCGTTGCTTCTGCCTGCCGACTGGCCGGCCCTGACGGAGACGGCGATGGATCGTCCGGGGCGCGTTGCGCTGCCGGATCCATCGTTGCTTCGTCCTGATCCGCCGCCCTCATTGCGGTTCTGCTCGCTCCTGATCTAGCCCCCGATCGCACGCCCCTCGTCGGCCGTGTACGCACGGCTGTGTGTGTTTGCGATCGGAGATCACCATGCATGCGTTGAAGAAACCCAAGATGAAACTGCATATCAAGCATCTCAGCATTATCGTTGCCGCCGTTTTTGGCGTTCTCGCCATCGGCACGGGCGTATTTGTGTACTCAGGCATCTACAACATCGGCGCCGACGACCACCACACCAAGCCGGTGTTCGCGGTCTTGCAAACCCTTCGCGAGCGATCCATTCATTCCCGCTCGGAAGATCTCTCGGTCCCAAACCTCAACGACCCACAGCTGATCCTGAAAGGCGCTGGGCAGTACGCGGCCATGTGCACCGAATGCCATCTCGCGCCAGGCAGCAAGGATTCGGAAATCCGGCCAGGTCTCTACCCGCAGCCGCCGAACTTGTCACAGGTGCGTGTCGATCCGAAGGAAGCATTCTGGGTCATCAAACACGGCATCAAAATGAGTGCCATGCCGGCATGGGGGTTCAGCCATGACGATCCCACCATCTGGAGCATGGTCGCGTTCTTGCAGAAGCTGCCCAATATGACGCCTGCCCAGTACAAGGAGATCGTCGCGAAGGCGCCGCCCGATGAAGACATGGACGCAGATGAAGGCCATGGCCAAAAAGGCGGCGCTGCTGACATGCCGGGCATGGACATGTCCGGTAAAGCAGGCCCCGATCACGGTACGTCTGCCGAGAAGGCACACGATCCTGGCGACGCCTCATCGGGGGCATCCCGCTAGCTTAAAGCCATCCGGATCACCGAAGCCGCAATGCACCCGGCAACCACAGCCATGGCGGACCAGCGGGCTGCTGCGAGCAAGGTGAACGCGATCAGGGCGATCGCGAAATCCCCCGCGTCGTGCACGGCACTGACCCAGACCGGATCGTAGAGGGCAAAGGCCAGAAGTCCGACCACCGCGGCGTTCACCCCAGCCAGCATGCGCGCAGCCGCGTCACGTGAAGCCAGGGCTCGCCAGAATGGCAAGGCACCCGACACCATCAAGAGCCCCGGAAGGAAGATCGCCAGCAAGCTCACCGCGGCGCCGAGCGCGCCCCCATGTCCGCCCTGCAGTCTTTCGCCCAAGAATGCCGACAGGGTGAACATGGGTCCTGGCACCGCTTGCGCGGCGCCATAACCGGTGAGGAACGTATCGTTATCGACCCAGCCCGGCGTCACGACAGCCTGCTTCAAGAGCGGCAGTACGACGTGCCCACCGCCGAACACCAACGCCCCTGCGCGGTAGAACGCCCCCGCGGCCTGGCCGAGGGGTGGCAACCCTGGAGCCACGGTCAATGCGATCAGGAGCAACATGGCATACATGCACAACAGCACCGTCCCGGTGCGGTGGCCGTACGGTAGCGGGAATGTCTCACCCTCCCGACCCGTGACGCCGCGGCACAACCAGGGGCCCAGCAATGCTCCACCGGCGACCACGAGCAGCTGCATCGCGGACCCCTCACTGATCGCAACCATACCGGCAGCTCCCGCTGCCATCAGCGCACGAGGGCGATCCGGGGTCAGTGTCCGCGCCATGCCAAGCACGCCTTGCGCGACGACAGCGACCGCCACCAGCTTGAGGCCGTGGATAGCGCTTTGCCCCCAAGGCCCCGCGAGGTAGCTACTCAACGTTGCGAAGACGAAGAGCAAGAGCGCAGAGGGCAACGTAAAGGCAATGAAGGCGGCAATGCCACCGAGCGCTCCCGCACGCAACAAGCCGATGGAGAAACCGAGCTGGCTGCTGGCGGGTCCCGGCAGGAACTGACATAGCGCAAGCAGCTGCGCAAAATGCTCTTCATCCACCCAGCGGCGCCGCTCGACGAATTCGCGGTGGAAATAGCCCACGTGGGCAATCGGTCCGCCGAAGGACATCAAGCCCAGCATCAGGAAGGCCGACCCCACCTCCAGGGCATTTCCCGGGCTGCTGGATGCAGGCAAGGGTGCAGAATGTGACTTCATACGCAGTCGCTGGCGTTGTGCATGCGCGAACGATAGCGCTTGTCATGCCGACGATGAAACACGCTTGGAAGCGGCCAGGGGGTATCCTTGCACCAAGGGCAGCACGGATAGCCAGGATGAGTCAGCGGGTCAACTTCAACTGCGTAGGCTGTGGCGCATGCTGCAGGGGTCGGTATGTTCCGTTGACGCTGGGCGAGGCCGAAGCCTGGCTTCGCCGCGGTCATCGTGTCTCCATCCTGCTGGAAGCCTTCGCGATTGACGAAGGTCAAGAGGGTCTGCCGCATTACCGACACAATGCAAGCCGTGGCACCAGCGTCAGGTCGGGAAACCTGGATATTTGTGTCATCGCCATATTTGTCGCCGACGTGATGTCCGGCTGCCCCAACCTCGGCGAAGCTAATGCCTGCCAGATTTATGACCAGCGACCCCTGGTATGCCGAATCTATCCCATGGAGGTAAACCCTTTTGTGGCCTTTCGGACCGATCAAAAGGATTGCCCTCCCGAGGCGTGGGATACATCGCAGGAACACGAAGTCATTCAACCCGATGGGCAGTTAATTCCTTCTATCGGGCAACTGGTAGAGGCATCTCGTCGTGCTGACCAGGCAGACGCTTTGGCAAAAGTACTGATCTGTGAGGAGCTGGATTTAAGAGTCACCGCGTGGAAGGGCCGCGGTTATGTCGTCCATACCCCCGGCGCTGACGATCTTTTGGCGGCTATCAGTCGTATATCAGTACAAAAGCAATCGCCTGGGAAGCAGTGGTTCGTACGAGTTCACGAACAGAAACTTGCCGACGAGCTTCGCGACATGCAGGCGAATCTATCCCTGGCTGATAACGATGATCGTCACGTGTACATTCCTTTAGGAGCGGCTTGAAGAAGCGCGAGCCAGCCACCGGGCAGCTTCGTGTCGAACAGCGCGTCGATCCAGTCGCGGTGCGATCCAGGTGGTGGATGTCATGACACCGGCCGCACGGTAGCGCTTGACGATCTCGACATGCGGCTTCCACCGCACGAAGCTGCGCATGTCGCTCTCTGCACGCCATACCGAGACCGAGCCCGAGCTGCGGCTGGCGATATCAACCCAGAGCCACGTGCCAATGGCACCCGGCAGCTCCTGCCAGCGGCGCTTCAAGGCGATGCCGGTGATGGCAATGCCAGGAAGGTCGAGGATGCGGGAAGCCTGGAAGCGTGTGACGCTCACGAAAACATTGCTCGTATCGCGCGACTCCGGGCCATTCGTCCAGCGGGACCAAATCATGGGAGCTCCTATCGACCGATCTGCTTGGGGTCGTAGAAGAACTTCTCTTCCATGATTCGATCGCCTTGCCAGGTCTGAAAGGCGATCTCCTCAAGCACACTGTGCGTGCCGTCCTTTGCCTCAAGATCGAAACGCCAGCGGATGGCCACCTGGTCGCCGTCTACCAAGGGCTGGGCCAGACGCCGGCCGGAGACGGACGTCATGCTGCTGAGGAACTGACGCTCGCCTTGCACCAGCAAGTCACGCCCGATGCGCGGCGGCTCGTTGTTCTCTTGTATCGAGGCATCGGAGTGGTAGTAGCGCTCGATGGCGGTGACAAAGTCGCCGCTTTCGACGGCGTCCATGAAACTCAGGACGGTGGCTTGGTCTGGCATGTTCATGACTCCTTGCGGGTGTTAGCGGGGTAGGGGTCGATTAGGGGTCAGAGTAATTACTCTGACCCCGTAAATAGCCTCGGATCGAAAATACAGACCGCGAGTCGGTAACATAACCGACCATCAGTCTGTAAGTCAACATTTGCCGGCATCCGTGATAAAAAGGCGCATGGCACGACAAGCAGAAAGAAGCGAAGCCACCCGCGCCGCGATCGTCGAAGCGGCGAGTCGGCTCTTTGGCGAACAGGGCTTCGGCGAGACAACAGTCGACCAGATCGCCGCCTCAGCTGAAGTCGCGAAGGGCGCGGTCTACCATCACTTCGCCAGCAAGGAAGTCATCTTCGAACTGGTATTCGAAGCCGTGTCCGCAGGCCTTGCCCGGGACGTGGCAACGGCCGGACGCCGCGCGAAGGATGCGCTCGACGGCATCGCACAGGGAACCCGGGCCTATTTCCGGCTGTGTTCAAAAGAGCCTACGCGCCGCATCATCCTTGGCGACGGACCGGTGGTCCTTGGGTGGCAGCGCTGGCGCGAGATCGACAGCCAGCATTTCGGTGCCATGCTTCCCGCAGCCATCGAGGCAGCCATCTCGCAAGGCCTTATCGCGAACCAGCCAGCGGAGCCGCTCGCCCGTCTTCTGCTGGGCGCGGTAACGGAAGCGGCCATGGTGTGCTCTACCAGCTCGTCACCGTCGCAAGCCATGAGACAGTACGGCGATGCGCTCGAGCGTATCCTGGAAGGACTACGCCAAACCGCGTGAGCGAGGTGGTGGTTGAGCGCTGTTGAATAATTTCGTCAGCCCCGGAGCCGTCTAAGGTCTTCGGGAAAATCAGCGTCGCTGTGGCGCTCGAGTACCTGACTCGCAGCATCGGCGTTGGTTTGATTGACCATGTGCCCCCTGGCTACGGCCGGGCGTTCCGCGATCGCAGCTGCCCAACGCTGGACATGCTGGTACTCCTGGACCTGGAGGAACTCGGCGGAAGCGCCGTAGTATTTCCCGCGAACGAACTGGCCATACCAGGGCCATGCTGCGATATCGGCGATCGTGTACTCCGCGCCGGCAAGGAACGGATGCTCAGCTAGCCGGCGGTCCAGCACGTCCAACTGGCGTTTCACTTCCATTGAAAAACGATCGATCGCATAAGCGATCTTTATCGGGGCATAGGCGTAGAAATGTCCGAAGCCACCGCCAAGGTACGGCGCGCTTCCCATCTGCCAGAAGAGCCACGACAGGCACTCGGCACGCGCGCCACCAAGCTCAGGAAGGAACGCCGAGAACTTCTCGGCAAGATGCAGCAGGATCGCGCCTGATTCGAAAACGCGCACCGGCTCGGGGCCGCTGCGGTCCATCAGTGCCGGAATCTTCGAATTCGGGTTTACCTCGACGAAGCCCGAGCTGAACTGGTCACCCTCGGTTATACGTATGAGCCACGCGTCATATTCCGCGCCGTCGAACCCAAGCTCCAATAATTCCTCGAGCAGGATGGTGACCTTTTGGCCATTTGGCGTCCCGAGGGAGTAGAGCTGGAACGGATGCTTCCCGACGGGAAGATCCTTTTCGTGGGTCGCACCGGCCACCGGCCGATTTATGGAGGCGAAGGGGCCACCGTTATCCTTGTTCCATGCCCAGATCTTCGGTGGTTCATACACTGGGGTGTCGGTCATGGTTCGGGTTCTCGATGTGTCCGAACACCGATATTACAAGCTTGCTCAGCCCCACAGTGTGGGTTTGGCGACCATCAACCAGAAGATGGCCAATACCGCGATAAAGGCTGGCCATCCCAGCGCGAACCAAACACGCATGCAACGATAGTAGGCAGGCGGCAGTGGCTTGTTGTCTCGCAGGGCAACGACCGCAAGATTCCGCGCATGCCATTGCAGCCATACGACAGGCAACCAGCACGCCCCGGTGAATAGATAAAGCGCCATGCTGGCTTGAAGCCATGATGTGTGCAGATCAAAACCCATCAGCCGCATCAGCAAAAAGCCAGAAATGGGCTGCAAGATCACCGCTGGCGTCGTGAACAGGAAGTCCGCAAGCACGGTCAGCCTCGCTGCCGTGGCGATCGCGGCAACCTGGCCGGTACGATGGGTGAACCACATGAAGAACGCTGTGCCCAGGCCGGTGCCAAACAGCAGGGTGGAACTCAGGATGTGTACCGTTTTCAGCAGCACATAGGCGTTCATCGGCGTTCGTCCGTGGCCAACAGGATCGCCAGCGCAGCGATCATCGGCAGGTTCTTCAAAAGGCCCCCTGGCGGGTCCAGCCAATGCGCGGGCCACACAATGCCGATACCCAGCGTGTAGCCGAGCAGCATCACCAGCATCAAGGTGAGGACCAGGCGTGGCCGCCAACGCATCAGGCATAGCACGCCAAGCAGCAGATCCAGCGTGCCGGTAACCCTCGCCAACACCAACAGCGACCCGGCTGACAAAGCGTCGCCAGGTGCCCACGCCGCCAGACTGGCTGGTGATGTCAGCCAGCCGACCACGCCAGAACCGATCCACAGCAGCGCCATCAACACGCGCAGCGTGGGCAGCAAAAAATAGAGCCGCGCATGCCAGCGATCCTGCACCTGGCTGGGCACTTCATCCAGTGCGCGCTGCAATGACCTCGGCGTAAGTCCAAGGCATTCGCGCAAGCGCGCGGTGGCATTCGCTTCACCGACGTTGCCACGTTCGAGCATGCTCGTCATGGTCAGGCCAAGCGGACCGCTGCCAAGATGTTCACCGAGTGCTGCGGTAGCGCGTACCAGCGGGGCAGGTATGGGAACCAGGAGCGCCGACCCGAAGCCCATCCAGCGTCGCCAGCTCAGCAGATAGTCGCGCAGCGTCAATACGTCGGGACCCACCAGCTCGATCACCTCGCGGGCACATGTCGGCCGCATCAGCGCGGCCACGATCGCCAAGCCAACATCCTCGGCCGCGATCGGCTGCACCTGTTGTTCGCCGCGGTCGGGCAGAGGCAGGAAACCTGGCAAAGCAGCCATCCCGCGCAAGAGCGAGCTACCTCCGTAGGAACCGCGGGCACTGTAGACCAGCGAAGGACGCAGCACCAACCAGTCCAGGTCGAGCGCCGCCAGCGCCTCATCGCCACGGTGCTTGGAAGCAACGAATTCACCATCGGCAACATGGCCCAGGGCGGAAACCTGGATCACCCGGCGTATGCCCGCCTGGCGGCACGCATGGAACAGCGCGAGAGGCGCAAGTTCGTGCACGGCGGTAAACGACTCGCCACCACGCTCGCGCAGGATCCCCGCACAATTGACCACGGCATCTACTCCGACAAGGCGGGGAAGCCAGTCCTCGGCGTGGACATCGCTTGCCATGTCACAGGCAATGGCATCCACTCCGGGAAAGCGCGAATCGACACGTGCACCCCGTACAGCGCAGACAACCTGGTGGTCGGCGGCAATCAGCGCCGCAACGACATGGGCGCCGATAAAGCCGTAGGCGCCGGTAACCAGTACGCGCATGAATCGGTCCTTGGTACCGCGAGCCCCTCGGGCCCGCGAATGTAGCAGAGCCGATACGGGTCTTTATAGCGCCGCTTCGATGTGAAGCTCCTGCGGCTTGCCTTTTCGCAACACGGTGACGGTCAGGCCGTGGCTGCCGCCGCGGCGCATGCTTTCGCGCAGCTCGTCCAGGCCAAGTCGGCTGGCCGGCACGCCGTCGAGCGCAACGACGATGTCGCCGGCCGCCAGGCCGACGCGCCGGGCCGGCGAAGAAGGTGTGACCGCCAGCACCTGGTATTGCTCGTGGCTGATGCGGTTCAGCCCAAATCCCAGGCTGGGGCCGTCCTCGAACGGCTTCTCCCAGCCATTGCCGCGTTGTAACTGCATGCGACGGCTCTCGTAATCCAGCGTCATCGCGTAGCGCGAGAGGATGCCCTGGCCAATATTGCCGGCCAGCAGTTCCGAGGCGAACACGCCGGTTTTTGGCGCGGAGAAGGTGGCCGGCGGATCGAGCAGGGCGTGCTGGCCCAGGGCGAAGCTGGCCAGATGTCCGCTACGATTCTCGATGACGCCGCCGACCCCGCCGCTGTGGCTGGCACTGACCTTGCCATCCAGCGCGATGCGGTGGGCCTTGGCGAATGGCTCGAAGACGGTGAGTTCGCCGCTGTCGCCGGTATCCATCATGAAGACACCGTCGATGCCATTCACGCTGGCATGCACCAGTGGGGTTCGCCCGTCGAAGCTCAAGGGCAGCACGTCCGCGCCGCTGGAATTGCGCAGGCTGCCGGCAGCAGTGAACGTCAATTGTTGCCGGTCGTAGTCGATCCGGGTGGTAAAGCGGCGCAGCAATTCGTAGCCGATCAGCCCAGCGACGGCGGGACGGTCGCCGCGATCGGTCAGCAGCAGGGGCAGATCGATGATGAGAAATCGCTGCTGATCCATCTGCACCGGGCCAAGCCGGTACGAACCGACGTCGGCGACCTGCAGCGACTGGGTCTGCGTACCGACGCCCTGCACGGCCTGGTTGCCCTTGCCCTGGATACCCAATTCGCGCGCGGCGGCGGGGGTGAGCAGGTTCAGGCCGCCGCTGTCCAGGATGAAGGGCATCGGCGCATGCCCGTCGATCGACAGCTTCACCAGGATCAGGCCGCCATAGCGCTCGAACGGAACCTGGGCGCTGGCAGCGCCGCCGGCGATTCGGGCATCGCGGATGAGCGACTCCGGCTGCACGAAATCCTTATCGGCAGCCTGATCCAGCACGTCGAGGTGGCGGGTCACCAGCGTGCTGTCGTAGGAGGCATCACCATTGCTGTCTCGCTCGGAGAACGGCAGGCGCAACCCGTCCACAGGGCGGTAGTCGGCGTAATAGATGGTGTTGGTCTGGCCGTCGTCGCCGCGTCGCGAAAGGCGGGCGAGCAGATGGGTGTTTGCGTCGATCCATGCCTCGACCGGATCGCCGTGCTCCGGTGTGATGCGAACCCGCTGAAACCGTTGTCCATCTTCGCGGCGCTCGCCCAGGTACGCCATCGCGGCGGGGTCCTGCGACGCGGGGGAGAACCAGCCGTTGCGTGCCAGGTAGGCATCGGTGGCGGCCTGGCGGCGTGCCGAAGCGGCATCGAGTACGGTGACCAGGCCTTTTTCATCCTGCATCCAGCTTTGCCTGCCATCGAAACCCGTGCCGCCCTGGTTCACGCCCACGTCGGATTGATTGACGTAACGGCCGCGACGGGTATCGCGGTAGCTGTGCCGGGTACCGTGAAGGCCGCCCTCGGTGAAGGTGGCCTCCACATGGATTTCGGCGACATGGCTCCAGCGCTCGCCGCCACTGGCTTCGCGCATGGCGGCAAACAGGGCGCGCGGATCGACGGGAGGGTTGGCGGAGGCAGCGGCACTGGCGAGCGCCAGCCAGGACAGCATGGCAATCAGCAAAATGCGCAGCTGGAGACGTGAAGCATAACCAGGCATGACATGGCTTTCCGGTGGTAAAGTATTCACATGCTACAATCAAATCTTATCGTAAAACAATAATTACCTAACCGGGATGATTGCGATGGAATCCGACACAGTGGTTCGCCGTGCGCGCGTACTGCGGTACTTGCTGGTGCTGGCGATGCTGGCCGTGGTGATAGCCAATGCGTGGCTGTGGTGGCGTGGCGCTGGGAGCTACGGCGCGGGCTGGATATCCATCTACAGCGAATGGCCGGCGGATACGCATGGCCATGCGTGGGTACAGCTGCTGGCAGCCTCGCTGGCCTCGGCGCTTCTGCTGGGTGGCCTGTACCGGCTATGCCGGCTGATGCGGTTGTTCGAGGCTGGCGAGTTCTTCAGCGTGGCTACCGCACGCCACCTGCGCGGATTCGCTCTATCGCTGATCGGTGTCGTAGCGGTGAACACCCTGGTGCCACCGTTGCTTATGCTGGGACTGCGCCTGGCGGGCAGGGCGGATGTCCAGGCCATTTCGCTGCAGCTAGACGCTTCGGACCTTTGGACGTTGCTAATCGGCGCTCTGTTCTTCCTGGTCACCTCGCTCATGGTCGAGGCGCGACGCCTGGCCGAAGACGCAGCGCAGATCATCTGACCATGGCCATCCTCGTCCATCTCGATGTCGTGCTGGCGCAGCGCAAGGTGAAGTCGCGCGAACTGGCCGCGCACGTCGGTATCACCGAACAAAACCTGTCCCTGCTGAAATCCGGCAAGGTGCGCGGCATCCGCTTCGCCACGCTGGAGCGCATCTGCGAATACCTTCAGTGCCAGCCGGGTGACTTGCTGGAATTCCGTGCCGGCGGCGATCCGGAAGATAGCGAATGAACTTACTTCGGCCTCGCCACGTTGTTCGACGGACACTTGGCGCTGGTGGCATGGCCAGGCCCATTTTGAAGCCTGGGGTCAGGTTCAGGGCTTGGTGCCACGTTATTAGTGAGGCACTGGCGTCCGGGTCCATGTGTCCACGTACCAAATGAATGTGTGACGGGGTCGCCGTAGAACGCCTTGTTGGTCGTGCCATCCCAGTCCTTGGACGCCTTATCAAAGCCCGTGCAGACGGTTACCACGTCCCCGGCAACTTGATAGTCGTAGAGAGTGTGGCGAACCGGGTCCAGCGGCGTTGAAAATCCCTTCTTTTTCAGATCGAGGTAATTGGCGGGAAGGTCGCCGTATGTCCCGCGCTCCACCCGCGCACTCCAGATAATCTCCAGAACGTTCATTTCCCGGGTATGGTCTGGGGGATCTCCGGCCGGACCACATCCGGCGATGGGCAGGCTGGTCGTGGCTACAAGAAAGATGACCAGGAATTCCCGCTTCTTGGGTATGCGCGACCCGGCCGCTACCTCGAACATCCTTCTGGGAGAAATCACTCATTCACCTTTATTCCAGGCCGACGAAGGGGCAACATCCCGCGTCAGGCACTGATGGCCGCCGCCATGCGTCCACACGCCATAGCCATGAACCACAGGGTCACCGTACACGACCTTCGGCGCCCCTTTGAAATCGGCTGAGGGGGCGTCAAAGTTTGTACACACAGTGACAAGGTCATCTTTGCGACGATACTCGTAGGGCTTGGCGGTAATCGGGTCCTTGGGCGGCTGGTAACCGGCCCTTATGAAGTCCTCATAACTGTCAATTTTGATTTGGTAGATAGGCTGCATGTTCCTGGCAGCGTCAAGTATTTCGAGGACATTTACCACTCGAATGTCGTCGGCCGTGCGGCTTTCAGCACAGCAAGCCAAACCAATGCCAGCGAGCAAGACGGTGGCGTACCGTGCGGGTCTCTTCAGTCTCGACGAATTGTTCGGCGTATTCATTGACATTGGATCGCCTTGACAATGACCCTATCGGGCGTTATTCGCCGAGTTTACAAGTCGCTTCACCAGATTGGCAGCAAAGCGCTCTGATGCATCGGCTCTATTTCCCAGATGCAGGAAGGGTTCGATCATCTCCAGCTCCATAAGCAGGAAGCGCCCCTGGGAGATCACCCCGTCTATCCGTGCGTACGCCACGTCGGCATGGCCGATCGCCGCCGCGGCCGCAAGGACTCGAGTCGCGCTGGCGACCAGGTCTGGACCAGGTTCGGCGGGCAGGGAGACACCGCCATAGTCGCTCTGTACGCGATAGTCGCCAGCCTTGGGGCGCTTGATCACGGCGTGGCTGTACTCCCCATCGAAAAACAGCAGCGACCATTCCCCGTCGCTGACGACTTCCGTCATGTAAGGCTGCACCAGGTATTCAAACTCCGACGGAAGCTGCGCAACCAGTTGACCGAATGCTGATTCGCCAGCTACGCCCCGCACCGTATGCCACGCCGTGCCACTTACCGTTGGCTTGATTACCACTTCACGGCCAGGCATGGCTGCCAAAGTGCTTTGCAGCTGGGATGCCGACACGACCTGGGTGGGGATGATCGGAACCCCGTACTTCTCCAGCTCGACCAGATAGCGCTTATTGCTATTCCAAAGCAGCAGGTCCCTATGGTTGATCGTTGGCACTGGCAGCCGAGCCAGCCATTGCTTGAAGCTGGCGTAGTGCTTGAAATAGTCCCAGATCGAACGTATCAGCACGGCGTCGAATGATGCCCAATTCACCGCAGGGTCGTTCCAGATACAGGCGGTAGTTTCTACGCCAAAGCCTCTCAACGACGCAGCCAGGTGCTTATCGTCCGAGTGAATTTCAGGCTCGGCCACGGACGTGGCGATCGCCAGGCGATGCGTATAGGCAACAGACATCACGGAATCGTTCCCCAGGGAGGTCATGCGGTGGTCCCGATCTTATAAGAGCCGGCCGGCCCCGGAAATAACTGCTTACAAACTCCCCAACTTCAGACACCCCTGTCGGTGCGGGTGGCGATACTTTTTGCACCACGCGCAAGTGGCGCGTTTACGTCATGCAAGAGAGAGATCAGCCATGCCCAGCATCCCATTCATCCGTCGGATCTTGCAGATCGCGTTAGTGCCGGCGGCCCTGAGCTTTGCCCAGCTCGCTAACGCGGGGACGGTAGTGGTTACCCGGCCGGGAGTGCCAGTCGTGGTCGACCGCGTCGTCGTGCCAGGCGTGCACTATGGCTGGGCAGACGTGCTGCGGGTGAGCCCGGTCTACGGCGTAGCCCGGGCCGAACACCACCAGGAGTGCGTCGAGGAACCCGTGGTCGTGCGCGACAGTCCTCACCCGGGCAGCGCCTTGCTGGGTGCGGTGGTGGGTGGCGTCCTTGGCAACACGGTAGGCAAGGGCGATGGCCGTACCGCGGCCACCGTGGTTGGCGCCGTGGCCGGTGGTGCCATCGGTAGCGCCGCCGGACGCGGGCGCACCTACGAGACCACGGCCGCGAATTGCCATGATGTGGTGACCGTGGACCAGGCGCGGCCCATCCTGGGCTATGACATCGAGTACCGCTATCGCGGCGACGTCTACGCTTCACGGCTGAATTACGATCCGGGTGAACGCTTGCGGGTGCGGATCAATGTCTCGCCAGAGGGCTAATAGTCGCCGATTGCTCGCCGCATCGCTATTGGCTGCGCTCGGGATCACCAGCTGCTCGCAGGCAAGCAGACCCGATCACGGGACATTCCTGACAGACTACTCAAAGCTTCAAAAGAGCAAGGACGCGCAAGGCCACGTGTACTTCTCGCATAGCGTGGAGACACCGGTTCCGCATGACCACGTGACGTACGCGGTATCAGTGAGCTATTTCCCCACCGATACCCGCTTCACCGGGCTGGGTTCGGAAACGCAATCGAGCATCCTTTCGTACCTGGATCATGCGATCCGGCAACGCCTGCAGGACAAGGCCGTGCTGGCCAGCAGCACCGAACAGGCCGATATCCAGCTACGCGTGGCGATTACCCAGGTTTCAGCGGCCGATCCGGGCATGAAACCTTGGAATTTCCTGCCGGTCCGCTTGCTGCTGAAGCCGGTGAAGGACGGAATCATGGGCGCGCCCAAAGTGGCCACGGCAACGCTGGAAGAACAAACCCTCGACGCGCGTACCAGCGCGGTATTGAACGAATCGGTGCGCAAGGACAGTGGGGGAAGCATCGGACGCCAGAAGAAAGGCGTGAGCGTCGTCACCCTCGACTCGCTGCGCCCGGTACTCGATCAGTGGGCGTCGAGCGTGGCATCCGAATTAACGCAAGAACGAGGTAAGTCATGACAGTCAACCGTTCCATGCCAGACAGCACGGTAACGCCAGTGCTTCATTACCCCGATGTACGCGCCGCCGTCGAATGGCTGTGCAGGACCTTCGGCTTTCGCGAGCGCGTGCGTATCGGCAACCACCGCTCGCAGCTGGAGGCCGGCAACGCCAGCCTGGTGGTGGCGCAAGGCACGCTGTTCTATCCGGGCAGCGGCTGGCCAGGACATTCCATCATGGTGCGGGTTTCGGACGTGGATGCCCACCACAGGCACAGCGTTTACAGCGGCGCCGACGTGGTCAGCCGGCCGGTGACCCATCCCTATGGCGAGCGCCAATACAGGGTGATGGATATCGGCGGCCATTTGTGGACGTTCTCGCAGACCATGGAAGATGTGGATCCGGCCTTTTGGGGCGGTGTTGAAGTGGACATGGAATCGCCAGCGGAACCTGCATGAAGGCGCGAAGCAGCATCCGAGGGTGGTTGGCCGGAGCTGGCCTGATTGCCCTGGCGGCTCAACCCGCGCTGGGTTCCACTCCACCGGCATCGGTGCGCACAGAGCTGGAGAAAGCGGTTGCGAACGGCGCGCCGGGAGTCACGGCAATAGTGATGAGGAAAGGCGACCCGCTGTTCCGGCTGGACGTGGGTCCCATCCCTCATGATGCGCAATGGCTGGTGGCGTCCGCTTCGAAGTGGATGACCACCGCGCTGGTCATGACCGTGGTCGACGAAGGCAAGTTGTCGCTCGATGCACCGATTTCGCGCTATCTGCCGGAATTCCAGGGAACGATCGGGTCGACGACATTGCGCGAGCTGCTCGCGCAAACCTCCGGCGAGGGCAGCATCGAGGCCGCCTTCGATATCCACCAGGATGCCCGAATTACCTTGCGCGAATCCGCCGATGCGGTAGCCAGACGCCCGCTGGTCGATCCGCCTGGCTCGGTATTCAAATACGGTGGGCCCAGTTTCCAGGTGGCGGGGGCGGCGGTCGAAGTGGTCACCGGCAAGCACTGGGAGCAACTCTTCAAGGAACGCATCGCCGATCCGCTGGGGATGTCCCATACCTACTGGACCCACTTTCCCTCCCGCGGCGTCGCTCCCGAGCAAACCCTCAACCCATTGCTTCAGGGCGGTGTGGTGACGACCGCCGATGACTACATGCGGTTCCTGTCCATGCTGGCCCAGGGCGGCCGTGTGGGTCACCGGCGCATTCTTTCCACGCAGGCGATCGATGCCATGGAAACGGCACAGACGCTTGGCAAACCCATGGCCTATGTCCCGCCCGGCGGCCCCCATGGCGTGGGTTCTTCGGGAGCGCAGTATGCCCTCGGCAATTGGTGTGAAACATGGGATGCGAAGCACAGGTGCATCCTGGTATCCAGCCCCGGTGCCCTTGGCACTTTCCCCTGGATTGACCGGCAGAACGGCCTTTACGGCATCTTTTTCACGCGCGTGCGGCTGACCAAGGTGGTCGGGAACTTCAAGGTGGCCAGGAAGGTGATTATCGAGGCTTGCGCTCCACGATCAACGTCTGGCTGAAACAGCTACCGGGCCAGCCCAAGATACTGATTGAACCATCCTACGACGCGACCTATCAGATCGGCCACGTGGTCGGGCCCGCGCAGCGAGTGGCCTTCATCGGGATAGATCATCAACTTGGTCGGAACACCCATTTCCTTCAGCGCGTACCAGTATTCCATCGACTGGGAGGAGGGGACCTCGATGTCCCGTTCGCCGACGAAGATGAAGGTGGGCGTGGCGGCCTTGGTGATATGAAGGATCGGCGAGATGCGCTCGTACGCTTCGGGGTCCTCATACACCGACTTGCCGAAGTAGGGAATCATCCATTTGTTGATCCCGTTGTTGCCATACAGGCTCACCCAATCGGCCACACCGGCGCCGGCAACGAGCGCCTTGAATCGATGGGTCTGGGTATTGGTCCACATGGTCATGAAACCGCCGTAGCTGTTACCCAGCATGCCTAAGCGCGTGTCGTCGATGGGGGCGACTTTCTCGACCGCATCGATGCCCGACAGGATGTCACGCAGGTCGCCGCCGCCGAAATCGCGCCGGTTGGCGACCGTAAAAGCCTGGCCTTGCCCCTGGCTGCCGCGGGGATTGGGCAGGAATACCGCGTAGCCGGCGTGGGTCAATGCGGCGGTAATGCCTTTCTCGGTAATGAAGTTCGGCATCCACAGGTTGGCCGGGCCACCGTGGACATTGACGATCATGGGTAGCTTGCCGCTGGTTTCGCCGCGCGGCATCAGCAGCCAACCCTGCATCGTGAAACCTTCGTTGGTCCAGGTGACGCTGCGCGCTTTCACCAACGGGGCTATGCCATCGTTGTCATGCGTTACCTTGTTAAGTGCATGGATGGGGCCCGCGTAGATGGCGGGGGCATGCTCGAAATCCTGCAAGACGGTCGCCGCGATCTTGCCATCGGCGCTATAGGTGACGTAGTTGTCGCTCGCCGCCAAACCGGCCTGGCGCGTCCATGCCACCTTGTTGCCGCCGGTAAGGTCGAAGGCGCCGATCGACGTATCGCCGCCAGCGATCGTGATGGTTCGCAGGCCGCCCTTCGTCCAATCCAAGGCCCTGACTGTGTAATGCACCCCTTGGGTTCGGTTGGTCGGCTCGCCGCCGGCGTAGGGAACCGTCCACAGGTCGCCGCCGGTGTCGTCGTAGTCACTGTCCAGGCCACCGACAAAGGCTACGGTGCTGCCGTCCGGGGAGATCTTGGGGAAGCGCATTTGCAGCGTGGGCGCTACGATTTCCCTGCGGGCACCCGTGGAGGCATCGATCGCGTCGAGGGTGGCTACCCACCAGTTCTCATCGCCGTTGCCGGCCGCGCTGGTAGCCACGAAGCCGCGGCCATCGGGTGTCCACACGTATTCGTAGATGAAGCGCCCTTCCGGCGAGATGGGCGAAACCTGCGCGCTTGAGCTGCCTGCGGAAGAGGGCGACAACGGAAATACGGCAATACGCTGTTGGTCGTCGTGGCTGCCGATTTCGCCAATCAGGCGAGCGCCCGCCTGCGTGGCACCGGTTTCCTTGGCTGCGTTCAGCGTAACCAGCGTGGCGATGCGATCACCCGTAGGCGAGAAGCGCAGCGTGGAGGCAATACCAGGAATGGTGGCGACGGTGCGAACGATTGCCGCCCGGGCGACGTTCAACGTGGTTTCGTTCTTGCCGGATTCCCGCGCCAGGAACGCGAGTGCATCGTCTGGTCCCCAAGCCAGGGCGGAATATCGGCAGGATGGGCATGTCGTAAGCCGGCGCAGCACGTGGCCGTCGCTCACTGCACGGACAACGATCACTTCTCCGGCGGGAGAATTTCCTACGGCAGGTGTTTTTTCCACCGCGGCCAGTTCTTTGCCAGATAAATCCAGGGTGAGTGAGCCGTAGGTGACGGGCGCGGCTGTCGCGGCGCCGCTTACACCAAGCAACGCCAAGGCTTTAAGGAACGTGCGCAATGTATTGCCCTGAGATGGGAATTCTTGCAAATCGTGGGCGCGCGGCCGGGCTGCACGCTACGCCCAGAAGTCATAGTGGGATTGCTGTCGAATTCCGTCGGGCCGAATCGCCGCCTCGCTATACTGCCGTGGCAACCCATGGCATATCCCCAGATGTCCGACGCTAAAAGACCCACTCAACAAAGCGCCTTCGTCGTCGCCTATGACCCCACCTGGCCCCAGATTTTCGAGCGCCTGAAGGCGCCGATCTGGGAAGCGGTTCAAGGCATGGCCGAGTCCGTCGAGCACGTCGGCAGCACTTCTGTCCCCGGGCTTGCGGCCAAACCCATCATCGACATGGATATCATCGTTCCCACGCGGGCGGATGTACCGCCAGTCATCGAGCGGCTGGCGAGCCTGGGCTACGTGCATGTGGGCGACCTGGGTATCGAGGACCGCGAAGCTTTCCAGAACCCATCTGGCTCGCCACGGCATCACCTGTATGTGTGTGTCCGAAGCGCCATGGCGCTGGAAAATCACCTGAGGGTGCGGGACCACCTCCGGAGTCACCCGGAGGAGGCCAAGCTCTATGGCGAGTTGAAAATGCGGTTGGCCGACCAATACCGCCATGATCTGGAGCGCTATGTGGTGGGTAAGACCGATTTTATCGTGGGCATCCTTGCCAAGGCGGGTGGTTCGGAAACGCTTTTACATACTGTTCGACGTGCCAATAGAGATCAAAACGAATCGGGTGGATGAAGGCTCGTCACACTGATGTCTTTTCCCAATTGTGCTAAGCAAGCAGTGCCAGTACCGCTCGAACAGCAGTGGTAATGGGCGCGGCCATCTCCGCGACAGTCTTCGCCGCCTCGATCAGGCCGTTGCCGGATAGCTCGTACCATGGTTTACGCGGACTCTGCGAAGTCGCCTCATTGACAAATGCCCCGAGGTCGTTCGTCACATGTTCCGCCTGCGATGGCGACAACGCATTGGTGAGCTTCGTCACTTCGATCGTCAGCAGCTTGAGCTGCTCCTTTAGCTCGTCCTTGACATCAGAACCAGCCGCCTTGTTGAAGCTGTCGCGTATGTTCCTTGCGGTAACTACGGTGAAATCTCCCTGGAATGTTGCGTTACCGAGCTGAATGTTGGTGATCATCTGGTCTCCATAGACGTGATTGACGATCGTCGAAGCGACTTGCGACCGCTTCAGATAAGCTTCCACCTTTGTCGCGACCTGGCGACGGACTTGAATGAGCGTGGCAAGCTCTCCCTCGTACTGGGTTGCAACAGCGGTATGCACTGAATCGAACAACGCAGATTGCGTTACGCCGTGCCGCTCGTGCTTCTCGAGAATGCGGATGGAATAATTCAGGTATTGCTGAAAAGATTCCGAAGCGGGCGTAAACTTCGTGAACTGCAGCCTTCCTAGTGCATTCTGCAGGACAAGCCTCAGACACTCTCGTTCGGCATGAAATCGCAGAAGATGGACCCTCAGCCGACGCAGTGCGTCATCGTTCATGTTCGCTTGCCGCTTCAGCACCCACACGCCAACCTGCTGATTTCCAAACTGCAACCACGAGTGCCACACGCTTGCGTGGGCTTCCATGGATTCGAATACAAGACTCGAGTGCGGCAGCGCCATGAGCGACGCCGATTCCGGGCAGTCGATGACAACGGTCGGAACTCCGTGGCTGAACCACCACGCCTTCGGTTGAACGGCGTTCTCGCCACGGCTGGTGGTTGCATGCAGATAGTGAGCCGCCAACGGCATACCCGCTTCTAGAAGGGACGTGCTCTTTGGAGTGCCTTTTCCAATGCGAACGGCTATTGCCAGTGAAAGGAGGCTCCGCAAAATGGCAACGCCACGATTGAAATCGAGCTCCTGTTCCGAAGGTTGCAGCTCGATCCGCGCTGCGATTTCCATGCGTGCCACCACGCCGCTGGAGTTAAAGCGACGGAACGCATGCGTCACGTGAGCAGGCAGCTCCGAGGTACCAAGATCGATATTGCGCAAGCGGTCGGCGAAACGGAATGCGTTGCGGCCATCGCTATAGAGTTCTTCGCCCTGCCACTCCTTCAATCCGCCCTTTCGGCGACGTAGGACAGCACCCGACGAACGAACGAAGTCAAAGCCCGTATTGGGCAGCGGCCAGCTGGGACGCGCTAACCGCCCCGTCTGTTCGTCGACGAAGTCGCGGAGGTCAGCGAAAGGGTGAAGAACCGTAACAAACATCCGCTCACCCCCAAACGGAAGTGATTGAACCCCCTAGGCGAGACGTCGGGGGGAATGGTGCCTCTGTTGTGCATCACGTTTTGATGATACTGACTGGCACTTGATCGTAGCCAACGGTCCATTGCCGCAACTACCGGAGCAACATACGTCCGCTGCCACGCTCTGTCGCTATATCTAAAGGTGTAGGAAGGGCAGATCCAAGGGCGAGTGCAGACCGGGAAAGGAGATGCCTTTGAAAGCGGCACTTGCCGCAAATGCTTATAGCTTTTGGTCTGCTGACAGTTGCCTGGCCAGTTGCTAACGTCGATCTGCGTTGCGCAGGGGAGCGCATACCTTCAAGAACAACGTCACGCGCATATGTCGCGCCACATTTCCCTAAAGAAAGTGAAATTTGATAGCTCCGCTTTCGACGTATCGATAAGCTCGGTCAGGGGTAGCTATGTCTCTGGTGAAATGTGTACTTAAGACTACCGGTTATTTTGTGTATGCCGAGTGCTGGGTAATGCGCAGAGGTAAGCACGTGAAGCTCACGCCAGATGGGATCGATTTGCCACCAGGCCAATATGAGCTTCAATGGGAATTTCGCGCCGATGTCGGCGCGACCATTCTCTGCACAGTATCCGCACCAGATATCGCGACCGGGAAAGACTGTACGACCGGCACGCAGACACTTGCACACGGCCAAACGCACATTGGAAGCGGCATCGATAAGCCGCCGCAGTACACCACTAAGATATTTAAGGTGTCTTCGTAGCCTTGTTCTCACTAGCAGGGGGAGCAAAACATGTTACGCACAAGACTACGAGTTGCACTTATTTTGAGTGCAACTCTGTCGGTATCCGTCGCCAACGCTGACGATCCAGCCTCACTGCAAGAGAAGATTCAAGCGGCTCAGAATAAAGCTGCAAAAGCTGCCCTGGACGCAAAGGCCGCCTCGGATCTGGCCACCCACGCTGCTGAGGCAGCGAAGCAGGCAGCCGACGCGGCACAAGCTGCTGCGCAACAAGCCAAATTGGCTCAAGATGAAGCGGCGCGATTGAGCAGAGCCCTCGACAGCGTACCCGATAGTTCGGCAAATCCCTCGACTGGTGAGGAGCTACTGTCCGCCCGACGAGCATCAAGCCCTCTGGCTACAACTCAGGACTCCAAGGCACTCGGTGGTGTATCGAGCATTCTTGTTACGGCAAATCAGGCAGGCGGAAACGCAACAATTAAATTTTCGCAACCAGATAAAGCTCAACAGGATGGCAAATTTTACAGCCTGACTCTTAGCTCACCCATATCGAAGTCATCGGACACGACGCAGTTGGGGACTCTTGACGGGTTGGCAAACTCGGCCAATGCGTCATTTTCACTTGCACACATGGGGCCGTTGAACAAAGATCATTTGGATAGCACGCCTTTCTTCATACTGGGAGCGTCGGGCAAGGTTGGATATCAAACATTCAACTATTACGATGGCGTTTCCCTAGCAAAGAAAAACAGCGCAAAGATCCCTACATCTGCCTCCGTCTTTGTGGGTGTTACGGCCAGTAACAATGTTCCACTTATGTTTCTGGCAAGGTTCGAGTACCAAAACGCTTACAAAGATGCGGACGGCAAGGTACTTTGCCCGAATGGAAGTAGCTTTCCGATTACTTGCGTAAGTGGAGCAATTGGCTTGCCAAAGCGGACGGAACAGAAAATTGTGTCGTTCGAAGGTCGTTATGAGGGTCAGTGGTTCGAGATCAGGCCGACGGTCAGCTATGACACCGTGTCAAAAATCAAAGGGTTCGATTTTCCGGTGTACTTCATCAATGGAACGAGTGCCGACGGTAAGCCGATACCCTTTAACGCCGGTATAGATCTTGGTTGGCGGAGCGACAAGCATCAGGCCGTGATAGGTCTGTTCGTCGGTACTCCATTTTCTTTTTGGCAGCCCTGATCCGGCTACGAATCTCGACGATCGGCTGTCTTATCCTGGCTCACATGGAGCAGTCGCCAAAGCGTGCATATCAACGGGCGGGCAGTATCAAATACTTAGGTATTGACCTAAGTATTTGATACTGCCAGACTGCGGCCGTCGGACCAACTCCCCCATAAGCGACCGATACGGCCATGCCCCAATCCGCCATCGTTGACGAGGTCTTTTACGCCCTGTCCAACACGACACGGCGGCAGGTCTTGGAACAGCTTTTCAGCGGTCCAGCCACCGTCAGTGAGTTGGCGGCACCGTTCGACATGAAGCTCCCTTCGTTCGTGCAGCACCTGTCCTTGCTCGAGAAGAGCCATCTGGTTCGATCGAAGAAGGAAGGGCGTGTGCGGACATACGAGATCGCGCCCGAGATGTTCAAGGTCGCCGAAACCTGGCTCACCGAGCGGCGTCAGCTGTGGGAATCCCGATTCGACCGGTTCGATGAATACGTCAAAAAACTCAAGGAGTCTAAGTCATGAGCAACCAGATCGCGCTTGATCCGAAGGTGGATTTCACCATCGAACGCTTCATCGATGCCCCCACGCAGCTCGTCTGGGAGGCGTTGACGAAGCCGGAGCACCTCCAGCAGTGGTACATGCCCAAGGTTTGGGGACGCGTGATACGAGCCGAAATGGACCTGCGCCCGGGCGGCGTTTTCAGCATCGATATCGCCACCAACGATGGCAAGGAATTTCCCAATCTCGGTTGTGTCCTGGAAGCTGTTCCCCAGGAGCGCCTGGTTTGGACCTCGATGCTTTTCCCCGGTTATCGCCCGGCTGTTTTCGACGATATTCCCATCACGGCGATTTTCACGGTCAAGGCCGAGGGGTCTGGCACCCGATATGTCTTCACGGCGCTGCACAGGAATGAAGCCGACCGCCAAGCCAACAAGGAATCCGGCTGGCAAGAGGGCACCGAGATTGCCATGGAGCAATTGGTTGCGCACGTGCAGTCGATGCGGTAATTCAGGGCGAGCTGTCTTTTCACTTAGGGGGAGGGGTGCAGGATGAAATGGCTGAAACGTGCAGGGTACGTGCTTCTGGCGCTCGTCGTCCTTAGTGTCCCCGCCTATTGGTGGCTTCTTGTCGAAAGCCACGAGGTATCCCCGGGGGGCTACGCCATCGATATCGCCGAGGTAAGAAAGCTCGCCGACTCGCAAGCTGGGGAGAAGCCGCAGCTCATTCGTGTGGAAACGGTAGCGAATTTCCCCGTACCCGGAGCGATTGTCGTTGCGGGTGACGGCTGGCAAAGCCTGGATCTGCCGGTGTCGTCCTACGAACTGGTCTACCAGGATCACACAGCGATCCTCGATACCGCGATGAACATGGACACCTCCAAGTCCATGGGCGCAACGTTCGACAGCGGCGCGTATTCACGGATGAGTGGTGCGATGGGCCGCGCCGGCCTGATTCTCGTTACCCATGAGCATCCGGATCACGTTGGCGGTCTTCTGGCTCAACCGGAGCTAAAAAAGCTACTGGCCGTCACGCGTCTCACGAAAGAACAGGTTTCAGAGATCAAGGCGAACCTGACAAAGGATCCCTACGATTCGCTGCATTTGCCGGCCAATCTCTTTGATGGCTATCAGCCACTCGACTACCAGCGATACCAGGCGATCGCACCCGGGGTCGTGCTTATCAAGGCGCCGGGCCACACGCCCGGCAGTCAAATGATCTACGTCCGGCGTGCCGACGGCGCGGAGTTCCTGTTTCTGGGAGACGTCGCCTGGCAAATGCGCAATATCGACACTTCGCGAGGCAAGTCGAGACTGGCAACGTTGATCGCCAGCGAGAATCGCAACCAGGTCGGGGAGGAACTGGCCGAGCTCCATCGCCTGCATGCCGCCGAACCCGGGCTTCATATGATGCCTGGTCATGACGCCGCGGCGATCGACGCGTTTGTGAAAAACGGGCTGCTGGTAAAAGGCTTCTGAATCCAAAAGGGGGGAGTGAAATGGCGGCAAAGCTTCTTTGCAAAGTTTGGCTGATCGGTCTCGCCCTGGTGGTGACGACCATGGCCGGCGTGGTGCCCCAAGCATCGGCAGCCCCTGATGGAACCCAGGTCTGGCGCGAGGCTTTCCAGTCCAGTCCGGCCCATTTCAATCCACTGACGCCTGAGTTCATCAAGCTGCTGGTGGACAAGTTCCAAATGCCGCCCGACGCGGTCGAGCAGATGCGGCCGCAAACCGCCAGCGGTACCCAGCGTATCCGCATCCCCGTGTCGGCACGGGGACCGAAAATTCGCATCCGTATCTCGAACGAGGAAGGGACCGAGCCCCTGGTTCTCACGGCTGCCAGCGTCGGGCATGCCGGGGATGGCTATGTGTCCAAACCCGGGACACTTATGGCCCTGACCTTTGGTGGCCTCAAGAGCATCACGATTCCCGTGGGCGCGCCCATCGTGAGTGATCCCATCACGCTTCCGGTGACACCGGGCACCGATCTCATCATTAGCACCTACGCTGCCGGGTCGTTCAAACTCGATCCTCTCGGAGGCAGCGCCATCGTGGTGGCGGCCGGCGATCAGACGCTAAAGAGCGAACTGGTCGAGGAAAAGCCCATGCAAGGGCGACCCGCGGTGACAGGGGTGGAGGTGCTGTCGCCGGGTTCGCAACGGGTCATCGCCACGCTGGGCGACTCCATTACTGACGGTAACCGGTCGACGCCCGCGGACATCCGCAGTTGGCCGGGCGAGTTGGCCAACAGGCTCGCGGCGCGCCAGCGCGGCGGCCAATACAGCGTCGTGAATGCCGGCATTGGCGGTAATCGAATTCTCGGGTCCGGCTGGGGACCGTCCGCCCTCGCACGCCTGGACCGTGACGTTCTGCGGATCGATGGCTTATCGCACCTCATCGTGCTGGAAGGCACGAACGATATCGGCATGTCTGGCCGTACGGTGTTCGGCAACAATCCCGTGGTGACTCCGGAGGAAATGATCTCGGGTTATCGCCAGATCATATCCCGCGCTCATGCACGCGGAGTCCAGGTCATTCTTGGGACCATCTTGCCGTTTGGTGGGTCCATAACCCACTTTTCCCCTGACAACGAGCGCACGCGGCAAGCAGTCAACCAGTGGATCCGGACGTCGCATGAGGCAGACGGCATGATAGATTTCGACCAAATCTCCCGCGATCCAACCCATCCAGCAAACATGCGCGCCGAATTTGGTTCGGAGGACGGCCTGCATCCGGGCAATGCAGGGTACAAGGCGATGGGGGACGCGATCGACCTTTCGCTATTTAAGTAGGAAGCCATGTACCCCCGCGCTATGCGATAACCCGCTTCAGGGTCTATTTGGCGTCCTGGAGTGTGATTGGGGCTTGCGTTTGGTGGGTCAATCACTCTAAAGCTGCCTGTGGCAGCCCTTTAAGGCGTATTTTCCCCACAGTGCGGCCATAACAGGCAAAATATGCGGCTTATAGTGCTGCCTTGCCCGATACCGATCATGCTCTTGACCGCTACCACGCCACCTCTGGGTGACGCCGACACCGAACTGCAGCAGCGCTTACTCGCTGCGACGCAGCTGCTTGAATCCATTGCGGCCGACCGAATATTGCTGGACGGTCTGCCAGCGGAAGACCGCCAGCGCCTGTATCAGGCGGTGGCGCAGGTCTATCATCCCGACCCGGGTGAGCGTCGGATCAAGCTGAAGGCTGCCCAGAAGGCGCGGCATGCGTCGAAAATCAAGGCAGAGGACGCTGTACTCAACCAGACTGGCATCCGCGCCCTGCGCCGAAAGCCGGTGTTCACCACACCAAATGTGTTTGCTCCGGAGGGTTTCGAGGCGAACGACATCGCACCCGATGCCGACGCCACGCAACCGCGCGAATCGATCGAGCCCAAGCATTGCTATGTGTGCAAGAAGAAGTATTCGACAATCCATTTCTTCTACGATCAGTTGTGCCCGGCGTGCGCTGCCTTCAACTACGCCAAGCGCACGGACCTGGTTGATCTGAGCGGTCGCGTCGCGCTGCTCACCGGTGGACGCGTGAAAATCGGGTATCAAGCCGGCCTGAAGCTGCTTCGCGCCGGTGCGGAACTGATTGTCACCACGCGCTTCCCGCGCGACTCGGCGGCACGCTATGCGCAGGAACCGGACTTCGGCGAGTGGGGCCATCGTCTGCAAGTCTACGGACTGGACCTGCGCCACACGCCAAGCGTCGAAGCGTTCTGCCACGAGCTTCTCGCCACGCGGCCGCGGCTCGATTTCATCATCAACAACGCCTGCCAAACCGTGCGTCGCCCACCCGAGTTCTACGCACACATGATGGACGGCGAGACCGCGGCGCTGCACGATATGCCTGAACACGTGCGCAAGCTGGTTGGCCACTACGAAGGCCTGCGCGGCTCCAATATCCTACCGCTGACCGGCCGAACCACGGACCTGCCTGGCCTGACCCGCGCTGCCGAACTCTCCCAGATGCCGTTGCTGCCCGAAGAACTCCTGGCGCAGAGCCACCTGTTCCCCGAGGGCAGGCTCGACCAGGATTTGCAGCAGATCGACCTGCGCGAACGCAATTCGTGGCGGCTGCTGATGGCCGACGTGCCTTCGGTGGAATTGCTGGAAGTGCAACTGGTCAATGCCATTGCGCCATTCATCATCAACGCACGACTGAAGCCGCTGATGCTGCGCACACCCGAACGCGACAAGCACATCGTCAATGTGTCCGCGATGGAAGGCCAGTTCTATCGCAATTTCAAGACCACCCGCCATCCCCACACCAACATGGCCAAGGCCGCGCTCAACATGATGACGCGCACCTCGGCCACGGATTACCACAACGACGGCATCCACATGAACAGCGTGGACACCGGCTGGGTCACCGACGAGGATCCGGCGGAGCTCGCAGCGAAGAAAGTGCTGGAAGAGCGCTTCCACCCGCCGTTGGACATCGTCGACGGTGCTGCGCGCATCGTCGACCCGATCATCAGCGGCATTAACACCGGCGAACACGTGTGGGGTCAGTTCCTTAAGGACTATCGACCGACCGACTGGTGAGGGCGGTGCTCGGGCATCGATAAGGGATCGCATATTTACGTAGTTTTTTGCCCATTTATTTGCGCCGTTTCCAAATAAATGCGTGATAGCTTCATGCGGCTATCGGGGAATTCAGGTACCAGGCTTGGCCTTTGGGCTTTTGCGAGTAATCGGACGACAGTTCGATTGCCGTGGAATCCTGTGTGCTTTTTTCCGCACGGCCGCCCATGTTTTCCCATGAGTAGCGTTGGTTGAATGCCTTTAGATGTATCTCACTAATAAAGGATCCAATATGCGCCTCAAAAACCATCGTCTAGGCTATTTCCTGGCATGCAGCGTGATCGCCTTGTCTTGTGGCGGCACCGCTTTGGCAGCACCTGTCCAGGGAAAAGCTTCGGTCCGATTGACCAATGTCTTTGCGACGTTGCAGACGGGTCAGCCCGACAAGAACCCGGAACACATTGCCGCCTGCCGCAAACAGGTATCGGCGCCTGACTCCCGATATCTTGGCGTTACTGTCAACTCGCAGTACTCCATCGATGCACAGACGATGATCATGACCGCATCATCATCGTTGCCGTCCCCGGTGGCCACGAAGCCGCTTCAGCTCACCGTGAAGCTGGCGCCGCTTGGCATCGCCGGTCAGTACGCGTTCGGCGCCTTCCGCCCGCCGGTGTTGCCCAACACCTACGTGCTGTTCTCTACCGGACTCGACTTCAAGGGCGCCAAGTCGTCTGTGTTGGTGCTCAATGAAGGCAAGGATTACAACTGCCTTGTCTCCAGCGATTCGACGCCCTTCAGCGGTGGTGTGAGCGAGAAGCTCGGGGTCGATCAGAAGTAGCCAAATGGCCGAAGGGAAGGGTGCGCAGGCCCCAGCAGGGGCCTGCAAGGTCACTTTTCTCGTTGCGCGCGCCATCCACGGAACCCTCGTTCAAATTGCCTGTCTATAGACGTCGGCCGAACACGCGCTGAAGGAATGCGTAAGTTTTTGCGCGAGTCATTGGCTTGAATGGGGTTATGTCATCGAACGTACTGAGCAGGGCCGAGACCACAGGCGCCGGCCACAGCCAGTGCTGACGCGTCGGGCGAACGTGCTCGTGCTGGCGTTGGTATTGGCGCTGCACGTGTTGTTCGTGCTGACGCTGTGGTCTCCGAGGCAGCCCGCACCTGTGGATAGCAAGCAGACGGTGACCGTGCTCCTGCTCGATGACGCCAGCACGCCGCGTACCTCGCCACCGCCTCCGCCACCCACGCTGCCCGACCTGGTGCCGCCACAGCGGGAGACAGCACGCGTTCGCCCCGAGTCGCGCGAGAAACCACGCCGTGATGCGATGGTCGTGCAAGATCATGAGGCGGCGCCCGCACCGGCGGCCTCCGTGGCTACACCGGCCTCCATCAGTTTGTTTGCCAAGAATGGCTCGATACGGCTAGCTCCCACACCAACCAGCACCTCGGCGGTCGTCGAGGCCAAACCAGTCAAGCCTGCGGACGATCGTCAGATCATGCAGCACGACAGCAACCACATGCACTACAAGGCCACGCGCTTCGAGAAATATTTCCCGCCGCCGGACGAGACAGCCGGTGGCGCGGTGGGTCGCCATATAGGCGATGCGATCCATGAGATCGCCAAAAGCCTGTGCGATCCCGACAAGCACAGTACGGCTTCTGACATGCTGTGCGGCGCACCTCCGCCGCCGGCCTCGCGCAAGAATGCCGACGAACGCCTCAATCTACCCTCGGCGTCGCTGGTCGGCGACCCGCCTCCGGTCACCGTGCCGCTGCCGACCTGCATCGCCGAGTACAAGGACGGCAAACCACTGTCGTACGGCTGCCCGATAAACACACCTGACCTGGCCTTCAAGGCCGAAATGCGTGAATGCATCGACCTGTTCCGCGCGGGCAGGCACCTCAAGCCCTGGTGCCCGGCCGATACGCCCGAGCGCGCAGCCGCCGAGTAGTCCAACGCCAGGGCTAAGGTTGAGCACAGCTGGATCGGTGCTGCCGCCACGGCAGCATGACCAAGCGCACTTGCCGGCCTTCGCCAAGCTCCTTATGGTGTTCCCCTCTAAATTGGTGGGGGAGCACACTATGGGCGATGTATCTCTTCGCAAGTTGACGGCGTTTTGCGCCCTGGCGCTCGCCGGAGCATCGCTGCAACCCGTCGCCGCGCAGAACGCTGCCGCACCCGCTCCAGCCTCGAGCACGGCTGCAACGCCAGCCGCCCGCCCGGCAGACGTGGCTTCGGAAGACGCGGTCATCAAAGCCGTCTACGACGTGATCTCCGGCCCCAAAGGACAACCGCGCGACTGGGACCGCATGCGCTCGCTGTTCGTGCCGGGTGCACGCCTGATTTCCGCACACACGGGCGACGATGGCATCGTCACGGCTCACGTGATGACCGTCGAGGATTACATCCGATTGGGCGACCCTCTGCTGAAGAAGGACGGTTTCTTCGAGCGTGAGGCACACCGCACCGAGGACCGTTTCGGCAACATCGTCCAGGTATTCAGCACCTACGAATCGCGCCACGAGGCGGATGCCAAACCGTTCCAGCGCGGCATCAACAGCTTCCAGCTGTTGTTCGACGGTAAACGCTGGTGGGTCGTGACGATCTACTGGCAAGGCGAGAAGAGCCCCGAGCGGCTGATCCCGAAACAGTACGGTGGTTGACCGGACACCCGGCCCGCACCCTTCGCCCTAAGCGCAACCCCGTCCTAAAGAGGCCCTCCGTTGAAAACCACATCCCTTGCTTGCACCGTACTGGCGCTCGCCGCCATGCCCGCCTTCGCCGACGTGCCACCACCGCAAGATGTCGCGTTCAACGGCACCCTCAAGATCGCCGTGGACGCCACCGATATCGCCCATCGCGTGTTCCGCATCAACGAAACGATCCCGGCCCAGCCAGGCCCGCTGACGCTGCTTTACCCGCAGTGGCTGCCTGGCGTTCATTCCCCGGCCGGGCCGATCGACAAGCTCGCCGGGCTGGTGGTGAAGGCCAACGGCAAGGTGCTGCCATGGACCCGTGATCCGTATAACGTCTACGCCTTCCATGTGGACGTGCCGCAGGGCGCGACCGAGGTGCAGGCCTACTTCGAATACCTCTCGCCGCAGGCCACCACGCAAGGCCGGGTGGTGATGACGCCGGAGATGCTGAACCTGCAGTGGAACGCCACCACGCTGTACCCGGCCGGGTACAACGCCAACCGCATCATGTCCCAGGCCAGCGTGACCTATCCGGCCGGCTGGCAGGCTGGCACCGCGCTGGAAGTGGCATCCACCAGCGGCGATACCGTGACCTACAAGCCGATCGACTTCGACGACCTGGTCGACTCGCCCATCTATGCCGGCAAGTACTTCAAGCGCGTGGACCTGGACCCGGGTGCAGCCACCCCGGTGCACATGGACTTCGTGGCCGACGATCCGAAGTACCTGGAAATGAAGCCCGAGCAGATCAAGCCGTTCCGCGACCTGGTGCAGCAGATGTACAAGCTGTACGGCGCGCACCACTACGATCACTACGATTTCCTGGTCTCGCTCAGCGACAAGATGAGCGGCAATGGCCTGGAGCACCACCGCTCCAGCGAAGACGGCACCAGCGCGGATTTCTTCACCGAGTGGAACAAGAACGCGGCCGGCCGCGACCTGTTCTCGCACGAGTTCAACCACTCCTGGGACGGCAAGTACCGCCGCGGCGCGGATCTGGCCACGCCGAGCTTCAACGTGCCGATGAGCGACACGCTGCTGTGGGTGTATGAAGGCCAGACCCAGTTCTGGGGACATGTGATGGCGGCGCGTTCGGGCCTGTGGAGCGACGAGATGGCCCGCGACCAGTGGGCCTATACCGCGTCCGTCTATGACAAGGGCCGTCCGGGCCTTGCCAGCTGGCGCAATGTGCAGGACACCACCAACGATCCGATCATTGGTGGGCGTGGCGGACAGCCGTACCACAACTACCAGGGCCGTCAGGAATACTACTCAGCCGGCCAGATGATCTGGCTGGAGGTCGATGCCAAGCTGCGTGAGCTCAGCGGTAACAAGAAGACCATCGACAACTTCGGCAAGGCGTTCTTCGGCATGGAGAACGGCAAGTGGGACGTCAACACCTATACCTTCGAGGACGTGGTCAAGACGCTCAACACCATCCAGCCCTTCGACTGGGCAAGCTACCTGCGTGAGCGCCTGGACGGGCACGGCCCGCTGATCGGCGGCTTGGCCTCGCATGGCTGGACGCTGGTCTACACCGACAAGCCCAATGACGCACTCAAGGGCATGGAGTCCGAGCGCGGCGTCTCCGAACTCACCTATTCGCTGGGCGTGTTGATCGGCAAGGGCGGCGAGATCAACGACGTCTTGTGGGATGGGCCTGCCTTCAAGGCTGGCCTCTCTCCGGGCATGAAGGTGATGGCGGTGAATGGCAAGGAATTCTCCGGCGATGCCATCAAGGACGCCATCACCGCCTCGGCCAAGGACAAGAACCAGCCGATCGAGCTGCTGGTGAAGAACTTCGACGAGTACCAGACCCTTCGCGTGAACTATCACGACGGCCTGAAGTACCCGCACCTGGTCCGCGACAAGAGCAAGCCCGACACCCTCACCGATCTCATCAAGGCTCACTGATGACCCAGCCGCCGGTGCCAACGCTGTATGAGTGGGCCGGCGGCAGCGAGGCCTTCGAGCGGCTGACGACGATGTTCTATGAGCGCGTTACCGCGGAGCCTTTACTGGCTCCGCTGTTTGCCCATATGGCGGCCGATCATCCGCGGCTGGTGGCGGCTTTCATCGCCGAGGTGCTCGGTGGCCCCGCGCTCTACAGCCGGGAGCGGGGAGGGCACCACGCAATGATCCTGCAGCACCTGGGCAAGCACCTCACGGAAACCCAGCGCTCGCGCTGGATGGCGTTGATGCTGGAATGCGCAAACGAGGTTGGACTGCCGGCCGACCCGGAATTCCGTTCGGCCTTCGTCGGGTATCTCGAATGGGGCACGCGGCTGGCCGTGATCAACTCCCAGCTGGATTCGCTGCCTGATGTCGATTCCGCCATGCCCTCATGGAACTGGGGGCCGGTGGGCGGCCCGTATCAGGGGTGACTCATAGCGACTCACCCAAATTCGGGCCCATAACTCCAAAGCTCACTCCATGGCTTGCGCGCAGGGCCACAAACAAAGATGTCGGGGTGATCCCGGCTTTCTTCGTTGACGACGCCCAACGCATTACCGGAGTGACCGGCGAGCCGGCAATCGATGAAGAGTTCATTGGCGCGCTCACGAGAGCTACCCAGCACGATCACAGTGCGCGGCGGTGTCTGCGGATAGCCACGTAGCCAGCCGGAATTGATCGCCGTGATCGGCGATGGCAAGCCATGGGCCTTCCCCAGCAGGGCGATAGCGCCTGCCTCGCCGTAGTTACCCACCACGATGCCCAGGCCGGCCTGTTGTTCGACGGGAAGGGCGTCACGAATGGCGACAACCCGCGCAATGAGTTCGTTCCAGCCGATTTTCTCGCGCAGGTCGTTGTTTCTCTTCAACGCGAAATCAAGTAGCGGACCGCTCGATGCCATCGGCATGATGATCAACGCCGCATAGATACCAATCGCCGCAACACCGCCGAACATCAATGCCACTGCCCCGACCCGCCATGCCGGACGCAAGGTGCGCAGCCACCGCTCCCCAACCACGGAGCCCATGGCCAGCAACATCGGATAGGCCGCGCTGACATAGTAGAAGCGGCCCAGCGCAAGCATGAACAACAGCAGCGGGACGACATACATCCAGGCAAGCATGCGGAAACGGCGCGTGCGGAAGTATCCAACCAAACCCGCGATCCAGACCGGCGCCGCAAACAAGTTGGCATTGATGAGGAACTGATCGCGCAGGAAGCCGTCCGCGCGTCCTCCGCCGACGTCGCGAGCGTGGATGCTTTGCAGGAACTGATAGGAAATGAAGTCATGCCTGGCAAGCCAGACAAGGTTGGGGGCAAACACGAGCAGCGCTACCGCCACGCCGGCCCAGAGCCAACGGCTGGCGAAGAATCGTCGTGCATCGGTGAGCAGCACACCTACCAGCACGCCCACAAGCTCCATCGCTATCGAGTACTTCGTCTGCAGGCCAAGCCCGGCAAACAGGCCGATCGCGACCCACCAGCGCGGGTCGTCGTCGCGCAGCAGGCGGATCACGCTCCAGGCGATCAGCACCCACCACAACATATCGAAGGACGAGTACTGGAACATCGTGGCATTGCCCATGGGCGCCGGTGACAGCCCAACGGCGATCGCCGTAAAGACTTGCGCCAGACGGCCGCCGCCAAGGTCACGCGCCATAAGGCCGCTAACCAGGATCACCACGGTTTGGGCCAGTACCGAGAATAACCGCAGCCCCACCAGCGACAGGCCAAACATCTTGAAGCCCAAACCCTCCAAAGCAGACGTCAGGGGTGGGTAGGGCACGAAGCCCCAATCCAGATGCTGCGCGTCGCTCAGGAACTGGAGCTCATCCCGATGGAAGCCGTACTGTCCATTGGTCAATACGTGGGCCATGCCAAAGAGCACTGCAATGATGAGTACCGGGGTGATATTTAGCTGAGGGTCGGACGAGGCGCGGCTGTACACGTTGCAGTTCCCTGGGTCGACGAGCCTGGATGCTTACCCGTCGGCGGCCGCCGGGCTAGCTGCATGGGGTCGGATTGACTCGATTCGGGGACAGAAGGTGGCCCGCCTGGGACAAGCGGTGGCACCCAACCAACGCAAGAATCCGGAAGAAATGCCCGAAAGGGAGACCGACCATAGCGAATACCAAAGACCGAAGGGCCCTCTGTGTTGAAACTGTCGAAAACCGATTGGCCGCGCATGGCGCGGCGGCTTTGCCTTGGCGCATGGCTACTGGTACTGATGGCACCGCCAGCCATGGCGCAGGAGCAGCGCCAGTCTCGCGACGACGCCTGGTGGACCGGCCCCATGCTCGCCAATTCCGCGGAAACCCTGACCCCCGGCCACATGCTGGTGGAGCCGTACGTCTACGACGCCATGTCGCACAAGACGGACGCTTTCGGCTCGCGTGCCTATGTGCTTTATGGCGTCACCGATAACTTGACGGTCGGCTTTATTCCCATCGTCGGCTATAACCGCGTCAGCGGCGGCCCCAACAGCTCGGGCATCGGGCTGGGCGACCAGATCCTGCAGGCACAGTACCGCCTGACCCGCTTCCACGAAGGCAGCTGGGTGCCTACCGTATCGCTGTTGCTGCAGCAGTCGTTGCCCACTGGCCACTACGACCGCTTGGGGTCACGACCCGCCAACGGCATGGGCAGCGGCGCCTACGCCACCACCCTGGGTGTGGACGCGCAAACCTATTTCTGGATGCCCAATGGACGCATCCTGCGCATGCGCCTGAATGTCACGGGCGCGGTAGCAGGCCATGCCGATGTCGACGGTGTGAGCGTGTACGGTACGGGCCCATCCTTCCACGGCCGTGCGCATCCGGGCGACAACTTCTACGTCGACACGTCGTTCGAATACAGCCTCACCACGCGCTGGGTGCTGGCCACGGATGTGATCTACAGCCACAACGAAAGCACCCATGTGACCGGCGTCGACCAACCCTCCGGTCCTCTTGGGTTGTCGCTACCCGTGAGAATGAAATCCGGCTCCAGCGATACCGTGGGCTACGCCCCGGCGGTGGAATACAGCTGGACACCCAACATCGGTGTATTGCTTGGCGTTCGCGTGCTGGCCGGTGGCCACAACACGCAGCGCTCGGTGACGCCGGCGATCGCCATCAACTACGTGCACTGATTAAAAAAAGCAATCGCGCGCGGCGACTTTCATAAGCTGAGCATGTCCTCTCGCCATGCACAATCCAGTGCTCCTGGATTGCGCATGATGGGGAGTTTTTTATGGTGGATGGTTCTCGTCGAGATGTCATCAAGTTGATGCTGGCGGGCACGGCCGCTGCGCCGTTTTCCATGGGGGCGGCCATGGCCAGCCAGCCAGCTACCCGGAAAGCTGCCAAGCGGCGCGCAGGTATAGAAGGGCAGCGAACGGCCGACTTGGGCGATGGCACCTATGTGAACCCGATCGTCGCCGGGGATCATCCCGATCCCACCATCCTCAAGGATGGCAGCAACTACTACATGACGTTTACGTCGTTCCAAGCCTGCCCGGGCCTGGTGATCTGGCACTCCACCGACCTGGTGAACTGGGCGCCCGTTACCACAGCGCTGACCAAGCCGCTGGGCACCGTATTCGCTGTTGACCTGTGCAAGCACGATGGACGTTACTTCATCTACATCCCGGCCAGCGCCGGCGACCGGGGCTGGGCGCTGTACGTGATCTGGGCTGACCACATCCAGGGACCCTGGAGCGATCCGGTCGACCTGCATATCGATGGGTGCATCGACCCGGGGCACGTGGTGGGCGAGGACGGCAAGCGCTATCTGTTCGTCAACGGCATCCGCCGCGTGCGGCTCACCGATGATGGCCTCGCCGCGGATGGCAAGCTGGAGCCTGCCTACTCTCCTTGGCGCTACCCCGATGACTGGATCGTGGAGGATTTTGCCCCGGAAGGCCCCAAGCTGCTGCGGCACGGCGAATGGTTTTATCTTGTCACGGCCGTCGGTGGCACCGCAGGGCCGCCAACCAGCCATATGGTGATCGCGGCACGTTCCCGCTCCATCCATGGCCCATGGGAGCATTGCCCACACAACCCGCTGGTGCGCACGACCAGCGCCGCCGAGCCATGGTGGTCACGCGGGCACGCAACGCTGGTGGAAGGGCCGGGCAGCGATTGGTGGATGGTCTATCACGGCTACGAAAACGGCTTCCGCACGCTTGGGCGCCAGACCTTGCTGGAACCTATCGAGTGGACCGCCGATGGTTGGTTCAGGGCCACCGGCGGCGATCTATCCAGGCCCCTGCCGAAGCCGAAAGGGGGCGTGAGCGGGCCGAACGGCCTTGCATTGTCGGACGACTTCAGCGGCCGCAAGTTCGGCGTGCAATGGAGCCTGTTCGATTCCAAGCCTGAAGAGATGAGGCGGGTGAACTATGAGGCGCACGGCCTGCGCCTGGCCGCCAAGGGCAGCTCTCCGGCGGATTCGTCGCCTCTAACGTGCCTGGCGGGCGACCGCAGCTATGTGGCCGAGGTCACTGTCGATCTGGAGGGAGACGCCGAAGGCGGTCTGCTGCTGTTCTACAACCCCAAGGCCTTCGTCGGCATCGGCCTTTCGCGGCGCGATCGTGTGCTGAAGACCTACCTGTCCGCGGAGGATCAAACCTGGATGCACGTACCGATGCAGGCATCCGGTTTGCGCATACGCGTGACCAACCAGGAAAACGTCGTGACGTACCACTATTCGGTCGACGACGGAAAAACCTGGCAACTACACAGCCTTCGAATGGAGGTTTCGGGCATCCACCACAACGTGTTTGGTGGATTCATGAGCCTGAGAATTGGCATTTACAGCGCGGGCGAGGGCAGTGTGGTGATACGGGATTTCACCTACCGGGCGATCGCCTGAAGGTGAGCTCGGCCCAGGAAAATGGCCGTGAATCAGGGGGTTCGGCGCCCGATGTGGCGACCGCAAACGAAGAAACGTTACCCGCGCCCATCAATTTCGTAATTGTGTGTCACCACAGCGCAATACAGCATGCGCCACCACCAAGAGCAGGACGTCACGTTGCCAGGGCCAGCCTTCCGGCCTGACGCAACCACCGGGTCGCGGGGGTCCGGTGATAAGCAGCCTGCCGTTTCGGCCGATGGCCAACGACAAGACGGGGAGAGGTTTGACCATGATTGAGACTGTCCGCAGGAAAAAAGCCTATACGGTCCAGCAATCCTTGCCATTGGCGCGCCTTTCCGCGGCCGTGGCCATAGGCATGGCGCTGCTCTATGCACCACTGAGCACCCGCGCCCAGCAGGCAGCCACACCCCAGGACCAGGCGCAAAGCCAGGCCGGGGACCAAGCTGAGCCCACCGACGCGAAGAACAAGAAAAAATCCGAAGGCTCCGGTGCCAATGATGCCAAGAACCTCGAAGGCGTCACGGTAACCGGCATCCGCGCATCAGTGGAGAGGGCGCAGGACGTCAAACGCGACGCCGCCACCTTCGTCGATTCCTTATCCGCAACGGACATCGGCGCGCTGCCGGATCGCAGCGTCACGGAAACCCTGTCGCGCATTCCCGGTGTCACCATCGACCATTTTCTCTCCCAAGGCGATCCGGAACATTTCTCTGCCGAAGGCAATGGTGTGCAGGTGCGCGGCCTCACGCAGGTGCGTTCCGAATTGAATGGCGGCGACAGTTTCTCCGCCAATGGCGGGCGCGCCCTCAGCTTCCAGGACGTGCCCTCGGAGCTGATGTCCGGCGTGGACGTCTACAAGAACCAGACGGCCGAGATGATCGAGGGTGGCCTGGGCGGTACGGTAAACCTGCGCACCTTCATGCCCTTCGACTTCCAGGGCCAGAAGATCGCTGTTTCAGCCAGCGAGAACTACGGCGACTTCGTCAAGAAGTACAAGCCATCCGGCTCGGCGCTCTACAGCAATCGCTGGAACACCAGCATCGGGGAAATGGGTTTCCTGGTCGACATCGCCGATTCCCAACTGTCCACGCGTACCGACGGCCTGTTCGTGCGTCCGTTCTTCAAGAACGGAGCCGGCGTCTGGGTGCCGCGTGGCGCCGACTGGCGCACCTTGCTCTACGATCGCAAGCGCGATGGTGCCTACCTAGCCTACCAGTGGCGTCCCAGCGACAAGCTTGAACTTTACGCCACCGCGTTCCAGAGCAAATACCACGAAGTCTGGAACGAGGACGCGATCTTCGTGAGCAACGACCCAACGCAGGTGGCGGTGGACGCCAGCCAGCCGAGCCAGATCAATGGCGGGGTGTTCCAGTCCGGCCGCCTCACGCAGAGCGGCGGCATGCCGATGGGCACCGACATCCGCGCATCCAACAGCCACTCCAAGACCACGGACTTCACCACCGGGATGAAGTGGCAGCTGGGTACGGGCACTGAACTCACCAGCACCGTGCAGTTCGTCAAGGCCACCACCAACAGTCTGGATTCCACGGTAGCGCTGGGTACCAACGTGCCGTACATCGACGTGGCCCTGAACGGTAAAAGCCCGCCGCACATCGGCGTCGATCCCACCTTCACCGGGAATCCCGCCAATTACTACTGGGGGTTCACCATGGATCACCAGGACCAGAACTACGCGAAAGAACTGGCCTGGCGCACCGATATCTCGCACAGCTTCGTCGACGGGTTCGTGCAGGGGGTGAGGGCAGGCGTGCGCCTGACCAACCGTGATGCCGACAACATCGATACCGGCTATAACTGGATGCCGGTGTTCCAGACCTGGATGCAGGGCTGGGCCATACCCGGCGGTGCCATGCCCGGCCTGAACTTGAACGGCACGGTCAATAGCAGCCTGGTGCACCTGGACACGTTCAAGAATTTCTACCGGGGCGACGCCGGCATACCAGGGGCTTTCTATGCACCGGTCTCGTCGACGGCGCTTGGCTACCCGGGCAGCTACGCGGATATCCACAACGCCGCCATTCCGTATTACATCGCCGGCAGCGGCTATGACGTCCCGTACAAGCCCACGTTGCTCGATGCCGCGCACACCAATCTCCAGCACGAAAAAACCTACGCGGCATACGCCATGCTCGACTTCGGCGTGGACGATGCCAATCTGAGCGGCAACGTCGGCGTGCGTGCGGTGAAGACCAGGAATGCCGCCGAAGGTTTCCTGACGTATCCCAACCAGGCGTTTGCGCCCTATCTGGGTGCGGGCCAGTCTGTTCCCATCAATGCCCGCAACGAGTACACCGACATCCTGCCCAGTTTGAACGTGAAGTGGGAGTTCGCTCCGAACGTGATCACGCGTTTTGCCTTTTCCAAGGCGATTGCGCGGCCGGACTTCAGCCAGATGCAGGCCTACCAGATTCTCAATGCCGCCGTGCTGTCAGGCTATACGCCGCCGCCAGGCACCACCACCCTGCCGGTCGACAAGCTGACTCTGACGGGCACCTCTACCACCAGCAATCCGTATCTGACGCCGATGAAGGCTAATCAGTTCGATCTGTCGCTGGAGTGGTACTTCGATCAGGACCACGGCGGCATGGCCTGGATCAACCTGTTCCACAAGGGGATAAGCGACTATTTCCGCAACGAGTCGCAGTTCGTGGCGTATCCGGGTATCGACGGCAACAACTATCAGTATCTAATCACCCATCCCGTCAACGTCGGCAAGGCGACGATCGATGGCGCGGAATTGGGCTGGAATCAGTTCTTCGATTTCCTGCCGATCAAGGGCTTCGGCATGTCGGTGAACTACACCTACATCCGCAGCAGGACCCATGTGCCGAACGAGACCACCGCGGTGCCGGTGGATACCGATAACTCCACGTTCGGCAGCCTTCCAGCGGATGGCCTGTCGAAGAATTCTCTCAATGTCGCAGGCTTCTACGAGCACGGTCCGTGGCAAATCCGGCTTGCCTACAACTGGCGCAGCCAGTATCTGCTGTCGATCGGTCCGAACGGTTACAACGGTACCGACAACAACATTCCGTGGAAGCTGCCGGTATTCGCCGATGCCTACGGACAGCTTGACGGCTCGATCTTCTACTCGTTCAACGAGCACCTGAAGCTCGGCGTGGAGATGAACAACCTCAACAACGCCGAACAGCGCACGATCATGTACCAGAATGGAGCGGGCAAGCACATCACTTCGTGGTACGTGAACGATACCCGTTATGCGCTGACGCTGCGCGCGACGTTCTGATCGTGCAGTCGTCAGGCGACGTCTTCCAGCTCAGGCACGCGCAGGGTGCACAGCCCTGCCATGAGCAGGCTGGCACCGCCCAGGCCCAACGCCCAGATGGGCTGGTTGTGAAAGCACAGTCGCAGCAGTAGACCGAGCACACTGGCAGCAAGCAACTGCGGGATCACGATAAAGAAATTGAAGATGCCCATGTACACGCCCATCTTCGCCGTGGGCAGGTTGTCCGAAAGCAGCGCATAAGGCAGTGACAGAATCGACGCCCAGGCAAAACCGACACCCACCATCGAGGCGAGCAGCCACCGCGGATCGCGGATGTACAGGAACGACAGCAGGCCGGCCCCGCCAAGGCACAGGTTCACTACATGGCTGGTGCGCAGGCCCCACCTGCGCACCATGAGCGGAATAACCACCGCGGCCAGCGCACCAAACCCGTTGTACGCAGCGAACAGCACCCCGACCCAGTTGGCGCCGTCGTTATAGGCGGACGAACTGGTATCGGTGGTGGCGTAAATCGTCTGTGTCACGCCTGCAGTGGTGTAGATCCACATCGCGAACAGCGCGAACCAGGAGAACAACTGCACCCCGACCAGCCGCCGCATCGAGATGGGCATGCCATAGAGATCACCCATCACGTCGCGCAGCATTCCCTGGCTACGGGTGCGGCTGAGCCATGTGAGCAGCAGGCCAGATGCGATCAATCCGCTGGCCAGCAGGTAAACCTCTTTTTCCAGCGAAAAATGCCTGATCGCGAACAACACCGCCATACCGACCAGCAGCAGTAGCACGCCCGGTCGCCACGCGAGCGACACTTCCACCGCCGGCCCATCCGCCACGTTGTCGGTGAACGATCGAAGCTGCGCGGGTGCGTATTCACGCGTGGTCAGGATCGTCCAAAGCACCGCGCCCAGTAGCACTGCGCCGCCGCCATAGAAGGCGTATTTCACCGTATCAGGAATGCCCCCGCCGGCCGCTACGTTGGCCACGCCGAACTGCGCCAGCATCCACGGCAGCATCGAGGCGATCACAGCGCCGGCGCCGATGAAGAAACTTTGCATCGCATAGCCGGTGGGTCGTTGTTGCGTGGGCAACTGATCGCCGACCAGGGCGCGGAATGGCTCCATCGACACATTGATCGACGCGTCCAGAATCCACAGCAGGCCGGCAGCCACCCACAATGCCGGCGCGTTCGGCATCCACAGCAACGCCAGCGAGGCGAACACCGCTCCGAACAGAAAGTACGGCCGGCGTCGACCCAGGCGATTCCAGGTGCGGTCGGAGTAGTGGCCAACGATCGGTTGCACGATCAGCCCTGTCAGCGGCGCAGCGATCCATAGGGCAGGGATGTCGTTTACATCCGCACCCAGCGTCTGGAAGATCCGGCTGACGTTCGCGTTCTGCAGGGCAAAGCCGAAGTGGAGGCCCAGGAAGCCGAAACACATGTTCCAGATCTGCCAGAACGACAGCGTGGACTTCTGTGTCATCGGTTCCTGCCCATTCTCATAGGTTATCTCCTACCGTTATGTCATGGCATGGTGCATCCTGCATGCTGCGACCGCAGCATCAGCGCATCTTATTGCCAGACACGGCCCTGCATGGTATGCAGGCGTGCAGTTTTTAATCACAGCGGAGAATCCATGCGGGTACGCCTCGAAGATGTGGCGCGCGCAGCGGGCGTGTCGCCCAAGACGGTGTCGCGCGTGCTCAATGACGAGGCCAACGTCACCGACGCCACGCGTGAGCGCGTGCGCGCGGCCATGGAGGCGATGGACTATCGTCCGCATCCCTCGGCACGCAGCCTGGCGGGCAATCGCTCGTTCCTGGTAGCCATGCTGTACGACAACAACGACAACCCGGCCTCGACCTATCTGGCCGAGATCCAGGATGGCGTGCTCGAGGCCTGCGATGCGCATCGCTACAGCATGATGGTGCGCCCCCTGCGCATGCGGGACGGTGATTTCATCCGTCGATTCGATGCGCTGATTTCCGACCACCACCCCGACGGCGTCGTGCTGACCCCGCCCATCACCGACCATGCCCCGCTGCTCAAGCGCCTGCGTGAGCGCGACGTGCCCTATGCCTGCGTGTCGCCGCTGCGACGCGGCAAGACCATAGGCGTGACGATGGACGAACAGCAGGCTGCGCGGGCGATCACGGAACATCTGCTGGAGCTGGGCCACCGGCGGATCGCCCACGTGATCGGCATCGCCGACCACGGTGCCAGTCGCTGGCGACTGGCGGGCTATCGCGAGGCGATGGCCGCCGCCGGTCTACCTGAGGACCCAGCCCTGGTGGTGCAGGGCGCTTTCACTTTCGGCTCTGGCGTGGAGGCGGCGCGGCAGCTGTTTTCACTAGCCGAGCGGCCCACGGCGGTGTTCGCCGCCAACGACGACATGGCCACCGGCGTGATGTGGGCCGCGGGGGAGTACGGCTTGAAGGTGCCGCTCGACCTGTCGGTCTGCGGCTTCGACGATACCCCGCTGTCCCGACAGCTGTGGCCGGCACTCACCACCGTCCAGCAACCCAGCCGCGAGATGGGCAAGCTCGCAGCCGAGCAGCTGCTAAGCGTGTTGCGCGGCAACCCCGGCCGGCTGGTGCAGGTGCCTTTCTCCCTGCAGATCCGCGGCTCCACTGCCATCGCTCCCTGAGGTCGTTTCCCTCGGCTGAACGGCCCAAGGTTATGTTGCAATGCAAATTGACAGCGCTGTCATTCCTGCCAACATGCGCCCAGACGCGTGCCGACGGCGCGCCACCCCGGGGGCTTTACCGTGCCATTGCTGCAGCCGTTGAGCTCGTTTCTGCGAAGCGTATCCGCGGTCCTGCCATTGGCCGGCGCGCTGCTGATAACCGCTCCCGCGATCGCCAGCGATGGCACCGTCGTCCACCCCGAACAGTGGCCCAAAGGCAGCTCCCCGCTACCGGCTGACCCCGTGATCGAGTCCCGGATCCAGGCTTTGCTGGCGAAGATGTCGGTGGAAGACAAGGTCGCCCAGATGATCCAGGCCGACATCAAGTCCGTCACTCCGGACGATGTGCGCCAGTACCGCCTGGGTTCGATCCTGGCCGGCGGCAACTCAAAGCCAGAAGGGCAGCCATACCCCGTTGCAACGCAGTGGCAGGCGCTGTCCGACGCGTTTTACCGCGCGTCGATGGATACCTCCGAGGGAAGATTGGCGATCCCGGTGCTGTTTGGCATCGACGCCGTGCATGGCCATAACAACCTCGTCGGCAGCACGCTTTTTCCGCAGAACTCCGCGCTGGGCGCCACGCGCGATCCACAACTGATCCACGATATCGGCGAGGTCACGGCGCGGGAGCTGCGTGCCAGCGGCATCAGCTGGACCTTCGCGCCCACGCTCACCGTGCCGCAAGATGGACGCTGGGGTCGTTCCTACGAAGGTTATTCGCAGAATCCAGCGCTGGTAGCGCAATACGCCGCCGCCGTGATCGGCGGGCTGGAGGGCAAGCCGGGTACTGGGCAATTCCTGGATGCCGACCATGTGATCGCTACCGCCAAGCATTTCCTCGGCGACGGCGGCACCCACGATGGCAAGGACCAAGGCGATGCCCAGATCAGCGAGGCGGTATTGCGCGACATACACGCCGCCGGCTATCCGCCCGCGATCAAGGCCGGCGTGCAGGTGGTGATGGTCTCGTTCTCCAGTTGGAACGGGGTGAAGATGGCCGGCAACAAGGCGCTGATCACCGACGTACTGAAAGGGCGCATGGGTTTCGACGGGATCGTGCTGGGCGACTGGAACGCCCACGGCCAGGTGCCTGGCTGCACCACCGAGGATTGCCCTGCGGCGTACAACGCCGGGCTGGACATGTTCGAAGCGCCCGATTCCTGGAAAGGCCTGTACAAGAACACGCTGGCCGAAGTGAAGGCTGGCGTGATCCCGATGAGCCGCGTCAACGATGCGGTGACTCGCATCCTGCGGGTGAAGATGCGCCTGGGCATGTTCGAGGCCGGACTGCCGTCGGCCAACCCCCTGGCGGCCCGGTCGGCACAGGTGGTCGGAAGTCCCGCGCATCGTGCGCTGGCGCGTCGGGCGGTACGTGAGTCGCTGGTACTGCTGAAGAACAACCAGGGCCTACTGCCAATCGATCCGCGCAAGCATTTTCTGGTGGCCGGTGATGGTGCCGACAACATCTCCAAGCAGAACGGTGGCTGGACGCTGACCTGGCAGGGCACGGGTCTGACCAACGAAAATTTCCCCGGAGCAACGTCCATTTGGGCCGGCCTTCAGGCGCAGGTGCAGGCGGCTGGCGGCAGCGCCGAGTTGTCGGTGGATGGCGACTACAAAAAGAAACCCGATGTCGCCATCGTGGTGTTCGGCGAAGATCCCTACGCCGAATTCCAGGGCGACCTGCCGAACCTGGCCTACCGTCCGGGCAACGATCACGATCTTGACTTGATTCGGCGGTTACACAAGCAGGGTGTGCCAGTGACAGCGGTGTTCCTGACCGGACGGCCGCTATGGATGAATCGCGAGATCAACGCCGCTGATGCCTTCGTGGTGGCGTGGCTCCCGGGTAGCGAAGGCGAGGGCATCGCCGATGTCCTGCTGCGTAGCCGCGATGGCGGGATAGCGCACGACTTTCAGGGCAAGCTCGCCTATGCCTGGCCGCTTAACGCAGCACAAGTACCGGTGGCCGCTGTTGCACGTGGCGAGCATCCGCAGTTCCCCTACGGCTTCGGCCTGACCTATGCCGACCATGGCAACACCGCTCCCTTGTCTGAGGATGCCGGGATCGCACTAAGCTCGGCGCAATCGGGCGTCTACTTCACCCATGGCAAGCCGGCGCAGGGTTTCGTCATGCGCCTGACGGGCGCCAATGGCGAGGCGATGAATGTCCAGGCCATGCCAGCCGCCACTCCGGACGGCAGCTTGCGCATCAGCGCGCTCGACTACAAGGCGCAGGAGGACGCGCGCAGCCTTGGCTGGTCCGGGACGGGCGCCGCAGGTGTGGAGCTTCTGGCGCCAGCGCCGCTCGATGTGGAGCGCGAAACCAACGGCGACGTGTTGCTGGTGACCACGTTGCGGATCGATGAAATATCGCCGGAGAGTACGTCGATGATCGGTGTCGGCTGCGGCGTCGGTTGCAGTGGCCAGGTGCCGGTCGGGCGACAGCTCGCCGCGTTGCCTCATGGGCAGTGGTTGCGTCTGGGTATTTCGCTGAAATGTTTCCGCGACGCCGGCGCCAGCATGAGCAGGCTGGACCGGCCCTTCGTATGGTCCAGCCACTCAAGCGAGCGGATCGCCATGGCTGATGTGTCACTGGGCACAGTGGCGGACCGGATGCTGACGTGCCCGACGAAGGGGGGCAAGCCATGAGCCTTGCTGCCATGCGGCAAGCATTCATCGCAATGGCACTTTATTATCCATGGGTGACAGCGCTGTCATTTGGGGATTAATGCGTTTTTGTGGGGAGTTAGGAAACCTTTTGTCATGGCCGTTCGTGCGGCGGACAACATTGATCCGAACGATTTAGAGGGAGAGCCAGATGAATCTGCATCACAAGATGTTGTATGTCGCCATATCGCTCGTGCTTGCTCCTGGCGTGCTGCTTGCAGCCGATCAGGACACGACATCGCAAAACCAGTCACCCCAGAATTCGGCAGGCGCTGACAAGAAAGTAAAGAATCTCGATGCCGTCACGGTCACCGCGACCAAGCGCGAGACGCCGATCCAGAAAACGCCAGTGGCAGTGACAGCGATCACGGCGGACACGCTCGACAAGGAGCGAGTGATGACCGTGCAGGACCTGACCAAACTGGTGCCAGGCCTGCAAGGTACCTCGGAGGGCGACCATGGCGTGGTCACGCTTACCATGCGCGGCATCGGCAACGACAGCGCCAAGACCGAGTACGCCGATCCGGAAGTGGCCACCTTCGTCGATGGCATCTACGCACCTCGCGCCGAGGCGGCGTCCGGCCTGTTGCTGGACATGGATAGCGTCGAAACGCTGCGCGGCCCGCAGGGCACGCTTTGGGGCCGCAACTCCACCGCCGGCGCCATCAGCTTCCAGACCGCCAAGCCGGAAATCGGCGCGGGCTTCTACGGCAATGCGCAGATTGAAGCGGGCAACTACAACCTGATCGGCACGCGTGCCGCGGTCAACCTGCCCATCAGCGACACCTTCGCCATGCGCGTGGCCGTGGTGCACCAACAGCACGATGGCTATGTCGATTACCAGAATCCGTCGAGCGAACTGCCCAGCGTGGCGCAGCAGCAGCAGGCGTATCTCGCCTCCGGCGGCACGCTGGCCAACTTCAAGCCAATCGATCCCAGCCAGTACGTACAGGGCGGCGACAAGTACAACTCGCAGGACCAGTCCGCCGCGCGCGTGAGCGCGTTGTGGCAGCCCAGCGATACGTTCAAGTGGAACCTGTCGTACGAGTATTTCCTCGATCGCGGCACGCCCAGCCTCAGTCTGATGCAGACGCCGCGCCAGGGGCAGGATTTCTGGTCCGCCCTGATCGACACCGCGCCGTACCTGGACCGCACGTCCAAGACGGTGCGCAGCCGCATGGACTGGGACATCAACGATGGCATGCAGCTGAGCTACATCGCCGGCTACAACCGTTACTCCGGCAAGAGCGACTTCGACCAGGACGTTGGCGTCAGCGTGCCCACCAGCTTCACCACCAATGGCGTCTACCAGGACGACCGCACCAACTACTCCAACTACGAAAGCTGGAGCCAGGAAGTGAACCTGAAGTCCACCGGGCCGCAGACCGTGGACTGGATCGTCGGCGCTTACTACGCCTACGAAGACAACAACATCCGATTCGACATCCCCATCATGAACGGTACGCGATACGGCACCGTGAGCTGGCAGGGTTCCTTCATCCAGCCGAAGGAAACGGTGGAGTCGTACGCGTTGTTCGGGCAGGCCACCTGGCATCTGAGCGATCATTGGCGCCTCACCGGTGGCGCGCGCTGGTCGCATGATGACAAGGAGAACAAGGGCGGCATCAACTGGGGTTGGGCTTACGACCCGACCGTCCCGCAGGGGCCGATCTCCCCGGGCGTGTATCCCGATCCTTCGACCGGCTTCTCCATCTCGCAGCGAAACACCGCCAAGTACAGCAAGAGCAAGCCGACCTGGCTGCTGCGCCTGGATACCGACGTTGGCGACAACGGCATGGTCTACGCCAGCGTATCCACCGGCTACAAGTCGGGCGGCACGCAGGACGCGGGCACGCTGTACAAGCCCGAGACGCTGACCAACTATGAAATCGGCAGCAAGTTCAGCTTCCTCGATGGCCACATGACATGGAACTCGGCCATCTATTACGAAGACTTCAAGAACTTCCAGCTCTCCGCGCCCATCGTCTATCCGGACGGCAACCACGGCCTGGGCTTCTCCAACGTGGGCGGCAGCACCAAGGTGTTCGGCATCGAGTCGGAGCTGGCGTATCAGCAGAAGGACGATCGCTTCAACCTGATCTTCTCGGCCATTCCGAAGAAGGAGCTCGGCAAGCTGATCTACGCCGGTTCCAACGACTACCAGGGCCTGCCGGCATGCCCGCCGCAGTCCAACCTCGCCAGTTGCATGGACGTCACCGGCAACGATCTGCCGCATGCGCCGAACGTGTCGCTCACCGCCATCTACGAGCACGACTTCCACCTTTCCAACGGTGGACGCCTCACGCCACGCGTCAGCGCGCAGTACCAGAGTACGCAGTGGCTGAGCTACTTCAATCTGGGTTCGGGTGACCAGCAGAAGTCATACACGCGTGGCGACGTGTCGCTGCGTTACAGCGAGCCGGGCGACAAGTGGTGGGTCAACGCGTACGTGCAGAACGTGTCCGACGACAAGATCCGCACCAGCGCCGGCCGTTTCCAGATGGCCGACGGCTCGCTGCAGTACGTGTCGCAGTACCTCGCGCCGCGGATCTATGGCGTCCAGCTCGGCGTGTGGTTCTGACGTGATGCAAGGCGGACCCATGACATACACGCCGCCTGAAGTTTGCCGTTCTGCCCATCCTCCCCTTGAATGGCTTTTTTGCCGGGCCCGCGTGGGGCGGCCCGGCAATTCTTTCTTTTCATCGTGCGGCGCCGGCGGGGACACAACATGGCTAGTCTGAAGAAGGTACTGATCGTTGGCGGCGGCACCGCCGGTTGGTTGGCGGCCTGCTATCTGGCCAAGGCGGTCAACGCGGTGGATCCCCGGAGCGTGCAGGTGCATCTGGTGGAGTCGCCGGACATCGGGCTGCTTGGCGTGGGCGAGGCCACGTTTCCCTCCATTCGAGGCACGTTGTCGGCCATCGGCCTGGACGAGCGCCGCTTCCTGGTCGGCGCGACCGCAACGTACAAGCAGGGCATCCACTATCGCCATTGGGTGCGACCGCCAGGAGCCCCCGGAGCGGATCACTTCTTTCATCCGTTCAACGTACCCAGCCAGCGTCCTGGTGGCCCGGAGTTGTTGCCGTACTGGCTGCTTGGCGCCGCACCGGAAGGCATGCCGTTCGCCGATGCCGTGTCGATGCAGAGCACGCTGGTCGATCACTCGCGCGCGCCCAAGCGCGCGAAAGATGGAGACTATCAGGGGCCGATGAATCACGCCTTCCACTTCGATGCAGCCTGCTTCGCGCGCGTGCTCGCCGAGCACGGCCAGCAGGTGCTTGGCGTGGTCCGGCATGTGGCGACGGTGGAACGCGCGGAGCTGGACGAACACGGCGCCATCGCCCGCGTGGTGACCAAGGAGGAGGGCGAGCTCACCGCCGATCTCTACGTGGACTGCACCGGGCTGCGCGGCATGCTGATCGGCAACGTGATGCAGTCTCCCTTTCGCAGCCGTGCGGACGTGCTGTTCGCCGATCGCGCGGTGGCCATGCAGGTGCCGTACGAAACCCCCGATGCACCGATTCCCTCGTACACCATCTCCACCGCCCAGG
>Ga0105238_10000336_pt1 | contig 51181 bp, 45 predicted proteins | sample KBSC34metaG_FD_81526 | JGI IMG/M metagenome (GOLD analysis project Ga0105238, IMG submission 81526) | Corn rhizosphere microbial communities from Kellogg Biological Station, Michigan, USA - KBS C3-4 metaG | ecosystem: Host-associated > Plants > Roots > Rhizosphere > Soil | place: Michigan, USA...
GCTCCTCTGATTCACGCTTTCCCTGCGACACCACGAACTCCTACGGTACGATCTACCAATGATGGTTCGGTCAGTGTAGCAGGACGGTCAAGTCGCAAGACTTTTTCAACGGGCTGCTAGCCAGTCACCTTGGCCACAACTGATGCGTCATGCCGGGCAACTGACATGTAGAAGCGTTCACAGGGGTACGGCGGGCGGTGTATTGAAGTCCGAAAACATCCATTCGTGGTGGCCGACAATGTCCTGGCAGGGGGAAGGCAAGCAGACATGGCTAGCGATCTGGCGAGCGGGTTGTGTCCCCCACGGCGAACGGCCGGATGAGTATCTTTGATGATAACGCCGATTTCGAGGCATTCGAACGGATCCTCGCGGCGGCTCTGGAACGCACAGGGATGGATCTCCTCGCGTTCTGTCTGATGCCCAATCTCTGGCACCTGGTTTTGCAGCCCCGCGAAGTTGGTGAGTTGTCGCGGTTTGTGAGTTGGCTCAGTCTCAGGCATACTCAACGCGGGCATGCGCATCGCGACAGTGCTGGGACGGGGTGTGTTTACCAGGGCCGAGTGCGTCAACGTTGCCAAAAGTTCGTAATCTGCCTATCGCTATGCGCTGGAGTTTGGGAATGGGTCACGGGCAAGTACCTACGGAACGTTTCAGCGATCGCGTTGAAAACTACATCAAATACCGACCGGGTTATCCCGAGGGGGTCATGGATTTCCTTAAGGCTGAGGTTGGTTTCCGCTCCGGACACGACGTGGCGGACATCGGGGCGGGCACGGGCATCTTCTCGGCGCTGCTCTTAGAAGCCGGGCTTCATGTACACGCGCTGGAACCCAATCGAGAGATGCGGCAAGCGGCGGAACGGCGTTTTCGCGGGACCAATTACTACCGCAGTCTGGAAGGGACCGCCGAGAGCACGGGTTTAGCCGATCACTCGGTGGACTGGATCACCGCGGCGCAGGCCTTTCACTGGTTTCAGATCGAGGACGCGAAGCGAGAGTTTCGCCGTATCCTGCGGCCCGAGGGCCGAGTGGTTCTGGTTTGGAACGAGCGGCGGGAAAAGGGAAATCCCTTTTCCGAAGCGTACGAAGCGCTGCTTTGTGACTACGCCAACGATTATCGGGAAGTGTCGGCGAAATCGACGCTCGCGCTCGATGCCTTCAAAACGTTCTTCATCCCGTCGACCTATGGAACGTTTGCTTGCACCAATTCCCAGGTTTTTGATCGAGAAGGTCTCGTGGGACGCGCGCTTTCTTCGTCGTACGCGCCGCAGGAGGGGATTCCAAACATCCCGCTTTCGCCGGGCGCTTGAATGAAATTTACGAATCGTTCCACGAGAACGGGTTCGTACGTTTTGATTACGATACCCGTCTCTACGTCGGCTATCCGGCGACTTCGACGTGATGACGACAACGTCGCGGCGGTGCTTCGAAATCGATTGTCGGCTACCAGGGCCTACGGCGAAGCGCCTGCGACCCTGGCTGGCCGACCCTTTGGGCCTTTTGAATTGCGGACGATCCGCTGTGAGTTTGCATGTCGCCATCTAGAAGCGGGCGAACAATGCCGGACCACCCACGGCTGTGGAGTTTATGGAGTGAAGGAGACTGACCGAGAGAACGTTAACAAGAGAACGTTAATTGGTGCGATGTGATCGGGATCGAGAGGACGTTTCCTTGATCGATCAATTGATTGGTTTACGTCCAATCCGGTAGAGGTGCGATTGGCTGCGCAGCAGTAATGATTCATCCAATACCGCGGGTGATGCCATCAGTTGTCCATCCAGCGAATTGACGGCCACTTCTTCATAGGTGCGGCCGGGACGAATCACCGTGGTCTTTCCCTCGTGACTGGAAAAGTACAACTTGCCGTCGGCATACAATGGGGACGATGAGAAATTGCCTGAAATGCGCTTGGTCCAGATTGCTTCGCCGGTCAACGCGTCGACACTGGTTGCGACACCCTGATCCGATACGAAATACAATTGATTCTCCGCCAGGACAGGTGATGGCATCGTGGGAACTTGCTTGGGGACTTTGAATTTGACGTGCGTCTTGGTCACGTCACCCTTGCCGTCCAGTTTGATGGCCCATAGTTGAGGCTGCATGAAACCGGTACAGACGTAGGCCATCCCGTTTCCTGCAATCGGTCGCGGCACATTTGAAAAGCCATCGCCGTACCGCACGCGCCAGATTTCATACCCGTCTCGTGGATCATACGCGACAACCCATTGCGCTCCTGGAATGACAATTTGATCGCGGCCTTCGCTGCGAACATGCAATGGGGTACTGAATGCCTTATGCAGGTCACCCACGTTGCCTGACATCTGAGGCCGATCGGTCTTCCAGGCTTTTTCACCGGTCAGTTTGTTCAGCGCGATGACGTATTGCTGGTCGGTGCCATCACAGGGCACGATCAACAGGTCCTGAAAAATGATCGGCGAGCTGCCGGGACCAACCGAATGCTTCGAAGACAATTGAGCTTTCCAGGCGACCTTGATGGTTTCCAGATCGATACAGGCCGTACCCAGTTCGCCGAAATGACAGTACAGTCTGTTCCCATCCAGGACGGGAGATGGCGACGCGAAACTGTTCAGCGAATGGATCGGATCCAGATCGGTCACCTGGAATAGTTCGAGATCGTGTTCCACCTTGCCCGTCGCGACGTTAATGCCGATCACGTGGAGCGTGACCGAGCCCAGCACGCTCATTTCTTTCGCGAGCGGATTCTGAGCCAGCTTGGTTGCGCGGGCTTCCTCGAGTTCCTTACCTGCTAAAGGATGTTCGATTGCCGTCGTCAGCCAGATGGTGGGGCCGGTGAAGACCGGCGATGACCAGCCGCGACCAGGAATCGGCGCCTTCCAGATGACGTTCTCAATTTCGCTCCACTTTGTCGGCAAATTCTTCGCTTCGATCGCACGCCCCTGCCCGTCAGGTCCACGGAACTGAGGCCATTCGTTCGCAAATGCCGTGAAGGTCGACAGGACACTCAGTGTCAAAACCAGTAGACGCATTCCAAACCTCGACGATTGATCAACGAAAATGCTCGCGTGCGCACGTGATGCAAGCATACGAGATGACGCACCGTCGAGAAAGCAACAGCGATGTGTGACGTCGACGGCCATCACGTTTGCACGTGCGATTGCGGCCAACAGCCTGTTGAAAAAGGGGGCTGACCCGGGGCTGACCCTTTGGAGGGCACCGTTAATTACCGTGAATAGCTGTTGCCCGGCGAGGGTCTGACCCCTTTTTCAACAGGCTACTAAGGCCGACGCAGATGAGCTTTCGCTTGTTCCATTCGGCTGTCGGCCCACAGCGCCTGGCCCAGCAGATCATCCAGCTCTCGATCACGCGTGGCGAGTTGTGCCGCCGACTGCAACGTTGTGACCGCGTCGGCGGAACGACCGCACTCCAGATACAATCGTCCCAGTTCCGTCAACGCCGAAACGTTGTCAGGTTCAAGTCGCACAGCCTGATCAAGCAACTTTTGGGCGCGCAGAACGTCGTTTGTTGTCCGGAGGCACTGCGCCAATTCGGTTCGAGCACGGACCGCAAACCGGCGATCATTCAGACAGTGCGTGAAGCCGTTGATCGCAGGTTCGATCTGGCCATCACGGTGCAGCGTGCTCGCGAATTCAAATTGCACTTCGACATTGGTAGGTTCAAGTTGCTGCGCGCGCTGCAAATCTTCGATAGCCGGAAGAAATTTCGCGGTGCGGTTCCAGATGCGAGCGCGCAGCAAATACGGACGCGCCTGCGCGGGCCAATCGGTGATCCACGATTGCAGGATCTGCAAGGCGCTGGAAACTCGCCCCATCTGAACATAACCCACAACGTACGCTTCACAAATCTCGGCAGTGTCTCCTTGTGGGTCAGCCAACATCGTTGCCAGATGGCGCTCCACATCCGCCAACTGACCAAATTGCGCCTGTCCCAGCCATTGTTCACGCTGCAATTTCGTACCCGAATAGTGCCTTTCGTAGGCCCGTTTCATTGCGCCGGCCATCTGATCCAGATGTCCCGTACGACGAAAAATTCGCATCCGCAAGAATGCGGTTTCGCCGTCTTCTGGTGACATCCAGGTCGCCCAGTTCAGCCATTCCAGTGCGGCAACATCTTCATGAAGGTCCAGTGAGTGTCTCGCCGCGATTTGGAATGGTATGGGCCACCAGTACGAACGCAGTCCGAGTGCGACGCCAATCGTGATCAACGCAATCAACAGCCACCGATATCCGCGCCGGGCTCGTCGGACCACGGGTTTGTTCGAGGTCGTGGATTCATGCTCAGCAGGCACGCCGTTCGGTTTGTCCAAATCACCACCCGAATCTCAGAATCAAATCGTTGCGACAATGGTCATCATGGCAGATTGTCAGGGTCGCACTGGTCCTTCATTCCAGAAAATCAACAAGGCCGGATGATCCGATGTCGCTTGTTCGTAAAAACCTCCTGCCGCGAGATCAACATCGCCGTCTCCGTCAAAATCCCCGACGTCCATTGAGGGATGGACCGGTGTTCCTGAACGCAGCGCGTGACAGACAAATTCATTCTTACTCGTCTGCTCGTACCAGACCACCGCGTGCAGTTCCTTGATCGCTCCACGTTCCAGCAGTTTTTGCGGTGCGAGGGCTGATGCCGCCACATCCAGATCGCCATCGCCATCCAGATCTGCTGCCAGGGCACGGTGAACTCCGGGCATGTTCCCGATTGAGTGACGTTTCCAGGGGAACGAGTCTTGATTCTCCAACCAGCCGACACTGTGGTACGGTTTGAGGACAAACGAATCGAATGTATCTCCGTTGGTACACAACACGTCCAGATCACCATCGTGATCAAAATCGACCAATTCAATTCCGCTGGAGCCCCACGAAGGATCTCCCGCGTCGAACAAAATCTGTTTCTGAAAACCGTCCGGCAGATTCAGAAATGCAATGACGACTTCATGTTCCTGACTGATCACCGTGACGAAGTCGGGCCGGCCATCTCCGTTCAGGTCGGCGACTGGAACTTGAATCGCCCCAGGACGATTGTCGATCCGCTCATCTCGAAACGATCGCAACGTCGAGTCGTGTGGAATCCCGTCATTCCACAGGATGTGAATCCCTCCGGTCCGATGCCAGCCAAATTCAGCGACCACGATGTCCTGGTCGCCGTCGCCGTCAAAGTCAGCAGCGCGGACATCGGCGACGCGTCCGATCCCTGACAAGATGACCTGCGGTTCGTGGTTGGGACTTTGAACTCCATCCGGAATCCAGACAACCAGGCCACGATCGTGGTCTGCGGGGAGAAAGCTGCCGAGATCGGCGATCAGCCAATCGTCGATTCCATTTCCATCCAGATCGCATTCATGAATGGCCGCGGGGTTTGGACACGGCAGCTTTACCGTTCGCTGCGCCGCTGTCGATGGTTCGATCAGCAGCAGCTCACCTCGCTGCATCTCGCACAATCTCAAACGCCCCCGGTCCGATAGGAATGGCAACCAGCCAACGAACGAAATCGCGGGTAGAGCCGTGTTGGGTTTCATCGCGATCGACTGCGTGCGAAAACGAATCGATGTTGCAACCGAAGGCACGACTTCAATTCTCAACTGGTCTTCGGCCCGATTGCGATAGTATTCGACCACCGCGGTTTGGATCGGCGGATGCAGGTCTTCTCGCAACGAGTGATAGTAGAACTCGTACCCGCGCCGCACTTCGTCGTACCACTGCGACCGCGGAAACATTTTGGGATCAGGTACCGCGTGGCAAGCACCACAAAACGCCCGCACTTCGGCGTCGGAGGCCTCGACAGGCGGATCGAGACGGATATTCGCCGGTACGGAATCCTGATTGTGGCAGCCACTCAGCACTGTGGTCATTAATGCCAAGACCAGCACTATGGCTTGGCGTCCGTGCGTCGAAACGTGGCCGGGCATTGCGGCGATGGCAATGTCCCGACGTCTCGGTTCAGCGTTGGTGCCGCAGCGACTGTCCATTCTGGATGATCGACGGGAACAATTGGATCGGCTGTTTTTCACGAAGCGCAAAGATACGGGAACGATGGTTTTGGATTGTAACCACGCCTCACCCGTTCGCCACGTTCGTGGATCATCAGCAGTGCCGAATTGGCAGCTGTTCCGATCAACTGACAGCAGCGAGCTTCCCTCCTGACCGCTCAGCCAACTCGCGCGCCTGTGCGGCCGACGTGTCTGCTGACAGTACAATCGTCACTGTCCATCGGCCGTCGGAGGGAACCATGAATTCCCAGTGCGGCATCACCGAACAACTTTGGTGAACCAGTTCAAAGCCACTCTCGGATTGACTGACGGTCTGGATCGGCTGAGTCCAGAAGCAAGCGGGTTCTGAAACGTCCACCGACACGTCCAGCCCGAGCCACTCGTCGACCAGGCCGACGCGTGCAATCAATTCGGTCGACTTGACCGATTCCAGTTGGCCGATCGCACGCCCGTCGGCGTCGTAGTAATACCGATCCGACGCTCCCGACGGCATCGCCGCAAAATTGAATTCGACGCCGAAGTGGATCGGCAATCCCACCGGCAGGTTCTCGAGCTGATACGTGACTTCAATCGATCCGCTCTGTTTGGAACTGAGCGAAACGGATTTGGTCAGTTTGACCTGGTATGGACCCAGTTTTCCGTCACGCCACAGCGTCGCTTCGACGCGTTCATCTGTTCGGCGAATCTTCGAGAGATACACGCCCTCGACGAAATCGCCGATCTCTCCGTTGCCCTGAATGAACGACTCGTGAGGTAGCCCTGGCTGCAGGAAGTGATCAACTAAGCTCTTGCGCGGCCAAGGATCGTATTGCAGTTTCTTGTCGAGGTCAGGATGTTTGAATCGCACGCCGCCATTCGGATCAACGCCACCACCCGATTCGCTGACGGGGTGACCTGCGTGTTCACGGATGCGTGCGTGATAGGGCTCAGAACGGCGGTTGAGTGTTGCTAACAAGTTGGTGTGGATCGATCGCACGTCCAGCTCATATAGATGTCCCCCTCGTCCGGGTGCCAGGTACGCGATCATCCGATCGCCAGACAACTTGATCTCTTTGCGGGCATCCAGGTTGTAGTCGTCAGCCTGAATGTCGACCCAGTGACCGCGTCGGCCCGCGGCGCGTTCGAGCAACGAATCTGCGTTGATCAAGCTGCGGTAAATGGCGTTTCGCAAGTGTGGCAGGTACAGACCACCGAACGCTCCGTGCCAGTAGGGACAGTTGCACTGACCGCGATACAGTTCGCGGCGGGCTTCGGCAACAAGCTGAGTCGCCGGTCCCGCAGGAACGCTTGCTGAGACTTCTTCCATCCGCTTGCTGACCTGCAGCATGCGTGAATACATCTCGTTCGCTTCCGGGTACTTGACTAGAAAGTTGCGCCAGAAGCCAGCTCGTACGAATTGACGCATCGCGTGCCAGTCGTGGCGTTGTTCATTCGCCGCGATCAGGTTGCGAAAGTGGGTCTGTTTCTCGGTCGGAAGTGCCCATTCCGTCATTTCACGATAACTGGCATCGGGGAGATAGATCCGGGCCAGCGGCGAGACATGATCGACCGCTTCGGCCATCGTCGTCACGTGCAGCCAATCCTTGTTCTCACGCAGGGCCGTAAAGAATCGACGCAGCCAGCCGTCGCGATAGACGTGATCTTTGGAACCGGGCCAGACTCCAAATTTTTCACCGTCGTCTCCGAAAATCAGCACGGCATTCGAGTGACGTTCGGCAACACCGCGGCAGTGATTAATCAGCTCCCACGGATCGGCATACGGAATCAGGTAGCGCAAACGCTCGCCACCTGCAAAGACTTTCAACAACCGGCCGCTCTCTTCGGTCAAGTAGTAGCCGTGCAGGTCGTCTTCATTCAGTCCTGCATTGCGGAAATGCGTGTCGTCCAGCAGGGTGTATTCCATCCCCGATTCGGCGATGTCCCCGGCAAATGATTGCTCCCAGACGCGTTCGGGAACCCACATCCCACGAACCTTGGTCTCGAACAAGTGTTCCAGATGACGCTTATACGACTGGATCTGACCGATACGATCACGACGCGGAATCGCCGCAAGAATCGGTTCGTAATAGGGGCCACCCAACAGTTCAATCTGGCCGCGTTTGACCAGTTCGCGAACACGTGAGATGTATTCGGGATGATGCTTGGCCAACCAGTCGAGCAGGCTGCCTGAAACGTGCAAGACAATCTTCAGTTCGGGAAAGTCTTGCAGGACGTCGAGAAACGGGATGTAACTGTCATGCACCGCAGCTTCAAAGACGCCGTCGAAATTTCCGACCGGTTGATGGTTATGCAGCGTCAGAATCAATCGAACTTGGCCACTCATACTTTACACCTGATCGAACTCGACTTGTCGGGCGCGGAGATTCAGCACCGCGCACCTCAAATTCCCTGCTCTCGTCGCGAACTCATGAAAACAATCCCCCAGACCCCCTGGGTTCTCAGCGATTGTTTTGATAGCCGAAAAGGAACAGACGCCATAAGCGGCACAATCGTCATTTTGCCGACGAACCTGTATCCAATCTCGTTCAGCCGTCGCGGTCTATGACCGTAGGCGAAACTGGGGAATCCTGGCGAGAGTCGAGGCGAGCAAATCTGCCTCAATTTCGGAAAACGTCGCCGATTCCGGACTCGGACAAGCGTCCTTTGGAAGATCAGGAAAGCCAGGTAAGCAGCAAGCGTGCCTGAATGCCGCTTGCGATCACAAGACGGAATGCCTTAAGCTCTGGGCTTCGGAATCATTTGAGCGCATCAGTAAAGTGTGGCGTCTTGCGAGCCTGAATCCATCGCGTCTAACCCATGTTTCAACGCGACACGTCCGTGCGACTCGCATTTAGGAGTTCTCCATGAACAGATTGCTGTTATTTTTGTGTCTGCTCGGTCAAACCGACGCGAAGCCCGCAACACCTGCGAAGGCACCAACGCCGCTCGATCAGTTCAAGCAGGAAGCGGCCGATTACACGATCCATCTGAATGACGCAGGACATTCAAAACTTGTCCTTGATCCCAAGCCGGTCCTGCACTGGACGAATCCGGCGCGAACGGCCGAAGACGGGGCCGTGTTTGTCTGGTTGAACCGGGGTCGACCCGAAGTGATCGGATCGACGTTTACCTACAAGATCCAGGACGTACGGCGTAAGCATGAACTTCATTCGCTCAGCACCAGTGCTCTGACGGCAGATTTTCGAGGCAAGCTGGCCTGGAAACCGCGGCAACCGGGACTCAAGTTCGCGCCGGTACCGGGTGCTCCGGTTCCGGCGGAGAATTCGCGGATGCGACTGGTTCAGATGAAGGCGCTCACGCGGGACTTTTCTGCGTCGATCAAAACCGACGATGGCGAGACCGCAGAACTGCGCTTGCTGCCACAACCGCTTTACCGCTACGAACCAAGCGGAGGCGAGGTGTTGGATGGCGCGTTGTTCTCGTTCGCATCGGGCACCGATCCCGAGGTTCTGCTGTTGATCGAAGCACGACGAGAAAAAGACGCCTGGCGCTGGCAATATGCCTGCGCCCGGTTCAACTATGCGAAACTGACCGCCTCGTTTAAAGGCGAAGTCGTCTGGAGCGTCGAACCTGACCCCGCTCAAGCCTTGCACGATTTCGGCGACACGATCCATGTCGAAAAAATCTACACCAGCTATCACATCAACTAACGGCCACTTTTCGCCGTCGTCCGTCACAGGCGGCTGATGCGCGTCGCACAACGGAAGCAGAATGAATGAGCCAGTCGCGCGTTGGCGCGTTTCGACGTGCCATGAAGGGAATATGCGTAATTCAAGTTGGGCAGCCTGAGGGCTCGAAGACTCGACCCATCCCGATCGCTGGTGTGGGTCGCTGGGAGGCCGCGCGGGGAAATGTCGCAGGGCACCACCAAAGAAAGGAACTCGGCTGACCGCTGTGGTCAGCCGAGTCTGTGATCAACCTGCGATCGAAAGCAACCAGGTTTCGGATGAGGGTCAATGATGACCGCAACCACCGCTGCCACAACCCCCGCCGGCATTCATCGCGCGGCTTTTGAATAACGCATCTTCCGCTTCGGGAATGCGGCCGCAGCGTTGGTAGATCACCGACAATTGCGATTGCGAGAACGGATCATTGGGATTCAGGTCCACCACCTTGTGAGCGTGGGCGATCGCTTCGTCAAAGCGTCCCAGCTTCTGCAACATGATGGCGAGAGCCGAATGAGTCAACGAATGGGTTGGAGCGACGGCTTCGATCGCGAACAGTTTTTCGACTGCACCAGGCATGTCGCCCTTGTCTTTTAACGCAATTGCTTCGTCATACATCAAGTCTGGATTCGACATCGAACAATTCCCATGAAAAGCGGTAACCAGTATTCCGTCACAGAATCATAGAGCCTTGAGGAAGACGATCCAACCATCGGCGCGATATCTTTCTGACAATGACCACTGACGCACCAGCATTGACGCATCCGAAAATCTCGCGAGCCGAACTCTACTGGCTGGTGGCGGCGATCGTGTTTGGTTCGATTCTCCGGCTGGGCTATCCCGGCCGAATCGCCATCGAACATTTTGACGAAGGTGTTTATGCGTCAAATATTTGGTTTGACACGGAAAACGGCTATTCCTACCCGGCACGGTACCTGTACGCGCCGCCACTGCTTCCGGCAGCGATCGAATGGACGATCGTAGCGTTCCAATTGATCGGCATCCGTCCAAACGGATTCATTCCGATGCTTCCCTGCCTGATTGCCGGCATCGCCACGATCCCTTCGGTTTGGTGGATCGGACGACGCTGGTTCAGTCCTGTCGCCGGGATCTTCGTTGCATGGCTGGTGGCCACCAGTGATTTTCACGCCAGTTACAGCCGCGCGGCCCTGACTGATGTGCCTGTCTGCTTGTTCATTCTGTGGGCGGTCCACTTCATCGCCAATGCCTTTGCGGCCCTCAATTACGCTGGGGTCCAAGCCACTTCCGGGTCGACAAAAAAGGGTCGTCCGGGTAAAGACCGGGATTCCGTCTCGTTTCCCTGGCGAGATGTTGTGATGGCGGGATTGTTCACCGGACTGGCCTGGTGGACGAAGTACAACGGCTGGCTTCCCTTGGCGATTGGATTGGCCGGTGGAGGCCTGTGGCAGCTTCTGACACAATCGTCAGAGCGCCGTATTTTCGCCGTCCTCCGTTGTTGGCTGATCATCGCTGCAGTCTCCGCTGTGATCTGGTCACCCGTCGTATGGGGCCTGCAATCCCACGGAGGCTACGCTGCGGTTGCTGCGAATCATCGTCAGTATGTTGTTGGTCTTGCAGGGTGGGCAAATTCCGAACTGCTGCAAGCCGAGCATGTCGGCATGTACGACAACTGGTTGGGGCTGCTGACGGAATTCACAGGCATGTCTGATCAAGAATCTGCCCGTTTCGATCGTGACTGGTCGGTGGAGGAACTGGCAAACGATACTCATTCAAGCGATCGCGAACGATTAAAACGCGCGAGCACCAAATACTTCATCATCGCCACGCGCGTTGCCTCCTATGCAATGCCGATCCTGCTGCTGATCGTATCCGCACTGGCCATCAGAATGGCATTTCGAGTTCCAAAACTCGCAGCGAACCGAATCGCAATCTGCTTGTTGTCCGCGTGGCTGGTCGGGATGACTGTCGCCACGCCGATGTACTATCCCTACCCACGACTGGTGATGCCGTGGCTGTTCGCAACCTGGATCGGCTGCGGTCTGGCCGTTCATCTGTGGCATCATCGCACGGCGGGGGCCATCGATTCGTTGGGGCTCTTGCCCGCGAGGCTCTGGTGGCCGACTCGTGTCGAATGCGTGTTAATTGTCTATCTGATGACGAACAGCGTGATTCGCTCCTACAACGGAACAGCGCATGCCTGGCAAGACCGTTCCGGCCTGCAGTCCGTCGCACGACAAATCGCTGATCAGATTCAGCAGAAGTTGGAATCAGAACCTCGTGCTGACAAAGGTGCGATCGTGTACGTCTGGGGCGAGCCCGCGCTGGTCTACAACCTCAGAGCAAATGGACTACCCTATGTCGCTCCCGTTCAGGATCTAAGCTTCGTCGGTAAGCCCCAACCTTTGCCGACCTACATTGTGTACGGCAAGCATGCCTTCGACAGTCGCCAATTTGCCGACAACAGTGGCTACGTCGCGCGCTGTCGCCTGTTCCAGATCTACGAGAGCCGACCCAGTCACCTGGTCAACCTCGATTCACAGAACCGCGACCACGTCGACACGGGCCGCCTGACGGCGGCTGATGTCTGGCTGTATGCGGCGCCGAAATAGCCGTTTCACCCGTCTCCAACGCGCGAGCGGTATCCCTATTCTGAACCCGACGCAATCGCGGACCCCGCCGACCCGCGGCCGGGTCAGGCACTCGTGTATTCGTGATTGATTGCTTCCAGCTCTTTGCCGGGCTTCGTCGGATTGGGCATCGCGTATTCACCGTAGTAGGTGTAGCCGTATTCGTGACCACCCTTCGCGGGGACTCCGTTGACGGCAGCGCCGATGACTTCGATTTCCTGGTCGGTCACCATTTGTCGAACTCGAATCAGCGCGGTGCGCGTGTTCTTGTTCAAGCGGACGACCAACAGGACGCCGTCGGTGTGACGAGCAATCACGCACGGGTCGCTGACGGCCAACATCGGCGGTGCGTCCACCAGGATGTAGTCGAACTGTTTGCGGGCTTCTTCGATTACCTGCTGGAGTCGCGGCGATGACAGGATCTCGGCGGGATTTCCCGGGGGTTTGCCGGTCGTCACGATGCTCAAGTGATCGACGACACTCGGACGAATCACGTCTTGCAGGCTGACGTTGCCCGACAGAACTTCTGACAGGCCGTCGTCCTGAGCGATCCGGAACATGCGATGAACTGTCGGTCGTCGCAAGTCGCCGTCGATCAGCAGCACGCGATTGCCCGATTGAGCCAGCGCCACGGACAAGTTGCTGGCCAAGGTCGTCTTGCCATCGCCGGGTTCTGGACTGCTGATCATGATCACTTTGGCATCCAGGTTCTCTGCTGTCACCAGCAAGGATGCGCGAATGGTGCGGTACGTTTCCGCTTCAACCGACAGCGGAGCATGCAAGTATCGCAGCGCAGGATGCGGGATGCCCGACGTCGGCGCCGCTCGATCGGACGGAACGGCAAAGTTGCAGACGCTGCCCAGCACCGGGTGATGCAGGATATCTCGCACATCGCGCACGGTCTTGATCGTGAGGTCGGCCAATTCTTTCAGGACGCACGTCAATGCCACCAGAAACAGGCACATTGCCGCGCCGGCCGCATAGAACTTCATCATGCGTTTGATCACCAGCGCATGTTTCACCGGCGACAGCCGTTTCATGCGATACCCGTTGCTGTCCTTTTCGATGGCGACGGATTGCTCACGGTCCAATTGCTTTTGCCACAGGTCCTGCAGCGTGGCCAATTCTGTCTGAAAGTTCTGATCCTGAGTCTGGTAGTCGGCGAAGTCGCGGGCGCGATTCTGCTCGTCGGTGATCAGGTTACCCAGTTCATCGTTCTTGATGTTTAATTCCACTAACTGTTGTTCGACTTCTGCCAGATAGAGTGCAACGAGATCAATTTCGGTGGGTTTAGGTGTTTCCACTTTCGACCGCGAATCGATCCCTTCCGGTAATTGAACTCCCAGTTTGCGATAGGTCTGAACGACGATGTCGATGTTGCGACGAACCGACTGAAGTTCCGGCCAGTCCTTGCCGAACTTTCGTGCCAGATCCTTTTCCTGCAGCAACAACGGAATCAGTTGAGACTGGTAGATGCCGATTTCGGTCGACTTGTTCTGAGCATCGGTGTTTCGCCCTTCTTGTGTGTTGAGGAATCGGCGAACCTGATGTTCGAGGGCGTCGCGAGAGTCTCCGGCGGCGATCGCACGTTGGACCGATTGTTGACGTGAACGCAGGTCGGCCATCTTGATCAGATTGCGATTTCGCTCTTCACCCAGCGAGTGGATTACATCTTGAGGAGCGACGTTGGTCTGAGACTGAAGCTGCTGGTTCTTCACGCCCAATGCCGAGCGGAATTCTTCGGGAACTCGTTGCAGGAATTCGCGGTATTCGGTGTTCTTCTCTTCGAGTCGCTTGGACATCGCCTGGGTGGCGGCCTTGGCCAATTCATGCACTTCGTGTGCTTGTTCGGTGCTGCTGACTTTCAGATAGTCTTCGTAGGCAGCGATGACGGCCGACACCACTTTCGATGCGTCGTCAGCCTGCTTGCTGGTGTAGCGGATATCGAACACGTTGCTGTGCGACTTGTCCTGGCCAGCGACGCGTTTCACCTTCAGACTGTCGAGCACCATTTCCGTCAGGTCGGGCTCACCGCGGAATGTTTTCAGGTCCTGCAGGTTTCCCTTTTCGACCGCTTCGGTTGCGATCATGGGGCTCAAGATCAACTTGATGTGCTCGCTGGGCATCGAGCCACCGGCGAGCATCTTTTCTTCTTCGCGCAGCGGCGCCGAATACTTGCGTTCGACCAGAATCTCGGCGAACGCTTCGAACTCGGGACCTGACTTCAGATACAAGGCGTGCCCCAGAATCAGGCCCGCGGCAAGGCCGGCCAGCAGACGCCATTTGTAGCGAATAATCAACTGCAAATAGTTCAGCGGCAGACGTTCGGCTTCGTCCGCCGGATTGGTGTGACTCGGCAGCGCCCCCGCATGGAATTCAAGATCTTGTTTCACTGCCTGTATCCTTGATCGGCCCACTCGTTCAATTGATGTCGAGAGCTTTTGATTGCGGGATTTTTGTTTCGGTTTTGCTTATTTGCCCGATCGAACTGAAGTCGTCTTCAGACCGAGATCAATGTCGGCAACTCGGTTTTGGTGGTTTGAGTCTGTCGATGCTGATCGACGTACCAATCGACCGTACGAGCCAATCCTTCGCTGACGGTCACTCTTGGCGTGTACCCCAAATCGCGTTGCGCAGCGGAGATGTCGGCCCAGGAATGCTGAACATCGCCAACTCGAGCCGCAACGAAATGAGGATCAAATGACACATCCAACCGTTCGCAGATCACACGTAACAGAGTGATCAGGTCGAGGGTCTGTCCACACGCCGCGTTGTAAACGCGCCCACTGACGCCAACTGCTGCGGCTGCCAACATGTTGGCATGAACAACATTGTCGATAAACGTGAAGTCTCGCGATTGGCTGCCGTCGCCGTAAATGACGGGTTGATCGCCTTTCAGTAACGCCGAGACAAATCGAGGGATCACGGCCGAATAGGGGCTGTTGGGATCCTGCCGCGGGCCAAATACGTTGAAGTAACGCAAGCGGACCGTTTCCAGTCCATAGGTCGAGGCAAACGCTTCGCAGTACAATTCACCGGCCAGCTTGGCTGCCGCGTAAGGCGACAGTACCTGAGGCACCTGCCCTTCGTGCTTGGGCATTGTCTTTTGATTGCCGTAGGCACTGCTGGAACCGGCATAGACAACGCGTCGTACGCGCTGGCGTCGTGCCGCATCAAGCAGATTGATCGTGCCCGTAACGCAGGCGGCGTGAGTATCCAACGGGCGTTCGACCGAACGAGGAACCGATGCCAGGGCGGCTTCATGGAAGATGACGTCGACGCCCGACACGGCTTGTTCGACCGCGTTCCGGTCACAAAGGTCGCCAAAAATGAACTCGAATCGGCCATCAAGGTGCGCGAGGTTCCTCGCCGACCCTGTCGACAAATTGTCGAGCACTCGCACGTCGTGGCCATCGTCGACCAGTCGAGTTGTCAGATGCGAACCAATAAACCCCGCGCCGCCGGTGACCAGATACGTTGTCACTGTCCTGATTCCTGAAAAGAGTCTGCCTCATCAAGGCGAGAAACCACGGGTGCCCGTAGGTGTGGATCCAATCCGAGCGTTTTTGCCGGGATCTCGACTTCGTTGAAACCTAGCATCGGATTGATGGCAGCCATCGCTGCCGTATCGCATCACGATGAACTCGGCATGAAGAAAAATCGCCTCCGACCAACCGCAATCGTTAAAGGTGTTACATCCGGACTGGTCGCGTCTGACTGTGAAACGTGAGGCTGTTCGTGGTTTGGTCAACTGGAAAACAGTCCTCCACCGTCCCTCACCTTGAGTGCCGTATCAGAGATGAAATTGGCGCTCCGTAATGACATCTCTGGAGAACGCAGTTTTTCCAGGAATTTCAGCGACGAACGAGAGGCGAGCGACCGCATTCGTCTGACGAAGGTGAAATTGGGTAAAACGTCCAACGAAGAACCGTCTGGACACAATTTGACTGATCGCATATAGACGCTCCCTCTCCCAAAACCCGTCAGAAATCATGTGCATCGAGATGGCCTGGCCAGCCAGCTTTGGTTCGCTTGTTGAGCGATCAACTGGCGACGTCCGCGCTATGCATTCCAAACAAACAGAAGAGTGCCATCGATGAAGTATCGACTCATCGCCACGCTGCCGGTGTATCTGGCGCTATATACAGTTGCGCTGACCGCTGCATTCCTGTTGCGTTTCGATTTGGACATTCACGCCGAAATCACGCGCCGGCTGCTCGAATCGTTGCCTCTCGTCCTGTTGGTGAAGGCCACGATTTTTACCGTCACCCGCGAATGGCGCCGTCGTCACCGCTATACGACGATGAACGACATCGCGTCGATCGTCTCAAGTGCGACGATCAGTACCCTGATTCTGTCAGGCGGCTACGTCGCCGGGCTGATGGATAACAGCCTGTCGCGATCAGTGATCGCGATCGATTGGGTGCTGACGATACTCGCCACGGCGCTGCTACGCACCGCTGTTCGGTTTGGTCTGGAAAGCGCTCACTACGGACGTTCACAACCCCAGGCGCTACGCGCCATCATCTTCGGTGCCGATGACGAATCGATCGCGATTCTGCGCGCCCTGCAATCGTCGAAATCGCAATACAAAGTTGTGGCCCTGGTCGACATGTCAGGGAAGACTGCCAAGTCACTGATTGGCGGGGTGCCCGTGGTGACATCGACACGCGGTATTGAACAAGTCGCAAAGCGTTTTGACGCCAATCATCTGTTGATTCCCAGCGGTATCCCGGGCAAAACCGTGCGTGATTTGCATCAGATTTGCCAGGAACATGGACTGACGGCGCGGGTTATTCCCGATGTCAACGAAATCGTCGCGGGTCGCGTGAAACTGACCATCCGTGACGTGACGATTTCCGACCTGCTGCGCCGCGAACCAACTCAATTGGATCTGGCTGGCATCTCGAGCTATATCACCGACAAAACGGTGCTCGTCACCGGAGCGGCTGGAAGTATCGGCTCCGAGTGTTGCCGTCAGATCGTTGATCTGAAGCCCAAGACGTTAGTCCTGGTCGATCAATCAGAATTCGGCATGTTCCAGGTCGAACAAGAATTGACTGCTCGGGGGATCGATGATGTCAGACTGGTTTATGTCATCACGGACGTCAATGATCAGGTGACACTGGGTCGGGTGTTCGGTGAGCATCTGCCCGACCTGGTCTTTCACGCGGCCGCCTACAAGCATGTGCCGCTGATGGAACAAAATGTTCAAGTGGCGATTCGCAATAACGTGATGGGCACGAAATCGGTGGTCGACCTGGCCGATCGATTCGGCGTCGATCGCTTCGTGATGATCTCAACCGACAAGGCGGTTCGGCCGACCAGTATCATGGGTTCGACGAAACTGGTGGGTGAAAAGTACCTGCAGGCCGTGGCCGCGAAATCGAAAACGCAGTTTATTACTGTTCGCTTCGGCAATGTGCTGAACTCGGCAGGCAGCGTCGTTCCCACTTTCCGTCGGCAGATTCTGGAAGGCGGACCGATCACGGTAACCCATCCGGAGATGACGCGGTTCTTCATGACAATTCCCGAAGCCGTGCAATTGGTTCTGCAAGCGGGTGCCATCGGTGAATCGGGTCAGGTCCTGATTCTGGATATGGGCGAACCGGTCAAGATTGTCGATCTGGCGAAAGACATGATATCGCTGTCGGGCCTGCGTTTTCCGGAAGACATCGATATCGTCTTCTCTGGCTTGCGACCTGGCGAAAAGATGTATGAAGAGTTGTTTTACGGGAATGAAAAGTCAGCGAAAAAGGTGCATGAAAAGATCTTCTGCGCCGAACGTGAACCGCTGCAGCCCAGCACGGTCAAGCTACATTTGCAGCACCTCGAACGGGCCTCACACGGCAGTTCGAAAGAAGCGCGTGACGCGTTGCGAGCGGTGATTGCCGACTACGTGCATGACGACGGCGTACCTGCTGCCATTCCAATGCCCGCTGTTGCCATTCGGCAGCCAAAGGCGGCCTGACGATCATCGCATCAATGCCGGCCGTGTGGGTTGGGTGTCCGTTTGCCGCCCCCTCGCCGTCCACGACGTGCCCCTTTTTTCTGGGGCGAGGATTCGTCTTCGGTCGGGACGGGTTTGCCCATTTGCTGTTTCAGTTGCATGATTCGGTCACGCAACTTAGCGGCGCGTTCAAATTCCAGTCCTTCTGCTGCGGCCAGCATTTCGGCTTCCAACTCGTTCAGATACTCCTGCGTTACGTACTCGCTTTCCGACTCGACCCCAATCACCTTTTGAGCCAGCCGCTTGGCTTCGATCTCTTCTTCGATGCCGCGTTTGATCGCCTTCTTGATCGTTTCGGGAGTAATCCCATGCTTCTTGTTGTATTCAAGCTGGAGGACTCGGCGTCGAGCGGTCTCGTCCAGCGCCTGTTGCATACTGTTGGTAACGGAATCAGCGTACAGCACGACTTCTGCATTCACGTTTCGGGCTGACCGGCCGATCGTCTGAATCAAACTGGTTGCGCTGCGCAGGAAGCCCTCCTTGTCGGCATCCAGAATCGCCACGAGCGAAACCTCGGGAACGTCGATACCTTCTCGCAACAGGTTCACACCGACCACAACGTCATATTTGCCTTCACGCAGACTGCGCAGGACTTCGACTCGTTCGAATGCGTCCAATTCCGAGTGCAACCAGGCGCAGCGGATGCCCTCTTCGGTGAGGTACGTCGTCAGATCCTCAGACAATCGCTTGGTCAATGTCGTGACCAAAGTTCGCTGGCCTTTGGCTGTCCGCTCTCGAATCTGTTCCATCAGGTGTTGAACCTGACCACGCGCGGGATGGATTGAGATCGTCGGATCGAGCAATCCGGTCGGACGAATCACCTGCTCGACGACCTCGCCGCCCGTTTGATCAATTTCCCAGTCGGCGGGGGTAGCGGACACATAGACGGTCTGTTTGCGACGCGTGTTCCATTCATCAAACTTCAAAGGGCGATTGTCGAGTGCCATTGGCAGACGAAAACCGTGGTCGACCAACGTCGTCTTTCTCGCAAAGTCGCCGTTAAACATTGCCCGGATCTGCGGCACCGAGACATGCGATTCATCGACGAAGAGCAGAAAGTCTTCCGGAAAGAAATCGAGCAACGTATACGGCGGTTCGCCCGGTTTGCGGCCCGATAGCGCTCGGCTGTAATTTTCGATGCCTGGACAGAAACCAACTTCGCGCAGCATCTCCAGATCGTGCCGTGTCCGCGCCCCCAGTCGCTGCCGTTCGAGCAGCTTTCCCTCCTGTTGAAATTTTTCGAGTTGTACATTCAATTCATCTTCGATTTCCTGAGTCGCACCGGCGATACGATCCTCTGGCAACACATAGTGCTTGGCGGGGTAGATGTAGATGTCATTCAGTCGCCGCGCTTCTTCGCCCGTCAGCGGATTGATGATCGACAGTTTTTCGACTTCGTCCCCCCACAGTTCGATGCGGTAAGCGAATTCTTCGTACGCCGGCCAAACTTCAATCACGTCGCCGCGGACCCGGAAATTACTGCGTGCGGGTGCGATGTCGTTCCGCGAGTACTGAATGTCACACAGCTTGCGCAAAAGCTCATCGCGATCAATGGTGCCGCCCACCTGTAGCGGCACCATCATTTCCAAATAGTCTTTGGGTGAACCCAGGCCATAGATACAACTGACACTGGCGACGACGATCACGTCGCGCCGGCTGACCAGGGCGCTGGTGGCCAGCAGGCGCAGACGATCGATCTCTTCATTGATCGAGGCATCTTTCTCGATGTAGATGTCGCGCTGCGGAATGTACGCTTCCGGCTGGTAGTAGTCGTAATAGCTGACGAAATAGGCGACCGCATTATTAGGGAAAAAGTCGCGAAACTCACCGTACAGTTGAGCGGCCAGCGTCTTGTTGTGGGACAGGATTAACGCCGGACGCTGCATCTGCTGAATCACGTTTGCCATCGTGAACGTTTTGCCCGACCCCGTGACGCCCAGCAGCACCTGGTCGCGTTTTCCTTCGCGCAACCCGCTGACAAGTTTTTCGATCGCCTTGGGCTGGTCACCGGCAGGCTGAAACGGACTGGCGATTTGAAATTCAGGCATGGGGCATCACTTTTCAAAACGTTCCGCTAAACTGAAGGTCACGCTGCTCACTGGCAAAGTGTCCTTAGACTTCGTGTCCGAGATTGTACGCAGAACGTCCAGTGACACGATATTCGACGGCGAATTTGTAGTGCCGCGCCGACTTTTCAGATGATCGTGAAAGAGATCAACAAACTGACATGTATGATTTGATCGGTGACATTCACGGCCATGCTGATGAATTGCAGCAACTGCTGGCGAAGCTGGGATATGTGCGATCCGCGGGCGTCTTTCGACATCCTGATCGGAAGATCATCTTTCTGGGTGATTTCATCGATCGTGGCCCCCAGATTCGCGAGGTGCTCGAAATCGTTCGTTCGATGGTCGAAGCCGGCGCCGCACTTGCCGTGATGGGCAACCATGAATTGAATGCACTGGCCTATCACACCGCCGACAACGAATCACCCGGACAATACTTGCGCCGACATACTGAAAGCAGTATTCGTCAACACGCTCGCACGATTGAGCAACTGTCGGCCGGCGATCTGGCTTCGCACCTGGCGTGGTTTCGGAGTTTACCGATGTGGCTGGATCTGGGAGACCTACGCGTCGTACATGCCTGTTGGGATGAACGATCGATCGCGGTCATTCAAGCAGAGCTGGAACAGGGGCAGGGACTGACGGACTCGTTCCTGCAATCCGCGACCAGGCCAGGCAAGCCTCTGTACGATCCGGTCGAGATCGTGCTCAAAGGGAAGGAACTGCTGCTACCAGACGGATTGTTCTTTCACGACAAGGATGGCCATCTGCGAACGAGCGCTCGCGTGCGCTGGTATCTTCCGACGCGCGGCCACACGTTCCGGACGTATTCATTGACGGACGAGATCGATTGCGACGACGAAATCGATGCCTCGTTGCTGTCCGATGCAGTACCGTATTCAGCCGATGCCAAACCTGTCTTCATCGGTCACTATTGGCTGAATCGCTCGCAGCCCGAATTGCTGGCCAGCAATGTGGCCTGCCTGGACTACAGCGTAGCGAAAGGCGGTTTGTTGTGTGCCTACCGCTGGCATGGCGAACAGACTTTGACCAACGACAACTTCGTGTGGGTCGTCAGCGGTGCGAACACCCTGCAGAGCAATTGAGCAAGCGGGTCGGTTTTGCCACTGTGATGCGGGAGGCCGGTCAACAAATCGACTTCGCGACTCAGACGGAGACTTGCCCTTGGGCGGACCCAATCGGGCTCATCAACGCTTCGCATCTTCACGCAGGATCGGCTGCAGTTCTTCCACGAAATCATTGACGTCCTGGAATTCGCGATAGACCGAAGCGAACCGCACAAATGCGACGTGATCGAGTTTCCGCAAAGCTTCCATCACTTTTTCGCCGATTTCGCGTGATGGAACTTCGCGATCGAACTGCTCGTACAGCGAGCCTTCAATGTCCGAAATGATGTTCTCGATCTTTTCGTCACTGATCGGCCGCTTGTAGCAGGCCTTCTCGAGACCCATTTTGATCTTTTCACGCTGGAACGGAACACGTGACCCGTCTTTTTTCACGACCTTGACTGGTGATTCTTCGATCTTTTCGTAGGTCGTAAACCGGCGTTCGCAGCCCAGACATTTGCGACGGCGGCGAATGACGAATTGCTGGCTGGCGCGCGAATCGATCACGCTGGTATCTTCGTGCCGGCAGAATGGACACATCACGATCGTACGCTCCTTAACCAATCCGTGGAGGAGCAGCAACGAGGTTTACATTCATCTGCCGGTACCATCACGCGTGTCGAAAACTCGCTTCTGCCCAATCTTCAATCGTCGCATCACCAAGGACCGATCACACGACAGAAGCTTGAGCGCTCGAGTCATGAGCTTCTTCCAGACGACTGAATGCTCCATCACACAGAGAGACGGTCGCCGAGAGAGCAGTGGGATTAATAGTAACACCTTACACCTCAACGCATGAACTGGCTAGGGGTTGATTCGCGAATCTAACGAAATTCTCTTCTGCGAGTTATCGATTCAGGTCCGCGTTCTTCTCGATTTTCGCGACAACTCGATCGACGGATTTCTGCATTGCCACAGCTTGTTTTTGGCGACCCTGCTTCTCGTACAATTGGACGGCCGCTTCCAACACTTGCCGGCCACCCTGACCCGGATCCCTCAAGGCGGGGATTGTCTTCGGATAGTCTTTCAAGACTTTCTCGGCTTCGTCGAATCGTTCCAGCCCGGCCAACGCTTTGACGCGCAGGGCGACGGCCTTCAACACAAAATCGTCGTTGTCATCGTTCACAAATTTGCGTAGCTCAGGTTCAAGGTAGGCGGTCACTTCAGCGACTTCGGCGTGTTTTGATTGCATCGCATACGCCTCGGCCAACTGCGCCACGTAGTAGTAGTAATTGTTCGGTTGCAGTTCGAGGGAATCGGCCAGAATGATCATCATCTGCCGGGTCGTCTTTTCGGCCTGTGGCCCTTTGCCCAGCGCGATTTGAGCTTTCGCCAGCGCGGCGAGGCAGAACGCCACGTAGTCGTCTTTATCGCCATACTCTGCCAAAGCTCGCTTGGCCACTGATTGTGCCACCGCCAAGCCTTCGGTCGGGTTACCGCTGTCAGTCAACGCATTGGCCAGAAAGGTGTCGACGTACATCAGGATAAACGAGTTCGCCGGGCTGGCTTTGGCCAGCGTGTGGTGCGATTTTTTCAACTCTTCCAGCGACTTGTTCTTCAGTTGCCGATGCAGCAAAGTCCGGCCAAGGTTGTATTGCCGAATTCCTTCGATCGTGAGAGCGGCTCGGTTCTTATCTTTCGAAGCGGCGCGGAACTCGTCCGCCATCCTGCTACGGAGGACATCGCGTTTTTCGGGTTCGCCAAACTCAGCGTTCAAGTCAATCAGGTACGCTTCATACGAGGTGAGCAGATCTTCGACGGTGGTCGATGGCAGAGTATTCATCAACGCCGCTTCGGGTTTGATCGAGAGTTCGATCATCCGCTCGGGATGGCCAAAATCGGTTCGCAGCAGTAGTCCGCAGCAACGAACACCTTGAACACCTTTTTGACTTGGTACCGCGTTCGAAATTCCCTGCGCCAGGGTAACCAGAGGACAGAACAATGCCACGATGACGGGCAAGACCAACGGGCGCATCCCTGCAAGACTCATTTTGTATCCTTTCATGGAAATCGCAGCGATTCACACTTGGCCTGCGAAGATCATCGACGGCAAAAACGTGCAAGTCTGCCGCGACGATTTCAGCAGTGCAAATGACGCTTGTGCCCTACCTAGTATCAGGTTGCGCCAACTGTTGATACCCCAGTTCTGCTGCCGAATCGGCGAGTCCGTCGTAACGGCGGATCGGCAAATTGGAGGAAGTTTGGCACCAGAACTGAGGCGAACTGATCCTTAAGAATCTGACGAGTTCACCTCGCTCACTCGCGTCCGCGTGGTTACGACAGCGCAGTTGGATTTGATTGAACCGGCACAGACGGAGAATCCGATACTCCGGTTGAATACTGCACGCAAGCCATGTTCTATCAATGTGTTCCGCGTTCGACGCCCTGCGAGGTTTGCCTAAACGGTAAAGTCGCAGGCGAACGAACGAAAACGCTCGCGACTCACGACTGGAACAAGGCTCGTTCAGTTCGAAATTCCGTCGAATGGGTCGCTCACGATCGGTCGAAACCGGATTCTCGTGACGCGTTTTTGAGGAACAGGATGCCTCACATGAAGATTCGTCTCGCACTGTCACTCGCTCTTGCCTTCGCCTTCCCGAATCTTGCGCTGCCACTTCAGGCACAAGTCGTTCCGGGAACCGGTCAACAGATCATGGAAGTCTTTGACGACTTCGAAGATCCCACATGGAGCTTTACGCTAAATCTGCCGAAGTCGAGTTCCAACATCGACAAGACGGAACGACATCCATCAGGCTTCTCGGCCAACCGCCTGTACCTGGAAAGCCTCTATCGCGGCACACCCGACTTTGTGCGGCGTGTCGAGACTCCCGCGGGCGGAATCCCCGGCAGCACCGGAGCCCTGGCGATGCAGACGTTGAATTCGGGTATTCCCGGTCAGACGTCGGGCACCTTTCAACAAGACGACTTGATCGCAGGAGTCCAACAGAAACTGGGCTATATGATGCCCGTCTCATGGACACCCAGCTATGTGGTTCGCGTTTACGTACCGCCGTTCCATACCTGGGAACGACGTCACGGCAGCCACTTTGGCTTTCGCGCCGACTGCGTGACGACGATCACCAAATCAACATCGATGGGTCGCCTGTTCAAGAACATGGGCACGACGAAGAAGTTGGAACAGTACTGGCCTGGCTTCTTCATTCAGTTGAATACCAAGCAGATGACCCAGCAGAAGGAAGACTACGCGCAGATCGTGATTCGTGGTGACGCGAATGGTCACGAAGTTCCCGGCCCCAAGATCACGCAAGCCGGTTGGTGGACGCTGGGGATGACGTTTACGCCGGACGGAAAGGTTCATTACTACGCTCGTGAAGGCGTTCAGAACCTGACCGCTCGCGATCACCTCTATTCGGGTTACCCCTACGGGTACAATTGCGAGCAAACCAGTACATTCTTCTTCAACATCGTGAACCAGGATGATGGTCGTACCTGGTCGACTCGCTGGATTGTCGATGATCCCAAGGTCTATGTGGCGAGTGGCTCGTACCGACCACCAGTCCAACAGCAAGTCGCTCAAAAGCCTGCGGCGACGACGGCTCAAGTTCCAGCGACCCAAACGCCCGGCGCCCAGCCTCCTGCCGCGCAGGCACCCGCAGCAAAACCCGCTGCTCCGACGCCAGCGACGATTGCCGGCGGTATTCCAGAAAAACCACCCGCTGTGGTCGCCACGCCTGTCTCAACCAAGACGACAACTCCGACGATCGAGATTCCAAAAGTCGCGGCCAAACCAAGCGATGTTCCTCCGAGCAAACCCACCGAGCCGACGCCTGCTGAGCCAAAACCAGCCGATCCTGAACCGGCCCCGGTGACGTCCAATCCAGAAACTCCAACCGAATCGATCGAGCCGTCGCCGGCCGCTGGAACTAATACGAATACGGAATCACCCAAACCGGTGCCTCCAACACCCGTCATCGAAGAACCGGCACCGGCGCCTCAGTTACCACCGCTGTCCGAGTCTCCAGCAGGTGAAACGCCCGCAAAACCAGAGTGATCTGGATAACTTTAGGACGAGTTCACTAATGTGAACTCGTCCTTCGTTTTGAGGCCCAATATGTTGAGACTCTGGCTGGCACGGCACAGTGAAGCCGTCGATCCCGACGGTGCCACGACCGATTTTGAGCGTCGGTTGACCGAAGCGGGTCGGCGGCGGTTTGGCGAGTTGGTTGGCTGGATCATGCAGCGTGAAGAGCCACCCGAACTGATCCTGCACAGCCCGCTGGTCCGAGCCCGCCAGACTGCTGAAATCGCGGCAGAACTGATCGGTATTGAAATCGTCACGATTCGAGTTGAAAACCGGCTTGCACCCGGAATCGACACAGACGAATTGTTGAAACACCTGTCTGACACGATGGCTGAACGGGTGTTGTGCGTTGGGCATCAACCAGACATGAGTCATTGTCTGGCCGAGATGCTTGGTGGCGGCCACATTCAGTACTTTCCAGGGACTGTCGCGTGCGTGGACTTTCCTGGGCCAATTATTCGCAGTGGAGCGACGTTGCGCTGGTTGGCAGCCCCACAATGGTTCGACTGAGGATGCTGCCGATCGCAGCAATCATTGAGTGCCAGCAGGGCAAAAGTTCAAAGCACACCAGCAGATTTCTACTGCCGTCAACCGTCGATTGCGTCCGACTCACGATGGGATAAGATTTGTCGTGATGGCCGTGGCCGCTGAAAAAGAGTGGAATATGAACATTCGATTTCACACACTGCACGATTTTGTCGTAGGGAACGGCCGTCGCCATCGGTATTTTCGAGCGTCAGTGGAACAGGTCGTGCGGAAGTCGAGGGTTGACGTCGGGGCTGGTTGACGAATAGATCTGTCGATTGAGATCATTCGTCTGGGTTTCAGAGTCTTGTGTGAAGGGACCTGCTGATGCAAAGCGCTTCCGCTCTCGAGGTTTATCAAGCGGGCGAACTTACCGTCATCGGTTTCGGTGGACGAGAAATCCTGGACGACCTGAACTTGTCAGAATGTCGCGATGAATTGGTCGGACTGATTCGCGAACACAATTGTGGTGTACTGGCGTTCGACCTGACACGCGTACGTCTGGTTCCCAGTGGACTGCTGGGACTGCTGGCCTCAATCCGCAAACAAGGTGTCGAGGTTCATCTCTACAACGCGTCCGCTGACATTCGAGATGTCCTCGAGATCACCAAACTGGATCAAGTGCTCGAAATCCACGCGGTGGATGTTGCTTAAATCGTTCCGGTGAAGTTTGGCGTCTCGCAATCCCTGCATTCAGTGCCGCAACTCGGCGACTCGCTCGACACGTATCCTAGTCGATTGAAATCGCCGCCCAGCCTTCTTGTGAGCGGATATCAACGACGCGCGGTGCCTGTCCTGCAAATGTCCACAGGCTTGACGGCAATGCTCGATCAAACCCCAATCTCGTCAAACTCGATTCGATAGCCTTCGAAATCAGCGTCATCGCGACGCCTGACGACGCACTGTTATCGTCTGATTTCTGCGGAACGACGCTCACCTTTCCCGGAACGACGACGACCTTGTCGCCGATCAGTTCCGTTCGATACTCGATCGTCACGGCCAGTGGCGGCAGGAGTTCTTGGCCACCTGGTTTGAATGACGCCCGGATCGTCACGACAGATCGATCGTGTTCCAACCGTATTGTCAGTGGATCACTGTCATCAAACTCGATGTCGGTCACCAGACTGTCCATCCCCGGCAGGCTGATCGGGGGTTCTGCTTGCTGCAATTCGTCGCCTGTTGGCTTCAATTCGTATGGGGCCAGGTAGGACCGAATCTCTTTGTCAGTCGTTTTCAGCCCTTTTAGCCCCGATCGATCGACCGCTAGTTTCAACAACGATTCGTTGATCAACAGGCTGATGCCAGCATCTTTGGTCAAACGGCCTTCCAGGGCGGTCGTCGAAGTCGTGGATGACTCGGCGCCCAGTTGTGCCGAATACCCAAGCATTCGATCGGTCGACCAGGTTCGTTGCTGAGTGGGCAGCAGATCGACTTTCTTCAGCATCGGTCGAACAGTCAGCTCCAATTTGTCGTTGGCAGCCGCAAGTTGTTTGTCAATTTCAGTGTCGAACTCGGGATAAACGCGCTCGGCGACACGATCACGTGCGACGGCTTCGGCTTCCGGTTGACGGCGTTCCGCGGCTTTGTAGGCAATCCGATCGGCCAAGCCGCCGAACAAGGTTCCACTGAGCGGTGTTGTGGCCCCCATGGTCTGGTTGCGAGCTTGAACCCGAACCACGGCGTGTCGCGTCGTGAGCCGCGTTCCATCAAAGTACAGTTCCTTCACCGCAGAAAAATTCTGTCGGCCGGCCACATCGACCGTTGCCTGCGGAGTCACCCCGGTCGTCTGGGTTTGTGTGACGCCATTCAATACCAATGCACCATGAATCTGATCCACGCCTGGCAAGAGATCAAGTCGCAGTTGAGTCGCCGTTTGCTGTCGCCCGGAGACTTGGGCCCCCAGAATAAAATCGCGGACTTCGCCCGGCCGTTCTTCGTCGCGCGCTATCAAGCGATTCAAGAAGGCCTCGGTCACAGTCAGTCGCAAATTGCCCATCGCAGGCGGCATCACTGCCTCGGCTGGTAACGGCCGTTGAACTGGAACCGTATTTTGATAGTAAGTCGCATATGGATCGATCGGCGCGGTTGCCGGAATCGGGCTGCCCAGCGGTTGACGCGCCGCTAAAGGTGGCTGATTGCGTTCGTAGAAGGGCGAGCGTGATTGATATGGAGTTCGGTAGTAGGGGACAGGCCGACCATCGAAGGGAGTTGGTTGACGAAGCACATACGGCGAGGGCGGGTACGCCAACGGCTGACTGTTTGGCGGTAACAGGAAGGATTGAGCGGCCGGATAAGGCGTGACGGGCGTCCCGATCGCCATCGGCGGCGGCCCAAACGGATTTGCTACTGGTCCAGGTGCCACCAAAGGACTTTCAATCGGTGTCGGTGGCGTGAGGACCGGATTCTGCTGTGCGTGTGCTACTGTTGCCGGCACGAACAGTGTTGCCGGCACGAACAGGCCTGACGCAGCAAAAACATTTCGCCAGAAATGCGTTCGAGAATTTCTAGTGATTGGCATCGGTCTTCTTTCCTGAACAACGTCGCAGCTCTATACAATTGAAGTTCGATACGACGTGTAACAAGTTCAAAAATTCAGCCCGCATTGCTGACGGACAGCCATCAGGTTGTCATCCAAGCGATCACAGAATGATGCAGAAAAACAACGTCAATGTCTGAGAGGTCAGTAGATTATGGCATTTGCCGATCAAAAAGATCGAACCATCATCAGGGGAATCGGTTTTTCATCAAACTGAGAAGCAACCGTCATTCCAAAGCCAGCTTTGTCGAATAGCTTGTCAACATCGTCACGTCCGGAGCAGCCAGACGCCGGAATAGCGGACAATTCAGACCGACGAACCACTTTCCGTCCGCTGTTTGCTCTACCAGAGCCCGCCGCTCGCTTTGTTTTGATGTAAGCCATTGTCTTGAAATCATTTGTTTGCGAAGGCGGTCCTCGAATCAGCCATTCGTGATCCGATCATAAACTGCTTCACCGGCACGAATTGTCAAATTTCTGGTTTCCCTAGTGGACGATGATTAAAGATGTTAGAAATCCATCCGCTGATCTCGATCGCACGATGCGTTCGTCATGATGTCAAGGTAGACAAATTCGATGCAATCTCCCACCCTGCCCTTCAGCCGCGGCGCGGACCATGACCTGCCAATTACGCACGGCAGACTTCTTGATTTTCCGGATAATCCGATTGCCTGCCTGCGAGCCCTGCATGCTCGGCACGGCAACATCTGTGCGATGGAAGAACAGGGACAGCGGATCTATTTCATTTTCGGTCCCGACTACAATCATCAAGTCCTGAGCGACGGCAACACATTCCATTCGCGGTTCTTCGCCATTCGCGGTGCCCGAAACTCGTCTCAGCGACGGCTCAGTTCCGGTCTGCTGAGCATGAACGGGGACCAGCACAAACGAAACCGCCGCCTGGTGATGGACGCCTTCATGAAGAAGGCGATCTTGAACTACATCCCCGCGATTCGTGAGGAAGTTGAAACCCTTACCGCCGATTGGACGCCAGGCACCGAACGCGATATCTCGCGCGACATGACCGACTTCATGCTGCGTCTCACCAGTTCGATCCTGTTCGGACTCGATCAGCCTGAAGTCGCCTACAAGATCGGTCATATGATCGATCACTGGGTCCATTTGAATCACGAATTGGGAATGGGAGCTTTCGTCGCCGACCAGTCCATTGCCGATCGCTATGGCGATCTGTTGTCGGAAGCAAACGAACTGGAACGTGAAATCCAGGGCATGATTCGCATGCGTAAGGCGAATTCGACCGGCAATGACGCGCTCTCGATTCTGATCAACGCCCATGACGGTGAAGGCAGTATTTCTGACGAAGAACTGGTCGGACAAGCCGCGCTGATGTTCGCGGCAGCTCACCTGACGACGGCGCATTCACTGACGTGGACCCTGTTTCTGCTGGCACAACATCCGTCCTGCATGCGGCAACTTCATCACGAGCTGACTTCAAACCTGGATGGTGGCTTTCCGACACTGGAACAAGTCGAACGGTTGTCCTATACCGAACGGACGATCAAAGAGAGCATGCGAGTGCTGCCAGCCTCGTCCTATTCGCAACGCATTACAGCCGCGCCGGTGGAATTGGGACCGTTCAAACTGGCGCCCGGAGCCGGAATCGTCTTCAGCCAGTTCGTGACACATCACATGCCCGCCCTGTATCCAGATCCTGATGCCTTTGTTCCGGATCGGTGGTTGACGATCAATCCGTCGCCTTACCAGTACTTACCGTTCGGTGCCGGCCCGCGGATGTGCCTGGGGGCATCGCTCGCCATGTTGATCATGAAAACAGCTTTGCCGACGCTGTTGCAACGGTTCAAATTGTCTGTCGTTCCGAACACCGAAGTCAGCGGCAAAGTGATTTCGACGATGCTCGGTCCCACGACCAGCGTGATGATGCAGATCAATCGACAGGACGGCCGATTCGAATGTCATCCTGTCCGCGGCAATATTCATGACATGGTCGATCTGCGCGAAATCCAAACGATTCGCCGAGCAGCTTGATTGGATCTCAGTCGACCGTCGCAGCCATTTTGTTCGGATGATCGTCGTACCTGACCTTTTCGCCGTCGTGAATCGATCGGATTCCATCGACGACGATCTTGTCGTTTGCGCTCACGCCCGACTTGACGACAAAGGTATCGTCGAATCCATTCTGGACGATAATCTCGGTTTGATGCGCGATGTCGTCAGAATCGACGACAAAGACATAGCGCTTGCCAAGGATCTCAAATGTGGCTTTTTGAGGAACAATCAGTGCATTCTGCTGTTCTTGACCGAGCGACACGATTCCGGTCTGGCCGTGACGCAACACCAAGTTGGGATTTGGAAAGTCGGCGCGGAAGGCGACGCCACCGGTCTCGGTATTGAAATCGGCGTCGATTGCTCCCAGTTTTCCGGGCTGATCAAACCTGGTTCCGTCGTTCAGGACGAGTTCCAACTTCACCTCATCGCGGTGATGATCGAGATCAGCCGCCTGGTAGTCGAGATACTTTGCTTCCGGAACAGTGAAATAGACCCACATCAAGCTGTTGTCGGTCAGACTTGTCAAAGTCTCACCCTCGAGAACAACGCTTCCCTCTTGAACGGGTAGTTCGCCCACCAGGCCGTCGAAAGGCGCCCGGACGACGAACATATCATTCGCGGTTGCCGATTGCCCGTTGTCGATTTTGGGCTGAATCTGAAACAGAACATCGTCCTTCTTCACGGCTTGTCCTGTCGTGATGGGCAGACTGGTGACAGTACCTGTTGCCGGAGTGCGAACATTGATGTGCAGATGCCCTCTAATCTTGCCCACATATTGCTGCGTGAGCATCACGGGTTTGGATTGAACGGTCGTGACCGTCACGTGATTGGAGCTCCGCTCCGACCGTGCTGACTTCGACTGCTGATGACACGCCGGTAACCAACAGACGATCAACAGTAGACCGAGTTCCAGGTGATGTGAGGTGCGCATTGGATCCCCGTTGGTTCTAGCCCGCACGAATCCTGCCTCATCGAAGCCCACACTCGACAATGCACTCGATTCGAAAAGAGGTGTTTTAAAACTAGCCGTGCCTCGAAGACCGGTCAATCAGGGACTCGATCCCTGTCGAGTGTTTAAGGAATTGCCATTTTCGGGTCGGAGGGAGCGAAGTCGAAGGGAGCGTGGATGATATCTCTGACGAACTGTCAGAAAACAGTCAAAATGTCTTAGTTGTGAGCCGAAGATCTCGGGAGAAGTGTGCTACACTTGTCCTGATTCCTGTCTACGGGCCGTGACGACACCCAATCCCATCCGATTGTCCGGTGATATGCCACAGCGGCTGAGCCAATTCGTCTTCGTTGTTGTGACGATCGGTCTGATCTGTCTGAGTGTCCTCGTCCCAATCGCGATCGTTATCGGTTCTTATACTCTTGCGATTTCTGGCAAAGCCGTCGGATTTCGATCCCGCCAGCATCACTATTACGGCTTCGGCGCTGTCAAAGGCAATGAACTGTGGCGCATCTCGACCCGATTGTTTCCGGGAATTGTTTACGCGAAGAGTGAAGAGTATCAGTTTTATCGACTGAATCTGGAAACGGGTGAGGAGATCGCAACTCAGACGACATTACACGGACCGTTCTGTACCAAGGTCTGGATTGGCGACCAAATGTATGTCAACACGGGCGATGAACTCATTCGCTGGGACGGATCCACAATCACGACGCTGCCCCAGGCGCCGCCGATGTCGCAGACGATTCACGCCGTGCCGTTCGAATACGAAGGCCGTCTGACGATGGTTGTCGAATTCGAAACCAACCGCTACCGCCTGGTTCATCTTCAAAACGAGGAATGGATTGCTGGCCGCGAACTTGTCATGCCAACGGCTGATCATGTTTGGAAAACGGATTCGGGATCGAATCTGCCAGCACTCCAGCTTCGGGATCGTCTGACCGAACAGCCACGCGGTTCTGGTCAAGTCGTTCTAGATATCGTGTCGCAGGGCGGACAGGCTCACCTTCTTTTTAAGGAATATCCCACCTTCAGCGCCTATCGGGTGGGCTTCGTTTTCGCCGAAAGTGATGGCACCGCTTCGGCCTTGCAGGCGGAGAATGGGACGCGGCCAGGCTGGGAACCGGTCCTTGCAAATCACCCCGAGATCGGCTTCGAATCGATGGTCTGTGATCGGGATGGCTTGGTCTTTTTCACCTGGCAATCCATGGATGATGAATTCCCGGACAGCTCCCTGGGCCCCAGCTTCCTGAGGCGTGATCAGAATGGCCAGATTCAAACCATGCAGAGCAGCGTTGAAAGGATCGGTCACATCCACCTGGTCTCGGAAGGATCGGATGGAAAATCGTATGTCATTCTCGAGGATCGATACTGGGGACGACTGAGAATCCATCGGATTCGCGGAACGACGATCGAGCCTGCACATGTTGAATTGCCTGGATTCGCCGATGAGTACTTAAGACGGTGGCTGTGTCTGTTGGCGGGTGTGATCGTTGCAATTAGTACCCAGTACCTTGCCGCGATTCTGATTGCAGATTGGATTGTTGCCAGATCACCGCGTCGGTTGCTGACGGATGGACAGCGAACGATGCTGGTCGCTTCGACTTCGCGTCGGGCATTCGCATTGTTGCTCGATTTGGTTCTTGCACTCGCGGTGTTGATTCCAATCGGCGTCTTCCATTTCAAGGGACGTTCGAGCCGCGTCGAAAACTATTGCGACTGTTTGTATGCATTCGAACAGTTCATTTCTGGCGAGTTCGGCCTGGGGCCCGCTCCAGAATTGAACCAGGCTCTCAATCGTCTCGCAGAATTGTTCTTGCCTCGTTCTGCAGACACTGGATCGTCCGGGTCGATTATTGTCGTCGTTGTTGGACTGTTGCTGCTGCGCAGCGTATGTGAAGGAGTTTACGGTATCACTCCGGGAAAGGTCTTGTGCGGCATTCGCACAATGCGATCGGATCTGCGCCGCTGCGGGGTCTCCCGATCTCTGCTGAGAACGCTATTGCTGTGGCTCGACCTACCCATGTTCATCACGCCCGTGCCGGCCGTCATCAGCATCGTGTTGTCGAAACGCAACCAACGACTGGGGGATCGCCTGTCAGATACTGTGGTTGTTCGGACCGAGTAGCAGCGGTTCGATGCAATATCTGCATCGCCCACTCGACGTCTCACGAAGTCTGACGCCACCATCCGTCAACGTGGAAGCAGAAAATTGGTCCGCTCGCTTGGATGTTGATCAAAGTGTGATTCAATGGCGGTTGAACATTGTGGTGCGCTTCCATAGTTGTGCGATTGGATTGAATCCATGCTTCGATCGGCCTGTCTGCTGTTTGTGATCGTTTCTGTTGCCGTACCGACATTTGCCGCTGAGCCCGTGAGGTTGCCCATCACGCGCGATGCATGGATCTCGGCATTTCCCAGCGAGCAGGAAGGCAACAACGGCGCCGCACCGCGGTTGAAATTCAAAGGGATTCAGGAATTCTCGCTGCTGGATTTTGATGCGGCGGTTCTGCGTGGACAGCGCATCGTTCGCGCAGAACTCTGGTTGCACCTGGAATCGAACGATGCACCATTGGGGCGGATGACCGTTTCAACGGTGGCCACAGCGTGGGAAGAGGGTACCGGCACCGGCTACGCGAAAGAGACGGGAGCTTCGTTCCGCTGGGCCGCTCCGAACAAACGCTGGAGCGATCGTGGCCCTGACATCACATCAGCGGTCAATGGGCAGTCAGGAACACATTGGGGGTTCGGCGATACTTCTCCGCCCGACGCCAAGGGTTGGCAGACTGTCCCTGTCGATCCAAAGGTGATTGAAGAGTGTGCCGATGGACGCAGTCACGGCCTGCTTGTCCAGGACGATCTCGGTTCGGAGTACGAGCGAGACGGCGAAACGTTTAAATATCGCCTCTTTCCAAACCGTTTCGTCGCGTCGCGCGACATGAACAAGTCGGTCGCTCCTTACTTGCTGGTCTGGACCGATGGAGCAGCAACTCAACCTGTTATTGCCAGTCACTTCACTGTGCAACCAGACTCCTCGTGCAAACTCCCCGACGCAGTCCGCGGACATTCGGTCGCGAATCCGTCCTTGTTGATGGATTTAAAGGGAGTTCCGTTGGGCGATCGTCTGACGGCGGCGCGCAATGAAACGATTGCCTTCTTCATCACACGTCAGGCTGGCGAAACGGTTGAGCTCGAGACGCCGGGCCTGACGACGCGTCTGTATGGGATTGAAAAGGACGTGCTGACTCGCCCCACGGCTCAAGGACGCATTGTCGGAGAAATTCACATACCGCATACGGCTCGTGCGGGAATGCACGAGGTCACGATCCGTGTTGGCAAACGGACCCAACCGGTCCAATTGCAGGTTTGGGATTTCACTCTGCCCGATCAGTTGTCATTCGTACCCGAGATGAACGCGTACGGTTTGCCAGTGGCGGCCGATGCAGAAATTGACTGGTACCGTCTGGCTCACGAGCATCGCTTGAACCTGAACGTGTTGCGTTACGGCTGGAATGGGAATGTCGCGGACGGATGCGCGCCACAGAAACAGGGAGGCAAGTGGGATTGGACAGCCTGGGACGCGCGATTCGGTCCGTTGCTCGACGGCAGCGCATTTCGCGGCCTGCCACGAGCCGGTGTTCCGCTCGACGCCTTCTACCTGCCCTTGAACGAGCACTGGCCGGCTGACGTCCATCGCCATTTCAAAGGAGGTTATTGGATTGAAAACGCGTTTGACGATTCGTACTGGCAAGCATTCTCGGCAGCCGCGCACGAATTCGCCGAACATGCCAAGTCGCGCGGCTGGAATCAGACCTGGCTACAGTTCTATCTCAACAACAAGTTGTACTTCAAAGAACAGCGCGGCACCTGGAGCTCTGTTTCTGCGCCGTGGATTTTTGACGAGCCGGTCAATACGCAAGACTTCTGGGCCTTGCGGATGTATGGGCAACAGTTCAATCGAGCGACTCGAAAGATTGCCCCGAATCTGATCTTTCGATGTGACATCTCACGTCCCGAATGGCAACGCGATCTACTTGACGGAGTCACCGGCATGGAAGTAATCAGCGGGGCCTTGCGTCCCTATCGAGACCGAATCGCGCAGCGACAGAAAGAGTTTGGCACGATGGTCACCTTCTACGGATCAACAGCACCACCCAGTCCTCATCCGATCCAGCCAGTCGCGTGGTGTCTTGATGCGTGGTGCCTGGGTGCGGACGGCGTCTTACCGTGGCAGACGATCGGCAGCAAAGACTCGTGGGACAAGCCTGATGAACTGTCGTTGTTCTATCCCGCCCGGAATCCTCAAGATCCACCCGTCTCAGCCAGTCTGCGATTGAAGTCATACCGCGAAGGCCAGCAACTCGTGGAATACTTGACCTGCTTTGCACAGACTTCAGGAAACTCGCGTGCCTCGGTCGCGGCTGCCGTCACCGAATTCATCGGCCTGCAAGGCAGACTCAAGAAGAAGAATGAAGAAGATGCGGGAACATTGGAATACAACTCACTGCAGCCGGCCCAGATCATGGAGCTGCGCGAACGACTGGGAAGTTATCTCGATTCAAAACATCCAGAACCCAAATCGCGCCGTGTCACCTGGGACGTGAAAACAGAAGAAACGACACGCGAGGTGATCAAGCTCGATCGGTGAACGGGATTGACGCCATGAGGTTGGTACGGATTGCCGTTACTAAACGGTCAAGGTTGCGGCCGTCTCTGCGGGCAACGCTTCCACTGCCCCTGCAGCAGTGATCTGCCACGGAGCGCCGGCTTTCCAGTAATGAATCCATAGCCTTGCCTGAAATACTCATGCGGATATTTGGAACCTGGGCGAACGTCGAAAAGACGCGACCGCCCTCGAATTCGTATCGGCCTCGACGTCCAATGAGTCCGATTTCAGCCCAGGGAACCAACAATGGCGGACGCCAGAAGTTCGCGAAAAACCACAAAGAGATCAGCAGTCCTCGTGGTGTCACGGTCAGACGACCGTCGAAGAATTCGCCGCGACGACTGACGAACAGAGGCTGGGAATGAGGTGGATACCGTAAGCTGATCCAGCATCTGACGGAGGGACCTGTGTCGTGGTCGGCACCATAGCTCTGTGCCATCACTTGGCACTCGTTTGGTCGCGACAAGAACGGCCAGTTGATGACAACGAAAGCACAGGTCGCATAAATTGCCATCGCACCCAGAATAAATACCACAAGGTACATTTCACGATTCCGATCAAGCCGTTCGAGAGATGACAATCTGACGTGACAAGCCTGTCAGCAGATTTATTCCCGTTGCGCACGTGCCCCCAAGATCAAAACGGCGGACAGAACTCCCAATGGTAATGTGATTGTCGCGTAGTGAACCGACAGTAACTCGAATTCTCGAACCGAATTTATTGACCATTCGCGACGGATGAAACGAATGGAATTGGCACTGGAACGGTAGAGGTAGCTGTCTTCGAAGACTCGGCTGCAATTTACTTCTGCGAAGATTTCATCGACGTAGATCTGGCTGCGTATCCAGCCCACCATCAGCAGACTTGCCACGATCAACGCGGCAAATCCTGTGCTGCGTTCGTTGACGAAGTCACGCATTCGCTTGACGCGGTACCAAAGGTCGCTCGGCATGGGGGCACTTGCTGTTGCAGTCTTGATTGGAATTCATGTCCTCACGATATGGTCCTGGAACCAGCAAATCCTTTGAGTACAGAGTTAGTTGTACCGCATCGACGTATTCCGAAAGAAGCATTTGAGAATCTTGTTTGAAATATTCTTGTATGGGAATATAATTGTCTCATGGCACGAGCGTCCACTACCTCTGATGTCTTCAATGCGATTGCTGAACCTCGGCGGCGGCGGATTATTGAATTGTTGTCGCAGCACCGCGGGCTGGCGGTGGGGGCGATCGTGCTCGCGCTCGGGTTGCCTCAGCCGACGGTATCGAAACACCTGAACGTGTTGCGTGAAGTGGGCCTCGTGACGGTCACGCAGCAGGGGCAAAGCCGTGTGTACGATCTGAACTACGATCAATTGCGGACGGTCTACGATTGGATCCGGGCGTTCGAACAGCAGTGGACACATCAGCTCGATCGCATCAAGGCAAAAGCGGAACAAAAGGCTCGCGAGCGTGCGAGTCAGAAGGGGTCTTCAGCAACAAATCAGGAACACTCATGACGACTGCCGCCGCCACAGCGACCGTTATCGAAACGCTCGAAATCCAGAAGACAATTCAGATCGACGCACCGATCGAGATCGCCTTCGAAGCGATGCTTGAAGAGATTGGGCCCGACGTCCAGATGATGGACGGCAGCGCCATGCCGATGAAACTGGAACCTTGGCCAGGCGGACGCTGGTATCGCGATCTGGGCAACAACGCGGGGCACCTGTGGGGCCATGTCCAGGTCATCAAGCCTCCCACGCTGCTGGAATTATGTGGACCGCTGATGATGTCTTATCCTGCCGTGAACCACGTGCAATACAAGTTCATGGCGGAAGGCCCGAACACTCGATTGTCATTCACTCACCGCGGCATGGGCCAATTCCTGCCTCAGCACCGCGACGGCGTTGATCAAGGCTGGTCATACTGGCTCGAAAAGATCCGCAGCCGGGCGGAGCGGTCGAAGCCGTAGTGCAAGAGTCGAGCGTTGGTGACCCATCCCGGCACCTTCTGCCGATGTCTGCCAAGGTTGAAAGCCCATCGAGCTTGCGGCACCGCTTGAAACTCGCGTCGACTCGGCTTGGGATTGGCGAATCAAATTGGGGTTGATATACCGCTGCCCTCATTCTCAGTCCCAACGCAATTCCCATTCGGGTGAATTCCGTGTTCGGAAAGCTGGTCCACTGCATCGTCGTATTGTTGTGTTGCGGCGGTTCTGTGACCGCCGCACCGCCGGACAATTCGATTCAACCGTCGCCGCCATCCGCGACGGATGCAGGGTTACCTGCGCCGCTGACCTCGACAGAGATCACTCCGGCACAGTCGACATCAGCATTGGACGCGACTTTTGCTCCGCAAGACCTCGCAACGATGGCGCCGAGTTGGCAGTTGACTCCGATTCCTGGAACGATACCGCCAACCTCGACTGCAACTGATCCTGGTTGGTACGTCACGGCTGATGCGATGTTTCTGCATTTGAACCAGGGTCGCAATCAGGGATTGGTCTATGACCTGATCAATCTGGCTCCGGTTGGGCCACCCGCCATCGTTCGTTATGGTCCCGTTGTTTCAACCAACGACGTTTCAAACAACGTCTTCGAAGCAGTACCTCGATTGACACTGGGATACCGGGATACAGATGGAAGTTCGATCGAAGCGACCTACTTCGGGCGAAACGATTGGGCGGGATCGACGGCAATCGCGTCGAATCCAGCTTATCATCCGCCCATCATCTATTTGCAGACTCCGGATACGTTTGTTGCCGATCGAATCACGACCAGCCTGTCGTCAACTGTTCACAGTTTTGAAGTGAACGTCTTTGAGCCCACGCTGATGGCGTCTCAATTCGAGTTCCTGGGTGGACTGCGTTTCTTTCGGCTCACCGATCAATTCCAGTTGCAATCGCATGCCGTGATCAACTCGAACTTCGATCAGTCTCGCTACAGCGTTCAGACAACAAATGATCTTTACGGAGTCCAATTGGGGGTGCGTTGGAAACAAGCCTTCAATCGCTTCTCGATCGTCGCCGTTGGCAAGACAGGAATCTATGCGAACGACGCGGCGGCACAGCAGCAACTCGCATACAGTTACAATGCCAGTCCAGTGATCGTTCGTGATCAAACGGCATCGCGTCCGACCTTCTCGACGATTCAGGAAGTGGGACTGAACGGGACGTACCAACTTGCCGGTTACTGCACCATTCGAGCGGGTTACAATCTGTTCGTCGTGACAGGCGCGGCGCGCGCCACCGACCAGATTGATTTTTCTTCGAATCCGTTTCCGTCGCTGAATTCACACGGAACCGCCGTCTTGCACGGCCCGAGTGCGGGTATTGAGTTCCGCTTTTAGTGCGTGTCGCACGGACGTGTCGCATTGAAACACGGGTGAGACGCTATGGATTTAGGCATCGCGAGATGCCACACTTAACATGGATGCGTTCTAGAGTCATTGATGTATGAGTCGTCGGCTAACGATCTTCGGCGACGTTGACGAAGACTTTCAATGCATCCTTGTCTTCGACAAGCAACCGCATCATTTCCTGATAGTTGTCGAGTCCCGCGACGGGATTGGTCAGGATCTTTTCAGTGACTCCGGGATAGGTCAGTTCGCCCAGCGAGAGTGCCGCGATTCCCAGTTCGAAGTGACGCCGATTTCCGTTCACACTGGAAACCAGCAGCTTGTTTCCCAACACCCATTCCAGGTTGATCTTCGCGGCATCAATCGTGACGTCGTGCTTGCCGCCGGTGATACTCGTCCAGACCAACGCCCCATTGTGGGCCAGCACCTCCATGGCGCGGAAACACGCTTCGGCATTCCCTGTCGCTTCGAAGATCACGTCCGGTTTGCCGACTTTCTTCACGAGATCGTTCAAGCTTGTCTGCTTCGTGCTGACGTAGGTCGCGCCGTACGCCTCGGCAATTTCTTGCTTTCGATGCGGCCCCGGCCGCGTCGCAATCGTGTAGACATCCATCCCCCGCAACTTCAACATCATTGTGGCCAGCAGACCAATCTGTCCGGCCCCCATCACGAATGCGCGCTTGGGATTCCACACCTGCAAACGCTGTTGCGCGAGAAACGCCTGGTCAATCGCCTTGGCACAGACACTGGCCGGTTCAGACAGTACGCCCAAGTGCTTCAGTTGCACAGGCACCTTCACCATGAATTCAGCGTCGTCCACGAACGATTCTGTCAGATAACCGTGGCACAGGTTGATGCCGCGTTCGTAATAGACCTCTTCACTTGTGATGTCGTTACGGCCGATCGTGTCGAACAGCGAACCGCCTGGCCGACGCACGGTACATGACACATAGTCGCCAGGCTTCAGTTCGGTGACTTTGGGACCGACTTCCAGCACACGGCCGAAACTTTCGTGACCGATCACCAGATGTTCGCCACCTGGTGGCGCATTGCCATACAGCGCCTCATTAATTTCGCGGTCTGTGGCATCGACACCGATCTGCAGCGTCTTCACGAGAACCGCTCGTCCTTCAGGAATCTTGCAGACATGCGGGTGCGGCTGGTCCGTCAGCTTGGGAGGCGCGATTTCACGTAAATGGACGCTATTGGGCTTACCAGGCAGGACAGCGACGGCTTTCATGGAAACTCGACTCGCGGAAAATGTCACGGGCGAAAATGTCGATTCGCTGAGGGCCGAAATCGACGGCCCAGCAGTGTATACCGTGTCCACCGCTGGTTCCAGCCGCGTTCAAACATCTTATTTCGCCATGCATTGCGCGAATCAACCCAGGCTATCGCGTGTCGGATTCAATTCGAATGCGACAGATCGACCTTGCCATGAATCTGAGGTTCTTTGACCTGGGGGCGTGTGCCGCCCAAGTAAGCCTTCCCCGCTTCGATCAGGTACCGGACCGCGTTCGTGCCGGAATTGTCCCAATACTCGCCCGCTTCGCCGACAACACGAATGAGGATCAAGTTCGGATCACCTTTTCCTTCTGGGAACCAGACCTTCCAAGTCTCTTTCCACAAGGCGTCGATCTTTTCACGATCGTAAATTGCCGTCGCGGTGCCACTGAAGGAGACGAACTTCATCGCCGACTGCATCGTCACATTGACATGCTTGTCGTGCGCGATCTCACCCATTTTGCCCGAGTGTCGGTCGGTCAACAACCACAATGTACCATCCGATTGCACTTCAGCCACCACCATGGGCCGCGACCGAAGTTCACCTTGCACTGTCCGTGTGGCCAGCATGGCGATTCCAAAATCCTGCAGCAAATGTTGCAATTTTTCTTCCTTCTGATTCATGACGCCCTCATTTCCAGTGAACGTAGTCTCTCAGTTGCATAGTCCAACATCACTTATCGAAGCAACTTTCAGTCCAACCACGCATCTGCGTCGGTCGGATGATCGAGCAGCATTGACCAGATCATGCAGGACCCAACGGAACGACCACCTTGACATTGCATATCGGTCGACGGTTGGCATGGACGGAGGCGATTGCGGGATGCCCCGAGAGACTCCAGGACGTGAATCGAAGCCGTTCTCGACGTTGCCAGAGTGAGAGTGATGTCGCTATCGACCTGCGCGAATGGATCGATCAATCCATGTCACTTCATTTATCTTAACCAGTTTCTTGCAATCTCTTGAGTCAGCCTCAAGCGGTCAAGCCGTTCGGCGCATCGAGTCGATCCTGAATGACAGAGGAATCGAATTCCTCGCCAAACTTGATCACATCTCTCAGCAGGATCATAAGATCATGAAACGAGCGAAAATCTTGTGCGTTTCGATCGCCCTCCTTGCGGCGGCAGCAGCCTGTAACGGCGCGCCGGCCTTCGCCGACCAACGATCAGAGGCGAACCTGGATGCGAAGCGCTCAACCACCAAGCCGTCGATCGTCAGAACCTGGCGCGACGAAATGCGTCTGCGCTTTCAAGAAATGACAGGTTTCACACGCTACATTCGCGGCGAAAGCCCTGCCAAATACTTCTGACTCAACGATCGGACTGACATTCTGATCTCGCAGACCTTCGAATCGTCGATGGCGGCGCGCCACCGGCATTGGCCGTAAATCCTTAACGATCCGCATCGCTTACAGAGGACGCAAATTCTCGTCGAATCGCACGCATCCGGACATGATCCCAGACACTGAAATGCAGACTGTCGTGGCTGCGAGTTGGATGAGCGGTGTCGATTTGAAAGCGTTCCTGAATGACCGAGATGACGTCCGAGTGAATTCGTGAATCATCAATTCCTTCTGGATATAGCCCCGCCGCGAGATCGCTAAGGTTTACTCGCACTCTTCGCCAGTAGTAAGGATCATTTCCACAATAGCGGTCCAACCATATCACGCCAAAGACTTCGCCGTCCGGAGTGATTTCAATTCCCCTGGAAATGGCCTCTTGAAAGAGCGGACTATTGGGCGGAAGTGTCTTGATGAACGGCAACGATATTCGACGTCCGTCTTCAAGTTCGAGTGCCAAGCCTCCGACTGTTTTGACGATGAACGGGTCGTTGAGTTGCTCAATGTGCCAGAGCGGGATCGGGCTTCCGGTCATCAGTGTATGGCATCCTGCCGCAAGCAGTGCGGGATAAATCAGGTAGCATCTGATGCTCTTTGCCAAGTTCACGCCGTGCCCTTTTTTCGTCGCACAATGAGTCTGGTCGTAGTCTATCCCGCGATCCGTTGCGCTTCCACTTTTTTATCCGGACAAGTCAAACGTTCTCAGCCAATCTCGCAGGTCTGCACCGCCCCAGATTCTTCGGCGACGATCTTGATGTGGACACGCTGATCTTGGAGCGATAGAACGCCAGAATCATCCGCTGTGGTTGCTGTCCGATTTATGACAAGCCAAACTGCCGAATCAAGAGGAAGATCATGAGAATGACGCTTCCAGTCAATAGCTTCTGGCCTGTGAACAAACTCCACATCGCTCGACCTCAAAAACGAACCGGCACCGCCTGCAAAAGGGATTGCCGTTCGAAGGTTTAAACGTTGCAAAGAAATCACGAGTCGCGTCGCGGCAGCTCCAATGCGGGCTTCACGAGACTCGTCACCACCAGATTGTCCCGGTGAATGACTTCGTCGTAGGGGGCCGGGACGAGGTCTCGGGTGATTTCGTCCGTCCGTTTGCCGGCGATTGCCATTGCCGACGGCGTGTCATAGTTGGTCAGGCCACGGGCGAATTCGTCGCCGTGAGTATCGAGCAGCGAGACCACTTCGCCCTTGGCAAAATCTCCTTCGACTCGAACGACGCCGATCGCCAGTAGTGATTTCCCCTGTTGCTCGACAGCGCGACGAGCTCCCGCGTCGACAACAAGGCGACCTTTCGGCGGCAGTGTGTAACCGATCCAGCGTTTCCACGCCGACACCCCATCGCCCTCGCCGAGGAACAGCGTGCCGATGTCGACTCCCGCTAACAGTTCACCCAACACGTTTTGGCGTTTGCCGTTGGCGATCATCACGTTGACGCCCACTGCCGTCGCGGTCCTAACCGCTTCGAGCTTCGTCTTCATGCCACCGGTGCCGCGTGAACTTTTGGACGCTCCGACCAGGTTCAACAGATCATCGTCAAAGCGATCGACCAACGGAATTCGATTGCTGGCCGGATTGGTTGGATCTCCAGTCAGCAAGCCGTCGACGACCGACAGAATGATGAGCAGATCGGCCTGAATCAGTCCGGCCACCATCGCGGCCAGGCGGTCGTTATCGCCCAGCTTGATCTCTTCAGTGCTGACCGAATCGTTTTCGTTGATGATCGGGATCGCGTTGTATTCAGCCAACGTCCGCAGGGTATTGCGAACATTGAGATAGCGCGACCGATTCTTGAAATCGTTCGCGGTCAACAGCAGTTGAGCGGCATGGTATCCGTGAGGCCGAAAAGCCTTGTCATAGATGTGGATCAAGTGTGCCTGTCCCGTGGCAGCGGCAGCCTGCAAGTGTGACAGATCCTTGGGACGTTCTTTCAGGCCGAGCAGCCCTATGCCGGCTCCGATGGCCCCGCTGGACACCAGAACCAGTTGAATCCCTTTTTGGTGGATCGCGTGAACCTGTTCAGCGAGGGACGCGATTCGATCTGCGTCCAGACGATCATCATCTGTTGAAAGCACATTCGTGCCAACTTTGACGACCAACGTTTTCACGCGATCCAGAACGTCACGCCGACGATCAGCAGTCATGACCCGGGACTTTTCAATTCTTGATACAGATTGTGGATGAACGCCGCATTGTCGCACTGCAGATAGTGCATCGCGCCGCCCATCCGTGAATAACTTTTGCAGAACCGCAGGTAATAGGCGGCATTTGTCTTCGGTGGCTCGCCCTGCGTCCAGTCCCAGTTGCCGCCGTCCTGCAAATCGACGACATAAATCGAGTGATCATGGACGACCTGGCGCCCACTTTGAAGCCGCAAGTTATTCACACAACTGGCACTCTTTTCAAAGACCTGAGGACCCATGATGGCCGATCCGACCGACAGCACGACACCGCCATCCAGGTTTTCCACCGAACCGCCAAACAGCTTGAAGTCCCATTCGGCGGCGCGGCCAATGGCACCTCCGTTGAACACAGGGTGATTCGAGATGATGTCGTAGCCGATCCCAGGATGAATGGTGACCGGAATTCCGTGCTTATAGGCTTGAGCGATGATCGAAGCGAACTTCCACCGATGGTCAACAGTCGTTCGGCCGGAACTCCAACCGTGTTCCTTCATTGTGCGCAATAGATCCGCACGCGCGGCAGTCAGAGGGTGTGACGGATCGGATCGGATCTGTTCCGTCAACTGTTCGATCGACGGCAGAGAGACACCATCTTCGTGGATCAGTCGACCCAGCGATCGGCCGTAACCGAGTCCATCGAGTGCACCGGCCATCAGTGCCCGATGGATGTTGGTGGCCGTTTCGTCCCAGGTACCGAACGTGCCGTTTCCGACGTTCATTTCGACGCTTTCGGTTGACGCCCCGAACCAGGCGTACTCCCAATCATGAATCGTTCCGGCACCGTTGGTGGCCAGATGCGTCAGCCAATCGTTGGCCATCATCTGTTCAAGGATCCTGGCGGCCCCATTCCGTAACAGATGCGCGCCGTAAATCAGCATCACCGTGGCGCCCCGATGCCGGGCTGCTCGAATTTGTCCGGCGCAACCACGGATCGACGCTGCGATCTTGTCCGAACACGCCTTGGGCGGCGCCATGGGATCGATCACGATCTCGTCCGCCCGCGTCAGGCTCTGACGCTGACTGAGAGGAAAAACCTTCAGTTTGGATAAATCCAGCGGTTCGACGGCCATGTGCAGCTTCTTCAGGGAAGGGTGCGCGAAAGTTGTGTCGTTGTTCGATGCGGACCGACGTTGTCGGTCCGCGTTAATCTAAAGTCAACGGCGAACTCGTACCACCCCAGGCGCGAACATGGTGCGCTCGTTTTGTCGTACCATCAGAAGGGTTGTCGCGCCCGCATCGAAAGTGGGCGCAATCCGCAACGAGTGACGCACCAGCAGCCCCTTGAAAAACGTGCCTGACACGGGACAGACTCCTTGACACATGGGCCTAGCTGAACTCACAACCACAACGGAGAGGGGATCAGACCCATTTTTGTGCAAAGCCCGGTGATGGCGTTCCTTGAACGAAGCAGGTGTGACAAGAATCGCCTCGTCGTAAATTGCGATTGAGACGCGAGTTGACTGGGCTATCCGCAGAAATCCATCCTGGGATATAATCACCTGCGGCGAAAATTGCCGATGGATCGGTCAATTCGTCGAAGAGGAGTGTGTCGCGCGATGGAACGCTCGAAACTGGTCATTTTCCTACTGCTGATTGCGGGGTGTGGTTCGCCGGAAACCCGGTTGTTGTCGTGGTATCCGCAACCTGCCTCGCTGGAAGCAAAACTATACGACTTGCATGATCCCTTCCCGGAACGAGATGCCGGTCCCGATACCTACTCGCGGCCGCGTGATTTCCTGGAGCCGCGCAGTGACAGCCAGAAAAGTCTCAACCTGCGAAAGCTCAAAGCGATGCGCGGATTCGCACCCGCTCAACAGGCTGGCTGGGGTCATCCAATTCCGCTTGGTGCCCTTCAATACCATGTTCAACCTCTGTGGCAAACGAATCCGCAACCGATTGCAATCGTGCCGACTCCCGGTGGCCAACCGCTGCCACAATGACGACTTTGTTCACACGAGTTGCAGCTGGTTTTCCGTTCTAACTTGCATCTGTCTGGCCGTTTGCCTGGTCCTTGGATGGGCAGCCACTGCCACTGCACAAACGAAACAATCGCGTTCGTTTGAATCACAGGGCCAGGAATTCGTCACGCCAGAAGCGCAGCGTGCCATTGATCGTGGCTTGATGTTTCTGGCGGATCGCCAATTTCCCGATGGTTCGTTTGGATCAGGCAGTAATTACAAACGTAACGTGGCGGTGACGGCCTTATCGGGAATGGCCTTCCTGTCGGCGGGACATATGCCCGGTCGCGGACCACATGGAAAACGGATCGACAAATCGATCGAGTACATTCTGTCGTGTGTCAGTTCTTCGGGTTTCATCAAGCGCGACGACAGCACGGAACACGGTCCCATGTATGGCCACGGGTTTGCGACGCTGTACCTGGCCGAAGTGTACGGGATGAGCGAGCGGAAGGAAGTTCACGACCACCTCAAGAAAGCCATCCAACTGATCGTTGAATCGCAAAACAAAGAAGGTGGTTGGCGATACAAGCCGGATGGACGCGATGCGGACGTCTCGGTCACAGTCTGTCAGATGATGGCTTTGCGCGCTGCACGAAACTGCGGGATTGAAGTACCGAAGACAACGGTTGACAATTGTGTCGAATACGTTCGGAAATGTCAGAATTCGGATGGTGGATTTCGGTATCAATTGGCGGGTCGGCCGATCAGCGATTTCCCCCGTTCCGCCGCCGGGGTGGTTGTCCTGTATAACGCAGGAGTAACTGAGGGTCGCGACATCGATCGCGGTCTCGCGTACCTGCAAAGTTCCTCGCGCCCCGATCAATTTCGACACGACCCGCACTATTTCTACGGTCAGTACTATGCAGTTCAGGCAATGTGGCACGCTGGAGATGACTACTGGCGTCAGTGGTATCCGACCATTCGTGACGAGTTGATCGGTCGGCAGACGCCAGATGGAAGTTGGATCGATCCGACAATCAACAGCGAGTACGGGACGGCCATGGCGTGTTTGATTCTGCAAATGCCCAACAACCTGTTGCCCATTTTCCAGCGGTGAATCGGACTACGGCGAAAGGCAGTTCTTCAATTGCGTTCTGATCGAACTCAGGTCGTCTCACTTGCTTCATCGCCTTTTTGGGGGACACTCCGGACTCGCACCTCCGCCCCCTTGGCGACTTCAATAGCCTGGTTCGGATTGTTGCTCACAGGTCAAATTGCAACTGCGGGCGAGCCAGTGACGGTGACGAATCTGAAGCAGGCCGCAATCACTGGTGAATTGGCTGTCTGGAACGATGAAAAACTGATCGTTGTGACCGACAAACCCCAGTCAATGGACCGATTGGAGACTCGCCTGGTCACGTTTGATCGGTTAGCGGCGAAGTCCTCGCCGGGCCAGTCGATTCTGTGGTTGTCGAACGGCGATCGAATCGTGGCTCGCGTTGCGAAAGTCGCAAATGATCAGGTGACCGTGAATTGGCCGATTGCCGGCGATTCACCGCCACGCATTCCTCTGGAAAAAGTCGTCGCGATCATTTTGGACCTGCCTGCATCTGCGAACGATCGCCTTCGGCTGTATTCCGATCTCGAAACTTTACCGGCGGGAAACGATCTGGTGATCCTGGCCAATGGAGATCGGACACAGGGTGAGTTTCTCGAGTTGGATGATGCAATCATCGAATTGAAGGTGGCTGGCAAGCCATTGAAACTGGATCGCGCGCGAGCGCGGGCGCTTCGCATGAACTCTCAATTGACCAACTCATCCAAAATCGTTCGTCATCGTCAAATCTTCACCTTGACCGACGGCAGTCGCGTTACGTCTACCAGCTGCGACCTGGTCGACGGAATCCTCAAACTGAAATCAACCGAAGTAGGAATGCTTCGAATCCCACTGTCGACCGTGGTCAGTTGTCAGTTATTCGGGGATCGCCTCGTACCACTTTCTGACTACGAACCAGCAAAGGCTGAATTCACACCCTATTTCTCAAATCATTGGCCCCTGGTCCGCAATGCCAATGTGATGCATGGGAAATTGGGATTGCGAGGAGCAGAATTTGCAACCGGATTGGGGATGCACAGCCAGATGCGCGTCACGTACGCCCTGCGAGGATCCGAGCAGAGTTTTCAGAGTGTGGTGGGAATCGACGACATTGCGGGCGGACGTGGCAGCGTTCAGTTTGGCGTCGAAGTGGATGGCAGACGAGTGTGGAAGAGCTCTGAATTGACCGGGAAATCAGCGCCCCTCACGATTCCGCCGGTATCGCTGCGCGGAGCGAAACAATTGACTTTGATTGTGGAATTCGGACAGTTCGCCGATGTCGCGGATTATGCGGACTGGTGTGATGCCGTCCTGTTGCTTGACAGCGTACCGTAGCCACACCTTTCCGTCGCAGAGATCTCTCAATGTCGCCTGGCGCTCCGACGAGGTACTGATCGCCAACGAACGGCTGCTTCCCGATGGAAAAGATCACCGGGACGGCGCTGTATCCCAACTACAATCAGAATTGGCTGCAAATGGCGTTGCCCTACATTGATCAAGCGCCTATTTACAATCAGTTCAACTTCAATTTGAGTTGGGACAATCCGGCCCAGTGGCCTTTGACGACCACGACTATCCCTGCCTTCGTTTGCCCCAGTTCCCCCAGTCCCGCGGCTCGAGGATTGCCGGCAACAATTCCTGGCCTGTTGACTGCTGGCGGCAATACTCCACCTCCCAATGGTTTCGGTGTTTGCGACTACATGGCATTGAGCGGTGTCAGATACAGTTTGTACTACCAGGGCGGAATCACTCCGCCGCCGGCCTTGGCACTGTCCAGCCCTTTGGATAATCGCTGGCCCTGTGCGATGCATTCAACCGTTCACACTTACATTCGCGACATCACCGATGGAACCTCGAACACAATGATGATTGCAGAATGCTGCGGACGTCCGGGCCTGTTCAGAACGAATGCGCGCAGACTCGTGACCGGCCAAACTGCAGCAACGTACTCACCGAAAGATGGATGGGGCTGGGCTGACACCGGAAACTCGGGTGCTATCGACGGGGCTTCGGCTGACGGAATGTTGATTAACAGTGCCAAGAAACCCAGCGTTATTGGTAACTTGCCAACCTGCACCGCGGCTGCGTGTCCTCCATCAGCTACGTACTTTATGAACGTCGTGAATGACAGTGAGTTGTACTCTTGGCACACTGGCGGCGTTCAGGCGTTATTCGCCGACGGCTCGGTTCGTTTCTTGAGTGAAAACATTTCGCTGCAGACTTTGGGCGCGATCTTGACTCGAAATGCCGGCGATATCCCTGGTGACTTCTGAGAGACGCACGAATGTGAAATGAAGGAGCGAGCGATCATCTGATCGCCCGCTTTTTCCCTCCCAAACGGTTGGGAATTGTCGAGAGAGCCCGCGGGTCACAGCAACCGATATCGATTTCCCCTTGAGCGGCGCTCCAACACCCTGCGGACCTCTTTGTGGCGTCGTGTTTGTTTTTTCACAGTTCGTTCACACGTTCTTCATTTTTCTTCGAAATAATCCCGCCGCTGAAATGGGTGTGTTTCAAGTTCGTGGAAAAAGAGATCAATGCGGCTGATTCTTCGTTGGGCCTACTCACTTTTCTTCGTTGCCTGCGGTTTCACTCTTTGTGGATGCGGCAAGTCGGCAAGTGAGCTTGAAGGAATCTTCCCTGTACGTGGGTCCGTCATCGTCAATGGCGAGCCGGCCGAGTACGCGAATGTTGTATTCGTCCCCGCAGATCCCAACAGTGATCTGCCGCGCGCCTACGGGGTCGTCGATACCGATGGTGAATTCCGGCTTTCGACAAAACGAGCTGACGACGGAGCCAAGCCGGGCGAGTACCTGGTGACGGTCTCGTGGGCCAAGCCGAAGAATCCCAACGTCAGCGAGCCCGATTACGGGCCCGAGCTTCTACCGGCAAAGTATCAAGATCCGGTCCAGTCAGGTTTGAAGGTCGTGATTGAGGCGACTGAAAACGAACTGGAGCCGTTCGATCTGAAAAAATAGGAACTCAATTCGAGTTTCTGCGCCACCGCTTTCTTTCCTTAGTTTTTGTAGAGGAGTTGTTTCATGATTGAGCGAAGCAAGAAGCGATCCGCTCGCGGATTTACCCTGATCGAACTGTTGGTGGTGATCGCCATCATCGCGGTTTTGATCGCACTGTTGTTGCCGGCAGTCCAACAAGCCCGTGAAGCGGCACGCCGGACCCAGTGCAAGAACAACCTGAAGCAAATGGGCTTGGCATTGTTCAACTACGAAAGCACATTTGGCGCGTTTCCTCCAGCCCGTATCGATGTGACCGGCCCGCCGGGACCGAATTTTTACCAGGCAAGCTGGGTGGCGTTGTGTCTACCCAACTTTGATCAGTCTACCGTTTACAACATCTACAATTTCAACGCGAGTTGGGACGACGCCAGCAATCTGCCAGCAACCAGTACCAAGTTGCAAATGTTCATTTGCCCATCCGCACCTTCGAACAGAACTGTTCCTGCCGCAGGAATCCTCACGGCCGACGGCGTCCCCTGGCCAGCTCAGGGGTGGGGCTTTTGCGACTATGGTTCCATGAACTCGGTTCGTCCGACCTATTTCCTCAGCAATGCTTTGCCCGTTCCGCCGCTGAACCTCGCCACCAACACGGCTCAATCACCAACCCAAGCGGGCGTGAACAGCCTGTTGATTGCGCCGTCGAAGACAAAATATGAGTTCGATGGTGGATTGAAGAAGTGGTACGCGACCAAGGTTGCTGACATTCTGGATGGAACGTCGAACACGCTGATGGTCGTGGAAGATTCCGGTCGGCCTCAGTTATTTCAGATGGGACATCCGGCCTCGATCGGCGGTGTTCCGAC
>Ga0105238_10000338_pt1 | contig 51021 bp, 39 predicted proteins | sample KBSC34metaG_FD_81526 | JGI IMG/M metagenome (GOLD analysis project Ga0105238, IMG submission 81526) | Corn rhizosphere microbial communities from Kellogg Biological Station, Michigan, USA - KBS C3-4 metaG | ecosystem: Host-associated > Plants > Roots > Rhizosphere > Soil | place: Michigan, USA...
CGGCCCCGTTCAGATCACCGGCAACGTAGCTGACGACAAGGGTCACACCGCGTCGGCAAACACCAGCGTGAATGTCCAGGCTCCTCCGCCACCGCCGGGACCGTCGCCTGAGCAGATCCGCCTCGAAGCTCGCCTGGCTCTGCACAGCGTCTTCTTCCCGACTGCTCTGCCCACGGAGAAGCACCCGGAAGGCGGCCTGCTTGACAGCCAGCAGGAAACGCTGCAAACCCTCGCAACGGACTTCAAGGCATATCTCCAGATCAAGCCCGATGCGCACATCACTCTCACCGGCCACGCTGATCCGCGCGGCTCCGAGGAGTTCAACCAGAAGCTCACGGAGCGCCGCGTCAACCGGGTCAAACAATACCTTGTTGAACAGGGCATTCCTGACGCAGCGGTCGCAGTCAACGCTGTCGGCAAGAGCCAGGCACTCTCCAAGGATGAAGTGAAGGGTCTCGTTGACCAGAACACCGAGCTGACGGACAAGGAGAAGAAGAACACTCTTCGTCGCCTCAACGTCATCTACCTGGCCCAGAACCGCCGCGTCGACGTCACCCTGACCAACACCGGTCAGCAGTCGGTGCAGCTCTATCCGTTCAACGCCAAGGATGCCTCCACTCTTCTCTCCGTCTCCAAACCTGCAGCAGGCGGCAAGAAGGGCGCGACCAAGGCCGCTCCGAAGAAGAAATAGGTAACGATCAACCGGAGCGGACTAAATCCGCTCCACAAACTCAAAGAGGCTGACTCTCAAGGTCAGCCTCTTTTTCTTTTGGAAATTCAACCTCGTTGAACCTGAATCAGGCTGACATCTGTCACGCGTCGCCTCAATCACTGTGGATCAAGATGCCCATACAACGGCAGCGTGGCTGTGGCACCGTAGTCCGCCCTCCGCATCCACCGACCGCCTGCGACCCTCAACGCACCCCCGCCCGCGCCAGCTGACTTCACTTCTTCCAATCGCGCGTTGGATCATCGTCCGGATCAGGCGCCCCCTGTGCTGGCCGCTGATCTTCCGGCACATGCCGCAGGTTCACGCGAATCCGATACCAGACATACGACGCCCCCCGCATGCGGTCCACCAGAATGTCGTCTGCCAGAAGACTGGCAGCAGCTTCAGGATGTGCAGCCTTCCAGCGCTCCAGCCCCGCCTCGGCCGCTGCCTTGTCTGGGCTCTGCGCCACGATGATCAGCGGCATCTTCGAAACGCGAGCCCCGCGCTTCGGCTTCGCTGCCTTCGTCTCCGCCGTTGCTTTCACCGAACCCTCTGCGGCAGCACCCTCCGCCGAAGCGACAGCTTTTTTCTTCGACTGACGCCGGAAGCGATGCTCGCCGAAGCCCTCCTGCAATTGATCGGAGAATCGCTTTGCCTTCGACGGCGCGACCCGCTTGCCTTCGCCCTCCTGCTTGGCAAAGTGCGGCGGCCACGGCGCATCGCCCAGGCCTTCAGCCTCATCGCGTGCGGCTAACTCCAGCAGCCCATCCAGTACGCCTGCATATTGGTCCATCTCCGCGTTCGGATCGCCGGTCTTCTCCAGTCTGCCCGGCACCGTGAGCACGGTGAAGTCTGCGGGATCGCACGTCATCACCTCGTCCCAGTGTAGAGGAGTGCTCACCCGCGCATCGGGCAGCGGACGTACCGAGTAAGCCGAACACGTCGTCCGGTCCTTCGCGTTCTGGTTGTAATCCAGAAACACCCCGTGCCGCTCTTCCTTCCACCACTTGCTGCTCGCCAGGGAACAGCGCTTCTCCACCGCCCGCGCCAGGGCCAGCGCCGCACGCCGCACCTCGGTAAAGGTCCACCTCGGCTCGATCCGCACGTTGATGTGGATACCCCGCGACCCGCTGGTCTTCGGCCATCCCTTCAAACCCAGTTCATCCAGCAACGCCTTTACTTCCATGGCTACCGCACGCACGTCTTTCCACTCCACGCCCGGCTGGGGATCAAGGTCCACGCGCAGTTCATCCGGATGATCGAGGTCGGCCGAGCGCACCGGATGCGGATGCAGTTCCATGCAGCCGAGGTTCACCACCCACGCTAGGCCGGCGGCATCATCCACCACCACCTCCTCCGCGATCCGTCCAGAAGGGAACGACAACGTCACCGTGCGCATCCACTCCGGCAAGTCACCGGGCGCACGCTTCTGGTAGAAGGGCTCTGCCTCGGCGCCATTCACAAAGCGCTTCAACACCACGGGTCGATCCACGATCCCGCGCACCGCCGCCGGCGCCACCGACAAAAAGTAGCGCACAATGTCGAGCTTAGTCAGCTTCACGCCGCGCGTGAAATACGGCTTCCCGGGACTGCTGATTCGTACCCGCCGCCCGTCGACCTCCAGCAACTCCGCGTCATCCGCCTTGGCCATCACACACTCTCCGCATCAGTGTGATGCGTACTCGCCAAAGCCGTCTAGCGTTTCGTTTCGAATGCCAAAGCCACTTCGATGAAAAGACGGAAGCGGCTTCATCGCGCAGTCAATCTTTAGCCGGTCATTAGATATCGAGACACTTATCCGGAAATTACCATTGGTTTAAATACGTTCTGTAGGTGCCACCGGTCCCTCGCACTTGGGGACCGGTGACCCGACCGCTACCGCAGCAACTGCAACGCCCCGATCGCCGCGCCCAGTGCGCCCGCGCAATCCCCATTCGGAATTACATGGATCGGAATATCCACCTGCTCCGCCCGCTGTACCGGCATCCCCGCGCGAATCTGCTGGATAAACCACTGCCGGAACTCATCCGTAGCCTCCAGCACCCCGCCGCCAATGATCAGCGCATCCGGATCGAAGGTGTTGATCATTTCGTCGAAGAACAACCCCAGCGCATGCGCCTGCACTTTGAAAATCGTTCTGCACAGCGGATCGCCCTTCGCCGCCAGCCCGCGCGCCGCGTATGCAGCCTTCGCAATATCCAACTTTGCCAGCTCGTGCTCAGGATGCTGCTTCAGCAGGAACGGCAGCACATTCATCCGGATCGACGTCAGCGAGCACAGCGATTCCAGATCGCCAATGCGCCCGCAGTTGCAAATCGGCTTCAATCCCGCAATCTCCGGAATCTCCGAGTAGGGAACCAGCACATGCCCCAGCTCGCCACCAAATCCATTCTTGCCCTCGATCACCTTGTCGTTCACGATCACGCCGCCGCCATTTCCTGTCCCCACAATGATGGAGATCGAGGTCTTGCCGCTGCTTGCGCCGAACAGCGCAAAGTGGCCCCACAGCGCCGCCGCATTGGCGTCATTCAGGTACACAACGGGCTTGCCAAGCTCCTTCTCCAGCGCGCCGCGAATGTCGAAACTCGCCCAATCCGCATGCACAAAATTTGTCGATCCCTTGGCGCTCAGCACGCCCTTGGCGCTCGCCGGCCCCGGCGTATCCAGCCCTACCGCCGCCACATCCTCCATCGACACGCCCGCGCGCGCCAGTGCCGGCTCAGCGCCCTCCGCGATCTGGCTGATGCAGATCTTCGGGCCCTCAACCGACCGGGCTGGATGTTCACACAATCCGGCAACCAGGATGTTCTGCTTTTCGTCCATGACCGTGTAGTTAATGGCCGTTCCACCAAGATCGATACCCATCACGTAGCGCATGCTTTTCTGTTCCCCTTTTTTGTGCCACATACAAATCTACAGCCTCCGCTCAGCCCGTTGCAGGGCGGCGGTCTCTCAGGTGGACTAGGAGATGGCCGGCTCGACGCGGTTCACGCCCAAAGGAGCAGGCGAATTGAGCTCCTGGTCTTTGTATTGGAGCTGGTAGAGCTTCCAATAGAGGCCGCGCTGGGCGAGAAGCTGCTGATGGCTGCCCATCTCGCGCAACTGCCCCTTGTGCATGACCAGAATCGAGTCGGCGCGCTGCACGGTGGAGAGGCGATGTGCGATGAGCACGCTGGTACGGCCCGCGACCATGCGATCGAGCGCGCCGCGAATGCGTAATTCGGTGTCGGTATCGACGCTCGAAGTCGCCTCATCCAGAATCAAGATGCGCGGGTTGTAAGCGAGCGCACGGGCAAAGTTGATGAGCTGCTTCTGGCCCGTTGATAGTGAATTGCCGCGCTCCCGTACCGGTTCGTCGAACCTTTTCGGCAAGGACTCGATGAAGTCAAGAACGTTGACGTCACGCGCTGCACTTTCCAGCGTGGCGTCGGTCAGTGCGTCGTTGCCGAAGCGGATGTTCTCCGCGATGGTCCCGGCGAACAGGAAGGGGTCCTGCAGCACAACAGCGAAGTGGCTTCTTAGGGCCGCGAGATCGAGTTCGCGGAGATCGACACCGTCGAGGCAAATGGATCCGGCAGTCACGTCATAGAAACGCATCATGAGGCTGGTGAGGGTCGTTTTCCCGGCGCCGGTGTGTCCTACGATAGCGATCGTCTGGCCCGGTTCAACGGTGAACGAGACGTCCCTCAGGATCCACTCGATATCGGGGATCGCGCCAAGATGACGCGCGCGATCGGCTGAGTCGCCGAGGCTTTCGATAAGCGCTTTCTGTTCAGGCGACAGCTTCTGGTAAGTGAACCAGACGTTATGAAACTCAATGCGGTTCGAGCCATTGCCTTTTTTCGGCTTTGACGGGCTAACGATCTCCGGCTCGGTATCCATGAGCTTGAAGATCCGCTCGCACGCTGCCATTGCGGCTTGCAGGATGTTGTACTTGTCGCTGAGATCCTGAATGGGTCGCCAGAAGCGCTGCGAATACATATTGAATGCAGCCAGCATGCCGATAGTGACCGAGCCCGAAAGCACTCCGAAACCGCCGCGCCAGATGACCAGCGCGATGGCGATGGACGAGAGGATTTCAACCGCAGGGTAGTAGAGCGCGTAGGCGAAGATGGTGTCTTTGAACGCGACCATGTGCAGACGGTTGACGGACTCGAAGTCTTTGTAAGCGCGCTCCTCGCGATTGAAGAGCTGTACCACGCTCATGCCGCTGACGTGTTCCTGCGTGAAGCTATTGATGCGAGCGATAGCTGCGCGGACGCGGCGATAGCTCTCGCGGACGCTGTTGCGGAACATGCGTGTCACGAGCAGAATGAGCGGGAACACCGAGAAGGCTAGCAGCGCCAGCCACCATTTTGTCTTCAGCATCACAATGGCCATGAAGGTCAGCGTGAAGAAATCGTCCACGATCGCGAGGATGCCGCCGGTGAACATCTCGTTGATGGCGTCGACGTCCGAGGTAATTCGCGTGACGAGGCGGCCCACGGCGTGTGTGTCGAAGAAGCCTACGTGCATGCGCTGCATGTGGCGGAAGATGTCGCGGCGCAGGTCGAACATGATCTTCTGGCCGGTCCATTGCATCAGGTATGTCTGGACGAACTCGAAGAGGTAAGCCGACACCTGGCAACAGAGATAGATGAGGGCGAGGCGAGTGATGCCCTGCATGGGGTCGGGCGGCAAATGGCGGAGGAGAATTGCTGTGGGTCCGCCTTCATGGCTGAGAAGAGCGGCTCCGGATGGTCCCTTGTCGGTGGGGAAGTACCGGTCCATGCCAACCATCAGCAGGAAGGGCCCTGCGATGTCACTAACAGATTTCAGACTGATGGAAATGGAAGATACGACTGCCTGCCACCAATAGGGCTTCAGGTAGTGCCCCAGACGCTTGATCAGGCGCGAATCGTAGACCTTTCCGACCGGGTCTTCGTCGGGTTTCTGCTGCGGAGCGACCCCGTTTCGCGGTTCGGGCTTTTTCGCATCAGCTTGGCGGGGTTTTTGCTCGGCTTCCGGCATCGATTCCTTGATCTATTGTACGGGGCAGGGCTCACCACAGAACGCCGGTTGGGCCTGCGCCTGCGGCTTATTAGTCCGTCTTTTTTGGACTCGACAGGCAGCGCGCCGGATACAGAACCTTGAGCTTTTATGGGATCAAAGCGCTGCAATCGCGTGAAATAGACTCGACTCGTGGGCTTCAGCGAATCCATCCCCCGATCGGCCGGAGACCGGCACTCGGCACCCGTGGTCAGCCGCGGCCGCTACGTCTACCCGCCGGGATTGCGGTTCAACCTGCCGTTTTACCGCTTTCACGAGTTTTTCGATCCGGAGAATCCAATCCTGCTATTCGAGCACTTGAGGCGCTACGGCCGGGCCGCGCATTACCGCATTCTGTGGAACGATGTTGTGCTCCTGAACGATCCTACCGATATCGGGGAGGTTCTGATCGACAAGGCAGCCTCCTTCGGAAAGGACCGCACGCAGAAGCGGATGAAGATCCTGCTGGGCGAGGGGCTGATCACTTCGGACGGAGAGACCCACAAGCGCGGACGGCGCATTGCCGCTCCGGCCTTTCACCGTCGTCGCATCGAGGGATATGCCGGCCAGATTGTCGGACTTGCCGCTGCCATGCGCGATCAATGGAAGCCTGAAGCTGAGTTCGACATCTCCGCCGAGATGATGCGGCTGGCTCTCCAGGTGGTCGCCCGCACGCTCTTTGACACCGAGGTTACACCGGAGATCCACGACATCAACGACCAGGTCAACGTCATCATGGACCTGTACCACTTCCTCATGACTCTGCCGAGGGCCGAGCTGCTGCTCAATTCGCCGCTGCCGAAGATGAGGCGGTTTCGAGCGGCGAAGAAGCGCCTCGATGATGTGGTGGACGGAATGATCCATTCGCGGCGATCGGAGGTTGATGCGCGGTCCAGTGATCGCGGTGACTTGCTGTCGATGCTTGTGGCTGCCCGCGACGACGAAGTGGGAGGCGATCACCGGCGGCTGACCTCGGAGGAGTTGCGCGACCAGGTCCTCACGCTCTTTCTTGCTGGATTCGAGACCGTAGCCAACGCGCTCTCGTGGACCTGGCTGCTGCTGGGCCAAAACCCAGTGGCCGAGGCCCGGCTGCATGTGGAGATCGACGCCGTTCTCAATGGCCGACTGCCGACGTTCGATGACATCCCGCGACTGGAATACACATCCATGGTGCTGTCGGAGTCGATGCGTCTTTATCCGCCGGCCTGGGCCATGGGCCGCGAAGTCCTCGAAGACGTATCGATCGGGCCCTATAGCCTGCGCAAGGGAACGATGGTGTTTTTCAGTCAGTACCTTGTGCAGCGAGATCCGCGTTGGTTTCCTGAGCCGGAGCAGTTCAAGCCCGAGAGATTCACGCCTGCGGCGAAGGCGGGGCGACCGCGTTTCGCGTATTTTCCGTTTGGAGGCGGCGGAAGACAGTGCATTGGGGAGTCGTTTGCGTGGATGGAGGCGACATTGGCACTGGTGACACTGGCGCAGCGGTGGCGGGTGGAACTGGTGCAAGGACAGAAGATCGAGATGCTGCCTAAGATCACGCTGCGACCGAAGAACGGGATCAGGGTAAAAATGATGCGGCGGGAGGGTTGATGGCCGCCTTGAATCTCGCGACATCGTGCAGGTGGCGCTCCGTTTGTTTACGGATAGATAACTGACGAGTATGCACGATACGACCAGAAATCTGAGTTTTAGATTGCTGCAGCCGGCGTTCGCAGCTTTAACATTGGCAATGCCGCCGCGACGTTCAGTCCGGCGAGTAGAAGCGCCCTCTTCCAGTGCATGTAGGGAAGAGTACACCGATGGTTCAGCGCTAAAGCAATCGCGGCGCGCCATCCAACTAAATCACGGACGTGTCACCGCCCATTGGGAAGTAATTTATTAGACGGGTCGCCGCGCCTATTCAAGTGGGAACGACCCGACGGGGTGCGGAAAACCAAAGTACCCCGTTCTATGGCAAGTTGCGCCGTAGAGTACTCCGGTGCGCCCGAAGATGGATTGAACAACCGTCCAGCAGCATTAATTTCGGGCCGGTAAGACTTCTTCAATCCCTGCCCAGGGACCGCCTTGAAGCGCGAGGTACGTCAGATAAAGTTCCGAGCCCGCAAGATCTGCGGATGTAAGCAAGCTGCGGGCAGCCTCCTGGACCCTTTCATTCGTCAGGGTAGCTAAGTCAAAGTTTTGATCGATCATGCCCTCTGAATGGGGAATCTTGAGCAAATCAAGAAAGGTGATAATCACGGGACGATGCTCGTGGAGTAGATACTGCCTGAGAAGGTCATCCACGATTTGTTCAGGAAGCGAAAGGGTTGCGGCTGTCCAGTTGACCAGGCGCTCCGTCGGGCTTTTGCGGACAAAGACCTCGCGCAGGTTTTTCGCTTTCGCGAGAGTGGTGAAGAGGAGTTGTTTCTCTGTGCCCCTTGACTCAGCCCAGAATATTCTGCAGGCCGTGACCCGGGTCTCTTCGGGCAATTGTCGCCAAACACGATTTGCAGAAACAGGCATCAGTGGTCCTCTCACACTCAGAACTCAATCACCAGCATTGATGATAACGGCTGCGAGAGCAGTTCAAAACTGCTGGGGCGATGCTTGTCGGGTGCGGTTCTCGTCTCCGACGCGAGGCAGTGGTGAAGCTACCTCATTCGCGACACAGAGACCGGATCAACACTTGCAACTGAGCTAGGTATGGAATGCGAAGGCCGAGGGCAAAGCTGCCTCAAGATGGATTTGTTCTCCGGTGATTGGGTGGGAGAAATTTAGAAATTGGGCGTGCAGGAGATATCCTCCATCCCCGGGTAGGCCGGGGTGAGCTCTGAGAGGTCGCCCGGTTTCGTCGTATAACGCATCGCCAATTAGAGGATGTCCAATAGATGCCAAATGGATTCTGATTTGATGGGGGCGGCCCGAACACAGACTTACCTCAAACGTTGTGGTGCTTTTAGTGCGTGAGATCACCCCTGCCAATGACTTTGACGGCTTCCCGCTTGGGTTAGCAGCCCACACTGAACCGATGAGCGGGTGCGGTACGAGGCCGATGGGTGTGAGGATTTCATAGGCATCGTGCCGTGCGACGTTTTGAGCCAGCGCACGGTAGGTCTTTTGAATCTTGGATGTGTTCCAGTTTGCGACTAGATTTGAGGCCGCACGCGTACTTTTGGCGAAGAGAACGATACCGCTGGTGGCTCGGCCTAATCGGTGGAGAGGATTTGCGTTGGGGGTATGATTTTTCACCAAGTGCAGGAGTGTGTTCTCCATGAAGCCGCCTCCCGGTAGGGTGGGCAGCCCGCTGGGTTTGTTGACAGCCAGCAGATGAGGATCATCAAACAGGACTTCGAAGTGTTGAGGCGAGTCTGGTTCGATCCAAGGTGGACGGTTCCAGACAAGGGCTTCTCCTGCATAAACCGATTCGCTTCCGGTCGCGGTGACACCGTTAAGGGTGACTTCTCCGCGGTTCAGTCTTTGTTGCCAGGCCTGCAGAGTTGAGTGTGGGTAAACCGTTGCCAGATGGGAGAGCAAGGTCTGTCCATGGCATATGCTCCTGATGGTTGTGGTGTAGGCATAGCCTCGGTTGAGCATGCAGTTCGAGTGTAAACTGTGGCATCTGGTGCGTCGGCTTTCCGTGCTGATTTGCCGAAGCGCGCGGGCTGCCTGTGTTCGCTGTTCCGGTCGGATCACCGTCAAATCTTCAAGGGCTAAAGCCCTTTTTGGGCGGCATTGCGGCACACAGGAGCACAAAGTCGTACCTAAGGTGAGTGATGTTGCAGAAACGCGCTGGTCTCCCAGGAACCCCAGTGCGGGCACTTGGCGCACCCAGTTCATGGTGGATTTTACAATCCCCGCAGACGTTAAACTCGAAGAGTGGGTTTCCAGAGTTTTCATGGCAATGCGACGACGGTGCGGCGACTGCGCGACTGCGCTCGAACCGGGCACTTTCCGCAAGGGCTGATCCTCTCCGGGCCAAAGGGAGCGGGGAAGTACGCGCTTGCACTGATGCTGGCGCAGGCGGTCAATTGCCTAGAGAATGCGGAATCCGACGGCCTGCCCGACTTCTGCGGACGATGCGCGAACTGCGCGCGAATCGCCGAGGCCAAAAATCTTGAAGACCGCGTCGCGGAAGCAGTCGCTGCGCGCGATGACATGCGCGACGCCGACAAGCGAGAGACGCGCATTCTCATCCAGACGCATCCGGACATTCTTATCATCCCGCCCGACCCGCCCCAGCTGATGATCAAGCTCGGCCAGGTGCGCGAGGTGATTCATGCCGCTTTCTACCGGCCACCTGCCGAAGCGCGGCGGGCGTTTTACATCTTCACCTGTTCAGCCTTCATGAAGGAGGCGGCAAACAGCCTCTTGAAAGTTCTGGAAGAGCCACCAGCCAGGACGTCGATCGTTCTGCTCGCGGAAAATCCGCACGAGCTGCTGCCGACGATTCGTTCAAGGGCGATGCTCTACAGATTGGGAGCCCTGCCCGCCACCGAGATCGAGGCTCTGCTTGCGGAACGGCGGCCGGAACTGAAACCGCAGCAGCGGGCATTGGCATCACGGCTCGCCGAGGGTGCCGTCGGCCGCGCACTGGCGGTGGATCTGGAAGCCTACCTGTCCAGCCGGAAGGATGCGCTGCTGGTGCTTCGAACCACGCTTCATCAGCCGGATTACTCCGAGCTGTTTCGCGCCACCGAGACATACCGTGGCGGAGCAGATGGACAGGAAAAGACGATCAGTCTGCTCCGGTCGATCGGGAGTTTGCTCGAAGATTTGCTCCTCGTAGTAGCCGGCACTCCAGATCTGATCCGCAACCTCGATCTAAAGGTGGAGCTGGAACGCATGGCCCAGGGACTCACGGTCGACTGGATCGAAGCGGCTTCCCGGGCAGTTGTGCAAGTCGAATCCGGAATGCGGCGCAATCTGCTGCGCTCTCTCTCGCTGGATGCGATGGCGGTGAGCCTCCCCGAGCGCTAAAACTGCGTTCCACAGGGAAGGGTTGGAAGAAAAGCAACTTCGGACTTCTCCCAGGCATCTGTTGAGTTAGATTCACAGCACTTTCAAGCAAGTACAGTTAGCGAGTTCGCTTTCCCCTCCTGTTCGCTGTTTCAGGGTTCCACGGGCTCCAGAACAGGCCGGAAGGCTGCGCTTCCTGCCAAAGCAAAACGTTCCGCATTTCGCAAACCAGTTGGTTGCCGTGGAGGGTCGTATCCCATGAACAGTCAGACCACCTTGCCGGGTGTAGATGGCCAGCGCCGCCCCGCGTCCTATCTTGCTCAGCATCGGCAACATCATGCGACTCAGACGCCCTCGTTCCGGTTTACCAGCCATGAATTAGAGGATGCGTCCGCACACCGCCAGGCTGAACTGTTCTATCTCCAGAAGCAGATTCAGTCGCAGACCCCGATGGTGATCGTGCTCGAAGATGGCGAGAAGCTGCAGGGACATATCGAGTGGTACGACCGCGGCGTGCTGAAGATTCGCGGCCGCAACAAGGTGCTCATTTATAAGTCCGCGATCAAGTACATGTACAAGCAGGGCGAAGCGGGGCAGTAAACCGGCGAACAGGCATCAGGGCTGCGCGATGTAAGCAGCCTTTCGCAAGCGGTCGCGAATAGCGTCATTAATTCCGCCCGGTTCCGGCAACGGACACAGAATCACCTCACAACTATCGGTATCGAGCGCACGTAAGCCAGCGTACAGCTTTTCTGCCAATTCCTGCGGAGCGCTCCAGCGTCCCCAGGCGAATCTAGCAGCGGCACGAAGCGGTGTGTCGAAATCGACGTTTGCCAATTCCGACGGAAGCATAACTCCGAGACGTCTTTTTTCGTGCGGTTTTGCTGCGACGCCGAGGGCAGCTGGCAGGTCAGCCAGGGTTCCTTCTACCAGGATCAGCCGGGCCCGCGGTGCGTAGTGGCGAATGCCCACACCGGGTGAGGGGAGCCCCTCGCGCGCAGCGGCATCGGGCAGGATTTTTTCCTGCAGAGTCTCTACGAGCCCCGTGATTTGCCGGATCTGATCGGCGGTGACGGCGCCCGGACGATAGATCATCATCGGCGATTGGTTCGGATCGAGCACTGTGGATTCGACTCCGTGAAGCGTGGGTCCGGCGTCGAGGACCGCATCAATCCTGCCGTCCAGATCTTCAAGCACGTGTTCAGCAGTTGTGGGGCTGATGTGGCCGAAGACATTGGCGCTGGGGGCTGCAACCGGAACGCCCGCCTGGTGGATCAGCTCCCATGCAACCGAGTGAGCCGGCATGCGGATTCCCACGAGCGGGCGGCCGGCAGTGACGATGTCCGGTACAGCGTTGCTTCTGGGCAGAAGCAGAGTCAAAGGTCCCGGCCAAAACGCACGCGTGAGGTCCTCGACTCTTGAAGGTATAGCCATCACCAGTGAAGCCAGCATGGGATTCTGCGCGACCGGCCCGGCAATGTGGACGATGATCGGGTCCCATGAGGGGCGCTGTTTGGCCTCGAAGATTCGGGCTACCGCGTCGGCATCAAGAGCGTTCGCGCCCAGACCGTACACGGTTTCTGTCGGCAGGGCGACCAACCCTCCGCGCCGCAGAATCTCAGCAGCCTGAGCAATCGCAGATCTCGCATCTTCGCGATCGGGATGCGCAGGATCTACCTTAAGCCGAAGCGTCTTCACACTGCTATTCTCGCCGGTTTGAAGCGCCTGCCGCCACCCCGTATACTCGCTGCTTACTATGTCTATCGAAACCGAGATCAAATTCAAAGTTGAAGATGCTGCAAAGCTGGCTCAGCGTCTTCGCGATGCCGGCTTTCGCGAGGACACTCCTCGTACCTTTGAGAGCAATGTGCTCTTTGACACGCCTGACCGCAAGATGCGGGCGCGAACGGAGATTCTGCGCATTCGCAACTATGGAGGCCGATGGGTAATCACTCACAAGCGCCTGCCCGATGCCGGACCTGGAGAGGACGCGCACAAACACCGGATCGAGACGGAGACCGGGGTAGCCGATGGAGACGTTTTAGCTCAGGTCTTCAAATCCATCGGGCTGACAGAGGCGTTCCGGTACGAGAAATGGCGCAGCGAGTGGTCCGATGGCGAAGGCCATTGCGTTATCGATGAAACGCCGATCGGTGTATTCGCTGAACTTGAAGGCGAGCCGGAGTGGATTGACAGGCGCGCGGCTCAAATGGGCGTCGAACGGTCTTCCTACATCACGCTGAGCTATGGACGTCTTTTCGAGCAGTGGTGCGCGGAACACAAGTGCGCGGCAGGCGATCTTACGTTTGAGGCGGTTTCTCGAAATCGCGACGACGCCTAGCAAGACCGAGCGGTGAAAAATTGAGAAAGTACTGATATCCTACCCCGCTGTTTTTTCAGGTCACGGGCTTCGAGCTTTTGAATTGCGGCAGGCTGCGCGGACAAAGCTGTTACCGTGATCGACTGACTCGATTGTTCAATCTGACTGTGCGGGGAGAAGATTGCATCTTAAGTTGAAATTAAGCTTCAGCAGCTTATAAACGCCCCATGGCGCCTTCACTCCAAATTCCTCCAGGTAAGAACTGGATGTTCTGGTGGGAATTGCTTGTGATTGGTGCGGCGTTTGTCGCCTGGGTCGCCATCTTGAATAAGCCAGCTAGAATCTCCTAAAGAGACCGCAATCCCGCAAGGGGAGAGATGAAACCTCGTCGCTCCGTCGCTAGACACCTGTGAACGGCACTATTTTTTAGGCGCAAATCCCATCGTCAATTTTCGGCCATCGTCATCGGCGACGGAGGCGCGATGCACCTCCTCGACATGCTGTCGAAATGCCCGGCTCAGTGAGGGCTTGACATCGAACGAGAAGGGATGGCTGCATGCAGAACAGCGCTTAACGTTGCCCTGTGTAACGAGATGCGGCGGGAGACTAGGCCGAGCCATGCGCGGAACCCCTTGTGAGTCTTCAGGAATGGAAAGGCGTTTGGTTTGATGCGCTGTTCGATTTGGAAATTAATCGCGGCGAGTGTTTCTATAACGACAGATTGCGGGAGAGGGTGGCGGCGCGGCGGGGATGCCGTCGGACGAAGTCATGCGACTGAACGCAACCGGCTAATGCTTCTATATTTCTCGACCATCTCCAGGAGTCGAGGGTCACATCTATGCACGCGCTCGGCCGATTGCACTTGTGCCGGGGCACCAGCTTCCGCAACGGTGGCGAAGCATTGCGAGCAGTAGGAATGGATGGAGCCATCCTTGTTGGTTCGACGTGTGAAATCGGGATTGAAAGTCTTGCCCATGAGCTCTACCTCTTGCTGATCTCAGTGCAACGTCTTACAGCTTTTAAGATGCAGTGAGTTGGCATATCGATGGCTTACGGCTATGGAATCATCGGCTTGAACTAGTGCAAGCGAGGAACCCAAATGCAATCAGATCAGGGTTCGGTTCTCCGCGCGTCGTATCCACGGGGATCGACCGATTGTCATTGGGATTTCCCCAGATCGCGGTGCTGTCGCGACTCGGCCTGGGCTATCTTCCGATGCCACTGACGGGGCTCCCGCTCATCGCGATGAAACTGCGATGAAACGGGGCACAGTAGTTTCGACGAGGAATCAGGCCTCGACGCCGTGACATTTTTTGTATTTCTTGCCTGATCCGCAGGGGCAGGGATCATTGCGGCCCACCTTGTCGCCGGTGCGGCGCGGCGTGGGCTGAGAATCACTGCCACCACCGGCGCGCTGAGCTGCTTCGAGTTCACGCTGCTTCTTCTTCGCGAACTCCTTCTCGAGCTGGTCGATGGTGGTCTGCGGTGCGCGTGTGTGGATTGGCACCTCGCGCTGGACTGGCGCTTCGCGATATGGCTGACCGTTGCCATCCGCCGGCAGCATCCGCTGTTCAGCGCTCGCGACAGGAGGAGCGGCAGGAATTTCGCGGCGGGGCTCTGGCGGCGGAATGGAGATGGGCCGGCCGTCCGGTCCAAGGATCTGCATCCGGAAGAGGAACCGGACGGTGTCTTCCTGGAACTTCAGCATCATCGCTTCGAACATGTCGAAGGATTCCTTCTTGTAGGCCACCAGCGGGTCTTGCTGTGCATAGCCGCGCAGGCCGATGCCTTCCTTGAGGTGGTCCATTGAGAGCAGGTGATCTTTCCAGAGTCCGTCGATGACGCTGAGCATGACCATGCGCTCGTGATAACGCATCTGCGGCGCTGACAAGATCTGCTCTTTCTGCTCGTAGCTGCGCTTCAAGGCTTCGAAGATCTCGTCGCCCAACTCGTGCCGGGCAAGCTCTTTGGGGTTGATTCCGACCTGCGACATGGAAAATCCAAACTGGCTGTTCAGCTGTTCGTCCATGCCTTTGATGTTCCACTCATCGGGGTGCTTATCTTCGGGAGCAAATTGATCGAGTACGCCGCTGAGAATTCCGCCAACGTAGTCGTCAAGAATCAGCTCGCGCTGGTCAACACCCTCGAGCAGTTGCCGGCGAAGGCCGTAAACAGCCTCGCGCTGCTTGTTCATCACGTCGTCGTACTCGAGAAGGTGTTTGCGCGATTCGAAGTTCTGCGACTCAACAGCTTTCTGGGCTGCTTCGATTCGATTCGAGATCATCTTCGACTCGATCGGCACACCTTCTTCCATGCCCAGCTTCTCCAGCAGCGTGCTTACCCACTGCTTGGCGAAGATGCGCATGAGATCGTCTTCGAGCGAGAGATAAAATCGCGACGCTCCGGGATCGCCCTGGCGGCCGGCGCGACCGCGCAACTGGTTGTCGATGCGGCGTGACTCGTGACGCTCGGTGCCAAGAATGAAGAGGCCACCCTTGCTGATAACTTCGTCGTGTTCTTTCTGCGCGGTGGCATTGTGGATCGCGAAGGTGTCGTTCCAGTCGGCGTCGGCAATTTCAAATTCCTGGCCCTGGTAGTAGAAGCGCTGGAATCCGGCGGGGGCCATGGGGTTGATGGCGCCTTCGGCCGTGCTGAGCGCGCGCGCGCGTCCCTGCCGAACGAGGTCCTGGCGTGCAAGAAATTCTGCATTGCCGCCCAGCAGAATATCGGTACCGCGTCCTGCCATATTAGTCGCGATGGTCACCATGCCGACGCGGCCTGCCTGAGCTACAAATTCCGCTTCGCGCTCGTGCTGCTTGGCATTGAGCACCACGTGACGGATACCCTTGCGCTGGAGAATCGCGGAGAGACGCTCCGACTTTTCAATCGAAACGGTTCCGACCAGCACTGGCTGACCCGTCTCATGGAGTTCGCCAATGTTGTCGGCGGCCGCTTTAAACTTCTCCTTCTCCGTCCGGTACACCACATCGGGGTTCTCGACACGAAGCATTGGCTTGTTGGTCGGGATGACGACGATCTCGAGTTTATAGATCTTTTCGAATTCGGCCGCTTCGGTTTCGGCGGTGCCGGTCATGCCGCTCAGCTTCTTATAGAGGCGGAAATAATTCTGGAATGTGATGGTGGCAAGGGTCTGGTCTTCCTTGCGGATCTTCACGCTTTCCTTAGCCTCTATCGACTGATGCAGTCCGTCTGACCAGCGGCGGCCGGGCATCAAGCGGCCGGTGAAGGTGTCGACGATGATCACTTCCTTGCCGTCAGCGCCATCCTTGACGACATAGTCGACGTCCTTTTTGTAGAGGGCGTGGGCCTTGATGGCGGTTTCGACGTAGTGCTTGAGATCCCAGTTTTCGGCGCTGGCAATGTTGTCGATGCCGAGTTTTTCTTCGATGGTCACCCAGCCTTCGTCGGTGACGCCGATGCTGCGGTGCTTCTCGTCCACCACGTAGTCGCCCGTGAAGGTCTTGCCTTCCAGCGACTCGGTTTCTTCGCCGCGTTCGAGAGCGGGAATGATTTTGCGAACCCGCTCGTACTTGTCCGTGGTCTGGTCCGTGGGTCCGGAGATGATGAGTGGGGTACGAGCTTCGTCGATGAGGATGGAATCCACTTCGTCGACGATGGCGAAGTAATGGCCGCGCTGCACGCAATCCTTGATGTCGAACTTCATGTTGTCGCGCAGGTAGTCGAAGCCAAACTCGTTGTTGGTGCCGTAAGTGATGTCGGCGCCGTAGGCCGCGCGGCGCTCGTCGTCACTCAGGTCGTGGACGATGACGCCGACGGTAAGGCCGAGAAATTCATAAATCTTGCCCATCCACTCGGCGTCGCGCTTGGCCAGGTAGTCGTTCACAGTGACCACGTGAACGCCGTGTCCCGCGAGTGCGTTGAGATAGCAGGCAAGCGTGGCGACCAGCGTCTTACCTTCGCCGGTCTTCATTTCGCTGATCTTGCCGTGATGCAGCACCATGCCGCCGATGAGCTGCACGTCGAAGTGGCGCATATGCACGGCGCGCCAGCCGGCCTCGCGGACTACTGCGAAAGCTTCAGGCAGAATCTGGTCGAGCGCTTCTTTCTCTGCCTGTTTACGGGCGTCGGCGTCGGTGATCCCTTCAAGAAGTGCGGCAATGCGGCTGCGGAACTCGACGGTCTTGCCCCGGAGTTGCTCGTCAGACAGCTTTTCAACGTCGGCTTCGAGGGCGCCGATCTGCTGCACCACCGGTAGCAGCTTCTTGATGACGCGCTCATTGGCGGTTCCAAAAACTTTAGTGAGAACTTTATCGAAAACCACGGAGAACTCCGATCTTCCAGTCTGAATATCTTGACTTGCCAGCAATCAGGCCGAGGGGGGAGGGTACAGCTCGACCGCTGTGGCGACGCTGGGGAGGATCAGGCGAGAGCGGGAGGAGGGCGCTGGAAGAGCGCAGGAAGTAGAGGTGCTGCGGGTGCGCGGCCCAGGGATCGAATCGTCGGAGCTGAAAGGATAAGCGGCGAAACCAGCCCGATAAAAAAGACAGGCAGCATCGCGACCAACGCGCCAGACCGGCTGTTTCGCAGGACTGAATTGCCCTGGTAGCGGGATCCCAGGTTCGCGAACCGGAGCGGAACCGAATGCGCTGCCGAATGTTGGCTCTGGCTGCGAACCAGGAACTCAAAGACCGGATGCGCAAAGCCCTTCGAACTCGGACGGCCCGCCTCGGCAGTGGCAACAGAAGTGAATGCGACGGCAGCAATCGCCAGCCACATCCATGTGTTCCGGTTCCGGGCTGTGTTCCGAGTCAAAGACATAGCTCTACATCTCATATTTTGCCACAAATGACCGTCTAGGCGCTGAAGCGCCTGGCGAGCATGTCAGGGTAAAGTCGTTCATTTCATGCGTAGAGATAGTCTTTCGACCTCTTCTCCGCGTCGGATACGACGCAACTGACGGAGCAGGTGCCTCAGCGGAGACTCAGGATCGCCGCTTTTATCTTCATCGACTTCTTCCTGCTGGCGGATCTGGGCCTTGGCAACTTCGAGGAGGCTGGGGCGGTAGATGATCGATAGCGGCAGAAAAGCCAGCCCAATCAGAGCGTTTGACGCGACGATGCCGATGCGTCTACGTCGACGCGGACGTCGATGGGCCGTGATGGATGTTCTGATTCGAAGAGCTATGAGCGCGATCGCAACAATAATCATTGCGAAAACAGGAAACGCGACCGCGATGGCTTCGCGGGGATTGAGGTGAGGCATGAGCACTCCCTGGCGGCACTTAGCCGCGCGGCGAGAGAAGAGGAATGGACCCGGACGGAGCGCGGTGGGTCAGGATCTGCGGCGTGTTATGCGAGGGAGATGGGAGGAGGACGCTGGAAGGATGGGGCCAGAGCGGGTGCTTCCGGTTGGTGGCGGACGGTCCAGAGGGCTGATAGCGGCCGAACACTGAGCGCCGCGACAAGTCCGACGAAGAGGGCGGGCAGGAGCGCGAGCCATGCTTGCTGGTCTGCGCTGTTGCCGACATGAGGCAACAACAAAGCGAGCATTGCGATTGCGACTGCGGCAATTGCAATCCAGAACCAGGCGCGCTTCTGGCGGAAGACGTTCATCGTCGAGGGAAGCATAGCAAGGGCAGGAAACAATAGCCCAGCGGCGGATTTTTGGAATCTTTCCTGAGACCAGGGAATCGCTTGTTGCGGAGGGACTTGATGGCCGACAGAAACGATGCAGCGCTCCGAGAGCATCTGGTAAAGCTTTTGACCGAAGCGCAGGCCCACGCGACATTCGACGATGCGGTTAAGGGGTTAGCCCCGGAACTGCACGGAAAGACGCCGAAGGGGGCGGAGCACTCGCCGTGGCAAATCCTCGAGCATCTCCGCATCGCGCAATGGGATATCGTCGAATTTTCACGCAACGCGAAACACGAATCTCCGAAATGGCCCGAGGGCTACTGGCCCACGGAGAAGGCTCCAGTGGACGAAAAGGGCTGGGACAAGAGCGTGCGTGCGTTCAAGCACGACCTGAAAGAGATGGTCGAACTGATCCGCGACGAGAAGACAGACCTGTTTGCCAAGATTCCGGGCGGCGACGGCCAGACGATCCTGCGCGAAGCGCTGCTCATCGCTGATCACAATGCGTATCACGTCGGGCAGCTGGTGCTGGTAAGAAGGCTGCTCGGTGCGTGGGGATGATGCCATGCCAAACCCTACCCATTCAGGCCGAAGGCGGCGCGGATCTTCGCCAGGAAGGCTTTGATCCTGGGGCTTGCGTCTCCCGGCCCCAGGGCCTCGAACGGCACATAGCCGCGGTAGCCGTGGGCGTCGATGAGAGCTTTGATTCGCGCGAGATCTACGGGCTCTGGCTTTCCATTTCGGCCCACCTCTTCCTTGATCTGCCACGAAACGGCGTACGGAAGTAGCTTCTCGATTTCTGCGTAGGGATCTCCGGAGCGAAGGCTGCCGATGTCGAGGATGCAGCCGAACCACTCCGAATTCACAGCTTGAATCACGCGAATCGTCTCCGCCGCAGTCTTCAAAAAGTCGTTGTGCTGCTGAAGACCGACTGCGACGCCGTGCTCCTTGCCGAACGCGGCACACTGCTTGAAGTCCGCGACCATCCAGTCGAGCGCCTCATCGAAGGTATGTCCGGCGGGCCGATCAGGGCCGGAGAAAACGCGGATCGCTGGCGCACCGAGCTTGCTGGCCACCACGATCCAGTCCTTCACCATCTGCACATCGCGCTCACGCGCAGCCTTGTCAGCCGTCGCGAAGTTGTTGCGGACCCCGGTGCCGCTGATCGCGACGCCGTTAAGGAAAGCTGTGCGCTTCAGGCTGTAGATGTGGTCGTCCGCCGGGACCCTGGGATATCCCGGGAAGTAGTAGCCTGTTGCATCCAGTGCATCGACGCCATTCTCCGCGCAGAATGTCACAGCGTCCGCCAGTGTCATCGAGCCAGATTGAAGTGGGCCATTGAAGGAGTAGGCGTTCAGGCCGAGTTTCAACTTGACACCAGGTTTTCTCGATACTGGATCGGAAGCGGCGAAAACGGGGCTTCGAGGTCCGGCGGTTGCCGCCAGTCCTGCGGATGCGGCTATGAATCTGCGTCGATTGATTATGCGCATATGGACCCTGCTGCGTTCTACGCAGCGTTATCTGGGATTTAAAGCATGCACGCAGAGCTTTATTCCATCTTCATTCCCGGCATGGCGTCGTGCTCCATGTTGTCATGCCCGTCGTGGTCATCGGTCGCCCAGACCTTGGCAGGGTCTGACTCGTTGGGATACACGTGCACCATCCAGCCGAAGATGTGCGGATGGAAGACGCCGCCCGCCGCTTCGCATTCTTCGCGGGTGTGGATGGAGCCGAGGAGACCGTATTTCGCATTTGGTCCGAAGTACAGTGCCTTCTGGTCGGGCGGCGCTTTGCAAAAGTTGGTGTGCTGGTGCCAGCGCGCGATGCTAAGGGGAATGCGTTCATTGATCTCGTCTTCGGTCGCGTCTACCCGATCTGTGTACATGACGCCGATGAGTTTGTAGCCACCGTCTCCAGTCTTGCGGTAGAGCAGGGACGTTGGCTTGGACGGATCAAAGTGATTGTGCGCGGCGAGTCCGTTCGTCATGTTGGTGAAGTGATAAAGCGGCTGGGGAATGTTGGGCAGAAAGATGCGGTAACCATCTGCCAGAGCCTTCTGATAGTCATCGTAAGGCTGCATCGCCTGCTTTGCCGCCGCGACGATGGCATCGGCCTTCGCCTTGTCACCCGGCTTGGCTGGCCGGGGAGTTGTCATATACATATGCCCGGACATGTGTGCCATGCCGGCCGTGTCGTGGTCGGATTGCGCGCCTAGCGCAGGGACTAGCACAAATATCATTACGGCGAAGGGAAGAAGACGAGAGCGCATGACGGCCTCCGGGAAGACTGAAGGATCATAGATTCTGACGGTAGATCGGGTTCCAGGGTTACGGAGTGATGGAGACTGTTTTTTCGTCGCAACTTTGAAACAATCCGCGAAACGTTTTGTTGCGAAGCGGCTCATTGGAAACAACTGCGCGTGTCTCGACTGCGATCGTTCGCCACCTCTGCTCAACATGACAGTCTATTCTGAAGCGCAAAAAGAACACGGCGCAGAGATGGTTGACTCTGCGCCGCTGTTGGGCCGATTGAGGGAGGGAACTGGGCCTTAGTGAAGCGAAGGGATTACGCCCGGAGCGAAGAGATCAGAAAGATCGTTCGCGTTGGCGGCATCGCCCAGGAAGGGAGAGCTTCCACCTTTTACTTTTACGTGGAAGATCTCCTGCATCGTGCGCAGATCGGACGAGTGTGTGAAATCAACCGGGCTTGCGTAGGGGAGGCCGGCCTCGTTAGGATGCGCGAGATCGGAGATCACGATCTCAGGAATCGTGTGGCTGAAGTCGTCGGGGTTGTCGTTGGGCTCGCCATCGTCTTCTGACTCATCCCACCAGAGGATGATGACGCCGCCGTCTTTGTAGGCCTTCGACGACATGATCATCGGAACGAGGCGTGCGAGAGCGTTGTCTCCAACCTTCAGCTGCGATGCATCTCCTGTAAGGCCGGCAAAGCCTGCTTTGAGTGCGCTGTGCTGGTCATTGTACTGGTTGGGCGTAATCCAGACGTAGTTGGCGACGTCGTTGTTGTCGAGGTCAGACTGTAGCTGCTGGAGAGGCGCGTAGTTCAGGCGCAGTGGATTCGAGGCTGTCGTATTATTGCCGCCATTGGTATCGGCGAAGAAGACCATCGGGTTGTGCTTCGCTGCGTAGTTGTACTGCAGGGAGTCGTTGTAGGCGTTCAACAGGCTGTTCGCATCGAAGGTACCGCTGAGACTTGTAAGGGGAACCGTCCACTCGCTTTTGGGAGCAGGCACGTTGGTGAACTTGCCGTTGACCGTGGCGAGATCGATGTCTTCCTGGTAGGACTTCCAGGTCTTCCCGGCTCTCTGCAGCAGGCCCGTGAGGTGCTGGGTCGTGTTCTGAGCGTTGGAAGGATAGGGATCAGCGTCATTCGCGATGCCGAAGTTGGTGCCGGCCTCCGCCCAGATGTAGTTCGGCTCTGACGGATGAATATGGGGATTGTTGCCGCTCTGCGTCGCAAGCACGTTGTGGTACGACATGGCGTACGCGGCGTGCTTGCTGATGTTCACGGCCTTGCCGTTGATCCAGGCTACGGCAGTTCCGTTGACGAGGCTGTTGATGAACGGATTGTTCGGGTTCTGGTAGATCTGCTGGATATCTCCGGGTACTTGTGCCGGTTGTGTCCAGTTGTGATTCTCCATTGCGATCACAAAGACGTGCTTGATCTCGCGGCTGTCCTTGTCGCCCTGATTGTCATCGCCCTTTTGAGCGATGGCACTGGCCGATGCGAGCGCAGCAACGATTGCGAGCCCTGCGAGAGGGCGAAGTCGAGCGATATTCAGCATGTTCAAGTTCCTCGAAGATTGGGGAAATTGCGAGTAGCGGGCTGGGATTCCACCGCGGGTCTTCTCGCGGCGGTTCAGCCGTCAACTCTTCGCATCGACAGTCCTATCAGGCAATTGTTGCGATCAGATGATGGAGAGGTTAAAGACAAGAAACAGACTCTTTGGCATCAGAGTGTTGCCGTCAAAGCGCACCGTGCAAGGCAACCAGCCGCTCTGACACTGCTTCCACGATCTGTTCGTGAACTTCGTCGATGCTGAGATTGCCTTCGATCACAACGATGCGGTCTGGTTCGCGCCGGGCGATCTCGCGATACTTCTCCCATACGCGCCGGAAGAATTCCCCTTGCTCCTGCTCAAAGCGGTTTTCGTCCTGGCCTGTCTTTGCAACATGCTTTTCATTCCGCCGCCGTGCGCGGGCGAGACTCGCCTCAAGGGATGGCAATAGGAGCAGTGTGAGGTCTGGCCGAAGCTCTCCGCAGATAACCCGATGAAGTTCAAGAACGCGTTCTGAGCCGAGTCCGCGGCCTCCGCCCTGATAAGCCTCCGTCGAATCCGTAAAGCGATCGCAAAGTACGGTGCGACCGGCAGCCAGAGCAGGCTCGATTACTTCGGCAATGGCTTGAGCGCGATCGGCAAACATCAGTGCCATCTCGGTCATGGGTGCGAGAGGCGTTGAACCCGAGTCGAGCAGTAAGGCGCGAATCCGATCTCCGGTAGCAGTTCCACCGGGCTGCCGGGTGACCGCCGTTGCAATCCTGCGCTTCTCCATCCACGCGGCCAGACGCTTAATCTGTGTGGTCTTGCCGGAACCGTCCAGACCCTCAAGCGTGATGAATAATCCCCGAGGCATGGGGTGAGTCTAGGGCGTGACCCCGAAGAACCGCAAGGACTTGCGGACGCGGCCACATCTCGTGTGCTTAGTAACCGTGACCGCCACACTGACTTTGTGTTACAAAAACTCGATTTTTAAAATCCGGCGGAACGAGAACGGTCCCCTTAAGATTCGTTCCACTGCCCGCGCACGAAGTTTACGTGCTGACACGTTTTGATTGAAGAGAACACCATTCATTTGGAGTACCTGATGTTCAAGCTATCTCGACTGAAGCCGTTCATTACTGCTGTCGTCTTTGCGGTTGCTTTTTCTGCCGCACGCATTCACGCCCAGAATCTCACCCTCGAAGGCCAGACCGGCGGCTTCATCACACCCACTGCGTATGTAGTTCTCAGCGAGAAGGGACACGTTTGGTCGCATCCGGCGGTTGGTTATCACTTCGTGAATGCCTCCAAAGTGATCGGCTACGTCCACACGTTTTCGATCGAAGAGGGAATTGCGAACCGGTTCGAGTTTGGCTATACGCGAAGTGTTCACACCAAAGGCAACGATCCAAGCTTCAGCAGGCTTTGGGACTACTCCGGTATGAATGTCTTCAATGGCAAGGTCGTCGGCATCAGGGACGGTCAGTTTGGCCCATGGACTCCGGGCATCGGGGCGGGATTTGTGGTGCGTACCAACGACAAATTTGTCAGCGGCGCGCTGAACGAGCTCGAGACCGGCAAATTGAAGTCCTACACCAACGGCGATGTCTACGTCGCGGTCACTAAAACATGGCTGCATCCCCCGGTGCCATTTCTGCTCAACATCGGATGGAAAGCGACGAACGCTTCGATCTACGGGCTGGGCGGACAATCTACGCGCTTGAGCGGACGCCTGTTCGGCGGGCTCGGGATTCCGATACCGCTCGGCCACAACCTCGCTGCTGTGCCTGCCGTCGGATTTACGCAGGAGCCGCCGCAGGTTGTGAACCTAAAGCCGATTCTCTTTCCCCCGGGCGCAGGGGCGCACATTCCCACCACGATGGATTACGCGGTGCGCGTGACGCAGAAAGACAATCCGCACTTCGCATTCGATATCGGGATCGGGCACGTCGCGGGCATCATCGGAACCACCGCGGTGGCGACGGGTGTTCCCAACCCGCCCTTCGTGCTGGTGCCCATTGATCTCAAGGCGAACACTGTTATCGGCACGGGCCTCAGCATCCGATATTGACCTTTTCTATTCATGACACTACGAAAGGGGATGCGCTAACTTGTATGCCCTCTGCTGTCTAGAGAGTCCGACATAACTAAAGTGACCAGAGCGGCTGCAACTTTCCCTTCTACTGAGGGTTTATCGCTCCATAGTCTGAATATTGCGGCGCCGTCGTGACCTGCATACGGTCGCCATCGTTGTCAGCCAAAAAGACTAGATATTTGTAGGGAGGGTTTCGATGCAATTACTCCGCAAATCTCGCTGGATGCTCCTTGCATTCCTGCTTTCTCTTGTACCCGCTACTTCTTTCGCGGGCGTTCTGATCAGCGTCAACATCGCGCCGCCGATTCTTCCCGTGTATGAACAGCCGCCCTGCCCCGAAGCGGGCTGGATGTGGACGCCGGGATACTGGGCCTACGGTCCTGAGGGCTACTATTGGGTGCCTGGGTCGTGGGTGCCAGCGCCCTATGAAGGCGCGCTCTGGACTCCTCCGTACTGGGGCTGGTCGGGCGGACTCTACATCTTCCACCCGGGTTACTGGGGTCGACACGTCGGCTACTACGGCGGCATCAACTACGGTTTCGGATACATGGGCGTTGGCTTTGCCGGTGGATACTGGCACGGACACGACTTTCTCTACAACACCGCAGTAGTTCGCGTGAACAACGTGCATATTCGCAACGTCTACGTCGACCGCAGAATTGTTGAGCGCAACACGATCGTGAATGAGCGCCGCGTCTCCTTCAACGGCGGACATGATGGCATTCGCCACGATATGAGGCCGGAAGAGCGCAGCGCCATGCGCGATCGCCACATGGGCGAGACCTCGGAGCAGATGCACCACATGGAAGCTGCGCGCAACGATCGCAACTTCTACGCGCGTAACAATGGCGGGCATCCGCAGACCGTTGCAGCTGACCGCCCCATGGGCTTCCACGGAAACGAAGGCAACAATCGCCCGCGGACGTTTGAGAACAACCGTGGACCGCAAGCCAGGCCGGACTTTCAGCGGCGCCAGGAGCCTGCTCGCAATATGCAGATGGAACAACGAAACAGCGAACGGCGCAACAACGATCGCGGCGCATTCAGCAACCAGAACCGTCCGCAGCAGCCGCAGCAGCGCGGGTTCGAACAACGGCAACAGCCTCAGCAGCGTGGCTTCGAGCAGCAGCCTCGCGGCAACTACCAACAGCCGCGCGGAAATGCGCAGCCGCGAAATGAAGGCCGGCCCGCACCGCAAGAGCGGGGTGGTGGCGGCGGTGGTGGGCGTCTCCAGCATGAAGACAAGGGACATCACTAGACGACTGCTGGTTGATAAACAAAAGGCTCACGGTTTCGCCGTGAGCCTTTTGTTTTTGCGTGTGCGATCCAGGCTGAGCTGACATTCAGGCAGTAGCCGGACGAATTCCGGCCAGCTCCACTTCGAGGCCTCCAAAGTCTGGATGGAGGTTTTCGCGGATCCTGTATGCGACATCGATTCGCGAGCCTTGTGCCAGGCCTAGTTCGGCTGATCTCGCAGCCATGTCCCAACCTACAGAGCGTATCGCGCTGCTTCCGTCGTGTGCCAACTCAAGTCGCAGGTGGCGCTCTTTCATGATGCGAGGCTCGGAGACAAGCCGCGCATTCCGCGCCATGAAGATCGGTTCGGGATTCCCGTGTCCTAGCGGTTCCAGCTTGCGGAGCCACCCTGCGAGCACTGCAGTTACCTGATCCAGGGGAAGCTCCGCGTGAATGCGCAGGTCCCGTTCCGGCTCACGCTCAGCGAGCCGTTCGGCAGCGCAATCGGCCAGGCGGCGCTTGAGTTCGGGCAGGGATTCGGCAGGAAGCGCAAATCCTACCGCAAACGCATGCCCACCGAAACGCGTGAACAGATCGGCGCAAGTTTCGATCGCAGAGAGCAGGTGGAACTGATCGACGGAGCGCCCGGATCCATGGGCCACGCCATCTTCCACACTGATCACCAGGGCCGGCTTGGCTGTGCGTTCGACAACACGGGAAGCGAGAATCCCGATAACGCCTCGATGCCATCCATCTCCGTCGACAACCACCATGCGCGATGCGGCAAATTCGGCGTCAGTCGCAAGACGCTCTTCGATCGCAGCAAGCGCTCGCGCTTCTGTTTCGCGGCGCTCCCGGTTCAGCCGGTCGAGCTTGTTCGCCAGCTCTGTCGCTCGCGCCTGATCGCGCGTGCAAAACAGTTCAATGACGTCGGAAGCCACGTCCATCCGTCCGGCCGCATTGACACGTGGCGCAAGCCGGAATGCAACGTCGAAACCTGTCAGCGGCTTCGACGCCGGATCAAGTTGCGCAGCTGCGAACAACGCCCGCAAACCTGCGCCGACCGGACGCCTCAGCTCACGAAGTCCCAGAGCCGCGATCACGCGATTCTCGCCTTTCAGCGGAACAGCATCGGCAATCGTAGCGATAGCTGCGATCTTCAGAAAGCTGGGCAGAAGCTTGTCGCGCGTGCGTGCGGCGTCGTGGCGCTCTAGCAGGGCCTGCGCAAGCTTGAGGGCGATTGCGGCGCCGCAGAGCGATTTCTCTGGATACTCGCATCCGTGCTGATTTGGATTGAGAATCGCAAGCGCAGCTGGAAGAGCATCGTCAGAGCGCGAGAGATGGTGATCGGTAATGATCAGATCAAGGCCCAAGCTGCGAGCAGTCTCCGCCTCGGCGAACGCGCGCATCCCCGTATCCACCGTGACGACCAGCCGAACGCCCTCCGCATAGGCCGACTCGAGCACGGCTGACTGAAGGCCGTATCCCTCGCGGATCCGGTGCGGCACATGAAACCGCACTACTCCCCCCAGCATCTCGATCGCGGTCTTCAGCAGTACGACTGCGGTGGTGCCGTCCACGTCGTAGTCGCCGTAAAGAAGAATCGGCTCTCTACGCGTAATCGCGCTTTCAATTCGCTCCACCGCGCTCTGCATCCCGAGCATCCGCAGGGGATCATGCAGCTGCGCAACCTCAGGATTGAGGAATGCATACGCTTCGTTTGATGAAGTGATGCCGCGCGGAACGAGGAGCTCGGCGAGAACGAGCGGAATTCGAGCTGCCGCGGACAATGCCTTTGCTTCGTCGGGGTGCGGCTCGGCCAGAATCCAGCGTTGGCGGGGGGCAGTGAAGACGGGAGGCGGGTTCTGCGTTGCGCCGGCGGCGCTCACGTTGCTTACTCGTCCTCTTCGTCGTGTTCGTGGTCATCAATCACGATGTCGTGAAAGCTGTCGACATCTTCTAGCAGTGACTGAAAGCGCTCGTACCACTCCGTCGTGGTCTCGTGCAGAATCACAATGCCCTGGTGAATGAATCCCAGCTGAATGTAACCAATCATTCCAGCGTACTTGCGCAGCCATTGCGCTTCGACAAGCTCAGTAGCTTCCTCATCGGGAAAGTTCATCTCGCCCGCTTCTTCAACTAGGCGGTCGAGTTCTTCGCGCTCCAGGCTCATCTCGCTGAAGGTGACAAATGGCGCGTTAACTCGCTTCGCCATCTCCACGAAGTCTTTCCAGGAATCGGGATTGTCCTGGCCCTCCCACACGATCGAGGGAATGTCTTCCGTCACATATCCGGGAAGACGAACGAGACCATGGCCTTCAATAAAAGCCACCATATCGTCCTTGAGCGACAGTGGATTATCCGTTCCCATGGTCAAGCAATCATTCTCTCAGATGGCCCCCGGTCAAGACGGCACCGATGTGGAAAGCTTCCCACCAGCGGCCGCAGTTAAGTTGAAGCCGCGACCGACCTGTAATCTGGAAACTGGAGGTTTCATTTGCCAGTTTTCAAACACCACGTTTTTGTCTGCCACAACACCCGTCCTGAAGGCGCGCCTCGCCCCTCATGCACCACCGACGGCAAGAGCGAATTGCATACTCAGCTGCAGCAACTCTCCAAGGCTGCGGGTCTCGGCAGCGCCGTCCGGATCAACAAGTCCGGATGCCTCGACCAGTGCGAACACGGTCCTACCGTTGTCGTCTACCCGGAAGCAGTCTGGTATGGCCATGTGAAGCCGGAAGACGCCGCGGAGATAGTGCAGGAACACCTGATCAACGGCCGTCCGGTTGAAAGGCTTCGCCTCGCAGACGAGTGTGTCAACACCAAAAGCTGCCCCCATCGAGCTTGAACTTATGTGCCGGCGAGACCGTCACATCGGGTTCGCACCGAGGCAGCCTTTCGGGTATGGGGAGTGGGCGTAATTCTTCTAGATCAGGCCGCAGGTGAGTTTGGCTTCGTGGCTGGATGCGCGGAGGGGTCATTGGCCAAAATGTTCGATGAGATTGATGAAAGGCTTGCGGAGTTCATTCGCAGGCAGAAGATTTTCTTCACGGCATCGGCAGCGTCGAATGGGAGAGTGAACGTCTCGCCGAAGGATGGGGAGTCTCTTCGGGTTCTAGACCCGACGAGGGTTGTGTACCTCGATCAGACGGGCAGCGGGAACGAGACCGCCGCGCATGTGAGAACAAGCGGGCGGCTGACGGTGATGTTCTGCGCGTTTGAAGGGGCCCCGATGATTCTGCGGCTCTATGGGACGGCGAAGGTGCTGCGCAGGGGGAGCGCAGAGTATCTCGAGCTGCTGAATTCGGAATTCCGAGCCGTGGAACCGCCGGGCGCGCGGCAGATCATCGTGCTCAAGGTCGAACGAGTGCAGACATCCTGCGGTTATGGCGTTCCGCTGTTCGAGTACGTGGGAGAGCGGGATACGCTCCGGCGGTGGGCTGTATCGAAGGGCGACGCGGGGCTCGAGGAATATCGGCGGCAAAAGAACACTCTAAGTATTGATGGGCTACAGACGGGGTTGCTGGGGCCGGAAATCGACGAGGCGTCCGAAGTTGAGTCTGGAACTAAAATAGAAGCATGAGCCACGAGGGAATTCGCTTCGTCAGCAAGGAAGAGCAAGCACGCGAGAGCCTGGAGGATCGGGCGCTGCCGAAGATTGCCGTTACTCCGGACAAGGTGCGGGTGAAGATCACCGAAGGTACCGGGCTGGAGATCGACTGGCAGGACGGGCATCGGAGCGCCTGGGGCTTCGCCTGGCTGCGGGATGCATGTCCATGCGCGACTTGCATCGACGAGCGGAAAGCGCAGGGACGAAAGGCCGGGCAGCCAAAGGCGAAGGCCGCGGCGCTGCTGCCGATGTACACGCCGCCGGCCAAGCCGGCCAGCGCCCATGGGGTTGGGCGGTATGCAATTCAGTTCAACTGGCAGGATGGGCACTCGGGCGGGATTTATTCGTGGGACTATCTCCGACGGCATTGTCAGTGCGCGGAGTGCCAGTTCGAAACGACCGAAAGCGCGGGGTCGCCGAACTGAGCCGGGGAGCTAGTGGCTCTTGAGTTAAAGATGGCTATGCAATCGGTGAAAGGGCTGACCTAAGAAGAGCACGGACTGCGGACCCTTCGACTGCGGTCTTCGCGGAGCTAACGACCTTCGATCAGGATCACAGTCGGTGTTGTGGTTCGAGACGTCTAGTTCTGTTTCATGCTCACTTTTCCTAACTGATACATGTAGTGCGGCTTAGAGTGTGTTCTTCGTCTGAAGCCGCTCCCATTCTGATGCCTTCGAATTTCGTTCATAATTGATTTCATTGGACTTAGCCGTATCTAATACAAGGGCTTGGGTTTACGGTCTAGAGCGCGCAGACGACATATCCTTCTACGCCGTCTGACCGAACAGACAGAACTCCTACACGCATATAAATAGCTATCTAATAGATTTCATTATTCTTATCTTCATCTAATAGAAACCAAACGACTTATGTGGTGCCTGGCTCCGTGCCTGATTTCGATACCGTTCGAAACCACATCCACTAAATTTCCATGATGCCATCTTTGAGTGAATCCATCTGCAAAGCGAGGGGAGTTTCCTCCAAGCTATTCAAAAATTATACATTTATAGATTCGTCTAAATATGAGTATATTGTGCGCATATTTTATGAATCAACTATGCTATAGTGGCATCAGATTTACTGAGCGGCCGGACTGAAGCTCTGGTCAGCAAATTTCTCTCAGTTGGAGGAACACAAAATCATGGCAATCACCCGTTGGGATCCTTTTCGTGAAGTTGTAGTGCTGCAGAACCGGATGAACTCTCTTTTCCGGGAATTCAACGAAAATGACAGTCCCCTGACTACTGCCAGCTTTGTGCCGGCTGTCGACGTTTACGAAGATGCGAAGAAGGTAGTCCTGAAACTTGAAGTCCCGGGCATGGAAGAGAAGGACCTGGACATTCGGGTTGAGAACAACACTCTTACCGTGAAGGGCGAGCGCAAGTTCGAAAAGGACGAGAAGGAAGAGAATTTCCACCGGATCGAGCGCCGCTACGGGACCTTCTATCGCTCGTTTACGCTGCCGTCGACAGTGGACACGGAGAACGTGCAGGCTAATTACACGGCGGGCATTCTGAAGCTCGAGTTGAACAAGAAGCCCGAAGCGCAGCCGAAACAGATCAAGGTGAACTTCGGCAGCCAGTCGAAGCTCGAAGAGAAGAGGGAAGAGCGCGAACTGGTGGGTGCAAGGTAAGAAAGAGACCAGTGGTCAGGGATCAGTGGTCAGTGGTCAGTCACGGAGCAACCGTGTTTGGCACTGGCCACTTTCCTTTGAACCTAAACCACCGTGTGTTGAGACGGTTGAGTTAGACATCATTAGTGATTCAATGGTCCGGTCACTTTGGGACTGACCAAAGCTGATCACTGTTCCCTGAGCACTGATCATTGGAGTGAAAATGGCTATTCGTTGGGAAAAACTGACAGTGAAGTCGCAGGAAGCGATGCAGCAGGCGCAGGGACGCGCGGCGGAGTACGGCAATCCCGAGATCCAGCCCGTGCACCTGCTGCTTGCGCTGACTGCCGATCGCGAGGGGGTCATCCCGGCAGTGCTGGAAAAGATCGGTGTGCCGACAGAACGCCTGGAGGCCAACCTGCACCAGATCGAGGAGAAACTGCCTCGCGTACAGGGCGGATCCGCGCAGCCGGGACCGAGCAATGCACTCAGCAAGGCACTGGATCAGGCATTCAAAGAAGCGGCGAACTTCAAGGATGAGTACATCTCGACCGAGCATCTTCTTCTCGGCATCTCTCACCAGAAGGGCGACGCCGCGCACGACGCTCTTGTGGCAGTCGGCGCAACGCACGAGGCAATTCTCCAGGCGTTAACCGCCGTCCGCGGATCGCAGCGGGTCACCGACCAGAATCCTGAGGGCAAATTCCAGGCGCTCGAGAAGTACGCCAAGGACCTGACGAACCTTGCGCGTCGCGGGAAGCTTGACCCTGTCATCGGCCGCGACGAGGAGATTCGCCGCGTGGTGCAGGTGCTGAGCCGCCGGACAAAGAATAATCCTGTCCTGATCGGCGAACCCGGAGTGGGTAAGACCGCGATCGTGGAGGGCCTGGCGCGCCGCATCGTCTCCGGCGATGTGCCCGATGGGCTGCGCGACAAGCGAGTCATCTCGCTCGACCTCGGGTCCATGCTGGCCGGCGCCAAATATCGTGGCGAGTTTGAAGACCGTCTCAAGGCGGTTCTCAAGGAAATTGAAGAATCGAATGGTCAGATCGTTCTGTTCATCGATGAGTTGCACACACTGGTCGGAGCGGGCGCGGCTGAAGGGGCGATCGACGCCAGCAATATGCTGAAACCGGCTCTCGCGCGCGGTGAACTGCGTGCCATCGGCGCAACCACGCTGAACGAATATCGCAAGTACATCGAGAAGGATGCCGCGCTCGAACGCCGCTTCCAGATCGTTTATGTCGGTGAACCGAACGTCGAGGACACGATAGCGATTCTGCGGGGGCTGAAGGACCGCTATGAATCGCACCACAAGGTCCGGATCAAGGATTCGGCCATTGTCTCCGCTGCGACTCTTTCGCATCGCTACATCAGCGACCGCTTTCTGCCTGACAAAGCGATCGACCTGGTCGACGAGGCGGCGGCTTCGCTCGCGATCCAGATCGGCTCCGTACCGACGGAGATCGATCAGCTGGAGCGGCAGGCCACTTCGCTTGAAATTGAGCGTGCTGCGTTGAAGCGCGAAACCGATCAGAACAGCAAGCAGCGCATTCATGAAGTTGAGCGCGAACTGGCCACCATCAAGGAGCAGTCAACTGCACTGCGTGCCCGCTGGACGAAAGAGCGGGACGCCATCACCCGCATCAGCGAATTGAAGCAGAAGATTGAAGCACTGCGTTTTGAAGCCGAAGAGAATACGCGAAAGGGTCAGCTCGATCGAGCCGCCCAGATCCAGTATGGAGAACTTCCCAAGGCGGAAGCCGAACTGCGGGAGCTCAACGCGATTCAGGACGGGTCCGCCGGCAGCACTCGGATGCTGAAGGAAGAAGTGGACGAAGAAGACATTGCCAAGATCGTCAGCAAGTGGACCGGAATCCCTGTTTCCAAAATGCTCGAGGGCGAGGTCAAGAAGCTCGTCCACATGGAAGATCGTCTGCGCGAACGCGTAGTCGGGCAGGATGCGGCACTCAGCGTTGTGGCAAATGCCATCCGCCGGTCCCGTGCGGGGTTGAGCGATCCGAAGCGGCCGATTGGCTCGTTCATTTTCCTCGGGCCGACTGGCGTAGGCAAGACCGAGACTGCCCGCGCGCTCGCGGAGTTTCTCTTTGACGACGAGCAGTCGATGGTCCGCATCGATATGAGCGAGTACATGGAGAAGCACGCCGTCGCACGCCTCATCGGCGCGCCTCCCGGATACGTAGGCTACGACGAAGGCGGTCAGCTTACCGAGGCTATTCGTCGCCGGCCTTACGCGGTGATCCTCTTCGACGAAATCGAGAAAGCTCATCCCGACGTCTTCAACGTGCTGTTGCAGATCATGGATGACGGACGGCTGACTGACTCGAAGGGACGTACTGTGGATTTTAAGAACACGGTGATGATCATGACTTCGAACCTCGGAGCGGCGTTTCTCGCGACGGAGTCGCTCAAGACGGAGCACGACTTCGACATGGCGCGCGAAAGCGTGATGCGCACCCTGCGGGAGCACTTCCGGCCGGAGTTCCTGAACCGCGTGGACGATATGGTGATCTTCCGTCCGCTGGGACACACACAACTCGAGGCCATCCTCGAACTGCGGCTCAACGAGATTCGGAAGATGCTCGAAGACCGGGCGATTTCGATCGAGCTTACGCCGGCAGCGCAGGAACTGGTCCTCGCTTCTGGATCCGACGTCGCCTATGGTGCGCGTCCGCTGAAGCGTGCGCTGCAGCGGATGGTTCAGGACCCGATGGCCATGAAGATCCTGGATGGGGAGATTCTGCATGGCGCGCATGTGCGGATTGACGCGGATCGCAACTCGAAACAGCTGCGTTTCGAGCCGATGGGCCGCGAAGCCATGGCTTGAGTACCTCCTGTCGACTCCATTCACACGGCCTCGGAACTCTCTCCGGGGCCTTTCCTTTTTGAATCAACAGCAAGTACTGTGATCCACGCACGTGGCATCGCTTCGTAATCAAGGGTAGACTGGGCCGTTCAATCTCTAGCCCTGGAGAAAGTTCGTGGTTCGGCCGCACCCTAGTCGCACGTTCGGAGCCTTGCGATTCGCTCAGTGGATCGTCACATCGCTTTTACTCTTCGCCATGCTCCCGAGTGCCAAGGCCGATCCGGGTCCGCTGAAAATTCCCAGAGTCCATCGGGCGCCCAAGCTTTCCGACTTCCTTGACGGCACGCCCCGCGAGGCCGAAGCCGTCGTCACTACGTTTTGGCAGTTTGACCCGCACGATGGCGAGCCCATCAGCCAGCCCACCACGGCCTATCTCTCCTACGACAACGAGAACCTCTATGTCGGCTGGATCTGCAAGGATGATCCGGCCAAAATCCACGCGCGTGTGGCCCCGCGCAAGCAGATCGATCTCGACGACCGCGTCACCATCAACATCGATACCTTTCAGGATCACAAGCACGCTTATTGGTTCGATGTGAATCCATACGGCATCCAGTATGACGGTCGCACTACCGACGGTATCGGCGACGATCCCACATGGGAAGGCGTCTGGTACTCCGAAGGCCGCATCACCGAATTCGGTTACGTCGTGCTTGAGGCAATTCCATTTCGCACGCTGCGGTTTCCGGCCGGATCAAGGCAGATCTGGAATATCTGCCTGGCTCGCGCGATCCAGCGGAATAACGAGTTCTCGATGTGGCCGTTCATCTCGCACAAGAAGCTGCCTCAGTTTGTGGGGCAGTTCGCGCCGATGGAGATCAACGAGGACATCTCGCCGGGGCGGAACGTGCAATTCATTCCGTACGCCATGTACTCGCACGACAGCTATCTTGATCCCGCTGCAGGCCCGCAGAAGGAGATCGAAAAGCAACTGGGCCTCGACGCGAAATTTGTGATTCACGATGCGCTGACGCTCGATGCCGCACTCAATCCCGACTTTAGCGAGATCGGTACCGACGATCCGAAAGTGCAGGTCAATCAACGCTTCGAGGTCATCTTTCCAGAGCGCCGGCCCTTCTTTCTCGAAAATGCTTCGATCTTCGTAATGCCCGAGCAGCTCTTCTTTTCGCGCCGCATCGTCAATCCGCAATACGGTGTGAAACTCACCGGTTCACTTGGTCGATGGAGCGTGGGCGCGCTGGCCAGCGACGATCGCGCACCGGGACAAGTGCTTGCGCAGGGGCAAGTAGGACACGGCGACCGGGCGATGGACGGGGTCTTCCGCGTTGAGCGCGAGTTCGGTCACCAATCGCATGTCGGCCTCTTTCTCGGCGGCACGAAGTTCAATGACACATCGAATGGGGTTGGATCTATCGATCTGCGCTATGTAACAAAGGACAACTGGACCCTCGCGGGGCAGGCAACCGCAACCCAGACCGAGGGCAACGGCGGACACTCTTCCGGCCCGGGCTATTTTCTCCGGCTGCGAAAAATGGATAATCATTTCTCATTCTCGAATACCTACACTGACCGCAGCGCCGCGATGAATTCGAGCCTCGGCTACATAAGCCGGACCGACATTCGCCGCTGGGAAAACTATACGAGCTATCTCTGGAAGCCATCAGCCGGTCACGCAGTGATGTCGTACGGTCCTAACCTCGATGGCGTCGTGATCTACGATCATCAGGGCAAACTGCAGAACTGGTGGATCGATCCGGGCTTCACGGTTGGGTTGGCCCGCCTGACCTGGCTATCCTTCCTCTACGAGCGATCGTACGAATTGTACAAAGGAGAGGAATTCCGGACAGACGGAGTCGCTGTCTCGGCCATGACTTCGTGGTTCAAGTGGCTCGATCTCAATGTGAGCGCCGCACATGGGTCGCAGCCGAACTACTATCCATGCAGTAGTATCAACCCGTTCGTCGGTAAGGGTACGAATGTCTCGGCAACCGCGACTCTTCATCCGCAGTCGCACCTGCGGCTCGACGAGATCTACTACTACACGCGGCTCGCGACTTCGGCGGAATCGATCATCCAGGACTCCCTGCCGCGTGGCGTCATCTTCACCAATCACCTCATCCGCTCGAAGATCAACTACCAGTTCACTCCCAGCTACTCGTTCAACGCGATCCTCGACTACAACTCCCTTTTGCCGAACAACGCGCTTGTTTCCAGCACCTATGCAAAGCAAGCGGATGCAACGCTCTTATTTACGTACCTTCCTCATCCTGGAACTGCCTTCTACGCCGGATACGCCAATACATTTCAGAACGTAGACTTCAGCGCAGCGAGCGCGCCGAACTTCGCGCTGACGAGACTGCCCGGGACTTCCACCGACCGGCAGATTTTTGTGAAGTTCAACTACCTGCTGCGCTTCTGACAACAAGAACACGAAAGGCCTCGGAAATCTCCGAGGCCTTCGTCGTACCGCTCGAACTCCGATGTTATTTAAGCGTCGATTCGATCGCGGCCTGGACCTCAGCGGAATCGGGAGTGACGGCAGGCTCGAACCTCGCGACAGGATTGCCGTTGCGGTCGAAGAGGAACTTGGTGAAATTCCACTTGATGTCGCCCGCGAACTTGGGATCGGAATCCTTGTCAGTGAGATAGCGATAGAGAGGCGTCTTGTCGTCGCCAAGCACCGAAACCTTGCTCATCATCGGGAAGGTCACGTTGTACTTGCGCGAGCAGAAGGTCTTGATCTCCTCGTTGGTCCCCGGCTCCTGCTGCATGAAATTGTTGGCGGGAACACCGACGATCACAAATCCTTTGTCCTTGTACTTTTCATACAGCGCCTCGAGGCCTTTGTACTGGGGAGTATAGCCGCACTTACTGGCAACGTTGACCAGCAGGACGACTTTGCCTTTGTAGCTCTTCAGGCTGATGGGCTGGCCGTCGATGGAATTCAGGGTGAAGTCGTAGATGCTCTTCGCATCTGCCGCGACAAGAAAGCTTGCCGCGAAAAGGAGCGTTAGAGAAAGGATGGTTTTGCGCAAGAAGATTCTCCTCACAAATCGGGGATGTGAGGATCATACGCGAGGAAGGTGCAGAGATTGTCAACGAGATGTGTGTGGCTTCGGGCGGCCCTCCTGGGCGTGATACGTCCCTGGCGGCGGCAACCCAGCGTTTCACGCTGGGCTATTTTCGAGCCTTCCTCCGGAAGGCCGCGTGGGAGCCCTCGACGAGCCGGTCTTGCCCCGCTGTTTTTCTGCAAATTGACAAAAACTAAGCGGGATCGCGAAGGTCGCGATCCCGCCTGCGAGAGTCCCAGAGGCTGGGCTACTTCTTTGCCTTCTCAAAGCGCTTGTTGACCTCAGCCCAGCTCACGACGTTCCACCAGGCGGCGAGGTAGTCGGGGCGCTTGTTCTGATACTTAAGGTAGTAGGCGTGCTCCCAGACGTCGTTGCCGAGAACGGGGTAGAGTCCCTGGCTCAGCGGCGAGTCCTGGTTGGGGGTGGTGATCACCTTGAGCTTGCCGCCCTGAAATACCAGCCAGCCCCATCCGGAGCCGAATTGCTTGGCGGTGGTCTCATTGAACGTCTTCTTGAATGCCTCGAAATCGCCGAAGTCGGCCTTGATCTGGTCGGCGATGGCGCCGGTCGGGTTTCCGCCTACGCCAGAGGTGTTCGCCGGTCCCATGATGGTCCAGAACATGGTGTGGTTGGAGTGGCCGCCGCCATTGTTGCGGACTACGGTGCGAATGTCTTCCGGAACGGCGTTCAGGTCGCTGATGAGGTCATCCACAGATTTCGCTGCCAGATTGGGATGGTTGGCCAGCGCGGCATTCACATTCGTGATGTAGGTCTGGTGGTGCTTGTCGTGGTGCAACTGCATGGTCTGCGCGTCGATGAAAGGCTCGAGCGCGGCGTAGTCGTACGGAAGCGGTGCAAGTTCATATGCCATCGGGGAAATCTCCTCACTTCGGATTGTACTGGTTGGCTCGCGGGCCTAAACGCTGGCTTTGTGCAGCGTAAACGGCGAGATTGACGGAACGAAAAGCTGGACGGATGCAACCGCCCATTCACAATTCCGGGCAGCGCCCTGTGTTTGGATGGATGCGGTGAGACCCCGGAGGGGTTCGAAGAGTAAGACAGAAAATGGTAACTTTGAGGCCACGGAAACATCATTAGCCTGGATGGATGTTTCGAGAAACTCGACTTCCCCTTTTGAAATCGGTGTGAACGCATGAACGATCAGACCTTGTACCGCTGGCTGGACCAGCAGGGAGAGGCATTTGGCGCGCCTGGCTTGCAGGCTCGCTGGACCTCGAGCGTAAAGGACGCGATTGGCACGGCCTACTCGGCGTCGAGCCGTGTGTGGTTCACCTGCTCCCATGGAGTGCTCAACGAGATCTACCATCCCACGATCGACAGCGCCCAGGTGCGGGACATGGAGTTCCTGGTCACGGATGGGGAGACATTTGTCCACGAAGAGAAGCGCGACCTTCTCACAACGTTCGAGTACATCCATCCCGAGGCGCTGGGAATCCGGTACATAAACACGGATCCCAACAATCGCTACACGCTGATCAAGGAGATCATCAGCGATCCGCACCACAGCGTGATCCTGCAGAGGGTCCGCCTCGAGGGGCACGATGATCTGATTCCGCGGCTCAGGGTGTATGCGCTACTTGCGCCACATCTGGATGGGGGTGGCGCCGGAAATACCGGTCGGGCCATCGACATCGCGGGGCAAAAGATGTTGCTGGCATTCAAGAACCAGTGGTCGATGGCGATGGGAGCCAGTTGCGGGTTTTCGCGAGTCAGTTGCGGATTCGTCGGTTCGAGCGACGGGTGGCGCGACCTGATGGACAAGTACACGATGGACTGGGAATTCGGCTCAGCGACGAACGGCAACATCGCACTGTTTGGCGAGTTGAACCTGGGCGCGGCCGGTACGGATGGGGCGCGCGAGTTCACAGTGGCTATTGGGCTTGGCGAGGGAAACCACACGGCGCTGCAGAAGACGGTGAGCGCGCTGGCGACTTCGTTTGCTGATCACCGGGAGCGCTTTATTGGCCAATGGCATCGCGTTGCGAATCCCGAGTGGCTTGCGGCGAAGTCCTGCGATGGAGGCAAGCTCATGCGTGCCAGCCATAACGTACTGTTGGCCCACGAGGACAAGACGTTTTCCGGGGCGTTTGTGGCTTCGGCTTCCATCCCGTGGGGCCAGGCGCATGGAGATGATGATCTGGGCGGATATCACCTCGTCTGGACCCGCGACATGGTACAAACCGCTACTGCCCTGCTCGCCTGCAGTCGGGCAGAAACTGCGCGACGCGCCCTCGTCTATCTCGCTTGTACCCAGAAGCCGGATGGAGGGTTTGCACAGAATTTCTGGGTGGACGGAAGGCCGTACTGGTCGGGAGTGCAGCTGGATGAGGTGGCGTTCCCGATCATTCTGGCGTGGCGCTTGTGGAAGGCAGATGTGTTGGGCGAAATCGATATCTTCCCGTTTGTCGAGCGCGCCGCTGCTTTCCTTGTTCAGCATGCGCCGATCACGCACCAGGAGCGTTGGGAAGAGAATCCGGGCTATTCGCCCTCGACGCTGGCGGCGGTGATTGGCGGTTTGATTTGCGCCGCGGATATGGCATGCGCGCATGATTCGTCGGAGATGGCGACGTTCCTCGAGGAGTTTGCCGACTGGATCGAACGGCATCTTGAGGATTGGACCGTCACGAACAACGGCGTCCTTCACCCTGAGATCAAGCGGCACTACATGCGCGTCCGGCCGCCAGAGAAGGGCGAGGCCTATGCGTGCGAGAGCTGCGGAGCCGAGATCATCCATATCAACAATCGGGCTCCTGGCGAGCGCACGGAGTTCGAAGCACGCGAGATTATCGACGCGGGGTTTCTGGAACTTGTTCGTTACGGCGTGCGGCGTGCGGACGATCCGCTGATGATCGATTCGCTGAAGGTGGTCGACGCGGTGCTGAAGACGGATCTGCCGCAGGGACCTGGATGGCACAGGTACAACTTTGACGGGTACGGGCAGCGGCCTGATGGCGGGCCGTTCCAGGGATGGGGCAAGGGGCGCATCTGGCCGCTCTTTACCGGAGAACGCGCCCACTATGAACTTGCTGGGGGTAAAGATCCCTCATCTTTGATTGCCACCTACGAGCGATTTGCAACTCCGGGCCAGATGATGCCGGAACAGGTTTGGGATGAGGCGAACCGCCCCCACCAGGGACTCGTGTTGGGGAAACCGGCCGGCTCGGCGGTTCCTCTGGTGTGGGCGCATGCGGAATATCTGAAGCTTTTGCGGTCAGCGGTGGACGGAAAGGTCTTCGACCGCATCGATTGTGTTTACGACCGCTATTGCGAGCCGGAAGGCAGAAAGAAGCTTCGCACCGACCTGGAGTTCTACAGCCGGCGGCGGCCGATTCAGAAGATCTATGCGGGCGAAACTTTACGTATCGTGGACGACACCAACTTCGAGGTGGTTTGGACGGTGGACAACTGGAAGACCATGCAGACCACTCCGAGCCGCAGTTTGGGCAATGCAGGCTACTGCGCAGATCTTTCCACCGCTCCGCACCCCGAAAGCAGCGGTTTATCATGGACCTTTCACTGGCCGGAGCAAAATCGCTGGCTTGGGTACAACGTAGATATCACGATAGTGAACCGGAAATAGCACACTTTCCGCTGCATTTGTGAAAGGGATTGGAACAGCGTTTTATGGCAACTCTTGCGGATCTTTCAATCGACCAGCTTTCCATTGATACTCTCCGTCTTCTTGCCGTTGATGAGGTTGAGAAGGCCAAAAGCGGCCATCCTGGAGCGCCGCTGGGTTGCGCTCCGATCGCATATCTGCTATTTCACAAGCTGATGAAGCACAATCCGGCCCACTTCAAATGGCCGGATCGCGACCGCTTTGTCCTTTCCAACGGGCATGCATCCGCACTGCTGTATGCGACTCTTCATCTCTCTGGCTACAAGGTCACGCTCGACGATTTGAAGTCGTTCCGGCAATGGCACTCGAAGACACCCGGACATCCGGAGTCTGGCGAGACCGAAGGCGTGGAGGTGACCACCGGGCCACTTGGGCAGGGGTTCGGCATGGCAGTGGGCATGGCGATTGCGGAGAAACACCTGGCGGCCACCTACAACAAGCCTGGACACGAGATCGTGGACCATCACACATACGCGCTCTGCGGCGATGGCGACCTTATGGAGGGCATCTCGCATGAAGCTGGTTCGCTTGCGGGAACGCTTGGACTGGGCAAGCTTATCGTTCTTTACGATGACAACCTGATCTCGCTTGATGGGCCGACAGAGTGGAGCTACACCGAGGATGTGTTGAAGCGGTTCGACGCGTATCACTGGCACACGCAGCGGGTGAGCGATGGCAACGATCTGAAGGCGATTGAAGCGGCGATTGAAGCGGCGAAGGCAGAGACGGGACGACCGTCCCTGATCGCTGTGCGCACAGTCATCGGATTTGGAAGTCCGAAGGCCGGTACGAACAAGGTGCATGGCGAAGCGCTGGGCGCAGCCGATGCGGCGGCTACGAAGAAGTACTTCGGGTTCCCGGAGGATCAGAGCTTTTACGTCCCTGATGATGCTCTGAAGAACTGGCGGCAGGCGGTCGATCGCGGACAGCAGCTTGAGGGTGAATGGAAGAAGCGCTTTGATGCATACGCTGCACAATTTCCGGAACTCGCGGAGCAATTTCAGCGGGTGGTGAAGAACCAGCGCAAAGCGGGATGGGAGAAGGCGCTGCCAACTTTCCCGGCTGGAAAGCCGGTGGCGACACGAAATGCGGGCCAGACGGTGATGAATGCGGTTGCGGATGTCGTGCCGGAGTTGTTCGGCGGTGCTGCGGATCTTACCGCGTCGACCAAGACGATCTTCAAGAACAGTCCGCATTTTGCGGCGGATCCCGCTGGCCGGAATGTCTTCTTCGGCGTTCGCGAATTCGGAATGTGCGCGGCAGTGAACGGAATGGCGGCGCATGAAGGGCTGGTGCCTTACGGTTCCACGTTCTTCACCTTCTCGGATTACTGCAAGCCTGCGATTCGACTGGCGGCATTGTCCCGGGCGCACTCGATCTTCGTGTTTACGCATGATTCGATCGGCCTGGGTGAAGATGGCCCGACACACCAGCCGATCGAGCACCTGATGATGCTGCGAGCGGTTCCCGATCTGACCGACTATCGTCCCGCCGATGCCAATGAGACAGCCGCATGCTGGCGGTTGGCGCTCGAGCGCAGTGGCGCGTGTTTCTTCGCATTGAGCCGGCAGGATCTGCCGGTGATCGATGCGACGAAGCAGGATGTGTATGCGAACGTCAGCAAAGGAGCATACGTTCTGGAAGATGCCGCGAATCCTCAGGTGATCCTGATCGGCACGGGGTCTGAAGTGTGGGCTTGCGTTGATGCAAAGAAGCAGCTTGAGAGCGAAGGTATTCGGGCTCGCGTAGTGAGCATGCCGAGCTGGGAGATCTACGACGAGCAGCCGGACGGGTACAAGCAGAGCGTGATGCCAGACGGCGTGCCGAAACTGGCGGTTGAAGCAGGTTCGCCCCTGGGCTGGTGGAAGTATGTGGGCAAAGACGGCGGCGTCATCGGGCTCGACCGGTACGGCGCATCGGCCCCTGGTCCAACCGTTCTAGAGAAGCTCGGGTTTACGGGACCGAGTGTGGCGGCGCGCGCGAAGGAACTCATTAAGAAGTAGCAGCTGATCAGAAAGGGTTCGAAGTGAAGTTAGTCATCGCATCCGATCACGCGGGCTTCTCGCTCAAGGAAGAGGTCCGCGCCTATCTGACAAAGGCAGGTCACGAGATTCTTGACCTTGGCGCATTCAAGTGTGAACCGCAGGACGATTACCCGGATTTTGCAGAGCGGGTTGGCGAAGCGATCAAGGATGGCGAGGCTCCTCGGGGCATTCTGATCTGCGGGTCAGGCGTAGGGGTCAGCATTGCTGCCAACAAAATTCCCGGCATCCGCGCTGCCATGTGCCATGACACTTATTCGGCGCACCAGGGTGTGGAGCACGACGATATGAACGTGCTGGTGCTGGGTGCGCGCATTATCGGATCGGCGCTGGCTTACGAGCTCGCGGACACGTTTCTGAAAGCCAAGTTCATTTCGAATGAAGAACGGTTTACGCGCCGTTTCAAGAAGGTACTTGCGATCGAGGCGAAATACCTGCGCGGGGCCACTTAATCGAATCCGCCGGCGTAGGGCAAGAGCCGGCATCTCACTTCAACCGCGCCGCATTTTTTCTTCCGTATCGCGGCTTCAACTCATGATTCTGGAAAGAGCACGCCGATGTTCCCCTTCGACGTAGTCCTCTTTGATATTGGTGGTGTCCTGCTGACCAACGGCTGGGACCATAATGAGCGCTCGATCGTAATCGAGCAGTTCCGGCTCGATGGCGTTGCGATGGAGTCCCGGCACGCCAAGGCATTTGAGGCGTGGGAGCGGGGCGAGCTGGCGCTCGAAGAATATCTGGATGCAGTTGTCTTCTATGAGCCTCGCAGTTTTTCGCGCGAAGAGTTTTTCGCTGCCATTTGTGCGCAGTCTAAGGAATTGCCGAATGGCGCGCTATGCATCCTCAAGGAGCTGGCGGCATCAGATAAGTGCAGGATTGGCGCGCTAAACAATGAGGCGCGCGAGACGCATGAATATCGCGTGAAAACATTTGGTCTTCACAACTTTTTCCAGTGCACATTCGCCTCTTGCTACATGGGAATACGCAAGCCAGATCCCAAGATTTATCAAAGAGCGTTGGCCATACTCGGGGTCACTCCCGAGCACTCGCTGTTTATCGACGACCGATTGGAGAATGTTGCAGCAGCGGCAGCCGCCGGAATGAAGGCTGTTCGGTTTACCGGCGAAGCTGAGTTGCGGAACCAGCTTGCCGAGCTTAATGTGCTCTGAACGAAGTCGACCAGAAAACGCCCGGCTCTTCAGACAGAAGGGCCGGGGGGCGGAAGGACCGGGCGAATTGAAGACAATGCGAGAGCGACTAGGCGTTGTAGGTGGTCGAAGAGACACGGCCGCCATGTCCAGTCCAGTTCGTATGGAAGAATTCGCCGCGCGGTTTGTCGATGCGCTCGTAGGTATGCGCTCCGAAGTAGTCACGCTGCGCCTGAAGCAGGTTGGCTGGGAGACGTCCGGCGCGGTATCCATCGTAAAAGGCAAGCGCAGTAGAGAATGCCGGCGTGGGTATGCCGAGCGCAATTGCGCTGGAAAGCGCACGGCGCCAGGCTTCCTGGTATTGATTGAGTGCGCCGGAGAAGAAGTCATCGAGGAGAAGATTGCTCAGACTCGGATTCTTCTCGTAAGCGTCCTTGATCTTTCCGAGGAAGCGGCTGCGAATGATGCAGCCTCCGCGCCACATCAGTGCAATGCCGCCCATATTGAGATTCCAGCCGTTTTCTTTTGCCGTTGCGCGCAGAAGCATGTAGCCCTGGGCGTAGGAGATGATTTTCGAACAGTAGAGAGCGCGGCGAACATCTTCGACGAACGCAGCTCTGTCGCCCTGGAAGGGCTTGTTGCCGGGTCCTCTGAGGACAGTGGATGCGGCGACGCGCTCTTCTTTGAGCGCGGAGAGACAGCGGCTGACGACCGACTCGCCGATCAGCGTGACGGGCTGGCCGAGATCGAGCGCGCTGATGACGGTCCACTTGCCTGTGCCTTTCTGGCCGGCGGTGTCCAGAATCTTGTCGACGAGCGGGGTGCCGTCTTCGTCTTTGGAGGCGAAGATGTGGCTGGAGATCTCGATGAGATAGCTGTCCAGTTCTCCCTGATTCCAGTGATCGAACACGGTGTGCAGTTCGTCGGCGGAGAGGCCCAGACCGCGATGGAGAAGGTCGTAGGCTTCGCAGATAAGCTGCATGTCGCCGTACTCGATGCCGTTGTGGACCATCTTGACGTAATGACCGGCACCGTCTTCGCCGACCCAGTCGCAGCAGGGAGTTCCGTCTTCAACTTTGGCGGCGATGGACTGGAAGATTTCTTTCACGTGCGGCCATGCCGCAGGATTGCCGCCGGGCATGATGGAGGGGCCGCGACGCGCGCCTTCTTCTCCGCCGGAGACGCCGGTGCCGACGAAGAGGATGCCTTTGGCAGCGAGATCGCGAGCGCGGCGGGTCGAGTCAGTGAAGAGCGAATTGCCGCCGTCGATGATGATGTCGCCAGCTTCGAGATGAGGCAGGATCGTGGCGATGGTTTCATCAACCGAGGAGCCAGCCTTGACCATCAGCATGATGCGGCGAGTGCGCTTGAGAAGAGAGGCCAATTCCGCGACGCTGTGCGCGCCAACCACGTTGGTGCCCTTTGCTTCATTGGCGATGAAGTCGTCAACTTTGGAGACGGTGCGATTGAAGACGGCGACCTTGAAGCCATGGTCATTTATGTTGAGGACGAGGTTCTGTCCCATGACAGCAAGGCCGATGAGGCCGATGTCGCACGTTGGTTCCGGCATGATTGTTCTCCGATGGGTGCTGGAGCTCGATTGAATTTCGAGCCAATTATAGCTTTCAGACGTGAAACAGCAGACAAAGCCGCGGGGCGTCACTCCGCGGACTGCTTCAATAGTCATCGTGCCTCTGGATACGAGGGGCGAATCGCGAGAGAAACTTCCCGCATGATGCGGTACCGCATTTCAGAAAAGCAAAGAGAGGTCAGTGCATGCAGCTAGGTTTGATTGGACTGGGCAAGATGGGCGGCAACATGGCGGAGCGTCTTCGTCTGGGAGGCCACCAGGTAGTGGGCTTCGACTTCAGTGCGGAAGCGGTGCAGAAGCTGACGGCGACCGGGAACGTGGGAGTCTCGTCGCTGGAGGAGATGGCGCAGAAGCTCACGGGGCGTAAGGCGATCTGGATCATGGTTCCGCAGGGTAAGCCGGTGGATGAAACGATTGCGAAGCTGGAGCCGCTATTGAACAAGGGCGACATTCTGATTGATGGCGGCAATTCGAACTACAAGGACACGATGCGCCATTATCAGGAAGTCACGGCGAAGGGCTTCCAGTTTGTGGACGTGGGGACGTCGGGCGGCGTGTGGGGACTGAAAGAGGGATATAGCATGATGGTCGGCGGCGATAAGGAAGCGGTTGAGTATCTGCGACCGATTCTTGAGACGCTGGCGCCTGAGAAGAATGCAGGGTGGGGGCATGTTGGTCCTGCGGGATCGGGCCACTTTGTGAAGATGGTGCATAACGGGATCGAGTACGGCCTGATGCAGGCTTATGCCGAGGGATTTACGATCCTCGAGAAGAAGGAAGAGTTTCATCTGGATCTCGAGCAGATCGCGCAGATATGGCGGAAAGGCAGCGTGGTGCGAAGCTGGTTGCTGGATTTGACGGCCGAGGCGCTGGCGGGAAATCCGGATTTGGATGGGCTTGAGGCGTATGTCGCGGACTCGGGTGAAGGTCGGTGGACGGTGTTCGAGGCGATTGACTTGAACGTGTCTGCGCCGGTGATCACGGAGTCGCTGATTCGGCGAATACGGTCGCGAGAAGATAACAACTTCACGGACCGCATGTTGGCGATTATGCGGAATGCGTTCGGCGGCCACGCGGTGAAGAAGGGCTGAAAAGCAGTGATCAGGGGTCAGTGATCAGGGTCGGTGGTCAGGTGATCGGTGGTCAATAGTTTGGTGCGGTTAGAGAACGAGTGAGAGCGGAGGGTGAGATGGCGAGTGCAACGGTGCAGCTGAAGGTTCGTCCCGAGGATCTGTCGCAGGTTCCAAAGGCTGGCGAGCGGATTCCGGACCCGGGGATCATGGTGATCTTTGGGGCATCGGGCGATTTGACAAAGCGGAAGCTGCTGCCTTCGCTCTTTCACTTGGAGCAGGACAATCTGCTGCCGAAGAACTTCGCGATCGTCGGCGTGGCGCGGCGGCCATTGGGTAATGAATTTGCAGAGGAAATGAAACAGGGGATCATCGAGTTCGGGGGGGTGAAGGCAGACGACCCGAAGCTGGATGAGTTCGTAAAGAAGATCAGCTATTACGCCTTGAGCTTCGATGATGCTTCGCACTATGTGGGGCTGAAGGCGGAGCTGGACCGGATCGCGACGGAGAAAAATATCGGTCCGGACCGGCTGTTTTACCTGGCGACTGCTCCGGAATATTTCACGCCGATCATTGAGAATCTGGGTGCGCAGGGGATGGCTCAGCCCGAAAAGGGTCGCGTGGGTGTTGTGATCGAGAAGCCGTTCGGGCACGATCTGGATTCGGCGCGCGAGTTGAATCACCAGGTGAATGCGGTGTTCCACGAGAGCCAGGTGTTTCGTATCGATCACTACCTGGGCAAGGAGACGGTGCAGAACATTTTGGTCTTCCGGTTTGGCAACGGAATCTTCGAGCCGATCTGGAACCGGAATTACATCGACCATGTGCAGATCACGGCGTCAGAGACCCTGGGCGTTGAGGGGCGCGGGCCGTTTTATGAGAAGGCAGGAGCGCTCCGGGATGTGGTTGAGAACCACGTAATGGAACTGCTGAGCTTCGTGGGTATGGAGCCGCCGTCGAGCTTTGAGTCGGAGGCGGTGCGGCGCGAGAAGGTGAAGGTATGGAGAGCGATTCCGAACATTCCGATTCTGAATGTGGTTCGAGGTCAGTATGGGCCGGGCGTGATCGATGGCAAGAAGGTGGCCGGATATCGCGATGAGGAGCGGGTAAATCCGGAGTCCGGAACGGAGACATATGCGGCCGTCCGGCTGGAGATTGAGAACTGGAGATGGGCTGGAGTTCCGTTCTATCTTCGCGCCGGCAAGCGGCTGAAGAAACGGGCGACGGAGATCAGCATCCAGTTCAAGCAGCCACCTTTGCTGATTTTCAACCGCATGCAGTCGAGTGGGCCCTGCACGGAGATTCAGCCTAATCTGCTGACGATCCGTATTCAGCCGAATGAAGGGATTGCGCTGCGGTTCGGCGCGAAGGTGCCGAATACGCCGAACATGTCGGTGTGCCCGGTGAACATGGACTTCGACTACGCATCTGCTTTCGGGACGTCGGCTGCTACTGGGTATGAGCGGCTGCTGCTGGATGCCATGCTCGGCGATCAGACGCTGTTCGCTCATCGCGATGGCGTGGAAACAAGCTGGGCTTTGTACACGCCGATTCTCGAGGCCTGGGCGGCGAAGACTCCCGAGGTGTTTCCGAATTACTTTGCGGGATCGTGGGGTCCGGATTGCGGGAACCGGTTGCTCGAGCGGGATGGACGGGCTTGGCGGAACGATATCGGGTGATTTTTCGCGCCTTGTCCGCCGACTTGGCTAATGCTTTTATACGGGCGGCCCTCCGGGACGCTGGGCAATCTTGGCTGGCACGAATCCCAGGGTTTCACCCTGGGCTACTTTCGGGCACTCCCTTCGGGAGTCTCTTTTCGTCGGTGCGAGATATCGATGCACCGTAGCGATGTTCTCCGAGGCTCGAGGGCTTTCAGAGGCAAATGCGGGTGTTTCGACTGCGGTCGCGATGCGACCTGCGCTCAACATGACAGTCGGTGTAGGGGAGCGAGCGGTGTTGCAAATCACGTCGCGTTCACGGGCCGAGTTGATTAAGAGCAACTGCGGGTCTCTCGGCTTCGCTCGGGATGACAGTCGTTCTGGTGGCGCAACCTGGGCGCAACATGACAGTCGCTATTGGCCGCAGCGGCTACTTCTTAATGATTTTGACGAAGGTGCCTTCGGGTAGTTCGCCTTCGAGAAGGTGGACGACGCCATTTTTGACGAAGCCTTCGAGGGCTTGTGGAGCAAGGGAGGGCTTCGGGGCTGGCGCAGACGATCTGCTCGCTGCAGAGGACGACTGGGTGCTTCCGCCTATGGGGCGGCCCATGCCTTTGTCCATGGCTTCGTTGGCGAGGCGGTCGGCTTCCTTGTTGCCGCCGCGGAGGGTGTGGCTGATCTCGAACTTGTCCAGCGAGCGGGCGAGGCGGCGGGCTTCTTCCCAAAGGGGGCGGAGAACGGGGCTGGCTACTTTGTATTGCCCCTTCATCTGCTTGACCATGAGTTCGGAGTCGGAGACGACGCGGAGGTGGCGGGCGGAGTTCTGGCCGGCCCAGGCGAGGACGGCGAGAAGGCCTTTGTATTCAGCGTAGTTGTTGGTCTGGATGCCAAGGAATTCGCTGAGGCGGGCGGCAATGCGGCCCTGGGGATCTTCGATGACTGCTCCGTAGCCGGCGGGGCCGGGGTTTCCGCGAGAGCCTCCATCGCAGTGGGCGGTAAACCAGGCAGAGGGGGGGCTGGAGTCGGGAAAGAGGGAGGATGACATTGTGAGGTTAGTTTAACGAGAGCTTGCGGGGATGCTGGGGATAAGTGAGGGGAGGGCTTGTTTTCGGCGCGAACTGCGGGTCCCTCCACTGCGGCGGTCCGATGGACCGCCTTCGGTCGGGATGACAGCAGTTGAGGGCGCGCGAAGGTGGAAACGGGGGCTGTGGATCAGAGTCCAGGCTAATAGGACCAGGGATCAGGGGTCAGCCGCTTACTTTGGTGACGAGGATGGGGCGGTGGGGTGCAAGTAGCGCTCACAAACGTGGTTGGCGGGCGTCTACAAAGATGCGAGTACGTCTCTTGCACCGGAGTAAATCTCGATGGCAACGGATGCTCTGAACTATCCCTCAACGCCGGATGCTCTAGCGGGGGCACTGCCCTGGCAAGCGAAAAGACCTGTACAATCTTCCGCAGGCATGGCGTCACGGGCAATGGACGGACCAGATCGGGCGCAGGAGCGCCTGCAGGCGCGAGCTCCGGAGATGGAGCTGATACGCGAAGCGCAGGCGGGATCGCGGGCGGCGTTCGACGCGCTGGTGAGACAGTACGAGCAGCAGGTACTGAGGCTGGCACTGCATCTGACGGGGTCTGAGCACGACGCCGAGGATATTTACCAGGAGGCGTTTCTAAAGGCGTTCCGGTATATCGGGAACTTCCGCTTCGAGTGCTCGTTCTACACATGGATTTACCGGATCGTGACGAACCTGTGCCTGGATCAACTTCGTCGAAAGAAGACGCGGCGAGAAGACCAGGCTGTGGTGCTAGATCAGTCGGGAGACGAGATCGATGTGCTGTCGTCGGTTTCGGATAATCGATCGTTCTCCAATCCTGGGAAAGAGCTGGACCGGAAGGTTCTGGGCGAACGCATCCAGGTTGCGCTGAGCAAGCTGACCCCGCGGGAGCGGATGGTTTTCGAATTAAAGCATTATCAGGGACTCCGGTTGCGGACGATCGGAGAGATGTTGAATACGACGGAAGAAACCGCCAAGAATACGCTCTTCAGAGCGACGAAAAAGTTGAGAACTCAACTGGCGGGATTGCGGTAAGAGGCCCTGCGCGGGCGGCGGTCCTTTTGGACTGGCTTTGTAGTGATTTTTGAGGCGTAAGGACGTAACGAGATGAACTGCGAACTTGCACACGAGCGGATCGTGCTGGCGGCCTACGGCGAGCTGCCGGATGAACAGGTACACGAGCTCGATCGGCATCTGGCCGCATGTAACGACTGCAATCAGGAGCGGGAACAGCTGCGGGCCCTGAAGACGCTGGCGACGGCGTATCCGGTGACTGAGCTTGATCCCAATCTTGTTGCGCGGTCCAGGATGCGGCTGGAGGAGGCGCTGGACGCGATCCCGCCGAAGCGGTGGTATGAGCGCGTAGGCCAGCGCATTCTGAATAACTTTGCGAGCCTGCAGGCTGCCCCGGTGGCGGCGGTGCTGCTGCTGATAGTGGGCGGCGGCGCGGGAACGCTCGGCGGATACGAGTATGCGGCGGCGCGGGCGGCGCACAGCGGGGTCGGGGTTACGGAAGGGCCAGTAAAAGCGGCGTCCTTGCCGGCAGTTTCGGTGCAACAGTCGGAGCCGGCAGAGATCGCAAATATCTCAAGTATCGTGCGCGAGCCGAACAGCGAGATTGTTCATGTGACCTACAACCAGGTGGTGCCACAACACATTCAGGGTTCGCTGGACGATCCGTCGATTCGCCAACTGCTGATGCTGGCGTCTGAAAATGGATCGTCGGCAGGTGTCCGGGATGACTCGGTGGGACTGCTTGCGGCGGAGTGCCGGGCAGGGCATGGATGCCAGGGTGAAGGTATTCGCGATGCATTGATGCAGGCTCTGCGATATGACAAGAGTGTCGCTGTGCGCGAAAAGGCACTGGAGGGCTTGCAGCCCTATGTTGCGGAGGACATGCGGGTTCGGGATGCGGTGCTGGAAGCATTGCTGACGGACACCGATGCGCGGATCCGTACAG